>Ga0208919_1000062_pt1 | contig 76353 bp, 65 predicted proteins | sample 4_EtaG_FD_184076 | JGI IMG/M metagenome (GOLD analysis project Ga0208919, IMG submission 184076) | Marine viral communities from the Subarctic Pacific Ocean - 4_ETSP_OMZ_AT15127 metaG (SPAdes) (version 3) | ecosystem: Environmental > Aquatic > Marine > Oceanic | place: Pacific Ocean | collected... | reverse complement strand
CACCGGCGTCGTAGTTACGGCGTTCCATGGTGGAGGCGTAGTTCCAGTGCACGGAGCTGACGTGGTAGCCGTCGGCGCCGTTTTCGGCCTGCAGTTTCCAGTTGCCGTTATAGGTGTACGACGAGGTGCCGCGCAGGATCTCGAGGCCTTCGGGGGCTTGGTCGACGATGTTGTCGATGATCTTGGTGGTTTCGCCAAGGTGTTGTTCGAGCGGTTGAACGTCGTCGCTCAAGCTGCCGAACAGGAAGCCTTTGTAGTTCTCGAAGCGGGCTAGGCGCTTGAGGTTGTGGGAGCCGTCCTGCTTGAAGTTATCCGGGTAGGCGCCGTTCTTCTCATTTTTGGCTTTGAGTAGCTGGCCGTCGTTTTTGAACGTCCAACCGTGGAACGGGCAGGTAAAAGTGCCCTTGTTGCCACGCTTACGACGACAAAGGGTCGCGCCGCGGTGGGCACAGGCGTTTATCAAGCCGTGTAGCTCACCTTGCTTATCGCGGGTGATCACAATTGGCTGGCGGCCAACGGTGGTGGTGAAGTAGTCACCCGGCTCGGCGATTTGGCTCTCGTGGGCCAGAAACACCCAGTTGCCTTCGAAGATGTGCTTGAGCTCAAGCTCAAAGAAGGCGGGGTCGGTGAACATGCTGCGGTGGCAGCGGAAGATACCCTGGGCGGGGTCGTCTTGTACAGCGCCGCGCACGCGGGCTTCGAGCTGATCAAGTGTCGTGGTCATGATCTCTCTCCTCAACTAGGGGCTTTAAACCTTGGCGGTTCCAGCGAGCTGGCTGGCCAGATCCTGTTCGTCTTCTTTGGCCCGCGGGCGGGCGTGACGGACTTGCAGCTCGGCGGCGTCGGTTTGGGCCAGTTCCACGTCGAACACCACATGGGAGAACGGGCCGTCCAGGTCGCGCTTGGCGATCTCGGCTGGGTCTTCGATCCGTTCAGCAGGCACGACCAGCTCTTCGCGGGTGGCAAAGGCGAAGTCATCAAAGGTGTAGGGATCGCCTGCCAGGTTGATCTGGGTGGTCAGGTGCTGGTGGCCCGGCGCGGAGACGAAGTAGTGGATATGCGCCGGACGCTCGCCGTGACGGCCTAGCGACTTGAGCACCACATCGGTGGGGGCGCCTTCGGGCACGCCGTAACCGGAGGGAAGGATGCTGCGCACGGTGTAGCGGCCGTCGCTGTCTGCATAGATCGTGCGGCGCATGTTGTACTCGTCCTGGTTAGGATCAAAGAAGGAGTAGCCGCCCTTGGAGTTACAGTGCCAGATTTCAACCTTGGCGCCGGGGATCGGGGTACCGTCGACATCGCGCACTTGGCCAGTCAGCCACATCACCTCAGCATCGGGATCACTGCCGTCGTCCATGCGCGCAAAGCCTTCCGCTTCCGGGGCGCCGGCCACGTAGAGCGGGCCTTCGATGGTGCGCGGCGTGCCGCCAGTGCGCTTGGCTTCGGCATCGATAGCGTCTTGGCGCAAGTCAAGGAAGTGGTCAAAGCCGAGCCCTGGAGAAAGCAGGCCGAACTGGGTCTGGCTGCCCAGGGCATTGAGCAGGTTAACACCCGCCCAATACTCTTCCTCGGTGACATCGAAGTCGTCGATCAGCTTGAACAGGTCGCCCACCAGGCGGTGGACAATTTGCTTGGCGCGGTCGTTGCCGCCGGCCTGGTCGAAACCGGCGACAGTGTTGACAAATTCTTGGACTTCGGGAGTGTCAAAAATCTTCACGGTCATGGTGTAACCCTATCGTTAGTTTTTTGTCGTTGTCTTGGTGCCCGGCGATAGCGTCAGTACATTCAAGGTGAGATTGGAATACGTCTATCTTGGGCTTAAAGACGACAGTTGTTGTGTTCACCACCAATATCGTCCAGGTCGAACCTAGCCGACCAATATCGTTTGAGTTCCCTTCCATACTTCATAGGTATCTCGGATGAGATCATATTTTTGCTTTCTACTCCCTAAGAGTTACCGTGAAGAAGGGGGTTAATTATTTATTTTAAAAGGAAAATTCTGCATTCGACACGAAGGAGAGACTAGTTACCATTAGTAAGTGCCTAACTTTAACTTGTTCTTTAAACCGATAAAATGGCTTTCGAGCAGGGTAACGTTCATCTACCCCAACCCTAGAAAGCAATAATTTATTTATGCTTGCGACAAAAGGATAAAGGGAAGTGAAAAGTAAGGGTTGCACAAAAAATGAGCCGCGATATCGTAGACTGGCCAATGGTCAGCCGTATACTGCCCATCCTGCCTCTACTATGTGATCCCAAGTGCTGCAGTTGTTCTATGGACTAAAGCTTTCACTTTATTAGGCTGCTTACTGAGCTGCTTTAAACGGTTCACACGAGAGTTTTGAAAGGCGCTCTTAGCCATCAACCACTTCTTAGCTAGCAATTGTTAAAAATTATTTTGAATATTTCTTCCAAATTTTTCACTACATTTCATGTAGGGTTTTTATCAGGAAATCACAGAACCAAGATTGAGCAGAACTATCTCCTCGATGCTCTTTATAATGAATTCCTACTTCAAATTCAGGAATTAAAAAAGGAAGCTCTACAAACTTCAACGGCATGCGCTTTGCATACAACTGAGCTACCCGAGATGGAAGAGTTACCAACAAATCACTAGAAGAAATCACATCAGGAAGTACACTAAAGTGAGGAACTTTAAGCATAACATTCCTTGTTATACCAGACTCGAATAAGTAATCTTCCACTAAATGGTGGCCAGTTCCATCAGAAACAACAACATGACGCTCCTCTAAATACTGTCCCATTGAAAGTATACCACCAATGCGAGGGTGGCAATCACTTAACATACACACATATCTTTCCGGAAATATATTTTTGTAAGTAAACTTTTTAAGTAAATAACCTTGATTACATACCGCCGCATCGATCCTCTCTTTGCTAATCCATTCAGATAAGCTATAAGCATCAATTGGGATGATTTCAAGCTCAACACTAGGCGCCCTGTATTTAAGAGACTCAAGTATTGAGGGTAGAAAAAAAACTTCACCCAAATCCGTCAAAGCAAGTTTAAAACATCTTTTTGAAGTCAATGGATCAAATTTTTTCGTAAGCGATATTGCCTTTTCGATTTCTGATAAAGAATGACTTAAAGAAAAATAGAGCTGAGAGGATAAAGAGGTAGGCTGCATCCCCTCTCGTGTCCTGTTAAACAATGGGTCATTGAACACTTGCCTGAGCCTCGACAGCGAGTAGCTGACCGATGGCTGAGATATATGGAGATTCTCAGCAGCCTTACTTACGCTTCCTGTTTCATATATCGTGACAAAAACTCTAATTAAATTCAGGTCCTTCATAATCCACCCCATAGATAACATCTATATCAAGATCTAAAAAATATCAATTTGATCTATTTTTAAAGAATTGCTAGTATAAAAATCATATATAAAAATAACGGTAAAACATGAAAAAAGCACTCTCCTCTGAATTAGAAAAAAATCCATCGATATGGCTATTTAGAATAGCTATTAGCATTTCTATTCTCTTTACTTTAAGGATGTTAATCTAAAAACACAAAAAATATAATTATACTGTAAAAAAGGAAAAAATAAATACAACCAAAGAAATAGGAGAAATGAAGAGTGAAAAAAACACATTGGCTTCTTAGAATTTTTCATAACTATCTTTCATTTATTATGGCTAGCCTTATTTTCATAATGATGATTGGCGGGTTAGTCGACATATCTTTTCGATATCTTATCAATAAGCCTATTCCAGGCATGTCTGAACTAATGGCTTTAGGACTTGGAATTCTTGTATATGGATCACTACCGCTCGTCACTGCCAATAACGAGCATATTACCGTGGACCTCATATCGTGGAATAAAAACCGATACGTGGCACCTGTCGTTAGCTTTTTAGTCAACGTTTTTAGCTCTTTGATGCTCTTCACTATTTCGTGGTCGATCGCCCAGGCTGCCATGGACTTTGCCTCTTATGGCGCTCGAAGCTCTTTTTTGGAAATAAACTTATCAATGATAGCATGGGTCATGAGTGCAATGGCGTTTATGTGCGGACTTATCTTTATTGCTAAATCCTTTCCTGGCAAATCCAGCAATCAAGATAAGGAGAAAACACCATGACAATCTCATTAATCGGCATTTCGCTGGTATTTGTCCTGTTATTGTTAGGCGTACCGATTGGCATTGGCATGGCCATCATTGGCACCGCTGGATTCGGCTATATCGTAGGGTTAGAGCCCACTTTGTCCATGTTGGGACAAATCACCTATGAAACGCCTGTTTCATATAGCCTGACCATCATTCCTCTGTTTATTCTCATGGGGAACTTCATCTCGAGAGCGGGTTTATCCCAAGGCCTATATGATGCTGCGTACTCCTTTTTAGGGCATTACCGAGGGGGGTTGGCACTGGCCACACTCGCGGCCTGTGGCTCCTTTAGTGCGGTCAGCGGGTCTAGTCTGGCCACCGCTGCCACAATGTCAAAAGTCGCGATGCCACAAATGAGAAGCTATAAATATTCAGATAGCTTGGCAACGGGTGTCATTGCCGCAGGCGGAACCCTGGGAATCCTGATACCCCCCAGTGTACTTTTGGTTCTATATGGAATAATGACCAACAATGACATTGGAAAACTATTTGTAGCAGGCATTATCCCAGGTGTAATTGCCCTGCTAATGTACGGTGCTGCCATCGCGTTCGTTACAGCACGCGATCCACAAGCAGGCCCGCGCGGTGAACGCTCAACGTGGGCAATGAGGCTATCAGCACTCAAGAAAACGTCGGGCATTGCGATTCTTTTCCTGGTCATTATCGGCGGGCTCTATATAGGTATTTTCACCCCCACCGAAGCCGCGGCTGTTGGTGCAGGGGGCGGGTTCTTTTTTGCTCTTGTGAAAGGGACACTAACGTTCACAACCCTTTTCGACGTGCTCGTTGAAACTGTCAAAATGACGGCGATGATATTTATCATCCTTATCGGAGCGTCTCTGTTTTCGAACTTCATCAACGTGGCCGGTCTTCCCAGGGCTCTGGTCGCCTGGACTGATAATATGAACCTTGCGCCCATTGCCATATTATTAGGCATATTGCTCATCTATATTATTCTGGGCTGCATGTTAGAAAGCATGTCCATGATGCTGCTTACCGTGCCGATCTTTTACCCTCTCATCGTGAGCCTTGGATTTGATCCCATTTGGTTCGGGATTATTGTCATTGTCGTTATTGAAATAAGCCTGATCACGCCTCCCGTTGGCCTTAACGTCTTTATAATGAAAGCCACACTGCCAGACGTATCCATAAAAACCATATTCAAAGGCGTCTTCCCCTTTGTCATTGCAGACTTATTTAGGCTGGCATTATTGGTAGCCTTACCTGGGCTGGTGTTATACCTCCCCTCCCTGATGTAGTAAACCATCACACAAAAGCAATAAAACCCAAGAGGTGAAAAATGAAAGTACAACTTACCGCCGCCGCCACATTGATATCTTCGGTTTTTTTCCCGATAGCAGCCAATGCAGAAGATGTCACATTGAGATTCAGTAACTGGCTTCCCCCGACTCACCTGCTTTCCACGGAAGTGATCGAACCCTGGGCTGAACAGATTGAAGAGGTCACGGAAGGTCGGGTGCACGTTCAAATTCTATCCGGCCTAGGCTCTCCAGAGTCACACTACAATTTGGTGAAAAATGGGGTTGCCGATTTAGCATTCAGCGTTGATGGGTATACATCGGATCGTTTTGTTCTTCCCTATGCGATGAGGCTACCTTTTTTAGCTGACGACTCTACCACTGCTTCGGTGGCTTACTGGCGGACCTATAAAGAGCTGCTAGAGCAGTACAACGAATTTGGTGACGTGAAAGTAATGGGTCTGTGGACGTTTGGACCAGGCAATATCCATACCACGGAACGAGAAATCACGTCACTCGAAGATTTTGAAAGCCTAAGAATCCGGGTATCTAGCGATATCGTAAAAGACATTGTCGAAACCCTGGGTGGGTCACCGATGTTTGCGCCCGCCAGCGAAGTATATGAATTGATTTCTCGAGGGGTCGTCGACGGTGCCTCCTTTAACTATGACTCGATAACGTCTTTTAGAATCGACGACAGCTTGAACTATGTTCTGGATATACCCGGCGGCCTTTATCGGGAAACACATTACATCATCATGAATCAACGTAAGTGGGATGCGTTAGAGCCTAGAGACCAAGAGGCAATCATGGAAGTCTCAGGAGAAGCTCTTGCCATACTCGCGGGCAATGCCTGGGATCGTAACGATGCGATCGCTAAAGAGAGACTGATAGAACAAGGTTATACGATCACCGTTCCCGACGAGGCATTTCTTCAAGAAATTGAAACAGAGCTCAGTGTCTTAGCGGAAGACTGGAAAGAGCGAGTGGCCCCGATGGGAGTCGATGGTCAGCTGGTCATTGACACATTTAAGGAGCATATCGAGCAAGCCGAGCAGGAACTCAACTAGTACCAAACGAGTTGTTTTTCTCCAGGGCTAGCCTCTGGAGAAACATTAAACTTAAAAGTGCGTGGAGCATTAAAACAGACCATGGATACCATTCATTCTTGTACATATGAGCTTCTGAGACGCCAAGGGATGACCACCATTTTTGGCAACCCTGGTTCGAACGAGCTGCCGTTCCTAAAAGATTTCCCGGCAGACTTCACTTACATTTTAGGCCTACATGAAGGCGTTGTTGTCGGCATCGCCGATGGCTATGCACAAGCCATGGGCAGCCCTGCATTTGTTAATCTACACTCCGCGGCGGGTACCGGTAATGCCATGGGAGCACTGGCTAATGCCTGGAACTCTCATACCCCCCTGGTCATCACCGCCGGTCAACAAACCCGCGAAATGATAGGAGTCGAAGCGTTATTAACGAACCGAGAAGCAACGCTGTTACCCAAACCATTGGTCAAATGGAGCTACGAACCCGCTAGCGCCAAGGAAGTTCCACACGCCGTCAGTCGCGCGATCCACATGTCCAAACTGGGTGCGCCAGGCCCAGTCTATCTCTCGATTCCTTACAGCGATTGGGACCAGCCAGCCGACCCCCAGTCTCATTGGCTTTACGATCGTGCGGTTGCGAACATGGGATTGCCAAACGCAGCAGCCTTCTCGCAACTTGTGGAATGTCTTGCAAATGCCAAGTCGCCAGCGCTGATTCTAGGCCCCGATGTCGATGCTGCTAACGCCAATCATCAAGCTGTTGCTCTGGCCGAAAAGTTAAAAGCGCCCGTTTGGGCGGCTCCATCGGCGCCCAGGTGCCCATTTCCTACCGACCACGCATGTTTCCAAGGGCTTCTGCCAGCAGGCATCGCTTCTATTGCTGAGCGGTTAGAAGGCCACGACGTGGTCCTCGTTATTGGCGCTCCTGTTTTCAGGTACCACCAATATGATCCCGGACATTATTTGCCTGATGGTGCCCGCCTGTTTCAGATCACTTGCGATAACGAAGAAGCGTCAAGAGCCCCCATGGGTAATGCCCTGGTGGGGGATGTCAAAATAGCGTTGGATCAACTGGTTGAGCGTGTCCCGGATAGCGAAAGGGCCATGCCCGAGCCACGGCATATTCCGCCTACCCTCTCCGACACCGTGGGGCCTCTGCCACCCGAGGCAGTCTTCGATATCATCAACGACGTTGCACCAGAAGGTGCTATTTACCTAAACGAGTCGACCTCCACGACACCACTGCTTTGGGAACGGCTTCAGATGTCCAGCCCCGGCAGCTATTACTTTGCGGCAGCGGGTGGATTAGGTTTTGCGATGGCGGCGGCGGTAGGCGTACAGATGGCGAAACCGGAGCGTCAAGTCATTGCCATGATTGGAGATGGTTCGGCCAATTATAGTATCAGCGCTCTTTGGACAGCCGCCCAATACAATATTCCCGTTATTTTTATCATTTTAAATAATGAAACCTATGGCGCACTCAGATGGTTTTCTAATGTTCTTGGCGTATCCAGTGTCCCTGGTATTGATATCCCGAACATTGACTTCTGTGATCTTGCGAAAGGGTATGGCGTGCAAGCCTTTAAAGCGACATCTTCCCAGGAATTTAGAGAGCATTTAAAAGCCAGCCTTGATATGAAATCTCCTGTGCTTATCGAGGTACACACAATACCTCCTGCCAATTAGGAGATAATGATGGCTCATACATCACCAATCAACGTCGAAGATTATCGACAGCTTGCGAAAAAACGCTTGCCACGCATGGTATTTGACTACCTGGACGGCGGAGCAGAAGACGAGAAGGGGCTTGAACATAACCGTACGGTATTTGATAACGTCCGATTAAAACCCCAACGCCTAGTTGATGTGAGTCAACGCTCCCTATCGACCAAGCTTTTTGGCAGTACCCTATCCATGCCCTTGATCATTGCACCGACAGGGCTAAATGGGGTGCTGTGGCCAAAAGGTGATATAGCGCTTGCCAAGTCCGCAGCAAAAGCAGGCATCCCCTTTGTGCTCTCCACGGCTTCAAATTCATCCATCGAGGAAGTCGCCAGTCAATGCGATGGAGAGTTATGGTTTCAACTTTACGTGGTGCACAGAACACTTGCCGAAAGCATGGTTGCCCGCGCGCTCAAGGCAGGTTACACCACGCTGGTGCTGACAACGGATGTCAGTGTCAATGGTTACCGAGAACGCGATATTAAAAATGGCTTTAAAATACCCTTTAATTATACGCCGCGTGTATTGCTGGATGGCATGAGGCACCCTCGATGGTCATTCGACGTCCTTAAGCATGGCATGCCGAGTTTAAAGAACTTTGAAACCTCGGCAGCCCAGGATATTGAGGTGCAAGCAGCATTAATGAGCCGTCAAATGGATGCCAGCTTTGACTGGGAAGCTTTAAAACGGCTGCGTGATATTTGGCCACACCGGCTCATTGTTAAAGGATTAACAGACGCCAGAGATGCACAAAAATGCTATCAGCTTGGTATTGACGGGGTCATTCTTTCCAATCACGGGGGAAGACAGCTGGATACCTGCGTATCCCCATTGGAAAGTCTCGGCGAAGTGACGGAGGCATGCCCCTTCCCGGTCTTGATCGATAGTGGTTTCAGGAGAGGCTCCGATGTGGTGAAAGCGCTAGCCATGGGCGCCAGTGCTGTCTTACTGGGCCGAGCTGCGCTCTATGGGCTGTCTGCCGCAGGCGAGGCCGGCGTTGATGACGTCTTGCGACTTATTAAAGAGGACATTGATCGGACGATGGCCCAAGTCGGCTGCGCTTCCATACACCATTTAACGAGAGACTTCATCAAAAGCGACAACGCTGGCCTTTCACCCTCTCTCCAAAAAATAGGAGCCTAGCATCATGGACACTTGCGATATCCGGATAACAGGAATGAACGTTAGAACCGTCAATGCCCCTTTGGAGTTTCCCGTTCATACGGCCGTCGGCACCGTTTCCACCTCTCCGCTCGTTCTGATTGATCTCCACACCAATGCGGGAATTGTGGGTCATGCCTACCTGTTCGCTTACACGCCGATGGCGCTGCCCGCCTTGGTGGACATTCTTAAAGAACTAGAGTCTTCTCTCGAAGGTCAACAACTGGAACCGTATACGATTGAAAGCAATCTGGAGAAAAAATTCCGCCTGATTGGCTATTCGGGCCTGATCAGAATGGCCTGTTCTGGCATCGACATGGCGGTATGGGACGCACTATCAAAAGCTCATGGCGTGCCTTTATCGACGCTGCTAGGGGGTAGCCCCAAACCCATCAAGGCCTATGATAGCCACAGCATGGACGGTGAAGCCTTAGCTGTAAAACGTGCGGCCCTGTCCGTTGAAGATGGCTTCAAAGCCATTAAAACGAAAATTGGCTATGCCTCGCTTGAGCAAGACATCACGGTTATTCGGCGCATTAAACAAGAAGTGGGTGACGATGCCGCCATCATGGTTGATTACAACCAAAGCCTCACCACAACCGAGGCCATTCGCCGTGGTTTGGCGCTGGATGCCGAAGGGATCTATTGGATAGAAGAACCCACCTTTCATTACAACTATAGCGCCCATGCCGATATCAGAACCAAAATAGCAACTCCCATCCAGATTGGCGAAAACTGGTTTGGCCCTGAAGAGATGTTTAAATCGTTAACGTCTGGAGCGTCTGATTTCGCCATGCCTGATGTAATGAAAATCGGGGGCGTTACTGGCTGGATCCGTGCAGCCGCCTTAGCCCAACAATTTAGCACGCCGGTTTCCAGTCATTTATTTCAGGAAATCAGTGCTCACTTGCTCTCCGTGACGCCGAACGCGCATTGGCTAGAACGGATGGACCTAGCGTCTTCCGTTGTGGAGCCCACTTTAACCTTTAAAGAGGGGTTTGCAATTCCCTCTGATCAACCTGGTATTGGTATTTCCTGGAAAGAAAGTGAAATAAAGAAACTCTCTTGATACGGCCCCAGCCCCATTCAACACGGGGCAGGCTGTCATAAAACCGGACGCATCGCAGTTACTGATCCACTTCTTTATCTAACTTAATGAATCACATCGCTATCGTATAATAATGGAGTAAAAAAGATGACTATGCCGACTCACCTTTGGGACGATCACCTTTATCTAGGTAAATGGCAGCCTTCGAACGGCCCTAAAACACCGGTCATTGAGCCCGCCACCGGCGACAAGCTCACGGAAGTGCAAACCGCCACAGCCGAAGACGTGGAGCGTGCGGCCAAAATCGCCAAGGATGCCCAACTATCATGGGCCGCTCTGCCCTTCGACCAGAAGGCAGGAATTCTGCGCCGCGCCGCTGCCCTGCTCAAAGAACGAGCCGAGGAAATTGGCTACTGGAATACGCGCGAGTGTGGTTCCGTTGGCCCTAAGGCTGAATGGGAACTGCACGCCACCTATGAACAGGCTCATATGGCCGCAGCGCTCCCCATGCAACCCAACGGGCAAATATTCCCATCCAGCATGCCAGGACGGCGCAATTACTGGAAGCGAGTACCCATTGGCACAGTGGGGGTTATCGCTCCCTGGAATTTCCCCATTCTGTTAGCCATGCGCTCCGTCTTTCCCGCCCTTGCCATGGGCAACTGCGTGATCTTAAAACCGGCCCCGATGAGCGCTATCTGCGGTGGAGCATTGATGGCCGAGGTTCTGGAAGCAGCTGGCTTGCCAGAAGGTGTGTTCCACGTACTCCCGGGCGGGCCCGATGTGGGTGAGGCATTGGTCCAACACCCTGATGTCGGCATGATCTCCTTTACCGGTTCTACCGCCGTGGGCGAGAAGATCGGCGAAACGTGTGGGCGTATGCTCAAAAAGTGTGCGTTGGAGCTTGGCGGCAACAACGCTATGGTGATTTTAGACGATGCCGATTTGGAGGCTGCCGCCTCTTCTGCAGCCTGGGGAGCTTTCCTTCACCAGGGCCAGATTTGTATGCAGGCGGGACGCCACTTAGTACACCGTTCAGTCGCAGATCGCTATTTGGAAAAACTCGCCGAACGGGCCAATCGTCTAGTCACAGGTAACCCTTGGACACACCAAGTACACCTCGGCCCATTGATTAATGAGACGCAAGCTAAGCGCGTCGAGGAGATCGTGAACCGCTCAGTAGCAATGGGCGCGAAGTTAGTCGCTGGCGGTAAGCGCGATGGCAACTTCTTTGAGGCCACGGTACTAAGCGGCGTGACGCCAGATATGCCTGCCTTTGGCGAGGAGATCTTTGGCCCGGTAGCCCCCGTTACACTTTTCGATAACGATGAGGAGGCTATCGCATTGGTCAATGCTTCCTCCTACGGGCTAGCCACCGCCATCCACTCGGCCTCTACAGAGCGGGCGCTGCGCATTGCTGATCAAATCAAGGTAGGCATGGTGCATGTCAATGATCAGACGGTAAACAATGAGTTTCAGGTGCCCTTTGGTGGCATGGGCCGCTCAGGTACTAGCGGTCGCTTCGGTGGTCCCGCCAATCTGGATGAGTTCACCACCACCCAGTGGGTCAGTGTTCTGGAGCAAGGGATCCAGTATCCCTTCTAACGCTAAAATGAAATAAGCATTTGCCGGAGGAATGCTCCTCCGGCATTTTTCTTATGTTATTCATAAAAAAGACCCATGCTGCCATAGCAGACACGGGCCAAGGAGGGTAACCATTAAATCGTAGATATTGCGGGGGATTAGCCGCTCTTGCTGGCCACCTCACGGGTAAACATAAACTCGAAGTCTTTGGTTTCGAAGATTGCCGAGACCACAACGCCTAATACCAGCGCCCAGAACGTAGCGCCAATGCCAAGGAGCTGAATACCGGATGCGGCAATTAGAAAAGCGAACAGTGCGCCTATTTCATGTTTTTTACCGGCAAAGGCGATGGCCATTGATGAGGTGATCACTCGCATCAATGCCAACCCAGCGATAATGGCGATAAAGTAGCCCGGCGTGGCTTCCAGCAGGCTCACTACATAACCATAGAAAGGTGCGGCGACAACAAAGATAGCACCGGCAATGACCGCTGCTACCCAACGCTTATCGTGAGTCCCCGCCTCTGGAGAGGCGCAGATACCGGTCATCGGTGCAGCAATGCAGGTGCTGTGGAGATTGAAAAAGGCCGACACCATTGTGCCTAGTCCGCCCACCGCAGTGATCGCATTAGCTGGCACTTCTTTGTGCCCCATCCCCTTCACCAAGCCGACACCCGCGGGGGTCTCCATGCCCACCAGGATGATGGCAAGGGGCAAGCCGTAGGTTAGGAAGGCACCCAACGTGAACTCTGGCACGATGAATTCAGGAAAGCGGATCGTCGCCTCGATACCGGACAGGTCAACACCGGTTGCCATCAAGTACACTATGCCCGCCAGCATTGCCACAATCAGAGGCGGAACCTTACGGAAAAGACGTGCAGAGATGAAGAAAGCCAGAATCATGATAGAGGCTGGCACGATAGCGCTCTCCAACGGCTTAATCATGTTGAGGCCAAAGCTAAGCAGCATGCCCGCCACCATACCCATCACAATCGGCATTGGGATTAACCGCATCACGATGCCCATTACGCCGGTCAAACCTGCCACCAGCGAGATCGCACCGGCAATCAAACTGGCGCCCAACGCCGCCTCCAGGCCCACTACGGGAATCACTGCAGCAAACATCAGCGCCCCAGGGATGGAGTTGGCCATTGGCAGCGGCAAGCGGTAGTACGCTGGCATGAAAAGCCCGAACAAACCATTGATCATCAGGTAGCTGATCACCCAGATCATGATGAAGGAGGAATCAAGGCCAGCTGACGTGCCAGCACTGATGTGAACGACCCCAACGCTGAGCCCTAAAATACCGGCGACTAAGCCCGTACTGGCATTATCGACATTGAGGTCGCGCAGGAAATCGCGGGGCGCGTGCCTTAGGCTGACGCCTTTCTCAATATGTTTCACGGTTTGCTCCAGGGGATTACTGTACTTAGAGTTATTGTTAATACTTGTTTAGAATTATCTTAGCTAATCTGCTAATAGCCCTGATCGCCACCGCCCACTGGCAGCACGCTGCCGGTGATGTAGCTCGCCTCATCGGAGGCCAGGAATAGAATCGGCGCGGCCATCTCGTCGAGCGTGCCGTAGCGTTTCATCAGGCAGCTCTGCTTGGTCTGGTCGATATGCGCCTGGAACCATGCGCGTTCGGTCTCGTTTCGTGGCTCGGGCGTGCCGCGGGAGATGCGGCGCGGTGGTGCTTCGGTGCCACCGATGGCAGCGGCCGCCACACGGACCCCAGCATCAGCGTATTCGAAGGCCAGCGACTCAGTCAGGGCATTGACACCTCCCTTGGCCGCCGAGTAAGGGATCCGGTGGATGCCCCGCGCCGCCACTGAAGAGACATTGACGATCACGCCGCTACCCTGCACTACCATGGTCGGCAGTACCGCGCGGCAGCACCAAAGCGTGGGCATTAAAGAGCGGTTAATCTCTGCGACAATTTGCGCTTCAGTAAACTCGGTAAACGGCTTAAAGTTAATCGCGCCGCCAACGTTGTTAATCAGAATATCGATACGGCCAAAGTGAGAGAGCGTCGCCTGCATCATTTGCTCGGCGCCTTCCCAGACCTCCAGATCCGCTTGCACCGCGATCACTTCACATCCCTGCTGGCTGATTCCAGCCACCACTTCATGGATATAATCAGCGCGGTCCACGAGGACTAATCGCGCACCTTCCGCAGCGGCGCGCTCGGCAACCCGCTGTCCAATTCCTTGGGCAGCCCCGGTGACCACCATGACTCGATCTTGAAAACGAGAAGCATCAAAACGTTGCTGGCTCATGCGCTCTCTCCCACTTGGTTGGGGGTGAACTTCTCATAGTGGAAGCTCTGCGGCTCAATGCCTTCAGCATCGAAGTACTTCAGCACGGCATCAACCATGGGGGGCGGGCCACACAGGTAAACATCCACATCGCCGTCATGCATTACCTCGGCGTCCATGTGATGCGTTACATACCCCTTACGCGCGTGATCGCTAGCCTCATCGACCACGACGGTGGCATAGGTGAAGCTAGGCAACTTTTCGGCGAAGGCATCTAACGCGTCGGTTTTGACCAGGTGATCATCTTTATTGGCGCCGTAAATCATATGGATCGGTGCGTCACAGCCCTTCTCGGCCAATTGCGCCAACATGGAGAGGAACGGAGCCAGCCCCGTGCCGCCAGCCAGCATCAGCACCGGACGTGTGACTTCGCGCAAGTAGAAGCTGCCCAGCGGGCCGGTCAGCGTGAGTTTTTCACCCGCTGCCGCACGCTCGGTCAAGTAGCCACTCATTACCCCGTTGGGAATGTTGCGGATCAAAAAAGTGGCGCGCTTATCGCCTGGCAGTGAGCTGAAGGAGTAGGAGCGGTGTACCTCGGTACCGGGTACGTCAATATGGATATATTGACCCGGTAAAAAGGTAAGCCCTTCCTCATCATCCAGCTCAACCGCTAGCTCAATGCTATCCTCGGAGAGCTGTTCGACGGCGGCTACCGTGCCCTCAACTTTGCCCACCTGCGTTTTACACAGCGTGGACGCCACCGGCACTTGGATAACGCAGTCCGAAGCAGGCACCATCTGGCAGGTAAGTACTTGGCCTTCTGCGGCTTCCTCATCGGAAAGCGCATCCTCCAGGTACTCGTCACCCATATCGAACGTGCCCTGTTCGCAGTGTCCTTTGCAGGTACCACATACGCCGTCAGAGCAGTCCATCGGTAAATTAACTTTTTGCCGATAAGCGGCGTCGAGAACGGTCTCCCCTTCTTTGCAGCCGATAAACCGGGTCACGCCGTCCTCAAAGTTGAGGGCAATGGTATAACTCATGATTAACTCTCCTCGCGCATCAAGTCACACGTGATAAACATCAATGACTTGATGGATATAGTCGTTATTTAACTGCACGACTTTTCTTGTGATTAACGGGGTCTCGCCCGACACGTCCAGGGTGTAAAAGCACGTGCCGAAGAAGCTGTCGGTCTTCTTGTAGCGGTGGCTGAGCGTGTGCCAGTTAAACCGTAGCTCCACCGTGTCGCCGTCTTGCGACAGGATTTCCAGGTTGGTCACCTGGTGGGTGGTGCGCGGTTCCGGCATGCTCGCCCCGCTGCGCTCGGTCTTGATCCGGTAAACGCGGTCTTCCAGCCCTTCGCGGTTGGGGTAGTAGATCAGCGAGATCTCGCTGTGCGGGTCGCGGGTGAGCTGGTCGTCGTCGTCCCAGGCGGGCATCCAGAACTCGGCGTCTTTGTGATATAGCGCGAGCCATTCATCCCACACGCGGTCGTCCAGTAGGCGGCCTTCGCGGTACAAAAAGGCTTGGATGTCGTGATAGCTAATGCTCATGTCACTGCTCTCCTCTTGTCAGACGCGGGTCGCTTAGGCGGACGCGGTGGCGATAAATTGGCTGCGCTCTTTGTCGATGGCGCGCAGCATTTCGTCGACCCAGTGCTTGTGGTGCAGCACGTAGAGGCCTTCGTCTTCCGGTGAGGCACCGCTGAGCAGGGGCTTCATGCCGATCGCTTGGGCGTCTTCATCGGCGCCCTCGATCCACTGCTTGGCCCCGCGGGAGAGGTCGTTCCATTCGGCCTGCGCGCCGTTGTAGCCTTCTTGGCAGGCGCGGAACTCTTCGAGGTCGTCGGGGGTGCCCATGCCGGAGACGTTGAAGAAGTCTTCGTACTGGCGGATGCGTATTTCACGATCCTCAGCGGCTTCGCCTTTGGGCGCGAAGCAGTAGATGGTGACTTCGGTTTTGTTGACGTCGATGGGGCGCAGCACGCGGATTTGCGTGGAGAACTGGTCCATCAGGTAGACGTTGGGGTACAGGCAGAGGTTGCGCGTCTGGTTGACGATGGAGTCGGCGCGGGCGTCGCCCAGCTGTTCTTGGATCCAGTCCTTATGTTGATAGACCGGACGCACTTCTGGGTTAAGCAGCCGGGTCCATAGCATCATGTGGCCGTTTTCATAGGAGTAGAAGCCGCCTTTGCTTTTCGACCAACCGTCGGCGTCGACCGCTTTGGTACCACCGGCGTCGTAGTTACGGCGTTCCATGGTGGAGGCGTAGTTCCAGTGCACGGAGCTGACGTGGTAGCCGTCGGCGCCGTTTTCGGCCTGCAGTTTCCAGTTGCCGTTATAGGTGTACGACGAGGTACCGCGCAGGATTTCCAGGCCTTCGGGGGCTTGGTCGACGATGTTGTCGATGACCTTGGTGGTTTCGCCCAGGTGTTGTTCGAGCGGTTGTACGTCGTCACTCAAGCTGCCGAACAGGAAGCCTTTGTAGTTTTCAAAGCGCGGTAGACGCTTGAGATTGTGGGAGCCATCCTGTTTGAACTGGTCAGGGTAGGCGCCGTTCTTCTCGTTTTTGGCTTTGAGCAGTTGGCCGTCGTTTTTGAACGTCCAGCCGTGGAACGGGCAGGTGAAGGTGCCTTTGTTGCCGCGCTTGCGGCGGCACAGCGTGGCGCCGCGGTGGGCGCAGGCGTTAATCAGGCCATGCAGCTCGCCCTGCTTATCGCGGGTGATAATCACCGGCTGGCGGCCCATGGTGACGGTCATGTAGTCACCTGGTTCAGCGACCTGGCTCTCGTGGGCCAGGAACAGCCAGTTGCCTTCGAAGATGTGCTTGAGCTCAAGTTCAAAGAAGGCGGGGTCGGTGAACATGCTGCGGTGGCAGCGGAAGATGCCATTGTCGGGGTCGTCTTGGACGGCGCCGCGCACGCGGGCTTCGAGCTGATCAAGCTGGGTGGTCATGATCTCTCTCCTCGTATTTATTATGTCGCGCTGTTATGTCTTGCTCAGGCGGGCCAAGGGGAGGGCCCGCCTTGCTCAAGGTATAGGGGTTAAACCTTGGCAGTACCGGCGAGCTGGCTGGCTAGATCCTGCTCGTCTTCCTTGGCGCGGGGACGGGCGTGACGCACTTGCAGCTCGGGGGCTTCGGTTTTAGCCAGTTCGACGTTAAACACGACGTGGGAGAACGGGCCGTCCAGGTCACGCTTGGCGATCTCGGCCGGGTCTTCGATCCGCTCGGCGGGGACGACCAGCTCTTCGCGGGTGGCAAAGGCAAAGTCATCAAAGGTGTAGGGGTCGCCCGCCAGGTTGATCTGGGTGGTCAGGTGCTGATGGCCGGGAGCGGAGACGAAGTAGTGAATATGCGCCGGGCGTTCGCCGTGACGGCCCAGTGACTTGAGCACCACATCGGTGGGGGCGCCTTCGGGTACGCCGTAGCCGGAGGGAATGATGCTGCGCGCGGTGTAACGGCCGTCGCTGTCTGCGTAGATCGTGCGGCGCATGTTGTACTCATCCTGGGAGGGATCAAAGAACGAGTAGCCGCCCTTGGAGTTGCAGTGCCAGATTTCAACCTTAGCGCCGGGGATCGGGGTACCTTCGACATCGCGCACCTGACCGGCCAGCCACATCACCTCGGCATCGGGATCACTGCCGTCGTCCATGCGGGCGAAGCCTTCCGCTTCCGGGGCACCGGCCACGTAGAGCGGGCCTTCGATGGTGCGCGGGGTGCCGCCGGTGCGCTTGGCTTCGGCATCGATGGCGTCCTGGCGCATATCAAGGAAGTGGTCAAAGCCGAGACCGGGCGAGAGCAATCCGAACTGGGTCTGGCTGCCCAGGGCATTGAGCAGGTTAACGCCCGCCCAGTACTCTTCCTCGGTGACATCAAAATCATCGATCAGCTTGAACAGGTCGCCCACAAGGCGGTGCACAATTTGCTTGGCGCGATCGTTGCCACCGGTCTGGTCAAAGCCCGCAACGGCTTTTAGGAAGTCTTGAACCTCGGGCGTGTCGAATATTTTTACAGTCATGGTGAAACCCTCTGTTTGTTATGGGGTGTTGTTGTAGTCATATGATCTGGCGTGTTACGTGGAGAGCTATCTATCGTCATCGCGCACTGAAGAGGGGTGACGACACAGCGGTTTGACGCTGATCTCCATATAGGGGAAGAGCGGCAGATTGCTGACCAGCTCTTGCAGCTCGGCGTTGTCTTCCACGTCAAAAATACTGACGTTCGAGTAGCTACCCGCCACCCGCCACAAATGGCGCCACTTACCCTGGCGCTGCAGGTCTTGGGAATACGCCTTTTCCGTTGCCTTGATCTTGGCTGCCTGCTCGGCAGGCATGTCGGGCGGCAACTTAACGGTCATCTCAACTTGAAACAGCATATGGCTCTCCTCTTTCATCGCGGGCGATCACAAGCGATGGCTTTATTTACTGCGGCTTTTACTTACGTGAGTAGTGCGCCAACTTATCTTCATCCAGGGTGATGCCGAGGCCAGCCCCTTGCGGTAACTCCACTCCAAACTCGGTGTAGTTGAGAGGGGTAACGACGATGTCGTCTTGCAAAAGCAGCGGGCCGAACATTTCCGTGCCCCAGGCCATTGCTGGCAGCGTTGCCCAGGCGTGTAGAGAGGCAGCCGTACCGATAGTGCCTTCCAGCAGGGTGCCGCCATATAAGCCAATGCCAGCCGCTTGGGCGACGTGAGCCAGCTCAAGTACCCCGTAAATACCGCCGGATTTGGCGATCTTTAGCGCAAAGGCACCACTGAAGCCGCCGCACACTAGATCAAGCCCGTCGCGGGCATCTTGCACGGCCTCGTCGGCGAGCATTGGCACATTGAAGCGGTTAGCCAAGCGAACTAAGCCGGCATGTTCACGAGCGCCAATGGGCTGCTCAATTAACTCGATGCCAGCATCCTGTAGCACCTGAATACCGCGAACGGCGGTGGATTCATCCCACGCCTGATTAACATCAACTCGCACGCTGGCCCGATCACCCAGCGCTTCCTTGATCGCCGCCACATGGCGCACGTCCTGATCCACCGGGTTAGCACCAATTTTTAACTTGAAGGCGCAGTGCTGACGCTGTTCTAAACGCAGCATGGCCTCATCAATATCTTTGGCGGTATCACCGCTGGCTAGCGTCCATAGCACGGGCAAGTGATCCTGACGTACGCCGCCCAGCAGCTCGGCGACGCTCAATCCCAAGCGTTTGCCCTGAGCATCCAACAGAGCCGTTTCTAATGCAGATTTGGCGATCATGTTACCGCGAGCATGACGGTTAAGCCGGGCACGCAACTGGTGGACATTGTTGGAGGGCTGGCCGACCAGCAAGGGGGCTAGATAAGTATCAATATTGCGCTTAATGCTCTCCGGGCTTTCCGGACCATAGGCCAGGCCACCAATCGTGGTGCCTTCGCCAAGCCCTTCGATACCGTCGGAGTGGCGCATGCGCACAATCACCATGGTTTGGCAGGCCATGGTGGTCATGGAGAGTTTGTGAGGGCGGATGGTCGGTAAGTCGACCAGCAGCGTCTCAATATGTTGGATGACGGTTGACATGCAGGCTCCAGCGTCTGGCAATCGTTGACTTGATGTCAGTTTGATTGCGCGAGGAAGAGGGAACCAATATTGTTTAGGTGCTTAGCCATACCGAGGAGGTATCAACACAGGGAGATGACTGCTTGTTTTTTTAGCGGGTAACTACCTTTATTTAACCACCCCGCCCTCTGCTCAGCTTCTCCAGCTCTACTCACATTCTGTAATTTTATATATTAATCAATAGCTTGTTAAATATGGTGGCGTTTTAACGGCGGTTTACCCATAAATGAGCGGTGTAATGATGGGTAAGGCATAGCAACACGGTGAGTACATAATATCTGCGACTAACTATTAAGGTGGCGGCATACTTGCCCCCACGCCACAGCCAGCTGGGTGGCTATCTCTTTTACGACAAAAGAATAAAACACATCATTGAGGCATGAGGCGTAAAGCAAAGGAAAGGAAAGGCAGCACGACGCTAGTCACACGATTTAGTCATACTGCCAACAATAAGAGGCGCTAATTCTCTTAAAACTCACTTACATCTGGCAATCAGCATCTGGTGACTCGAGTAGCTCATGCGCTACCGATAATACCTGGTGCCGACCATCGCGGATCTCACGCAGGTAGATATTTTGTATCGAGTGGTGGGACTTGGAGAATCGCAATGGCCCACGTGGGCTCTGCAGCTCAACGGCAGCGAGTGCGTCAATGAGTGCATCGCGGTCAGTGGTAGCACCTTCTACTGCATCAAGCGCTTGTATGAGCATGGCACCCGTGTCATACCCATGCACGGCATAGGCATCAGGCATCTCGCCGTAAGCCTCTTGATAAGCAGCTACGAAGCTCTGATTTTCTTCACTCTCCAGCGTTTCAGCGTAGTGTAGGGTCGTCAACACCCCCTCGCCCGCGCCCCCCAATGCTGCCAAATTACCTTCGGTCATAAAGCCAGAGCCCAACAGGGGAATATTTTCCTTAAGTCCGGCTGCAGCGTAGTCACGCACAAAGCTGACACCCCCTCCACCCGCGAAGAACGTATAAACCGCGTCGGGGTTGAGGCTGGCAATTTGCGTCAAATAACTTTGAAACTCAGTGCTGGGAAAAGGAACCAGAATTTGCTCAATAATCTCACCACCGGCTTCCGTAAACGCCTCCTCAAAAGCAGCAATATCCTCTTTACCACCGGCATAATCCCAGGTGATCGTTACCATCTCACGGTGACCGCGATCATAGGCTACTTTCCCCATGGGATAACTGTCCTGCCACATGTTATGCGAAGTACGAAAGACATTGGGCATGCAAAGTTCGTTCGTTGCCGCCCCCAAACCAGCATTGGGAATAATGGTAATAGCGCCGGTTTGCTTGGCAACGCGAAGCATCCCCATAGCCACACCTGAGTGGACAGGGCCAATAACAACGTCGACCTCGTCACTGTTAACTAATCGGCTCATATTCTGGGGGGCCTTGGAGGGATTGGCCTCGGAGTCAAGCTGGACATACTCGACTTCACGCCCTCCAAGCTGTCCACTATTCTGCTCAATAGCGAGTTTCAAACCATTGGTAATAGCCTCGCCCAGTGCCGTGTAGGTACCCGTATAGGGCAACATTAACCCCAGCTTTACAGGCTCGCCATCTTCAGCCATCGCAAGTTGCCCTGCCAGCAAAAAGCCTGCTCCAAGTAACGACGTCAGTGTTGTATTATTTGTTTTCATCGTTGCACTCTTTGTTGTAGTTCGTCTTTATAAAAGAAGTTATTGCTTTAAATGGGTAGCTTTTGGCTTACCCCCAGTTCTCGCTTGCTTCAAACTTCAAGCTATTTTTAGCGGCAATCACATCATCGTGCGGGTCATGATTCCAGAGCCACTCGAAGCGACTTTCAAGATTGTTAATTAGCTCGGCTTCATCGTCGCCGATGCCCTCTCCTGCATATTCGTAGACATCGCCCGCCTCATGGGAGGTACGCTGCACTTTGCAGGTACGGCTATGGCGTACTTGTTCAAAGGCAGACAACACAGTACTCACGTTGTTGCTACGGCAACTGGCATCCGCCAGCAGAGTCGCCAGCACATAGGCGTCCTCCAGCGCCTGACCGGCCCCCGCCCCCTGGTGAGGCACTAATGCATGGGCGGCGTCGCCAACGATCAGTACGCGGTCGCGTTGGTAGCGGGCAAGCTCAGGTAACTCATGCAGCGCCCAGCGCGTTGGCTCAGAAATGCATTCAAGAATGGCTTGGCAAGCCGGACTCCAACCTTCAAATACTTCTAGCATTTCCTCCTGGTTGACGGCTTGAACCCACTCTTCGCCTTCGGGCAGTTTAGGGTTCGGTATCGAACGATCCGTAATGAAGGCCACGACGTTAACGAGTTGGGACTGCTTAACCGGGAAGGTCAGAATATGGCGATCTTTGCCAAGATACATCTGAGGCACCAAGGCCAAGCGCCTCTCGCTGCCTTTAGCCTTTAGAGCAGCCTCTAGATCCCTGGTGGGAATCATGCCGCGATAAGCGTAAGTGCCACTCCAGAACGGAGTAATTTCACCGTACTGCTCCGGGGGTAGCACATGGGGGCGCACCGCCGACTTAATGCCGTCAAAGCCGATGATCACATCACCAGTAAAGTGAGTGCCATCATCGAAGCTGGCGGTGGCGCTGTCGGCGTCTTGCTTAACGTCTATACAGCGTTTGCCGAAGTGGGCGATACCCTCAGGCAGATTGGCAACAATCGCATCAAGAAAATCGGCACGATGCACCGAGGATTGGCCAACGCCAGGGGCTAAACTGGCGGTTAAGTAACCATCATCACTACCACGCCGCCATTCAAACCAAACATCCTCAAAGGGCGCTGGTGAGGAGTCGGCAATACGCTGATACGCGTCTTCCAACCCCAATAGCTGAATGGCTTTTACCGCATTGGGGCCAAAGGAGACACCCGCACCAATCTCTGAGAACTGAGGAGCCGCTTCGAAAAGCTGAACATCAAGCTGACTATCACGGGACAACGCGACGGCGAAGGCCACCCCTCCGATGCCACCACCTACGACGCCAATCGAAAGACGTTTTGGCTGTATATTTGCTACTGTGCTGTTAGCTACCATGATTTAACTCTGCTCAGGGGCTTATCGTTATGTGTTGAGCGTTATGCTCTCCCCTAACGCTATTCGGAAGCGCCAACTGCCACCACACAGCTTCCTTCATTCAGACTATAAACGGCGCTAATAACAAGATGAATCAACCAGTTAAAAACCTCTCTGACGACTGCATTCGACTATTGTGGAATACGTTGCGAGGCGCAAGGTGATGGAGAAACTTGCCAACATTGACCTGAATCTGCTGGTTGTTTTTGACTTGTTGTACCAAGAACAAAATACACAACGGGTGGCGCTGCGCTTGGGTATCACCCAACCGGCGGTGAGCCATGCACTGAAGCGTTTACGCCACTTGCTGGAGGACGAACTTTTCGAGCGCACGTCGCAAGGTCTGCAACCTACGCCCCGTGCCAGTCGACTGCACCCCGGCATTGCGGATGCGTTGGCACGAATGAACGACACGCTGAACCTATGCGACGATTTCAACCCCGCTAAGAGTGAGCGCACTTTCCATATCAACATGACCGATATCGGTGAAATAGTTTTTCTCCCACGCCTGCTGCAACATCTTTCACGCCATGCGCCGGGGGTTTCACTCAACACCGTGCGCAGCCACCATAATGACCTGAAAAACGAGATGGAGGAGGGAGAGATAGATTTGGCAGTTGGCCTGATCCCACAATTAGGGGCAGGCTTCTACCAGCAGCGACTGTTTGTACAACGCTACGTTTGCTTAATGCGCGAGCATCACCCGCTCGCTGCAGAGGAGTTTAGCCTTGAGGCGTTTCGCACAGCGCATCACGCTGTGGTGGTTGCCCGGGGAACCGGGCATGGCATTATCGAAGAGCAGCTTGCGCACGCTGGGGTTGTGCGCCCAGTTCGGTTAACACTGCCGCATTTCGCAGCGGTTCCCTATATCGTCAGCAGCAGCGATCTAGTGGTGACGGTTACCGATAAATTAGCCGAGGCAACGCGAACACGTTTCGGGTTAGCCATTCGTGAGCATCCCCTAACGTTCCCAGAAATCCCGATTAATCTTTTCTGGCACCGTCGCTTTCATCAAGACCCAGGCAACCGCTGGCTGCGTGGGCTGATGTTTTCTCTGTTCTCTGAATAGAGGTCATTAACGCCTAGGAGTTCGGCTTCGCCCACGCGGCGCGGGTGCTATGGGCTGCCGTTTTATTGGTAATTTTCCAGATGCCGTCGACCTTCACCAGGGCAATCACATCGACCCAGGAATCCGCCAGATTGTCGCTATTATCAAAGCCTAGCAGTACGCTGGCGACTTCTCCCGCCTGGGTGACGGCAATAAAGCGGCTCTTCACTTTACGGTGGCTAGCCGCCCAGCGCTCGAAACGGTCGCTGATCAAGTCAGTCGCCAACTTGCCACCAGCATCCACAGCAAAAATCCACGCATCCTTATGAAACGCCTCCTCCAGCTTTTCTCGACCGCCTTGAAAGCCATCCACATATAGCTGCACAACCCGTTTGATCTCATCGATCTCGGGTGCATCGCCCACAACAGTGATATTCGTCATCTTTTTACTCCTGCTTATTAATTGCTATTTTTGTACTGTTTATAACCCAAGCATCTCACGGGCCTGCTGCCACGTAGCCACGGGGCGCTGATATTTTTCGCATAAGGCGACGGTACGCGCGACCAGCGCGGCATTAGAGGGTGCCAGCGTTTTGCTATTCAGGCGAACGTTATCTTCAAGACCGGTACGGGTATGACCGCCAGCCGCAATCGACCACTCGTTAAGCAGGTATTGATTGGCGCCAATACCCGCACCGCACCACTGAGCCTCTGGCGCCAAGCGCTTGAGCGTCTCGATATAGAAATCAAACGTTGGCTTATCCGCTGGCATTGAATTCTTAACGCCCATCACAAACTGCACATAGAGCGGTGTCTTTAGCTTGCCTTGTTTGGAAAGCGCCACCGCTTGATGGATATGCGACAGATCAAACGCTTCAATTTCGGGCTTAATACCGTACTTGAGCATTTCCTCTGCAAGCCACTCCACCAACTGCGGCGGATTCTCGTAAACACGATTAGGGAAATTGTTGGACCCCACCGACAGGCTGGCCATATCAGGTTTCAATGGCAACATCCCGCCACGTGCCTCCCCTGCGCCGGAACGCCCGCCAGTTGAGAATTGAATGATCATACCAGGGCAATGCTTCTTGAGCCCTTCCATCAAACGACCAAACTTCTCGGGATCGGAGGAAGGTGTTTGATCATCGTTGCGCACGTGGCAGTGAGCAATGACAGCTCCTGCTTCGAACGCCGCCTGGGTGCTTTCAATCTGCTCATCCACCGTAATCGGCACGGCTGGATTGTTCTCTTTACGCGGCAGACTGCCGGTAATAGCGACGCAAATAATGCAGGGTTGAGACATAAACACCTCTCTCTGTTCTTATTGCGAACATAAATTTGCATTGCGAACAAAATAGACTGGATACTGATTAGCGTCAAATCGAAATCACTGCCAATGATGTTGTTCGTCATATTTTAGAAAGAGACATCGAAAACCAGAGGAACAATGGTGTAGAGCGCGACCATGATCACTAACAAACCGATGACATTGAGCCAAATACCTGCCCGAATCATGCTTTTGATGGGAAGATCCCCTGTTGCGAAAGCCACCGCGTTGGAAGGTGTTGCGACTGGCAACATGAAGGCGCAGCTCACGGCAAAGGTAACCACGATGGTCATCAGGAAGGGCTCAATGCCCAGCCCAACGGCGATAGATCCCATGATGGGGAAGAAGGCAGCTGCCGTCGCCGTATTGCTGGTTAGCTCGGTCAATAGGATAATCACGATAGCGGTGATGGCTAGAATCAAAATTAGGGGCAGTCCCGACAATCCCGATACGCTCTCGCCAACCCAGGCGCTTAAACCGGTGGCGGTGAACTGGGCTGAAAGTGTTAGGCCACCACCAAATAGAATCAGTACTCCCCAAGGCACGTCCCGCGTAGCCGACCACGCCAGCAATGCCCCTTTTCCTCTAGAAGCAGGAATTACAAACATTAGAATTGCCGCGAGAATCGCCACGCTGGTGTCGTTGATGTTGGAGAGCCAAGGCAGCGCATTCTGCACAAATGGAAATTGCGCGATTAATGGCAAAAATACCCAGCAGAACACTGCCCCAGCAAAGACCATCAATACACGTGATTCTTCAGGCGATAGTCGGCCCATACCCTTGAGTTCTGTCTCTATCATCGCTCGGCCTCCCTGAATATTCTCAACTTCCGAGCGGAACACCAGTTTGTTCAGGACTAGCCAAGCCAGCATCAGCATAGTGAATGAGAAAGGCACACCTACCAGCATCCAGTGACCAAAACCGATGCTAAGCCCGTGAGTGTCTTCCATGTAGGCGCGCATTAGCGCCATCGGTGGCTGACCGATCAGCGTCGCCATGGAGCCGATGGTGATGGCATAGGCGATGCCCAGTAGCACAGCAGCAGAAAACTTGGGCGTGTCATCACCGTTACCCAGCGACTTCACTAACGCAATGATCGAGACACCGATTGGCACCATAATCACTGCGGTTGCTGTATTGCTCACCCACATGGTGATGAACCAGCTTGCGAACATCAGACCGAAGACAATTTGAGCGGGTTTAGTACCCACGGTGAGCACCGTCAGTAACGCGAAGCGACGATGTAAATTCCAGCGCTGCGTTGCCAAGCCCAGCAGTACGCCACCCAATACTAGAAAGACAATGCTGTGAGCATAGGGCGAGGCGGTCGCTCCGACCGAGGCAATATCGAAAAAAGGGAACAGTACAAGCGGCAACAGCGACGTGACAGGAATGGGAATCGCCTCTGTCATCCACCAGGTGGCCATCAGCATAGCAATGCCTGCTACAAGACGAGCGTTGAAGGCTAGCGTTTCGGGTAAAAGGAAGAAAACACCCAAGCCAATGACAATGCCCATGACGAGCGAGATTGGTTTGAAAGCAGAAGCTTCAGCGTAGGGCGTTTGTTCAACGGCCACGGTGGTTTGCGACATGATCATTTTACCCGCAGAGCAATAACAGTGCAGGTGAGTGTTACTGCTCGGGTTCACTGATTCCAATACTTATCGGGTTGTTACCTATACCCAACCGATCAATGAGTCAAGACTGCAAAAATGCCTATGTAACGATAAAAAACAGAAATTTAGCCGTTATTTAGTTGTCACACTCATTGGTGAGGCACATTTTCAAAACGCAGGCTTACGGGGAATCCAACTTTTTTCACATTGGGTAATGTGCGACCAATAAATGACACTGTAGATGTCGTTATCTTTCGATGGCCGGTCGCCGGGAACTTGGAAGTACATTAACGAGTATGGGGTGGTAAGAAACACGAATCGAAAACTGACAATAGCACCGTGTTTGTCAACGGAAACCAGACGAAGTAACTAGTCACACAGCATCCGCAAACCTTGGGCACACCAGATCGGAGATAAGACGCGGAGTATTCTAGAGACGTTGTGAGTGCAATAGCATGATTTAAACCGTACACCCCCAGAGTTGGACTAATGGTAATACCGCATGACCGTTGATGACAGAACAATCCAAAGTGGCTAGATTCCCAACACATCTAACCTCTCCGCCCTCGCGCGAAAACAGCTGCAAATAAAAGCTACTATATAACAGCACAGGATTTAATCGAAAAAACCTATGAGCCCCCTTGGATCAGAAGAATGAACCGTCCTTGAATTTGTATTACAGTGAAAAATAAATCTTTAGCATAAAGGACTAAAGTATTATTTTATAAGTTCATTACACGATAATTTTTCATTCAAAGCACAGAGATCGTGATTTTATTCGTCTAAAAGGAAGCTTTTCATGTAAGAGTATTCTAAATACTAAGGAAGCTCTGAAAAAGTCACTGCCATCAGTGATAATACGGCTATCGTCAACTGCATAGGATTCAGTGCTGCCATGGATCAAATCACCTTCTCCGAAGCCGAGTACCAGAACAAGAAGAGAAAGACCCGCCGCGAACTCTTTCTGGAGCGGATGGACAAGCTGATCCCCTGGACGCAGCTGGAGAAGAAGGTAGTCCGTTATTACCCCAAGGGCGAGAGCGGGCGGCCTCCGTATCCGTTGTCTGCCATGCTCCGCGTCCATTGCATGCAGTTGTTTTACAACTTGAGCGATCCGGCCATGGAAGACGCCCTCTACGAGATCGAGTCCATGCGCCAATTCGCCGGTTTGAAACTAGACCGATTGCCGGACGAAACCACGATTCTCAAGTTTCGCCATTTTCTGGAACACCACGGCCTTGGCAAGGTGCTGTTCCAGGAAGTGAACAACCACCTAGAGAAAAATGGCCTGATGCTGCGCGAAGGGAGCATTGTCGATGCCACTATCATCTCTGCGCCTAGTTCCACCAAAAACAAAAAAGGCGAGCGCGATCCGGAAATGCACCAGACTAAAAAAGGTAGCTCTTGGCACTTTGGCATGAAAATGCATATAGGTGTCGACGATAAGCTTGGGTTGATTCACAGCATCGAGACCACGGCTGCCAATGTCCATGACATTGTGCCTGCCGATAAGCTCCTTCACGGTGAAGAGCAACGCGTCTTCGGTGATGCCGGTTACCTGGGTATTCAAAAACGCGACGAGCACAAGCACCGCAACGATATCTCTTGGTATATTGCCAAACGGCCTGGCACCCGCAAGAAGCTAGATGCCAGGCGACAGAAAGTCGAAAACATCAAAGCCAGTATCCGTGCCAAGGTGGAGCACCCCTTTCGGTACATCAAACAAGTTTTTGGTTATGGCAAGGCTCGCTATCGTGGACTGGCCAAAAACACTCAGCGCCTGCACTTGCTGGCGGCGTTCAGCAACCTGCTGATCAGTGAGAAATACCTATGGGAATAGGGCGATTGCGCTCCTTTCCCGCTCAATGAGCGGGAAAGGAGCAAAAATACACAAAGAAAGGGAGAAGAGTGTCTAAATTTTCGATTTTTTGTAGGCTCAAGTAAGCGTTGATGAATATCGGCAGTTATTCAGACCTTCCCTAAGATTATGGTCGCTGGCCTAAGTGTATGCAAGATTTTACTGCTAGGTTTAATGAGGCTATGGTACTAGAGCGTGTAGCAGGCTTGTCAGCGGTTAGTGGCCTAATAGCTAGTGGACAAGTAGTTGCCGTAAGCATTAAGCGATGTCTTTATTAAAGTCATCTTCATTACAACAGTAACAAAGGAGTGCTTTATGGATCCGTTTCTTGGGGAAATCAAAATGTTAGGCTTTGCATGGGCACCTGTGGGCTGGGGATTATGTAATGGTGCCCAATTGTCAATTGCGCAGAATCAGGCTCTCTTCTCTTTGCTTGGCGTTGTTTATGGCGGCAACGGTCAAACCACCTTTAGCCTGCCAGATCTGAGAGGGCGAATGCCCAGGGGGCAAGGTCAGGGAGCGGGTATGGGAAATGTCGATATCGGCGAGCTGGCTGGAGCGGAAAACCGCACACTGACTATCAATGAAATGCCTCAACATACGCATGCCGCAGGGGCAATGACTACGCCGGATGACGCCAATCAAGCTACGCCTGCCACAGGGGATTATCTAGCCAGCGGTAAAGTGGGCCTAAGTGACTCTGTACGTAATTACTATAGTGGCACCCCCTCTGGCACGGTTGAGTTAGGCAATGGCCAAACGGGCATTAGCGGAGGGAGCCAACCGTTTAACGTTATGAACCCTTATCTCGCCCTGAACTTCAGTATTGCATTGCAGGGTATCTATCCATCCCGCCAATAGGTAGGGCAACAAGTGATGGTGGCCGAACGTTTGGAGGTTCGGCCTCTTATCGTAGGAGTCACGATGTTAGGCACCATTACGGCGGCGGATTTTCAGCCGCTACAGGGAAAAGAGTGTACCTTTGAGGCGACCTCTGCGCTTTCGGTGAAGTTAACGGTCGAGCAAGTCACAAGCCGCCCCGACTGCCAAGTGCCGGGGGCAGGCGAAGCGCGGGAGCCTTTCGGTGTTCTTCTGTCTGGGCAGCAAGACGAGGTTGATTTTACCAGCGCCACCGGGGTCTTGCGCTTAGGCGACGGAGCAACGCTGGAAGGAGTTTACATTAACCGTGTGTTACCCCCAATGGGGGGCGACCCACGGCCCTGGTATCAACTGGTTTTTAACTAATATTTTTACTAACTAATAGTTGACTAGGGCGTTTGCGGATACCAGACCCAGCGTTCTACTGCCCCCATTAATCTTTCAAAGCGGAACCCTAGCTGCTGGTAAAGCTGTTTGGCATAAACATTAAATGGTTCGACGGAAAGGGAAACGGGGCTCATAACTTGAGCCCCTGCTGACTGGACTGCCCTAAGAACAACAGCCCCATAGCCCTTGTTACGTGCCCCCTTGATCAGCGCGAGGTCGAGAATATGCACTTCGTTGGCACCGAAATCCACGGTGACACGGCCGATCCGCTCACCCTGTTTCTCGACAATATAATACAAGGCATTGGGGTAGGCGGTTCCATAACCGATTGCTTGGGCCTTAACCTGCATCTCAAGCAGCGCCTCAATCATGTCTTGATCAGCCAGCGCTAGTTGCAGGTCTTGCCGGATATCTCGATAAAGCGCTTCAAGAAAAAGATGATCTGAATCTCTAGAGGGTCGAAGTTGCAACCCATCGTTTAAGTGCCCGCCAATACCTGCCATTCGTTTGCCATTGTCCAAGGGTATAAGTTGATTGAATCGCCCACCACTACAAGATAAACGTGAGCTTGCCAAAAATCGTGAGTGCTCACCAACCCCCTTGGCCCTCTAACAAGCTTCGGGTGTTGTTATTGAGCGGTAAGCGGAAATCGGCGCTGCCGAGTACCATGGCATCACCTGCTCGCACGACCCGAGCACTTACATAGACGTAGTCCTGGCCCTGTGCATAGGTGCCCATTAAAATTGAACGGGCGTTGTGCTGAGCGGTTAGGCGCTGAACTTGCCGTGATAGAATCAATTCCCCCACGCTCTCTTCGATAAACATGCTGTCGCGCATTTTGACTTCGCGTACCTGCATGCCCTGGCGGGCCAGTGCGGAGGCCATAATTTCAGAGCTAATACGTCCCAGTGTGGACGACTGGCTTAGATTGTCGATGCTCACAAAAGTGGCGGCAATCATGGGGCTATAGCGCGTGAGCTCTGGATTGCTGGCAACCATCTGCTCGGCAGCGGCATGAACCAATTCAGAAAGATCGGGTTCCGGTTCGGCGGGCGTATTGTTAGCATTGCCCAGCGCGCTGCAACCAGCCAGTAACAGTAGTGTTATGCCCATGGTCATCCCACGGGTAGCATGGCCGATAGAGCGAGCGCGCCAAGTAGTGAAAAGTGTCATCAGCATGAAATTACCACGTATCAGTAAGGGAAACGGAGGGTGTGGTAGGTGCCTGAGGCACGCGATGGGGGGCATATTGACGACGGTCACCGGCATTGATGTAGTAAATGTTGGACGAAGAGTAGAGAATTCGTTCGCCATCGATAATTTGCGTGGTCACGATGATCTCTTCGTCACCGGTGTATGTCCAACTACCGCTGGTGGTATCGGCAAGCATGCCGGCGGGGATTAATCCCAGCGCAGGTTCGCTCCACTGATTAAACGGAATCGTGGCTACCGCAATGCCCGCGGTGAGTGCGGTAAAAGCGCCAACCGGTGGGCGTATAAAGCCGCGGTCACGGTGCTCGACAACTTCGACGTCGATAGTGATATTGGCGCTGTTTGCAGTGGGGGCGGTGGTAAGGTTAGCGCCCCGTGACACCAGTTCGCTGGTCAGCAGTGCGCGAAAGCCACGCCCAAATTCACCGCCACTGTAGGCGTGCAGTGCTTCGCTATCTGACTCGCTGATGTGTAAATCGCGATTGCGGACGCGCTCGCGTTGTAAAATGCTGGTAGCTTCATGGCGGGCCAGCACATCCCAGTGGTGAGCTGCCTGCATACGTTGCTGTTCGGTATAGGGGTAGGTAGTGGCGATCGGCGCTTGAGATGTATTGGCATAAAAGCAGCCGCTAAGCATTAAGCTTGCCAGCCCCAAACTAACAGGACGTATGAAATAGGGTAATGGAAATAATCGGGGACGGGTGCGCACCTGCTGGTTCCTTTTTCGCTACAAAACGGCTTTTGATAGACTATGTGCTTTGCTTAGTTTGCCATGCCTAATTCGACGTATCTAATTCATCATACCTAGCAAGATCGGCCACGAGGTTAAAAACTTGAATGAGCGATAATGCCAATGCTTGAAGATCACCGCGGCGGTCCGCGCCATGATTCGCTGATGTCGGCCTATCATGAAAGTGATAGCGGTAGCGGTTGGATGATCAGTTATCTCGATATCATGACCTTGTTGGTGGCTCTGTTCGTGGTCATTATCGCCGCTGCAGGGCCGGTTATTCCTCAATTGAACCAGAAGGATAGTGTGAGCGAGGACGCGGGCACATCCTCGCCTACTTTGGGAGTCCCCCTGCCTGAAGCATTGGCCCAGGTAAGCCATGAGCGTGAGAGTGTCGCCCGGTGGAGCAGTGCAGGATTGAACCCCATGGCGATTAGTGCGGCACTTGGCGTGGCAGGGCTGCCCAAGCTGGCCGATCTTCCTCGACGAGTCAGCTTCGGTGTTCCACCGCTTTTGGCAGCACCATTGCCGCCTGCTGAGCCGGTTATTTCTTTACCAAAACTACTGATGCCCGCGGGCAGCGATGATTTTACATCGCCCTTAGCTGACTACATGGTGGTGTTAACCGACCACCCCCCGGCAAATGTACAAGCGGTGAGCGATGAGTCAGTAGCGGGGGCGACTGCGCTAAATCAGGCGCTTTCGGAACGCGTTGAAGAGTCTACCTATTTGCCCGACCTGGAGGGTGTTGAAGTATCGCGGGTGGCTGAGGGGATTAGCCTGCGTGTACAGGATCAACTGCTGTTTCCCTCTGCCACGGCTGAGCTAACCAACGATGGGTCGTCACTAGTGAGCAGTTTGCTCGAGACTATTCAGCGCTACGATGGCGAAGTGTGGGTGGAGGGCCATTCGGACAGCCAGACCATTAGCACCGAGGAGTTCTCATCTAACTGGGCGCTGTCGAGTGCTCGTGCCATTGCCATTGTGGAAGCGCTGGAAGCGGCGGGCGTGGATGCTGAACGCCTTCGCGCAGTCGGCTTGGCAGCAACAAAACCGCTAGAGAGCAACGCCACCGCGGAAGGGCGTGCACGTAATCGGCGGGTTGAGGTGGTGATTCATGTGGAGTAAGGGGCAGTTAATAGAGGAGTAAATAGCTGCTCAGCTATAAGGAAAATGTCATTGCGAGAAGCGCAGCGACGCGGCAATCTGATTTGTCAGTGATAGCTAACCCCGAGATTGCTTCTCTATGTTTGCAATGACGGCAACATGATCGCCACGCTTCGCTCGCGATGACATAAGAGGGGTAATGACATAGAAAAAAGCCCGCCGGGGGAGGCGGGCATTAAAGGGCTTGGCTCACTGCAGTCCACTGGCATCAGGTGAGGGGGTGTACAGGATTGCCAGTGGGTACAATATCAGTATAGCTATTTATTAAGCGTTGCCAAGTGCGGTAAAGCTTTTTTTACTTTTTATCATCTTAGTTATCGCTAATGCTTATTCTGAAAGGGGCTGTACAAAGCGCACCGATCTGCTTCATGCACTTTTGTGGTGCGTTTTAACTGCCTCTTTTTGGTGCTTGCAAGTACTCTGATTTATTTATCCCGTCAAATGCCACGTAACCCTCTGTTGAATAGACACTTCTCTGTTTTGGCTTATTAATTGCTATGCTTTACGTAGCAATTAATAGCTGGTCATAGTAGTTAATAGCTGGCCATAGCTATTTAGGCGTTCTAGACATGACGTCTTAACGAAGCGTTAAGGCCGAAGAGAGGTAGTGCTATGCCTGAACCCGCTCGTCTTTCAGCGTCAACCCCTTCGGTTGATCCGGCTCTGCAGCCGCGGCTTGTCTTGACCGATTTAGATGGCTCACTGCTCGACCATCACAGTTATGACTTCAGCCCTGCTGCTCCCTGGCTTGCCCGCTTAAAGCAAATGGGGGTGCCGGTGGTTCCGGTGACCAGTAAAACCCGTGCCGAACTGATACCGCTGCGCGAAGCGCTGGGCCTCACGGCAACCCCATTTATTGCTGAAAATGGTGCGGTTATTGGTCTCCCCCCTGGCTGGTGTCATGCACGCTTAGACCGTCCAGGCAGTGGCCGTGATGGTGTCGTTATCAAACATCCTGGTGTGGATATTGGCTTTATACGTGCCCGATTAAAGGTGTGGCGTGAACGCTTGGATATTCGCTTTACCCGCATGGGAGAGATGAGCGTAGCTGAGGTGATGGAGCTTACCGGGCTCGACGCAGTTCGCGCCCGGGATGCTCGGCAGCGGGAAGGTAGCGAACCGTTGTTGTGGGAAGACTCGGCCGCGGCCCTTGAGACGTTTCGCGCCGCTTTAGAGGGGGATGGCTTACAGCTTACTCAAGGTGGGCGCTTTTGGCATGTAATGGGGCGCTCCGCCGATAAGGGCAATGCCGTCGAGTGGCTGGTTAAACGCTTCACGGCATTAAGAGGGCGAATGCCTCTTTCATTGGGTTTGGGAGATGGGCCAAACGATATCACAATGCTCGAAGCAGTGGATCAAGCGGTCGTGATACGAGGTTGTCACGACTTAGCCGTAGAACCCCGCAACGCTTCGCTCTATCGCACGGATGCCACAGGGCCAACCGGCTGGGCTGAGGGAGTGGCCTACTGGTGGGGGCGAGATGACCGCCGTTTAGCGACGGCGGAAAAGGGCGATGCCGCTGTCCTTTGAGTACAGTTCTTTGAGTACAGTTATTTGAGTCCAGTACTTTGACCCCAGTTCTATGAATCCAGGGAGGTAAGTGAATGAGTGACTTTCATCAAAACGGAATTATTACCGACTTTCACAACCTTACCCGGCGCTCGGTGGAGGCGCTTGAACAAGAGCTGTGCCAGTTTGCTCGACGACGTCCAATGGGGCTGATTCTACCGTCGCTGTTTTCGGAGCTGGAAGGGCCAGCGCTGTCGGCGATCGTCGATGAGCTGGTTAAAGTCCCTTATCTCAACGAGATTGTCATTGGCCTGGATAGAGCCGATCGCGAGCAATTTTTATATGCTCGGGAGTTTTTCTCACGCCTGCCGCAACACACGCGCATCTTATGGAACGATGGCCCACGGCTGCGCGCCCTGGATGCGGAGCTGGAAGAGCACGGTTTAGGCGCTTTAGAGCCTGGGAAAGGGCGCAATGTATGGTATTGCGCAGGCTATATGCTGTCGTCAGGGCGCTCGACGGTGGTAGGGCTTCACGACTGCGATATTTTGACCTATGAGCGTGGGCTGCTTGCGCGCTTGATGTATCCGGTGGCGCACCCCAATTTCAATTACAGCTTCTGCAAAGGTTATTACCCCCGTATTGCCGAGGGCAAACTGAATGGGCGCGTCTCACGGCTGTTAGTCACACCGCTGCTGCGGGCGCTTAAAACTGTCTGTGGGCCGATGCCCTACCTTGATTACCTGGATAGCTTTCGCTACCCACTGTCAGGTGAGTTTGCGATGCGCAGCGAAGTGCTAGAGGGGATTCGTATGCCTGCGGATTGGGGGCTGGAAATTGGCGTTTTGTCGGAGTTACAACGCAACTACTCCCTGCGCCAGCTCTGCCAGGTAGATATTGCCGATGCCTACGACCACAAGCATCAGCCGGTTAGCGAAGATGATCCTGATAGCGGCTTAAACCGCATGAGCCTGGATATTTCAAAAGCGCTCTATCGCAAACTAGCCACCCAGGGGGTTACCTTTAGCAGCGAAGACTTCCGCACGCTTAAAGCTACCTACTACCGCTTTGCGCTGGATTTGATCGAAGCCTACGACCACGATGCGACGATGAACGGCCTAAGCCTTGATCGCCACAGCGAAGAGCAGGCCGTGGAGCTGTTTGCCAGTAACCTGCTCGAAGCGGGCAATCTTTTTATGGATAACCCACGTGAGCGACCCTTTATCCCCAGCTGGAACCGTGTTCAGGCCGCGGTGCCAGATCTGCTCACGCGTATGCACGAAGCGGTAGAGCTGGATAACCAAGGTAAGCTCGCGATGACACCCATTTGTCATTGCAAGGAGCCTACTCATATGTCATTGCGAGGAGCGCAGCGACGCGGCAATCTCGATCTGCGATGGCAGGTAACCTCGAGATTGCTTCACTGCGTTCCCAATGACAACACCGAGATCGCCACGCTTCGCTCGCGATGACACCCATTTGTCATTGCAAGGAGCCTACTCATATGTCATTGCGAGGAGCGCAGCGACGCGGCAATCTCGATCTGCGATGGCAGGTAACCCCGAGATTGCTTCACTGCGCTCGCAATGACAAGACATCAAAAATCGCTGTGCTGGAGGGCTGCACGCGGAGCCGATGACGAGGCGGGTAAATTTGCTTGTGCATGTCCCGTGCTCTGGTTAATGCGGAAGTGGGCAACCAGTTGACGCAGCTGAGCACTGAGCTGTGCGAGCGTTTGGGTGGCGTGGTTACTCTCTTGCACCAGGCCGGCATTTTGCTGGGTCATTTGATCCATCTGCGTTACCGCCTGATTGACCTGCTCAATGCCGCTGCTCTGCTCAATGGTGGCTGCAGAGATTTCCTGAACCAGTGTACTGAGCTGTTTAATGTCATCGACCATGCCATTGATCTCATCGCCGGTGTCATGCACTTGACGGCTGCCTTCCACCACTTTGCTATCCGACGCTTCGATCAGCGTTTTGATCTCTTGGGCGGCGGCAGCCGAACGGCTGGCTAGTTGGCGAACTTCATTGGCGACAACGGCAAAACCGCGCCCCTGCTCGCCGGCTCGGGCGGCCTCCACAGAAGCATTAAGTGCCAAAATGTTGGTTTGGAAGGCGATGCCGTCAATGGTGTTAACGATGCTGCTCATTTGAGTGGCGCTTTCGTTAATCGTCGCCATGGTGGAGATCACCGTGGACATTGAGTCACTGCCGCGTTGAGCGCTGTCAGCGGTGCGCGTGGCAAGTGTTCGTGCGTGATCCGCATGTTCGGCATTTTGTTTAACCGTGGCGGTAAGCTGCTCCATGCTGGAGGCCGTTTCGGCCAACGACGCTGCCTGCTCTTCGGTACGGGTGGAAAGCTCTTCGTTAACACCCACAATCTGCTCTACGCCACTGTTAACCTGGTTTGCGCCGTGGTGAATATCGCCAATGGTATTGGCCAGGGTTTCACGCATCCGGTTGATATCAAATAGTAAGCTCTGCTGATCCTTCGGCGAAAGCTGAGTGGTTTGGGTCAAATCTCCATCAGCAATATGGCGTACTACGCTAGCTGCATAGCGTGGGTCGCCCCCCAGCCTGCGAGCAACATCACGAATGACCCAGCCCATTAGCAGCGTTACAGGAAGGCCTATAATCAGCAGTACCATTACCGAGTAAATTAAACGTGTAATAAAAGCTTCGTTTATATCATCTACATAAACACCCGTGGCCAGCGACCACTGCCATTCGGGAAGATAGGCCACGTAACTGATTTTCGGTACCTGCTCATCACCAGTGATACGACGGGAGTAGTAGTCAACGTGCCCACCGCCAGCTTGAGCTGCTTCTCGAAAAGCAGCGTAAAGATCCATGCCGCTGGCATCCTGGTAAGCGCTCATGTCTTCACCGCGGGGGCGCTTGGGGTGGGAAACGATCTTTAGGTCATCATCGAAGGAGAAGATATATTCTCCACCGCCAAAACTGACGCTAGACATATTGTCGATGGCACGCTGTTGGGCTTCTTCAAGGCTGAGCTCTCCAGCAACTACCCGCTCTTGTAGCGCTTCAATTTGGCTCTGTACGCTTTCCACCACGTATTGAATACTGTCTCGGCGTTCACTCTCAATCGTCTGGCGATTCTCCCAGGCCAACCAGCCTACCAGCAGTAGCATGGCAACCCAGATAATACCCAGCGTTCCCCAGAGTTTTTGCGTCGTCGTTAAGCGTGTCATTTTTTTCCTAGCCGATGTAAGTAAGCAACGTTGTTCCCTATCGGCCTAAGGCACCAATACCTTAGCAAAATTTAAGGTAAATGCTGCCGCGGCAATTTCGCTTGCCGAGGCAGCATATTCTGAGATGTGTTTCACATCGCTCGCAATGACACCCAGTTGATCATTGTGAGGAGCCTACTCATATGTCATTGCGAGGAGCGCAGCGACGCGGCAATCTCGATCTGCGGTGGCAGGTAACCCTGAGATTGCTTCACTGCGCTCGCAATGACAAAGCATCAAAAATCGCTATGCTGATGAGCGGTCTGCGGGGCGGGTGAGGAGGCGGGTAAGCTTGCCTGTGTATGCTCCGTGCTCTGGTGAATGCGGAAGTGGGCAACCAGTTGGCGCAGCTGGGCGCTGAGCTGGGCCAGGGCTTGAGTCGCGTGAGTGCTTTCTTGCACCAAGCTGGCATTTTGCTGGGTCATTTGATCCATTTGCGTTACCGCTTGGTTGACCTGCTCAATGCCGCTGCTCTGTTCAATGGTAGCCGCAGAAATTTCCTGAACCAGCGTACTGAGCTGTTTGATATCATCGACCATGCTGTTAATCACATCACCGGTGTCGCGTACTTGGCGGCTGCCTTCAACTACTTTGCTGTCCGACGCTTCGATCAGCGTTTTAATCTCCTGTGCCGCAGCAGCTGAGCGGCTGGCAAGTTGACGAACCTCATTGGCGACAACCGCAAAGCCGCGCCCTTGATCACCTGCTCGGGCGGCTTCAACTGACGCGTTCAGTGCCAAAATATTGGTTTGGAAAGCGATACCGTCAATGGTGTTAACGATGCTGCTCATCTGTGTGGCGCTTTCGTTAATCGTCGCCATAGTGGTCGTGACGGACGACATCGAGTCACTGCCGCGCTGAGCGCTATCGGCCGCTCTGGTGGCAAGCTTACGCGCATGGTCAGCGTGTTCAGCATTTTGCTTAACAGTCGCGGTGAGCTGTTCCATACTGGAAGCGGTTTCAGCTAGTGATGCTGCCTGCTCTTCGGTGCGGGTCGAAAGCTCTTCGTTTACGCCCACGATCTGCTCTACGCCACTGTTGACCTGGCTTGCGCCGTGGTGGATGTCACCAATCGTCTCGGCAAGAGCTTCACGCATCCGGTTGATATTAAAAAGTAAGCTCTGTTGATCCTTCGGCGAAAGCCGTGTGACCTGGGTCAGGTCGCCGTCGGCAATATGACGTACTACGTTGGCTGCATAGCGTGGGTCTCCACCTAAACGACGAGAAACATCACGAATAACCCATCCCATCAGCAGCGTTACCGGCAGGCCAATGATCAGTAGTATCACGATCGAGCGAATCAAACCGGCAATAAAGGCGGCATTAATATCATCGACATAAACGCCGGTCGCCAGTGACCAGTCCCATTCGGGAAGGTGTGCTACATAACTGGTTTTCGGCAGCTGCTCGTCGCCACCCGCGCGGGTAGAATAGTAATTGACGTGACCACCACCTGCTTGCGCGACACGCAGCAACTCGGGGTACAGCGCCATCCCGCTGGCGTCTTCATAATTGGTCATGTCAGTGCCGGGTGTACGGCTAGGATGCGAGATAATCAGTAAGTCATCGTTGAATGAAAAGATATACTCGCCCGCCCCAAAGCTAACGCTAGACATATTATCGATCGCACGCTGCTGCGCTTCTTCCAGGCTAAGTTCACCGGAGGCTACCCGTTCTTGCAGGGCTTCAATTTGGTTTTGCACGCTTTCCACTACGTATTGAATGCTATCGCGGCGTTCGCTCTCAATCGTCTGGCGGTTCTCCCAGGCAAGCCAGCCAACCAATAGCAGCATTGCAACCCAGATAATACCCAGCGTTCCCCAGAGTTTTTGTGTCGTTGTTAAGTGAGTCATGTTCTTCCTAATTTTTGTAATTGAGTAACTCCTTCATTAACGGCCTAAATGGAGCAGACCTTAGCAAAAATAGTCTTGAACACTCTTTTGGGATATATAGCACCCTTATATTCTAAAATAATCTAAATATAGAACTTAAAATGCACTATGCTGTCTTTATAGCATGAGATTGAGATCACCACCCCTATGGGAGGCAACGATGCAACGCCCAATCGTTACGCACTTTTTTGATGAGCCTACGAACACCTTTAGCTATGTCGTCCAAGACCCTGATAGCCGTGCCTGCGCAATTATAGATTCGGTACTCGATTTTGATTATGCCGCTGGGCGAACCGACGTGCGATCTGCTAACACCATCATCGCTTTTATTCGCGAACACGATCTCGATGTAGTCTGGATTTTGGAGACCCATGTACATGCAGACCACCTCTCGGCAGCGCCATACCTACATGAACAGTTAGGGGGTAAAACCGGCATTGGTGCCAACATAGTGAAGGTGCAGGAGATATTCGGTAAGGCATTCAATGCGGGCAGTGAGTTTGTTCGGGATGGCAGCCAGTTTGATGCGCTGTTTGAAGAAGGGGATACGTTCGCCGTTGGCCAATTACAGGGCCAGGTGCTGCATACCCCAGGACATACGCCCGCTTGTTTAACCTACGTAATAGGCGATGCCGCCTTTGTAGGCGATACGCTATTTATGCCGGATTATGGCACCGCGCGGTGCGACTTTCCCGGTGGAGATGCGCGCACTCTTTATCACTCTATCCAAAAAGTATTGGCGCTTCCCGAGCAGACGCGGCTGTTCTTATGCCACGACTATAAAGCTCCCGGTCGCGATACCTTTCAGCATGAAACCAGCGTTGCGGAACAGCGCAGTGAGAACGTCCATGTTCATGAAGGTATCAGCGAAGACGAGTTCGTGAAGATGCGCACTGAGCGCGACGCCACCTTAGGCATGCCACGGCTCATTATTCCTTCGGTGCAGGTCAATATGCGTGCGGGGGAACTGCCTCCTGCGGAAGAGAATGGCACTGTCTATCTCAAAGTGCCGCTTAATTTTTTCTAACGGTTTAAGTGCGAGCTGAGGAGTTATCAGTGGATTGGACAGCAGGCTTACAAGGGCTGGTTGGGGGTGTGTTGATCGGGCTTTCCGCTACCTGGTTGATGGCAACGCTGGGGCGTATCGCAGGTATCAGTGGCATCGTGGGCAATTTGATAACCCAGCGCCCCAAGGGCGATAGCGCTTGGCGAGTGGCTTTTCTGTTAGGGCTGATTAGCGGCCCGCTTCTGCTTATGGCGCTAGGTGGTGGTTTAGGCAACGTTGCCGAAAGCCCTGGTGAGGTGATTGGCGCACCAGTGGGAGGCGTAGGGTTAATGCTGGTGGCTGGGCTGTTAGTGGGCGTAGGCACGGGGCTGGGCAGTGGCTGTACCAGCGGCCATGGTGTGTGCGGGCTGGCGCGCTTGGCACCTCGCTCCATGGCGGCCACCGGTATGTTTTTGCTGACGGCGCTAGTGACCGTTTATATCTCGCGCCACTTGCTAGGTTTAGGTGGCGTTCAATGAATAGTTCAATGAGTCAGTCAAACAAGAGTCATTGGATGAAAACAGCGGTAGGCTATGCGGCGGGGCTACTTTTCGGTTTCGGCTTAGCTGTTTCAGGCATGACCGACCCCGCGCGAGTTGTGGGGTTTCTAGACGTAGCGGGCGCCTGGGATCCAACGCTGATGTTCGTATTGGGCGGGGCTGTCGTCACCACCTTTATCGGCTATCGGCTGGTATTCAAGCGTACTGCACCACTATTGGGTGGCGTCTTTCAGTTACCGGCCAAACGGGAGTTAGACGCAAAGTTGTTAGGGGGCGCGGCTCTGTTTGGCATTGGCTGGGGACTTTCCGGCTACTGCCCAGGGCCAGCGATAGCCTCCATCGGCGGTCTTTCCTTACCGCTATTGGCCATGCTGGTGACCATGGTGTTGGGTTGGTTTTTTGCGAGGCGTTTTGCTGCTAAGCGTCTCGCCTAGCCATTCGTCCTTATTCGGCGATTGCCATGCCCGCGCCCTTGCCATCAAAGCAAGGGCGTTTTTATTTGTCTTAACGCTGGGTTAATGCCCGTCCGCCATGCTGATGGGTAATAAATGGGAAACCGCTATGCACGTCTTGTTGATTGAAGATGACCCGCTGGTTGCTTCGGGTATTCGCGCTGGATTAATGACCTTCGACTTTGTGGTCGATCACGTCTCCACGGGGAGCGCTGCCCGTCAGGCGATGCGAACGGTGGCCAGTGATGTGGTCATTCTTGATCGCGGATTGCCCGATGGCGATGGTCTTCAATTGCTGGCCGAGTGGCGCGAGCAGGGCAATGACGTTCCCGTGCTGGTGTTAACCGCAAGGGATGCGGTGCGTGACCGAGTGGATGGACTGCAGGGCGGCGCCGACGACTATCTGGTGAAACCTTTCGATTTAGATGAGTTGGTAGCGCGTTTGCACGCCTTGTTACGCCGAGTAGCAGGGCGCAGCAGCGGCCTGATTGCCCATGGCGCACTCTGCTTAGATCCAACGGCTAGGGAGGTCTACGTCGATGAACAGCTGATTATGCTGTCTCGCCGGGAGCTGGTGCTGCTTGAAACCTTCCTGCAATCGCCACGCAGCGTCCTGTCAGCCGACCAGCTCAAAGATAGCCTTTACGGTATGAACGACGATGTTGAAAGCAATGCGCTGAATGTGCATATCCACCACCTGCGCCGCAAGTTGGGGAGCGGCGTGATTGAAACAGTGCGCGGGCTTGGCTATCGGTTGGGCAAACCCGAGGCGGTACATGCGGCCGGTACGCCCTATAAGGGGCAGCTATGAGTTTACGTGCGCGCTTGCTGCTGACTCTGGGATTAACGCTGGCACTGCTCTGGGGTGTGGCGGCGGCGTGGCTGATGCGCGACCTGGAAGAGAAGTTTGTGGAAACCCTGGATCAGCGCTTAGCGCAGTCGGCAAGAATGGTGGCCGGGTTAGTCCTGCAGCTGCCGTTTGACGTATGGGAGGATGCCGAGCATCCAGTGCTATCTATTCCACCCATTGAGGGTCTGGCCTGCCAAGTGCACTCGCCCCAAGGCGAAATCATGGCGCGCACCCATGCCGATATGGACGCTATTCTCGCCCCGGGAGAGGGCGGCCACACTTATCGCCAGGCAGGCGACGTGACTTGGCGGGTATTTACCTACGAGCGCGGTGGCATCGTAATTACCACCGCTGATCGTATGGATGAGCGCGATATGCTGCTCGGCGGCGTTATACGCATGACCGTGGTGCCCTTTATCGTAGCGCTGGTAGGCAGCATGTTTGCGCTTTGGCTGGGGGTTTGGCGTGGCTTAGCACCGCTAACACGGCTGCGCGAATCGCTGGCCAATCGCCACCCCGATGCACTGGCCCCTGTCGCTACCTATGGCCTGCCTAAAGAGATTCGTCCGCTGATTGAAACCTTAAATACGCTTCTTGAGCGTGTACAGCAAACCATTATCCGTGAGCAGCGCTTTACAAACGATGCCGCCCACGAACTGCGCACACCGCTTACTGCGATCAAAACCCACCTGCAAGTGGCTCGCCGGGTCGAAGGTCAGGCCGCAATAACATCGCTCAACTATGCCGAAGAGGGAGTGGTGCGGTTGAGCTCAACCCTTGACCAACTGCTCACGCTGGCTCGCGTAGAGGGGCGTGTGCGCTTTGATGATGGTGAGGCTAGTCGCGTCGCAGATGTGGCCGAACACGCCCTGGCGGATAGCCAGCACAACAAATCAGCCCGCTTTGTAGTGTCGCCCCATTGGCCCGATGTCGCCCTTGCGATGCCCCGCGAATTGGCTATCACCGCGCTGCGTAATTTGCTCGATAACGCTATTAACCATGGGCCCGCCGATGCCCTCATTAACTTTGATGCACAGTGGGAGCCAGGGGAGCGCCATCTTACCTTTAGCGTTAGCGACCAAGGCCCAGGTGTTGATGGCGCGACGATTGAACAATTAACGCAACGATTCTGGCGTGCCAGTAAACAGCAAGGCAGTGGACTGGGGTTAGCCATTGTGGCTGCTATCGCCGAACGTTTTGGTGGCGAAGTGACGTTTGTCAGCCCTGCTGAAGGTGGTTTTACCGCCCGTCTGGTGGTGCCAGTGGCGGGTAGCTAACAACGATAACGCAAGGGAGAAACCGAGATGAATAAAAAATACTTAAGCAGGTTTGGCCTGCTGATAGGGGTTAGCTTAGTCTCTGGAGGCGCGCTGGCGCAGCAGGGTGACGCGGAGCGAGGCCAGGCTGCAGCGGCTACCTGCACAGCCTGTCATCAGGCCGATGGCAGCGGTATGAATGTGCCCAATGGTGAGTCATGGCCGCGCTTAGCGGGGCTGAATGCGGACTATATCGCTAAGCAGTTGCACGACTTTAAAGCCGGGCAGCGTCAAAATGCGACCATGATGACGTTTGCCAATATGCTCGACGATCAGCAAATAGCCGATGTTGCCGAATACTATAGCCAAATGCCGGTAACGCCGGGGCAAGGCGGCGATGAGGCCGACGAAGCGCTGCTGGCGCGGGGTCAACAGCTTGCCGAACGCGGCGATTGGAACGCCTACATTGTTTCCTGCCAAAGCTGCCACGGGCCCGGTGGTACGGGCGTTGGCAGCACCTTCCCAGGTGTCGCCAGCCAGCATGCTGGCTATATCAGCGCTCAGTTGAGGGCGTGGAAAAACGAGACACGCATCAACGACCCACAGAATCTCATGGGGGCCATTGCCAAACGCATGAGCGATAACGACATTCAGGCGGTGTCTGCCTGGTATGCCACGCAACCCGGTTCAGAAGAACAGGAGACAGCACAATGACCATCTGTCGTCGCTCCCTCGTCATAACCCTGACCGGCTGCTCGCTGGCGTTCGGTACCGTTTATACAGCCACGGTTTTTGCCCAGCCAGAAGAGCGTCCAGACGCTGCGCTGAATATGCTGGTACACGAGCCCCCCACCATGGAAGACCTTGAGAATTCCGAACTTCATCCGGAGCTGAAGAACGTCATCCGCTATGGGCATGATCTATTCACCAATACGCAGCAGTTGCGTGGTGAGAACGTGTTCAATGATATGAACTGCTCTAGCTGTCATTTGGGCGAAGGGCGGATGCCGTTCAGTGCGCCAGTGTGGGCCGCGGCTATCACGCTGCCGGATTTTCGTGGTAAGAATCAGCATGTGAATAACCTGGAAGAACGTATCGCAGGTTGCTTTGCTTATTCCATGAATGGCGTGCCACCGGAGTATGGCAGCGATGAAATGCTGGCGCTGAGCGCCTACCACCAATGGCTGGCCACCGGTGCGCCGATGTATCCAGACAAACCGATCTATGGGCGTGGCTTCCCCGCACCGGATGAGCCAGCTGAAGAGCCCGACTATGCTAGGGGCGAAGCGGCTTACCAGGAAAACTGTTCGATTTGCCACCAAAAGGATGGATCGGGCCACTATGAAAACGGCGAATACGTATTTCCAGCCCCTTGGGGCGACGGCTCTAATAATTGGGGTGCGGGAATCGCGCGAGTAGAAACCATGGCGGGCTTCATTTACCAAAATATGCCGCTTGGTCAGCCGCGGTCGCTCAGCGATCAAGACGCCTGGGATATTGCTTACTACATAAACAGCCAAGAGCGCCCCCAAGACCCCCGCTACACGGGCGATGTCGCCGAGACAGCCGAGCGTTTTGGCCCGACCTTCCATAACCGCTCACTGTACGGGCAAACCCGCGAACACGACGGCCATGTACTCGGTGATCACGACAACTTCGGGGAGAAGGGCGACATTAAACCCTGGAACGTCGGGATGCCGAGGTTTGAAAACCTTTCCGAGGAGTAATACCGTCACGAAATGTGATTATGAGGAACTTTCATTTTTTGTCATTGAGAGGAGTCCTCTTTATGTCATTGCGAGGAACTTGCGACGAAGCAATCGGCGGTGGCAGATTAACCCCGAGATTGCTTCACTACGTTCGCAATGACAGGTGAAGGATTTCAATGACATCACCTACGTCATTGCGAGGAGCGCAGCGACGCGGCAATCTTTGGCGGCGGTGGCAGATTAACCTCGAGATTGCTTCACTACGTTCGCAATGACAGGTGAAGGATTTCAATGACATCACCTACGTCATTGCGAGGAGCGCAGCGACGCGGCAATCTTTGGCGGTGGCAGATTAACCCCGAGATTGCTGCACTACGTTCGCAATGACAGGTGAAGGATTTCAATGACATCACCTACGTCATTGCGAGGAGCGCAGCGACGCGGCAATCTTTGGCGGCGGTGGCAGATTAACCTCGAGATTGCTTCACTACGTTCGCAATGACAGGTGAAGGATTTCAATGACATCACCTACGTCATTGCGAGGAGCGCAGCGACGCGGCAATCTTTGGCAGCGGTGGCAGATTAACCTCGAGATTGCTTCACTACGTTCGCAATGACAGGTAGCGGATTTCAATGACAGGGAGGGCCCACAATGAAAGAGAGGCTCACGATAATAAGGGGTGTGGCACTCAGAATGATATTAGTATGGGGCAAGCTCAACCCAATCAGGATTAAGGGAGTCAATTAGAGCATTTTTACGTTGACGTGAACCCGCTTTAAGCTGTTTTTCGCGCCTGATGGCATCTTCTATACTATTTGACTCCTCTAGCCATACAAGTTTGTGGCAACGGTACTTTTTGGTGAATCCTGGCATTAAACCTTGGCGGTGTTCATAAAGCCTGCGCTCCAAGTTGTTTGTAACTCCTATGTAAAGAACGCGGTGAGTGCGGTTAGTCAGCATATAAACATAATAAAGATTGTTTGTTGTCGACATGAACCGACCTTTCGGTGATGGATTTTTATTAATCTAACTTCATTTTATTAGCAATGGTAGGGGCGCATCATTGCAGTCAGTATCCTTATTTTGACTATGAAAAGTGAAACGACCTTAGCTTGCAGTGGTAGATTAACCTAGAGATTGCTTCGCTTGCGCTCGCAATGACAGGGGGCGGGCTCACAATGTCGGGTTGCTCGCAATAACAAATTAGATGCTATTGCGAGTAGACCTATTCATGTCATTGCGAGGAGCGCAGCGACGCGGCAATCTTTGGCGGTGGCAGATTAACCCCGAGATTGCTTCACTACGTTCGCAATGACAGGTAGCGGATTTCAATGACATCACCTACGTCATTGCGAGGAGCGCAGCGACGCGGCAATCTTTGGCGGTGGCAGATTAACCCCGAGATTGCTGCACTACGTTCGCAATGACAGGTAGCGGATTTCAATGACATCACCTACGTCATTGCGAGGAGCGCAGCGACGCGGCAGTCTTTGGCGGCGGTGGCAGATTAACCCCGAGATTGCCGCACTACGTTCGCAATGACAGGTGAAGGATTTCAATGAGATCACCTACGTCATTGCGAGGAGCGTAGCGACGCGGCAATCTCAGCTAGCGGTGGCAGGCTAAGTTCATCAAGGTGTTTCACTGCCCATCATCTCGATCAGCCGCTCATCACTGGGCATACCCTGAATACGGTCAAGACGCACGGCCCCGTTCTCTGTTTCACGCTGAAAAACGGAAGTGGGGGTTGCATATAGGCCCAGCTCTTCGAACAACTGGTTATTGGCGTACACCTGCTCTTCAATTTCTCTCGGTTGGGCACTAGCTTCGATTTCCTGCTGGCCGCTTTCATGGGCATGCAGTGTCGCCGCTGGATCGTCGGCGCCGAGAATAGCGGCTGCTTTTCCAGGGCTGTCGGGTGCTAAGATACCTACCATGATATGGCGTAGCTGCACCTCACCTGCTTCCACCCAGGGGCGAACGTCTTGCCACATTTGACGGCAGTAGGGGCAGTTGGCATCCGTGAAGGTGTAAATCACCCGGGGGGCATCCACATTGCCGTCCTGTACCCAGTGGCTTTCGCTTAATAGCTGCCATGTTTGTGCCTCTAGCGGTGCACGTACATGCTCATCCAGTTGCGCTTCGGTAAGGTCATTCCCCTCATTATCCATTAGCGTACCCACCACGGCGTGCTCGCCATCCGGCGTCAGGTAAATCGCCATGTCCTGGCCCTGCACGCTGGCGCCGTAGCCGCGCAACCCTCCGGGGGCATCGAATTGACCATGAATTTCCAAGCCTTGGTCGGCAAGTGCCTGAATAGGGGCGGGGAGCTCATCGGCATAGCTCGCAGAGGTGCCGACCAATCCTGCCAGCAGGAGAAAACCACTTATGCCAGCGTGACGTTTTAAGTGCATTGCAGCGCCTTGTTTGAATAAGAGTGAGAGGCTAGAGATTTAATAACCGCCGCCTTAGTGCTGGTAATCCCTAAAATAATGCCGTGTTGCGATTATCGCAGCACAACATTATTTAGGGATTATGCGCTTTATAACTGGGGCAATATGTCGCAACTTACGGTTTTTGAAACTTACGATTCTTGAAACTTTAGATTTCTCAATGGTATTAACGAAAGGGTGTTAACTATCAGCTACCAGCCAACGCACCGCGTAGGGCGGCAGCGCTCCTTCTGCGACCCAGGGGTTAGCGGGATCCAGCGCTTGCCAGGCGTGTTTTTCAAGTGCCTGGGTAACTGCCTCGCCCACGTTTTCTAAGGGAAGCGGCAGATCGGTGACGTTGTACAGCGCCAGTAATCGGCGGCCATCATGTAGTGGGCCGCGCTCTACCGCCAGCAGTTCCGGTGCCGAGACTAACACCCGCTGGGCGGCATTGGGGTGAAAGCAGGGCTCTTGACGGCGCTGGTCTAATAGCCGGTTTAAGGCGTGAAAAACATCGTGGGTGGGCGTTGAAGGGCTATCTAACAGCAGGTCTAGCTCGCTACGCTGCCAGCGCCGGCGGTTGATCGAACGTAGCCGCCCACTGCGCTCAACGCCTTCCACGTCATTGAGTGTGCCAGTTAGGGTGTGAATATACAGCGCGGGGATACCTTGCAAACTCAGCATAATTGCTTGGCTGCATAGAAAACGCGCTACCTGCCACGGGTCGGGGCCGCGACGGGTGCCGCGCATGGCTTCAAACCAGGTGATATTGATCTCATAGGGCGTATCGCTTCCATCGGGGTTGCTACGCATGCTGACAAAGCCTCCGAAACGGTGCATCAGCTCCAGCAGCGCATCCCGCTCGTGATCGGGCAATAAACCTTCCAAGGGGCGCACACCAATGCCGTCGTGGCTGGCCGTAAAGTTGAGGTAGGTGCATTGGTCGGGCAGTACCGGAAGGCTGGCAAGCCAGGTTTGTAAGGTGCTCGCTTCGCCCCGGGTGAGGGTGTGCAATAGCAGCGGAGGGAGGGCAAACTGATACACCATATGGGCTTCGTCGGGGCCCCCCGCTGGCAACCGATCCAAGCCAAAATAACTGATATTTTCCTGGTGGGGCACATTAGTTTCGGTGATTAACAGGGTACCTGGGGCCACGTGATCCACAATCGCTCGTAGCAGCCGCACCACAGTGTGGGTTTCCGGCAGGTGAATGCAGGCAGTACCCAGCCGCTTCCACAGAAAGGCCACCGCATCCAAACGTACAATCCGCGTTCCTTGCTCCAGGTAGAACAGCAAAATACCCACGAACTCCAGCAGCACATCCGGATTTTCAAAGTTCAGGTCAAGCTGGTCTTCGGAGAACGTCGCCCACAGGTAGCGGGTGCCACGCCGGGTGGAAATGGGCACCAGCAGCGGGCTGCTGCGTGGGCGCACCACCTGGGAGACATCGGTCTCTGGATCGACTTCGATAAAGTAGTCGCGGCCGGGCAGGCTGCCGCTCAGGTAATCCACAAACCAGAGAGACTCCCGTGAGACGTGATTGAGCACCAGGTCGGCCATTAAGTCGTAATGGCTGGCGAGTTCGCGGATGTGTGACCAATCACCAAGATCGGGGTTCACTTCCCGGTAGTGGATCACCGAAAAGCCGTCGTCGCTGCTCCAGGGAAAGAAGGGCAGTACATGTACACCGCTGATGCGATCGCCCAACCGCGCTTGAAGAAAATCGCTAAGCACTGCCAACGGCGGCACACCATCTTCAATAATCGAGTCACCGTAGCTGATCACCCACTGATCTTTTTCGCTCCAAGAGGGTGCATTTTTAGTGCTGGTTCTACCGGAGCTGGATGAAAATGGGGCAAGCGACTGAAAATGCGCTAGACGCTGGTTTAAACGGCGCTGCACTTCCCCCGCCCTGGGGCCATAAAGGTGGCTGAGGTAGTCGTTAACGGTCTGCTCAAAGGGGGGCATGGGTAGCTCCTGATAAACAATCTGCCACAAACGCTGCAGCTTGTGTGCCAAATCGTTACAATACGAGGTTGATACCGCGTTTAAACGCTAAGATACATTAGCTTGTGGCAGTTACTACTGCTAAAACGCTATTAATAGCACACACATTGACAGGTTATAACACGCTAACTCGTGCGGTACGCCGACACGAGCTGACAACAGGTTGACCGCCATGCATTGCCCTTTTTGTGGTGCAAACGATACTCGAGTGACTGATTCGCGCCTGGTAGCGGATGGTGATCAGGTACGCCGTCGACGCCAGTGTGCGAGCTGCCAAGAGCGCTTTACCACCTACGAAACCGCAGAATTGGTAATGCCGCGGGTGGTGAAGTCCGACGGCTCCCGCGAGAGCTTTAATGAAGCCAAACTGCGGGCAGGTATGTTGCGTGCGCTGGAAAAGCGTCCGGTCAGTGCAGAAGCCATTGAAGCGGCGGTAGAGCGCATCCGCCAAACCTTACGTGCCCGGGGCGATCGCGAAATCAACGCCCGTGATATTGGCGAGTCGGTCATGCAAGCGCTTAAAACCCTCGATCACGTAGCCTATATCCGCTTTGCTTCGGTATATCGCAAGTTCCAGGATCTGGATGAATTTCGCGCTGAGATTGACCGGCTGTCCCAAGAGCCCTCTTCCCGACTGGGCCATGGCAGCGAGTCGTCAAAATGAGTGCTGTCTTTAGCCAAGCCGACCACCGCTATATGGCGCGGGCGCTGCAACTGGCGCAAAAAGGCTTATACACCACGGATCCCAACCCGCGGGTCGGCTGTGTGATTGTGCGTGACGAGCAGATTGTCGGTGAAGGCTTTCACCTGTGTGCCGGTGAACCCCACGCCGAAATTCACGCGTTGAATGATGCTGGTGAGCAAGCCCTGGGCGCGACCGCGTACGTCACCCTGGAGCCTTGTTCCCACACCGGCCGCACTGGCCCCTGCGCGGTGGCGCTCCAGGAAGCGAAGGTGTCGCGGGTAGTGGTTGCCATGGTGGATCCGAACCCGCAGGTGAGTGGCCGCGGTATTCGTCTGCTTGAAGAGGCGGGTGTTGAGGTGGCGGTGGGGTTATTAGAGAGTGACGCGCGCGCTCTGAATCCCGGCTTTATTGCTCGCATGACCCAGCAGCGTCCCTTTGTGCGCCTGAAAATGGCGATGAGTCTAGATGGTCGTACCGCCATGGGGTCGGGGGAGTCTCAGTGGATCACCGGGCCTGAAGCACGCACCCAGGTGCAGCGGCTACGGGCACGCTCCAGCGCGATATTAAGCGGCGTTGAGTCGCTCATTATGGACGACTCTCGGCTGACGTTACGAGCAGAGCAGTTACAGCTTAACAACGCAGACGAAGTGGTTCGCCGCCAGCCCCTGCGGGTGATTTTAGATACCCACTTGCGCCTACCTCTGGCGGCAGCCTGTTTAAGCGAGCCTGGGCGTACGCTAGTGATCACCACATCAGACCACTTGGAAGAGAAGCGGGAACGGTTAACTCAGGCGGGCGCTGAAGTACAGGTGTTGCCCGCCGGTAGCGATGGCCGTATCGATTTAGTGGCAATGCTGCAGTGGTTAGCCGAAAATGAACAGGTTAATGAACTGCTGGTGGAAACCGGAGCGACATTGGCGGGCGCTATGCTCGATGCGGCGTTGGTCGATGAGCTACAGCTGTTTGTTGCCCCCACACTGTTAGGCGGCGAAGCGCGGCCCCTTTTTGCGTTGCCAGGGCTCTCACGTATGGCCGATCAGCGGCGGTTAACCATTCACGATATGCGAGCAGTAGGGCGCGATTGGCGCATTATTGCATCCCCTCTAGCGACTAGCGCATCTGGCGAATTTTGCGAGAGCAAGGTACCCTGACGCGCAAAATCGTGACTCACTCTCGCGACACTCTTTCTCGATAACCTATCCTGACAAGCTATCGTGACAACACTTATTGGAGATTCCATGGCGCACCCCTCCTCTAGAGGCTTAGCCCCTATCGCCGAGCTGGTGGACGATATCCGCCAGGGCAAAATGGTGATTCTCATGGACGATGAGGATCGCGAAAATGAAGGTGATATCATCATGGCCGCCGAAAAAGTGCAGGCCGAGCATATCAACTTTATGGCCCGTTTCGCCCGCGGCTTGATCTGCATGCCGATGACTCGCGCCCGCTGTGAGCAGCTTAATCTGCCGCTAATGGTGCGTGATAACGGTTCCGGTTTTGGCACCAAGTTTACTCTCTCCATTGAGGCAACCGAAGGCGTCACGACGGGTATTTCAGCTGCAGATCGTGCGCGTACCGTGCAAGCCGCGGTGGCACCCAATGCAAAGCCCTCTGATATCGTTCAGCCAGGCCATATCTTTCCGCTGATGGCCGAGCCGGGCGGCGTGCTGCGCCGTGCCGGGCATACGGAAGCTTCGTGTGATTTGGCGGCACTGGCGGGCTGTGACCCTAGCGGTGTAATCTGCGAGATTATGAATGATGATGGCAGCATGGCGCGCCGCCCCGAGCTTGAAGCCTTCGCCCAGGAGCACGGTATTAAGATCGGTACCATCGCGGATCTGATTCACTACCGTATCGTTAACGAACAGACCATCGATCATCTGGAAGCGTCAACGGTCATGACCTCCCATGGCGAGCTTGAGCTGCACGTGTTCCGTGATCGTATCCAGGGCGCTCACCATTTGGCGTTGGTGAACGGTCAGCCCACGCCGGAACAGGCCACCACGGTGCGCGTGCATCTGACTGATACGCTGCGCGATGTAATGGGCTTGATGAAAGACGAACAGTGCCGCTGGGATGCCCATCGCGCGCTGGAAGAGATTGCCAGTGCCGCGCCAGGCGTGTTTGTGTTGATTGACGACGGCCGCCCGCACCAGGATTTGAAAGACCAGCTGGATATCTTTTTGGATCGCGTGCGCCAGCCGCGTACCAGCGACTCCGACGGTGCCGGTAACTACTTGACCATCGGCACCGGTTCTCAGATTCTGCGCTATTTAGGCGTGGGTAAAATGCGATTACTTAGTTCACCGTGGAAGTTTTCGGCGCTGTCCGGCTTTGACCTCGAAGTCGTAGAGCGTCTGGGCCCTAATGACACGGCGTATGAACCAACTTCTCAGCAGAACTAATTCAGCAGGAATAAATTGATGCACTCCCTCACTCAAGTTGAAGGTACGTTTGTTGATGTCGATGGCCGCTATGTCATCGTGGTCGGCCGTTTTAACCATCACGTGGTCGATAGCCTGGTGGAAGGCGCCGTCGACAGCTTGACCCGTCACGGTGTCGACGCCGAGCATATCCACATTGTTCACGTGCCGGGCGCCTGGGAACTCCCGCTGGCGGTGAAGCGCGTGTTGAAGGTAATGAAACCCGACGCAGTGATTGCCCTGGGCGCGGTCATTCGCGGTGGCACACCGCATTTTGAATACGTGGCGGGCGGCTGTAATACGGCGATTAATCACTTACAGCTTGAGTTTGATACCCCGGTGGCTAATGGTGTGTTAACTGTTGAAACCATTGAGCAAGCGATTGAGCGTGCAGGCACCAAGGCCGGTAACAAAGGCACCGAAGCTGCCATGGCCGCGATGGAAATGGTCTCTCTGCTCCGTGCGCTACCGTCAGGAGATACCCAATGAGCGAGCGTAAACCCTCTGCCGCTCAGCAGGGCCGCCACGCGGCGCGGGAATTAACGGTGCAGGGGCTTTATCAATGGCACATGACGGGTAAATCTATTACCACCATTGAAGCCGAGTTTCGTAGCCAGGTCGCCGACGATGACCTGGAAGATCACGAAAATTGGGTCAAGGTGATGGAGATCGCCGACAAGGCGCTGTTTCACGAGTTACTCCATAATACCGTGCGGTTCAAAGCGGAACTGGATCGTGAAATCTCTCCCCTGCTAGACCGCCGCTTAGAAGATCTCGATGCGGTAGAGTTGGCCATCCTACGGTTGGGCGCTTACGAGCTTTCCCGCCGCATGGAAGTACCTTATCGTGTCGTCATTAACGAAGGCGTTGAGCTGGCTAAGTCATTTGGCGCCACCGATGGCCATAAATACGTGAACGGCATTCTCGACAAGCTGGCTATTCGCTTGCGCAGTGCCGAGGTCAGCGCTCGTCGTCTCTGAACGCGAGCGGTATGACAATGCGTTTAAGGGGCCTTTGTGCTTGCCGAATTTGATTTGATTCGACGCTACTTTATGTCGTCGCAGGAGGCGTCGGCTGCGTCAAATGGCGTCACACTGGGATGTGGAGACGACGCCACGCTGCTGTTGCCGCAAGCAGGCCAACAGTTGGTCGTGAGCGTTGATACCTCGGTGGTGGATGTACACTTTCCCCGCGAAGCATCAGCATTTGCGGTGGGTCACCGTGCCTTGGCCGTTGCGCTGAGCGATCTGGCCGCCATGGGGGCGACTTCGCGTTGGTGTTTGATGGCGTTAACCCTTGATCAGCGCCAGTTTACCAATGATGAAGCCACCCATGCTTGGCTTACAGACTATGCGCGAGGCTTTCATACGCTTTGTCAGCAGCACGCCACCACGCTGGTGGGGGGCGATGTCACTTCCGGTGCGCTTTCCATAGGCGTTACTGTGATGGGTGAACTCCCGGTGGGCGAAGCCTTGACCCGTAGCGGTGCCCAGGCGGGAGATCTGATCGCTGTCACCGGTGCACTAGGTGGTGGGGCAGGCGGGCTGGCGCTTTGGCAGCAGGGCGAGCGCGATCTGGCGCATCCATTGTTAAGTCGCTACCTATTGCCACAACCGCGCTTAGCGGCGGGCCTGGCGTTGCGCGACTTAGCCACCGCTGCACTGGATATCTCCGATGGGCTACTGGCCGACTTGGCGCATATTCGCGACGCTTCGCAGGTCGGAGCCGTCATCGCGCTAGACGCCTTACCACTGGCGGACGAACTGGAAAGCTCCCTAGGTCGGGAAGCTGCACTAAAGGCGGCACTTTCAGGCGGGGATGATTACGAACTGCTTGTTACCCTCGGCGCTGACGACGTCGCAGAGGCGCAACAGCGTTTAGCGCCATTGGGTCTAGCGCTGACCGTCATTGGCCACTGTAGTGAAGCGTTAGGCGTTACTGCCTCTGGCCAGAGTGAACTGAGTCGTTATGTCAGCGGCTATGCCGGCTGGCAGCATTTTAGTGGGGAAGCGCCATGAATCGTGCACCTAAAAGTGTCTGGCGCCGTCCAACACATTTTTTTGCCTTTGGCTTAGGCAGCGGCGCTGTGCCTTGGGCACCGGGTACCTTTGGCACGCTAGCGGCCATTCCGTTCTACTGGATGATGGCGGAACTGCCCCTGGGGTGGTACCTGAGTATTTGTTTTGTCACCTTTGTTATTGGCGTTTGGCTATGTGATAAAACGTCCCACGATTTAGGGGTACACGACCACTCGGGTATCGTGTGGGATGAGTTTGTGGGTTACTGGCTAACCATGGCGGCGGTGCCTTTTTCGTGGGAGGCTGCGCTATGGGGATTTGTGGTATTTCGCATCTTCGATGTCTTTAAGCCCTGGCCGATTCGCTGGGCTGACCGCCGCGTGGCGGGCGGCTTTGGTATTATGATCGATGACGTGATGGCTGGGGCCTACGCCTGGAGTACTATGCACCTGTGGTTCTGGCTACACTAAACTTGGTAAGTGGTAAGTGGTAAGTGGTAAGTGGTAAGTGGTAAGTGGTAAGTGGTAAGTGGTAAGTGGTAAATAGAGATCAGGAGCGGTTGATAACTTTTTTCGAGTGCATTGGCTGCAAGGCGTTGGCTTCAAGGAGGTAGCATGCGCAAGGAACGTCTGATTGTCCCCACGCTGGCGATTATAGCCGTAGTGTGGATGGCAGCGCAGCTACTCTCCAGTGTGCTGTTTGAGCGCAGTCTACGCCAAGCGCTCGAAGATCTGGAGGCGCGGGGCGAGTGGCGCGTCAATCGTACTGAGAGTCATCAAGGGTGGTTAAGCTCCCAAGGCAGGGTGATACTGTCACCGCTTTTGGGTCGACCCTGGCGCCTTGAGCTCACGTATAGCGCGCGGCACGGTATTTTAAGCACGGATGTCGAAGGCACCGTACTACCACGTCTCGATACCGTTCTGCAGCAAGCCGTGGGTGAGGTCACCGCCCCCTCTGTGCCGCGTTGGCAGGGGCGCTATCACACCCTTAGCGGTCATAGCGAATTGCGCCTTGCCCTTGCCCCCTTTGTGATTCAGCAAAATGGCCGCGATTTAGCCGTCCGCGGTGGTCGGCTGCGCTTGGAAGGCGTGTTTGGCGATTGGCGACTACGCGCGTTATTTGATCAACTTACCCTGACCGACGGTATGGCCCAGCTTGCGATAGGCCCCACGGTGCTCGAAAGCCGCTATACTTATATTGATGATGCTTACCACTTTGCTCAACGCGATCACCTGCATATTGAAACGCTGACGCTCAGCTACCCCTCCTACGATATCCAGCTTTCGCCCTTCGACCTGAATAGCCATATGGTGCTGGATGAGAGCGAACTTCGTATCAAAGGCGAGCTTGAAGTGGGCGATGTGATGGTGCCTTCTCAAGCGCCGGACATGCCGTTGCTCAATGGCCGCATAGAGATGGAACTTTCGCGTTTGAATGCCGATGCGGTTCGCCAAGTGATTCGTCGTTTGCGTCAGGAAGCCGCCTGGGGAGACGCTAGTCTACCTATGGCCGAAGGGTTGCTGGCCCGTTTAGAGCCGGATCTGCGCAAAGTGCTTAGCGACTCGCCGCGTTTAGATGTCACGACCGTTGCTATCGATAGCCCGCTGTTGGGTATTCGCCTGGATGCGGATGGCGCGCTGTTTTTTGATGCCCGCCAGTTGGATGAGCTGAGTGTGGTTAACATCGACAAAAAGAAAGAGCAGGCGAAATGGCTGGAGCGCATTGATGGCGACTTTACCTGGCACGATGCGCCTACCGTCGCCGCATTATGGTTAGGCCTGCCCCTGGGTACTCGGGAGCTGCAGTTTGATGTGGTGCGTGGCGTTTGGCGTATCAATGGGCGCCCAATGCCCGAGCTTTGGCCTCAATAATTTTAAAAGAAAAGTTTACCTACGGTCGCAGGGAGCGCCGCTAAACTGACTGTTCTACTCGCGAAGGGTTGAAGTTTTGGCCCACTGCCCGCATTCCATGGACAACACTAGGCGGTTCTCACCGCCGGTATCGGTTCATTGGAGGACGCATGAGCGACCAGGATTACGAACACGACGCTGAACATCTTGATTGGCAACTTGATGATGAGCAGTCATCCACTACTGATGACACCCCCGGTAGTGAAGAGAGTAGTGAAGACAGTGGTGCAAACCACTCTAACGAACAGACTGAAAAAAGCTCTCAAGAGCCCGATAGTAAGCAGGGAGGAAGTGAGTACCGCTCAGACGGCGAGCGGGTAAACTCTCTGGTGCCCGCTAGTGAAATGCTGCCCGAACGCATTTACCTCCTGCCTATTCATAACCGGCCGTTCTTCCCCGCCCAGGTACAGCCGCTGGTGATTAATCGTGAGCGCTGGGAAGAGACCATGCGCCGTGTGGGTAACACGCCGCACCACACACTGGGTGTTGCCTTTGTGGGCGAGCAGGGTGTCACCTCCCTGGATCACGAAGGTTTCCCGGAGATCGGTACTGCGGTCAAAGTGCACAAACTTAAGGGTGAAGACGATCAGATTCAGTTTATCGCTCAAGGGCTTCAGCGCTTTAAAATTACCCGCTGGCTCTCCAAAGAGCCGCCTTACCTCGTCGAGGTGACCTACCCTAAAGAGCCGGTTGATGCGGAGAACGAAGAGACCCGCGCCTACGCCATGGCAATCATCAACGGCATTAAAGAGCTGCTGCCGATTAACCCGCTGTACGGTGAAGAACTCAAGCACTACCTCAACCGCTTTAGTCCTCATCAGCCGGGGCCGTTGACCGATTTTGCCGCCGCTATTACCTCCGCCAAGGGCCCCGAACTTCAGGATGTGCTGGCAACACTTTCGGTAGAAGAGCGGATGCAGAAAGTGCTGCCGCTGCTGCGGAAAGAGATCGATGTTGCGTTGCTACAGGGAGAGATCAGCGAGCAGGTAAACGCGCAAATGCAGGATCGCCAGCGCGAGTTCTTCCTGCGCGAGCAGCTCAAGGTCATCCAGCGTGAATTGGGTATTTCCAAAGGTGATCGAGAAAACGATGTAGATACCTTTAGAGCGCGTTTGGAGTCACTGGTAGTGCCCGAGCGTGTTCAATCGCGTATTGACGATGAGCTTAATAAGCTCAGCGTGTTGGAAACCGGTTCGCCGGAGTATGGCACCACGCGTAACTACCTGGATTGGTTAACCTCGCTGCCCTGGGGAGTGACCAGCCAGGATCAGTTGGATCTACCCCATGCCCGCCAGGTGCTGGATCGCGACCACGACGGTTTGAAAGACGTTAAAGAGCGTATTATCGAATTTCTGGCCGAGGGTACTTTCAAAGGCGACGTAGGCGGCTCGATTGTATTGTTGGTAGGCCCTCCTGGGGTAGGCAAAACCTCCATCGGACGTTCGATCGCCGAAGCCTTAGGGCGCCAGTTTTACCGTTTCTCAGTCGGTGGTATGCGCGATGAAGCGGAAATTAAAGGCCATCGGCGTACCTATGTGGGCGCTATGCCCGGCAAACTGGTGCAAGCCTTTAAAGAGGTCGAGGTCGAAAACCCCGTTATCATGCTGGATGAAATCGATAAGCTCGGGCAGTCCTTTCAGGGCGATCCAGCATCGGCGCTGCTGGAAGTACTTGATCCCGAACAGAACGTCGATTTCCTTGATCACTATCTTGATGTGCGCATGGACCTCTCCAAGGTGCTGTTTATCTGCACTGCCAACACGCTTGATTCGATTCCAGGGCCGCTGCTTGACCGTATGGAGCAGATCCGCCTCTCCGGTTATATCGCTGAAGAGAAGCTGGCGATTGCCAAGCACCACCTGTGGCCGAAGCTGCTCAAGCGCGACAACCTGACGAAAAAGAGGATCAGCCTCTCCGATGCGGCTTTAAAGCAGGTCATTGAAGGCTACGCCCGGGAAGCCGGAGTGCGCCAGCTGGAGAAGCAACTGCACCGCATTGTGCGTAAATCGGCCGTTAAACTGCTTGAAGAGGAGTCTGAAACGGTCAAGATATCAGTTAAAAACCTGGAGGAGTTCTTAGGTGCGCCGATTTTCCGTAAGGAGAAAGTGCTTACCGGCGAAGGGGTAGTGACCGGCCTGGCGTGGACTTCCATGGGGGGGGCAACATTGCCCATCGAAGCAGGCAAAGTACACTCACTGGATCGTGGTTTTAAACTGACCGGTAAGTTAGGCGAAGTGATGCAGGAGTCCGCCAATATCGCTTACAGCTATACCCTGGGCCACCTGCAGGAGTATGGTGCCGATACCGACTTCTTTGACTCGGCGTTTGTACACTTGCACGTACCCGAGGGCGCCACGCCGAAAGATGGCCCTTCGGCGGGTGTCACCATGACCACGGCGCTGCTCTCGCTGGCCAAGCACCATGCGATCGATAGGCCTTTGGCGATGACCGGCGAACTAACGTTAACCGGCCAAGTGCTCCCCGTTGGCGGTATTCGTGAGAAAGTCATTGCCGCGCGACGCAGCGATATTTTTGAATTGATTTTGCCCGACGCCAACAAGCGCGATTACGAAGAGTTGCCGGACTACCTGAAAGAGGGCATGACGGTGCACTTTGCCAAGCGCTACCGTGATGTGGCAGATGTCGTGTTTGGCCGAAAATAGAGCGTTGATTTTATTTGCAGCAATGGCTATCTAACCTTTTAAAGCGTCTTACGAGAGTAAGGCGCTTTTTTTACATTTGTTCACTGGTTTGCCGAGATGATCTATAGCGATAATGACCTATGCTTTTATAAAAATTAAGAATATCTAATTCTTGGAGAACTAATGCGCAATAACCAGCCCGTGACGCAGCGTGAGTATGTTCTGAGTGAGGAAGCGGTGCTGATTTCCCGCTCGGATTTAAAGGGCAATGTGACCTACGCCAACCCTACTTTTGTTGAGGTCAGTGGCTATAGCCGTGAAGAACTCATTGGCTCTCCCCATAACCTCCTTCGTCACCCTGATATGCCTGAAGCTGCTTACAAGGATTTCTGGAAAACCATCCAAGCGGGGACAACCTGGCAAGGCGTGGTTAAAAATCGGCGTAAAAATGGCGATCACTACTGGGTGAATGCCACCGTGGCGCCGCTGCGGGACGGTGAGCGCATCGTCGGCTACACTTCCGTGCGCCGCAAAGCGTCAGAAAAAGCCATTAACCAGGCAGAAAAAATCTATGCCGAGATTCGCGAAAAAGGTAAATCCCGCCACTACGCACTAGCCCATGGCACGCTGCGGCGTAAAGGCTTGACCGGAATGCTGTCGCGCTTTCAGTTCACTAGCCTGAAAGCCAAGCTCACCAGTATGGTGGTGGCGTCGCTGCTGCTACTCTGTCTTTCGGGTGGGTTGGGAGTCTCTGCGCTGTTACTCTCCGGCGAGCGGCTGGAAACCATTAATCGCTCAGGGTTGAGCGATGTCGCCTCGCTGCAGAATATCGAACGCTATATTGGTCAAACGGTTGGCACGCTGGAACCTGCGGTACGAAGCCCTCGTCGGGCTGACCTGGAGGCCGTCAACGCAGACATTGGCCAGTATACCGATGCCATGCAGACGCTGTGGGCGGGCTACTATGCGGATGCGACGGTCACTGATGAGACCGCCCAGGCTTTTGATAGTGCTCTGAATACCTGGATTGATGCGGTGCAAACCGCCCTTGTGGCGATTGAAGAGGGTAATGGGTTCGCGGCCTTTGAGGCCTTGAATGACGTGGTGGTGCCGACCACAGAGTCGCTGCGCGAGATGAACAGCACCTTGGTTGAGCAGGTGCGTGCCGATGCCGAATTGCTGGTGACCGAGGCACAAAGCGGGCGTCAGCAAATGCTGATAGCGCAGCTGGTGCTACTGGCGGTAGGCTTTTTAGTCATGATCGGCTTGAGTGTAATGATTCTGAAATCCGTGTTTCGCAGCTTGTCGGGCGCGCGGTATATCACTTTCCAAATTGCCGCGGGTAACTTGGCCGCCCGTGAACGTCGTCAAACTAACGACGAGTTGGGCGAGCTGCTCTACTCCCTGGACACCATGCGTTTTAGCCTCTCCAGCATCGTGGGCGATGTAGAGAATCGTGTCTCAGTGGTTACTCCGGCGATTCAGCAGATAGCCGCTGAAAATGAGGAGCTCTCTTCGCGCACTGAGCAGCAGGCGTCGTCGCTTCAGCAGACCGCTTCGAGTATGGAGGAGATGACCTCGACGGTTCAGCAGAACACCGATAATGCCCGCCAGGCGACTGATCTGGCAGTGCAGAACGCTGCCAGCACCAAAGAAACCGGTCAGCAAATGCAAAAGCTGGTGGAGCGCATGCAGCGTATCGCCCAGAGTGCTGAAAAGATGACCGAGATGATCAGCGTGATCGACGGCATTGCCTTTCAAACTAATATTTTGGCACTCAACGCCTCGGTTGAGGCTGCGCGTGCTGGTGAACATGGACGCGGCTTTGCGGTAGTCGCCAGCGAAGTGCGCAATCTAGCTGGTCGCAGCGCAGATGCCGCCCAGGAAATTCGCAAGATGATTGATAGCACTACTCAGGAAGTCAGCGGTGGTCGTAGTGCGGTAGAGCAGGCGGAGCGGGCGATTGAGGAAGTCTCTCAGCAGGTGAGTCGAGTCAGTGAGCTGATGGAGTCGATCAGCACTGCGTCCAGCGAGCAGAGCAGTGGGATCGGTCAAATTAACTCGGCGATTGCCGAAATGGATCTTGTGACCCAGCAGAACGCTTCAAAAGTTCAGTCGATTGCGGCGTCAGCGGACAATCTCTCCCTCGAAGCCTTTGAACTCGCTAACGTGGTCGATGCATTCCGTTTGGAAGGCGCTCAAGACGAGAACATCAAAGAGGCGCGGGCGAAGTTACAGCGCGCCAACCAGGCACTCAGTAAAGCAACTCAGCAATTGACAGCCCCTTCAGAGCAGCGTGCTAAGACACCCGCAACACAGCCTCGTGCTGACCAGTGGGAAGCGTTTTAGCCCGGTAGACGACACTGTTAGGTGCTTGATTTCCCTTTATTCGGTTTTATGACATGCCACCCTTCGCGGTGGCATATTTCATGCATTACCTCTAATTGAAAAGGCTTAGCGTTAGGAGCCTGTCTGGCTTGGCCGATCGTCGCGAGAAGCATAGATTCGCAGTAGATCAGTGTTAAGTCGGACAGGCTCCTAGGGAACCGCTAATCCTAAAGATGGCACAAGCCTTCAATAAAAAAGTAGGGGGTCTCAATGCATAATGCCGCACAAGCAGCATCCACTATTTATGAATTAGCCGATGACGAAGTGTTGATCTCACGCTCGGATCTGCAGGGCAGAATCACCTACGCCAACCAAACCTTCGTGGAGGTGAGTGGTTACACGCTGGACGAGATCATGGGTGAACCCCATAGTCTGTTCCGCCACCACAGCATGCCCAAGGCGGTTTTTCAGAACCTGTGGGAAACCATTGAAGCCGGTAAAACCTGGCAGGGGCTGATCAAGAATCGCCGCCAAACGGGAGAAGCGTATTGGATGCATACCACCATCGCGCCGCTGCTCGATGGTAACCGCGTGGTGGGGTATACCTCTATCCGGCGTAAAGCGGCGGATAGAGCCATTGCCCGGGCAGAGCGGGTATACGCTGCAATGCAACAGGGCAAAACACGTGGTTTCAAGCTGCATTATGGTGCAATACGCCACACCGGTCTGCGTGGATGGGTAAAGCGTTTTAGTTTCAGCAGTATGCAGGCCAAACTAATGGGCATGGTGCTGGCTTCGGTGGTTTTACTAGTCATCGCAGGGGCGGCGGGGGTGTATGGCTTAACCAGTTCCGCTGAACGCTTACGCACTCTCAATCAAACGGGCCTTGAAGGCATTACCGACCTTCAGCAGATAGGCCAGCGGGTTAGCCAAGCCATTCAGGCGTTAGAACCGGCGGTGCGCAACCCGAGGCGGGCGGATCTTGATGCTCTTGAAAGCCAGTTAACCACCATGAGTGCCGACATTGAGCAGTCGTGGCAAGGCTATACTGCAGAGCGCGAAACCGGCGGTGTGCAAGAGGGCCTAGCGGCACATCTCACCACTTTTATTGAAAGTGCCGATACCACCCTGACGGCTATCCGCGATGGTAACGGCTTTGCTGCTTTTGAAGCCTTTAATGACAACGTGCAGCCCACCTCTGAAAGTATTAGTGCCACTATCAATGTATTGGTTGAACAGGAACGCATGGCTGCGCATACGCTGATGGACAATGCCGAACAGCAGCAACAGGTATTATTGTACGGTCAGTTGGGCGTGCTGCTGCTGGGTATTGTGTTAATGGTGGGGCTGAGCATGGCGGTACTCAAATCGCTGATTAAATCACTCAACGAGGCCCGCCGGGTAACGTTCCAAATTGCCGCGGGTAACCTCGCCAACCGAGTGACTTTAAAGCGTAATGACGAGTTAGGCGAGTTGCTGAGTTCGCTGGAAACCATGCGCGCTAGCTTATCGGGGCTGATTACCGAGGTGGGCAACAAAGTTGATGTGGTGACACCTGCGTCCGAACATATCAAACAGCAGAATGAAGACCTGGCATCGCGCACTGAGCAGCAGGCCTCCTCGCTTCAGCAAACTGCCTCTAGCATGGATCAGATGACGGCGACCGTGCAGCAAAACAGCGAAAACGCCCGTCAGGCCAATCAACTGGCCATGCAAAATGCCACCACCAGCCGCGAAACCGGCGAGCGCATGCAGGCGCTAGTCGAACGCATGGAGCGCATCGCTGCCAGCGCCGATAAGATGACCGACATTATTAGCGTCATCGACGGCATCGCTTTTCAAACCAATATTCTGGCGCTGAATGCCTCAGTAGAAGCTGCTCGGGCTGGCGAGCAGGGGCGTGGTTTTGCAGTTGTGGCAAATGAGGTGCGTAGCTTGGCCGGGCGTAGCGCTGATGCGGCTGGCGACATTCGTCGTTTAATCGACTCCTCCTCCCAGGAGATTAGCGGCGGTGCCCAAGCGGTGAAGGAGGCCGAAGCCGCTATCGATCAGGTAGTGACTCAGGTAATGAGAGTCAGCGATATCATGGAAGAGATCAGCACCGCCTCCGATGAGCAGAGCAACGGTATCGCGCAAATCAATACCGCCGTCGCGGAGATGGATCATGTCACCCAGCAGAATGCCTCCAAGGTACAGTCGATTTCCAGCGCTGCTCAAGGCCTCACCCGCGAAGCACTGAGTCTGGCCAACGTTATCGCCGCCTTTCGCTTAGAGGGTGCTGCCGAAGAGAGCAGCGAGACTGCCCGCAAGCGCTTGCTTAAACAAGCAGGGCTTGGCTCCACGCCCCCATTAGCGTCATCTCCCACATTAGCCTCGCCCCAAAACTCCCCGACTCAGCGTACTGCCCAAGCCCAGCCAGCCGAAGAGGCGTGGGCGACCTTCTGATGAATCGGCGCCATGGAGGGCGCTTTACTTCCTATCGGGTCTCGTGATTTAGCCTCTACATCCAGCCTCCACATCTAGTCTCTGCGCATTGCTCATGCCACAATCAAAAGCCACTGATATTTTTCAGAATTAGTCTAGCCTGCAGCCTTGCGTGCTGTGGGCTAATAAAAAATAGAGCCTAGGCTTTGTACGAAAAGTCGGCGAGCGAAGGTCAGGCAAGGCAAAAAACGGCGAAAAAGCGGAGTTTACGGGGTGTAAATGAGCATTTTGAGCCGTTTTTTAACGCAGCATGGCCGAGCGCAGGCAGTTTTCGTACAAAGCCTAGCTATTTATTAGAGAGTAGAGGACACCATGCCAGAGTATCGCTCACGTACCACCACCGCTGGCCGCAATATGGCCGGTGCCCGCGCCCTGTGGCGTGCCACGGGTATGCAGGACGGCGACTTTCAAAAGCCGATTATCGCGGTAGCCAACTCCTTTACCCAGTTTGTGCCGGGCCATGTGCATTTAAAGGATATGGGCCAACTGGTGGCGCGGGAGATTGAGAAAGCCGGGGGCGTCGCCAAAGAGTTCAACACCATTGCGGTGGACGATGGTATCGCCATGGGCCACGACGGCATGCTCTACTCGCTGCCCAGCCGCGACCTGATCGCTGACAGCGTTGAGTATATGTGCAACGCCCACTGCGCCGATGCGCTGGTATGTATTTCCAACTGCGACAAAATCACCCCAGGAATGCTGATGGCCGCTCTACGCCTCAATATTCCGGTTATCTTTGTTTCCGGCGGCCCCATGGAAGCGGGTAAAACCAAGCTTCTCAACCACGGGCTGGATCTCGTCGATGCCATGGTGATGGCCGCCGACGACAGCGTGGATGATGACACCCTGGCGGAAGTAGAGCGCAGCGCCTGCCCCACCTGCGGCAGTTGTTCGGGCATGTTTACCGCCAACTCCATGAACTGCTTAACCGAAGCGCTGGGTCTGGCCTTGCCCGGCAACGGTACCGTCTTGGCGACTCACTCGGATCGTCGTCGCCTGTTTGAAACCGCTGGCCATCGCATTGTCGAGCTGGCCAAGCGCTATTACGAAGGCGAAGAAGCCCACCTGCTGCCGCGTGCCATTGCCTCCAAGGCGGCGTTCAAAAACGCCATGACCCTGGATATCGCCATGGGCGGCTCTACCAACACTATTCTTCACTTCCTGGCGGCGGCCCAGGAAGCCGAGGTGGACTTCACCATGGCCGATATCGACCGCCTCTCCCGTGAAGTGCCCCAACGCTGTAAAGTGGCGCCCAATACCCAGAAGTACCATATCGAAGACGTCCACCGTGCAGGTGGCATTATGGCCATCCTGGGGGAACTGGATCGTGCCGGAGTACTGGATACCTCGGTGCCCACCGTGTATGGCGACAGCCTGAAAGCGGCGCTGGAAGAGTGGGATATCATGCGCTCGCCAAGCGCGGAAGTGGTTGAGTTCTTTAAAGCCGGGCCGGGTGGCATCCCTACCCAAGTGGCATTTTCCCAAAGCGCTCGCTGGCCGAGCCTGGATGGTGACCGCGCTACCGGCTGTATTCGTGACCTTGAGCACGCCTTCTCCCAGCAGGGTGGCCTGGCCGTGCTTTACGGCAATATCGCGCTGGATGGCTGCGTGGTCAAAACCGCCGGGGTCGATGACTCGATCCTGGTCTTTGAAGGCCCCGCCCATGTGGTGGAGTCTCAGGATCAGGCAGTCGCCGATGTGTTGGCGGATAAGGTCAAAGAGGGTGATGTCGTCGTGATTCGCTACGAAGGCCCGAAAGGCGGCCCCGGCATGCAGGAAATGCTCTACCCGACCTCCTACCTCAAATCCAAAGGATTGGGTAAAGCTTGCGCGCTGCTGACTGACGGGCGCTTCTCTGGCGGTACTTCAGGACTCTCTATTGGCCATGTTTCCCCTGAAGCAGCGGCGGGCGGCGCGATTGGATTGATCGAGCAGGGCGACCTGATCCGCATCGATATCCCCAATCGGGCGATTAACGTCAAACTGACCGATGCCGAGCTGGCGGCCCGCCGCGAGGCAATGGACGCCAAGGGTGCCGCTGCCTGGAAGCCTGCCGAGCAGCGCCCTCGCAAGATCACTCCGGCACTTAAAGCCTATGCGCTGTTGGCGACCTCCGCTGACAAAGGGGCTGTTCGGGATCTAAGCAAACTCGACTGATATACGCAGCTGAAACATGCAGCTGAAACATGCAATAAGCCCGAGTAAGGAATCAAATGAAGGCGATTATAAACGTTGGATTAGTCGGCTACGGTTTCGCTAGCCAAACCTTCCACGCACCGCTGATCCAGGCCACGGAAGGCCTGGATTTGGTCGCGGTCTCTTCAAGCGATGCCGCCAAGGTGCAGGCGTCACTGCCGGATGTTGAGGTAGAGGCTCAGGCATTAGCACTTTGCCAGCGCAGTGATATTGACCTGATCGTTATTCCCACTCCTAACGATACCCACTTTTCCCTCGCCAAAGCCGCTCTCTCGGCGGGCAAGCACGTAGTGGTCGATAAGCCGTTCACGGTGACCCTGTCAGAAGCCAAGCTGCTCAAAAAATTGGCGGATGATAAAGAGCGTCTATTGTCGGTGTTTCATAACCGTCGTTGGGACAGCGATTTCTTGACCGTTAAGGCCCTGCTTGAGGCGGGGACGCTAGGACGTCTGGTCAATTTCGAATCCCATTTCGATCGTTTCCGTCCGGAGGTTCGCGATCGCTGGCGCGAGAAGGCCACCCCCGGTGGCGGCATCTGGTTTGATCTGGGGCCGCATTTATTAGATCAAGCCTGCGAGCTGTTTGGCATGCCCCAGGCTATTCTGCTGGAACTCGGCATGCTGCGAGATGGCGCCCAGGCTGACGATGACTTCCTCGCGCTGCTCGATTACGAAAGCTTTCGCGTTACCTTGGCGGCGGGCACGCTGGTGGCCGAACCGACACCGCGCTTCCGGATTAATGGCACCCAAGGCAGCTTCATAAAATACGGCTTAGACCCTCAGGAGGATCGCTTAAAAGCAGGCGAAGTGCCGACATCCCTGTGGGGCGAAGATACTCAACATGGCACCCTGACACTGCGCGAAGGGGAGGGGGATAACGCACCGCTAACGCGTCGTGAGCTTCCTACCCTGCCGGGCGACTACCTGGCCTATTACCAAGGTATAGCCGCCGCTATCCGCGATAAGGAGCCACTACCGGTCAGCGCCGATGATGCCCTGCGCTCAATGTCCTTGCTGGAAGCCGGGCTGGATAGCCACCGCCAGCGCCGCTGGATCGCATTGAAAACTCATCTTTAGAGAGAGGGGCGGGGGATTAGTCGCTTTTGCGTGTGAGGAGCCTTCTTATTATGTCATTGCGAGGAGCGTAGCGACGCGGCAATCTCAACCAGCGGCGGCAGTATAACCCCGAGATTGCTTCGCTTCGCTCGCAATGACAAAAATGAGGTAGCTTCGCTCACGATGACATCGACCCACCTCGAGCGAAGCTACTTCCTACTTAGATACTTCAAAGCAAATCCGTCGCACTATTGCGTTTCTCTTCCCGCAACCTATCCCGGGCGATATAGAGCGCGGCGATAGCGCGGGCTTCGTGAAAATCCTCGCGCAGTAGTAGGGCGGGTAGCTCCTCGATGGCGTGGGTTTCCACAATCAATGGCTCTGGCTCATCCCCTGGCAGGCGCTTGGGGTACAGGTCGGTGGCGAGGAGTACCTGCATACGGTGGCGCATATAGTTGGGTGCCAGCGAAAGCTCGACCAGCGGCTCAATACGGTGAGCGCCAACCCCACACTCCTCCATCAACTCGCGGTTAGCCGCAGTGATGATATCTTCGCCAGGGTCGACCAACCCCTTTGGCAGGGTGAGCACATAATCTTCAAATCCAGCGGCGTATTCACGTATCAAAAGCACGTGGTCGGGGTCGGGCATCGCCACCATCATCACTGCGCCGCGGTCAGCGCCGGTCAAGCGCTCAAATTGGCGCTCTTCTCCGTTAGAAAAACGCAAATCAAGCGACTCAATCTGGAATAAACGGCTCTGGGCCACGCTCTTGCGAGCCAAAATTTGCGGCTTTTGCTGGTAGCCCGAACGCTTAGCACTGGCACCTTCAGGGTGATTGAAGGTGTCGCGAGTTGGGGGGGGCGTAGACATAAAAGTGGGCCTCCATGGCTGGTAAAAGGCGGTTAAGCTACAATAGCACGCTTACTCCTAACGTGACTGGAGCGGCAATGATTGATTGGCGCGAGATAGACACCGTCCTCTTGGATATGGACGGCACGCTGCTGGATTTACACTTCGACAGCCACTTTTGGCTCGAGCACCTGCCGCGGCGCTACCGCGAACTGCACCAACTGGATGAAGCCTCCCAGGAGGCGCTGCGCGCGCGTATTATCGGCGAGCAGGGCACCTTAAACTGGTACAGCCTGGCGTACTGGAGCCGCGAGCTGGGCGTGGATATCGTCGCTCTGAAGCGCGAAGTCCAGCACTTGATAGGCCTGCGTAGCGATGCTCTGGATTTCCTCAAATGGCTCAAACAGGCCCACCCGAGGGTCGTGCTCGCCACTAACGCGGATCGTGCGAGTCTTGCCCTGAAGCTGCCGCTCACCGGTTTGGAAAGTTACCTGGACGCGATCGTCTCTTCCGAGGACGTAGGAGCCGCCAAAGAGGAGCAGGCGTTTTGGTTTGCGCTACAAGACATCGAAGCCTTTGATCCCACGCGCACGCTGTTTATCGATGACAACGCCCGCGTGCTCGAGAGTGCTCGTGAGTTTGGCATTAAGCATTTACTGGGCATTAAACAGCCCGACAGCCAGCGGCCTGAAAAAGAGCTGCAAGAATTTATTGCCCTCGATCGCTTTGCCCATCTGCTACCCGAACAGCTTCCTGAACAGGTGTCAGCAACCCAAGGAGTGCCTAAATGAGTGACAGCGTACGCTTGGACAAATGGCTCTGGGCCGCACGTTTTTTCAAGACCCGCGCACTGGCTAAAAAAGCCATCGAGGGTGGGAAAGTGAATTACGACGGCGGCCGCGCTAAAACCAGCAAGCAGGTGGAAATCGGTGCGCTTATTCGCGTGCCCCAGGGCTGGGAGATATTGGAGGTAGAGGTCTTATCGCTTTCGGATCAACGCCGCGGGGCACCAGAAGCCCGCACGCTCTATGCGGAAACCGAAGAGAGTGTGCAGCGTCGTGCTAAAGAGGCCGAAGCAAGACGCCTCACTAACGAAGCGATGCAGCATCCTCTCAAGCGCCCCGACAAAAAGCAGCGCCGCGATATCCAGCGCTTCCAGCGCCACCAGGGCGAGTAGATCCTCGCTGTTAAACGCTAGCCGTCCTTAAATACTTGCTGCACTTAAATACTTAGGTTGCCAAATTATGTCCGATCAAATTCAACGTTTTATGTTCGATCACACCAATGTCCGCGGCGAGATCGTCACCCTGGCGGCCGCCTACCACGAAGTGTTGGATCGCCACGCCTACCCACCGGCGGTGAATGAGCTGCTGGGCGAGCTATTAGCCGCCGTGGCGCTGCTTACCGACACCGTGAAGTTAGATGGCACCTTGAGTATCGAAGTGCGTGGACGCGGCGTTCTGTCACTGTTAATGGCCGAATCCAACCCCGGTGGCGAACTGCGCGCGATTGCCCGCATAGCAGAAGACGCCGCACTGCCCAGCGAGCACGCCAGTTTCCGCGAACTAGTGGGAGAAGGCCAGATCGTGATTACCCTCGACCCCCGTGAGGGCCACCGCTATCAAGGTATTGTGGCGCTGGATCAAGAGTCCCTGGGTGGCTGTCTGGAAGCCTATTTCAGCCAGTCCGAACAGTTGCCAACCCGCCTCTGGTTAGCGGCAGATGAGAAGCGGGCGGGCGGGTTACTGCTTCAGCGGTTACCAGAAGAGTCACAAAACCAGGATGTCGATGCCTGGGATCGCAGCGTACAGCTAGCCGATACGATCAAAACGGAAGAGCTGCTCGGCCTGGAGCAGCGCGAGGTGCTGCATCGTCTCTATCACGAGGAGACCGTGCGTGTTTTTGAACCCAAAGCACTGCGCTTTGGCTGCACCTGCTCCCGTGAGCGTATGAGCTACGCGTTGCACTCTCTGGGTAAAGAGGAACTGCGCGATATTTTGCACGAGCAGGGGGCTATTGATACCCAATGCCACTTTTGCCACACGAAATATCACTACACAGCAGCGGATATTGAAACTTTGTTGGACGACCCTGACGCGCCACCGCCCACGATTCACTAAGTGTGTAGTCGAAAGCGTATATCAGGGTGTTTACCAGCAGTGCTAGGAGCGCCAATGGATTCAATGAATTTGGTGTTTCGTGCAAACGGATGTTTGAATTTTTACTGCGCTGCAACACAAAATGTAGTGCCTTTGTAGTAGTTTAACTACAAGATATTTGATCTGCGCCCCCGTTTCCTGGGGGCTTTCTTTTTGCCATAATGCGCCGAACTTCAGCGCGCCCAGCCGGTTTCACAGTGGTTGGGATGAACATCAAGGCGTCGGTGACGCCCGGTAAACCGAGAGAAGCCCAGGAATCGAAATGACCACGACTCAAGCCGCTCCCCAATCCCACGTTAATCTCAGCAGCGCCGAACTAGTCGAGCGCGCAGTGGCACGTGGCGAAGGCCGCCTCTCAGCCAACGGCGCCTTGGTAGTCAAGACCGGCCTGCGTACCGGTCGCTCACCGAAAGACCGCTATATCGTTGATGAGCCCTCCACTAGCAGCCAAATCGATTGGGGCAACGTTAACCAGCCCTTCGACGCCGGCAAGTTCAACGCCCTGTGGGATCGAGTCAATGACCACCTGGTCAGCCAAGAGCATTTTGTCTCTGAGCTGCACGTGGGCAGTGATTCCACTCACTACCTGCCGGTGCGCGTCACCACCGAAACCGCTTGGCAAAACCTGTTTGGCCGCACCATGTTTGTACGCCCTCAGGCCTACAACCAAGCAGTTAAAGACGAGTGGACGATTCTTAACGCCGCAGGCTTTGAGTGTGACCCTACTCGCGATGGCACCAACTCTGACGGCTGCGTGATCATCAACTTCGCCGAGAAAAAAGTGCTTATCGCGGGTATGCGCTACGCCGGTGAAATGAAGAAAGCCATGTTCTCGGTGCAGAACTTCCTGCTGCCAGCTGCCGACGTACTGCCCATGCACTGCTCGGCGAACGTGGGTGAAGATGGCGAAACCTGTCTCTTCTTCGGTCTCTCTGGCACCGGTAAAACCACGCTCTCGGCGGATCAGGCGCGCTTCTTGATCGGCGATGACGAACACGCTTGGGGGGATGGGGTCGTCTTCAATATGGAAGGTGGCTGCTACGCCAAGTGTATCGATCTTTCCGAGAAGAACGAGCCGGTCATCTGGAACGCCATCAAGTTTGGCACCGTACTGGAAAACGTGGTGCTGGACGACCGTCGTGAGCCTGATTACGCCGACGATAGCCTGACCCAAAACTCCCGTGCCGCGTACCCGTTAGAGCACGTTGAGAAGCGCGTAGCGGAAAACCTGGCTGGCGAGCCGAATGCCATCGTGTTCCTGACCTGCGATATGTCCGGCGTGCTGCCCCCAGTGTCGATTCTTTCCAAAGAAGCCGCGGCGTATCACTTTCTGTCTGGCTACACCGCTAAAGTGGGTTCCACTGAAATGGGCTCCTCTGAAGGCTTGGCCGCCACATTCTCTACCTGCTTTGGCGCACCGTTCTTCCCGCGTCCTGCCCGTGAGTACGCTGATCTACTGATCAAGCGTGTCGAGAAAAAAGACGCCCAGGTATATCTGGTTAATACCGGCTGGACTGGCGGCGCTTACGGCGAAGGTGGCGCACGCTTCTCCATTCCGACCACACGTGCCATCATCAGCGCGATTCAGTCTGGCGTGCTGCGCGACATCGAGACCAAGCACATCGATGGGCTCAATCTGCAAGTGCCGCTTGCCGTGCCGGGCGTTGATTCCAGCCTGCTCGACCCGCGTGAAACCTGGCAAGACCGTGACGCCTACGACCGCCACCTCAAAGACCTGGCGACCAAATTCGTCGATAACTTCAAGAAATTTGAAGGCGTCAATGAGGCCATTATCCAGGCAGGCCCCCAACTGACCTGAGCATCAGTTGATGACTTGGACGTCAGTTGACCAGCGTGTCAGGCCGCTAGAAAAAGTAGCGTGCCAGTGTAAGTAAGTCGCACCCAATAGCGACTAAACTACACAGAAATGATCGACCTCAGAATGGGACAGCGCCACGGCACTGTCCCATTTTTATTGGCTCTTTTGCTGGCCGATTATTTTCCTTGCCAATTTCTGGGGAGTGATTCTCATGAAAAGACGTCAATTTTTAGGCCTGGCCGGACTAACCGGCGCGGTCGGGGTGATACCTGGACTGTCATTTGGCTTTCCACGGCTTGACCTGGAAGCTGCACCAGGCCTGGAGCCACTGGAGTTGAGTGAAGCCGAATGGCGTGAACGACTCTCCGATGAAGCCTTTGATGTACTCCGAGAGGCAGGCACTGAGCCCGCCTTTTCAAGCCCGTTGGACAAGGAGTGGGGGGATGGTGAATACCGCTGCGCTGGCTGCGATCTGTTACTCTTCACCAGTGAAATGAAATATGATTCCGGTACCGGTTGGCCAAGCTTTTTCGAACACGTGGAAGGGCATATGCTGACCGAGCTGGACTTCAAGCTGGTTTGGCCCCGTACCGAATACCACTGCGCCCGCTGCGGTGGTCATCAGGGCCACGTCTTCGAAGATGGCCCCGAACCCACCGGCCTGCGCTGGTGCAACAATGGCGTTGCCTTGCGCTTCGTGCCTGCTGAATCGAGCTAGGCTGCCGAGCGGGGGGAGGACAGAACAATCATTAGGAGTGTTGCGTGAAAGGTTGGCTCCAACAACGATGGACTCGAAAGAAACTCGCCAGCATCCATAACCTGCATGATGTTGAGCGGCTGGCCCGAAAAGTGTTGCCCAGGCCAATTTTTGGCTATATCGACCATGTGGCCGAGGATGGGCGAACCCAGCGAGCCAACCTCACCGCTTTTGATGATTACCGCTTTTTGCCCAAGGCGTTTGTCAACGTCTCGCAGATTGATCTGCACACCGAGCTTTATGGCAAGCGCTATACCGTTCCTTTCGGTATCGCTCCCATGGGCATTAGTGCGCTGTCAACTTACCAGGGCGACTTAGTGCTGGCGCGGGCAGCAGCGAAGCGCAACCTGCCCATGGTTATGAGTGGTTCATCGCTGGTGCCCATGGAGGAGGTGGCTAAGGTGGAGGGGGCCGACTGGTTCCAGGCCTACCTGCCCGGTACCCCGGAAGGTATTGAGGCTCTGCTCGAGCGGATCGAGCGAGCCGGCTTCAAGAAGCTGGTGGTAACGCTTGATTACCCGGTGCCGCCCAACCCCGACAATTTCCGCCGTTCGGGGTTTTCATCCCCTCTCGAGCCAACCCTTCGCCTAGCATTTGACGGTCTGATACGGCCTAGTTGGCTATGCAATACCTTCCTGCGCACCTTGTGGAAGCACGGTATGCCGCATTTTGAAAACAACTATGCCGAGCGGGGCGCTCCCGTTATCTCCCGCCAAGCAGCGCGGGACTTTTCGGGGCGACGCCATTTTGACTGGGGTTATCTCGATCTTGTACGGCGCCTCTGGCCCGACACCTTGATCGTCAAAGGGATATTAAACCCGGAAGACGCAGTACGTGCTCAGCAGGCAGGGGTTGATGGCATTATTCTTTCAAACCATGGCGCCCGACAGTTGGATTGCACCGTTTCCCCGCTCCAGGTGCTGCCCGAGATCAAGCGTCGCGTTAGTGATATCCCTATTATGATCGACAGCGGCTTCCGGCGTGGCTCCGATGTGATCAAGGCGCTGGCATTGGGGGCTGATTTTGTCTTTGTGGGGCGTCCTTTCAACTATGCCGCCGCCTGCGCAGGGCAGGCTGGGGTAGAGCATGTCGCTGATCTTTTGCAGCGTGAAATTGAGCGCAATATGGCTTTGCTAGGGCTGACCAGTCTCTCACAGCTAGACCGCTCCTGCCTCTACCTATCAACAGTGTGATTACGTGCCTCGGCCATGTGCATAACGTGCACATGGCCATGGAATCCCCACATCCATGTGCATGCGAGATTTAGTAGCGCGTGGTAAGCCTAAGGCGCACCCGCGGAAGCAGCGCGAAGCGGTGCCGGGGTTGGTTCGTATAGGCAGTGCTGGTTGGGTGCCATGGGGCGTCGTTCCGCCGCCTCCCGCGGGTGCCTACGAACGCTCGCTGAGCTCGCGTTCCTCGTTACCACGCGCTACGGGTACGTGCATCTAACTGATTAAAGCCTAAACCCTTCAACAATATGCTCGGCCAGGCTATCGATAATCGGTGACTGGGTGGCGGAGGTGTGCTGCAAAACGATGGACGCTTCCGGCAGTTCGGGAAACCCTTCTTTTTTACCCAATATCTGCATGTCGGCGGTGACTAAACTGCGCATCCAGGCAGACACTGCCAAGCCCGCCCCCACAACCGCCTGTAACGTCGCCAAGCTCGGGCTGCTGTAAGCGACTCGATAGGCCCGACCTGCGCGATCCAGTGCATTGCAGGCATGACGCCGACAAAAGCAGGGAGCCTCAAACATGGCAAGGGGTACTGGTGTCTGTAAATGTGTGCAATGGCTCTCAGCTGAGACCCACACGGTAGCCTCACGCCTTAAAATGGTGCCAACTTCGTCGCCTATCTCCCGCGTCATAATAATCAGGTCTAGGCTCCCTTGCGGCTGCTGAGAGAGTACCGACGAGGGGGCGCAGTGCACATCCACATCCACCAGCGGCCAGGCTTGGGAGAAGGTTTTCAGAATGCCGGGCAGAAAACGCATCACATAGTCATCCGGCACCCCCAGTCGCACACGGCCCACCATATCCGGCTGGCGCAGCAGCGTCAGCGCTTCTCCCTGCAATGAAAGAATTTTGCGTGCATAACCCAGCAGCGTATGCCCTTCGCTGGTTAACAGCAGCTGGCGATTCTGGCGCACAAACAGTGGGCGCTGAATAACATCCTCTTCCAGCCGCTTGATTTGCATGCTGACGGCTGATTGAGTGCGGTTTACCGTCTGAGCGGCGCGGGTGAAGCCGCCCTGGTCGACAATGGCCACAAAGGTGCGCAGCAGCTCATGATCGATGGTGGGTAGTGTGGCCATGGCTATCAATCTTTTTGATGTTGAATATAAGGAGTATTCGTTGGATTGATTTTAGGCGCTGTTCAATACTTCCTTCAACACTTATTCACCACGCCGCTGCTGGCGGCGAAGGGAGGTTGAAATGGAGCGCTCGCTACACTGCTTGCAGAACCAACAGTGCCAATCTGCTGAGAAGCAACCCAGCATCACCTGGCGGGAAAGAATTTATCGCTGGTACCAATTGCGTCGCGAGCGGGATTCCTTGCGCCATTTGAGCGATGACATGCTGAAAGATATTGGCATCAGCCGCGATGACGTACAGCGCGAGTCACGCCGCCCGTTCTGGGATGACCACGGGTGGCGACGCTGAAGCCGCAAGTCATGCCAGCCGTGGCGCGTTTGTGATACCTTGTTGGCACTAAAAAATGCTGCATGAGTTAGTTGCAATTTATGGATGTCAATCAGCGTATTATTTCCCGCCTGGCCACTGAGCTTGGTGTGCGTCCCGAGCAAGTGTCCGCCACGGTGGAGCTGCTGGATGGCGGCGCCACAGTGCCCTTCATTGCCCGTTACCGTAAAGAAGTCACCGGCGCGCTGGACGATATCCAGCTGCGCCAGTTGGATGAACGGCTTCGCTATCTGCGTGAGTTGGAAGAGCGCCGCGCCGCGGTACTTGTCGCCATTGATGAGCAGGGCAAGCTCGATGCTACGCTGAAAGCCAGCATCGA
>Ga0208919_1000060_pt1 | contig 77254 bp, 93 predicted proteins | sample 4_EtaG_FD_184076 | JGI IMG/M metagenome (GOLD analysis project Ga0208919, IMG submission 184076) | Marine viral communities from the Subarctic Pacific Ocean - 4_ETSP_OMZ_AT15127 metaG (SPAdes) (version 3) | ecosystem: Environmental > Aquatic > Marine > Oceanic | place: Pacific Ocean | collected... | reverse complement strand
GTGATATATTACCACTTTTATTTGTAAAAGTAGTTGTTGAAGAAGCTGTAACATCCCCTTGTGGAGCAGCGGCAACTAAATTAGTTACACTTACTTTTTTATTGGCTAAGCCACTTGTGTCATAAAGTAATAAGTAATCTCCACCGGCAGCTGTTGCTCCTAATGCGGTTTGACCTTGAATATCAAGTCCTATATTTAATGTTCCGCTTGTAGTCCAACTTGAACTTCCTCCTAATGTAATACCTGCTTTATTTCCTGTTTGTTCAGTAAATGCAACCGAGGTTACAGTACCTGCAGTTGAAGAAGTACCTGCACCAATCGCTGTTCTAAAATCTGAAGCACTTAATGAGCTAACTGAGTTGTCAGCATTCATTCTTGGAAAAGTAACCGCACTAGGATTAGTAAGCGTAAAAAACGCTTGACCAACTGTAGTTCCACCCAAAGATGTTCTTCCATCAGCTGCAAGTAATCCTGTGGACTGCCCATTCCATTTAAATCTATCTGTGTATGCAGTATTCCATTCTGTTGATGTGTTTCCCGTAACTGTTAAAACAGTTCCACTAAATGTCATATTAGCATTTCCTTCAACTGTAGTTGCATCCGTCCAAATAGCAACTTGGTTATCTACAGGTGTGCCTGATGCGACTACATCACCACTACCTGTACCTGCTCCGATATAACTTCTTAAATTAGCTCCCGTTACATACTTTATTTCACCACTATCTGACATTAAGAATTTGTCAGTATCACTACCTATTTGGTCAATAGTGCTTATGGTTTGTGTTCCTGTTACACTAACCCCTGTACTTGTAGTTTGAAATTTTTGTACATTATTATAAAAAAGTTGAACAGAACCATTTTCATTAAATACTGCTTTATTTTCTCCATTTATACCCTCTATTTGTACATTTGCAGAACCTTGTATATATAGAACACCTGTACCTGTTTCTTTTATATAACTATTACTACCATCGTGATATATTTCTAAATCACCACCATCACCAAATTTTGCCTTTACACTATCAAAATGTAGTGTTGATTTTAAAAATCTAGTTTCAACTTCACCACCATCAACTCTAAAATATTGAGCAACATTACCTGAGCCATCATCGCTGTAAAATATAATATCTCCACCATCCGCTTTTTGTTCAATTAATAAATTACCTGTTTCATTTACTATATTACTATTAGTAGCATCATGGTATATTTTTAAATCACTACCTGTACCAATTCTTAGTTGAACATCATCTGTCAAATATAAGTTTTTAGAAAATTCTAGTATAGTTAAACTACCATCTAATTTGAAATATGTAGTAGTACCACCACTTCCATCATCAGCTTGAAAAATAATATCTTTATCAGCAGTTATATTTTTAATAATAAAATTTTGAGAACTATTTGATAATCTCCCAAATTCAGAACTACTCGCTCCTCTTAATACTACATCATTTCCACCTGAATCTAATCTTAAATCGTCTATTGAAGCAATAGTGAAATCTCCACTTCCACTTTCGGTAAATGTTGCAGCATTGCTACCATCTCCTGTAATAGATACAGAACCTGTAACATTTATTCCACTTAAGAAATTTCCCATAAAGGTTGTATTTAATTATTATCCAACCTTGCTAACTAATACCCTCACATCATTTGATGCAATAGGTTGAGTTGTTGTTAAGGTTAGTGAATTTGTATTTGTTCTTGCAACATCTACATAAACTGTATCATATGAACTATTATCATAACATTGAACAGAAACATCTCTTGTTCCTAAGTTATGAGTTACCGTATATGATGTAGCTGAACCATTTCCAATGTTCTGTGCATAACTATGACTAGAACCTACACAAGTTTCAACCGCTGTACAGAAATCACTTACTTGTGATGCTGTAATAGATATCGCTTGTTCACCAATTGAAGTAACTAAACCTTTAGCGTTAGCTGTAACAGTTAGAGATTTACTCGCACCACCTTGTGAAGTAGTTTCCGTTGAATTAACAGTTGCTAAAGTTAAAGCACCTGTAACATTTGCAGAACCATCAAAAGATACTGACCACACACCGTCCCCGGATAAAGCTATTGTTCTAGCTGTAGCAAGTTTAGAAGCTGTTGCAGCATTACCTGTTATCTCCCCATTAATGTTAGCATATAACGTTCCTACATTTGCAATTGCAGCTGTACTGCCCGGTTTAGTTGTAGCATTACCTAATCTAAATACCGGCGAACTTGCACTAGAAGATGCAGAAGCATCGTAGAACATAGTTGGGAAATAATCCGTAGCTGATATTACATAGTTACCAAACCATCCAATATCTACCGAGTTTGCACCACCACCGGCAACATCATTACCGTTAGCGTACTCCATCATGTTATCTTTGATAGATACCGTTGTACTATCAATCGTAGTGGTTGTACCATTAACTGTTAAGTTACCTGCAATAGTTACTGTTGAACCATCGTCAGTCATTAACGAGTCAGTTAATTGATTATTTGAATTATCCCACTTTAATACTTTGTTAGCACCTAAAGATGAATAGTTTTTAAGTCTTAAACTTCCTGAAGTAGTTATTGTACCACCCGTTAAACCTCCGTCTGAAGGAGTTGCAATGGATGTAACTGTACCACCTGAAGCATCGAAAGGTAAGTCTGAAACTAAACCTTTCTTAATATTATTGTCATCAGAATCACTATACCATATTACATCTGCGGCTGCTATAGCTGTTCCTTCTAAATCGGTAGCTGCTTCAATGGCATTGTTAGTCCCTAAGTAGTCTATTTTTAAATCACTAACAGCAGCTGAACCATTATAAGATGTCATTGTTAAACCTGTAGAAGCTGTTAAAGCATTTAAGTTACTTCCTAAAGAAACACCACTAATAGTTGAGTTAGCTAATCTGTCGTTATTAATTCCACCGGCAGATATTCCGAAAGCTAATGTTCCTGAAGATGTAATTGGCGAACCACTTACTGTTAATCCGTTAGCTGCTGTAGCCGCTACACTTGTTACTGTACCACCACCAATCGCTGCAGAAAGCTGAGACACATTAGCATATTTAACTGTATCACTTCCATCACTATCATCAACAAACATTACTTTATCGGTACTTGCTAGTGTTACCGAAGTACCATCAGTTGCAGAAAGAATAACACTATCTGAACCTGCATAGTCTACAGCTACAGTTACTGTACCACTTGTTCCTCCTCCGGTTAAACCGTCTCCGGCAGTAACTCCTGTTATATCTCCTTGAGTATCGGCGTTTATAGTTACAGCTCCTGTCGCTCCACTAATTGTAACATTAGTACCTGCAACAATACTTGTAACACCGGTATTTGTTAATGCAATAGTTCCTGAGCTTGTAATAGGTGAACCTGAAACACTAAGACCTGTACTTCCGGTTACAGCTACACTTGTTACTGTACCTTCATCATAAGTCGCTAATTCTCCATCACCTCTTACATATTGAGCCGAACTACCTTGCCAAGGTAAAGTTAATGTACCACTTGATGTTATAGTATTGGATGTACTTAATGAACCGCCATCTGTAGTAACTGTTACACTTGTTACAGTTCCTGATGTGTTAGTAAAAGGTAAGTCAGATACAAGACCATGTTTTACATTATCACTATCATTAGAATCAGAATACATGATAACATCACTACTTGCAATAGCACTTCCCTCTGCATTAGTAGCTTCTAATATGACATTGTCTGAACCTGCGTAATCTACCGCTAAAGTTACAGTACCACTTGTACCACCTCCTGATAGACCTGCACCTGCCGTAACACCGGCAATATCTCCTGTGCCATCTAAACTTATCCAACTAGACCCATTGTAATATTTGAAAGTATTAGAAGTTGTGTTGTATATAAATTGACCCGCATAACCCGTAGGGTCAGATGCAAGGTTTTGTGCTTTAACGTTCTGTATTTCGTTTTCCGTTAAATCAATGTTAGTCAAATATCTTATTGCCATGTTTTCTCTCTTTTATTAATTTAAAAATGCTTTTCCTGCAAATGCAGCTGAAAATGACACAGTCAGCTGATTTGAATTATTATATACTATCTGTCCCTGTGCAACACTATATGGAGTGTTGGCTGAATCCGTTACCGTAACTGAAGGAAACGAATTTAAATTATGTGTGATTGTCCAAGTAGCTGAAGCTACACTTTGTGTGTGAATGTAGGTTGTCGCAGGGTCAGACTTATATGTTAGCAAAGATATAAAATAATCTTTATCATCTACTAAGCTCCCATACCCTGTGGCATAAGTTACACCGATGTCCCAAAAATTAGTTTCAACCCCGTCTTGTACGGCTGAATCCCATTCGTAAATTGCAAATGTAGAAGGGTCACTACACCTTGACACCAAAACAGTTGATTGTAATAATGGGTTAGTATAATATAAACTTACATCTACCGCATTATTAATTTGTTGTTTGCTTAATTTAAAACTTGTTATGGAACTTAATGGAACTGTACCTGTATTTAAAGAAGCAAAAGATATTGTCCCTGCTAGTCTTACATCACCTGCTTCCATATCTTGATACTTGTATCTCAAAGATTGAGATTCAATCCTATTATACGAGTTCATAAAAATAGCTACTGCATTAGCGGAAAAGTTTTTTGTATTATTTGTTACATCAGTACCAATCCATTTATCCGCAGGAACTACAGGTGTAGATAAGGGATATGTTTCAATTTTTGCCATTCTTTATTTTTTTTCCTTTTTCATAAGACCTTCCGCCGAAATAAGCTGCCACAATTGTAATTAGAAGCATCTGAAGTAAATCCGACCATTTCTCTTCAACTGCAAAGTTAATAAATCCTGAGTCAATAAAAATTAGCAACATTGTGCAGACAATAACAAAAATTAAAACTAACGGTCTTACGGATTTAGATAATTTATTGTCGGATGCCATATCTGCTTTCCATCTATCCGTTACATTTTTTTGCATAGCAGCTTCGGCATTAATGAGTATTTCAGTCATCTCTTTTTCAAACTCTGCTTTCTCATCTTTAGTTCTCACAAATCTATCTACTATATTTGATAGTTTATCTCCTACCTCCCCTGCTGCACCTCCAAATATTTTTGCTAGTATTTCTTTCATATCACTTTATATTTAGTTCTACGTTCCTCTTTATATGCCTTTAAACATCTTCCTCTATTTTCTTCTTTTGAAACGTATGATACATGAATCCAATTCGGATTCATATCCGTACCAAACTCCCAAATTAATTGGTCAAAGTCACAATTTTCTTTTATCCAATAATACATTTCAGCGTTTGTTTTATGACCATAAACATCATCGAGGTCAATCGCTTGACCTTTACAATGTTGTGAGGAAGCTACTCCGCCAATTGCTTCATTCAAAGGAATCGACCTAAAAAATGAATTTACTTTTATAGGTCCTCCAACCCATTCTCTTAACGGTTCAAAAACTTTTTCTGCCGTTAATTTCATTGTATCAACTTGAGTCGGATTTGGCGTGTTATCTATTCCTTTTCTTTTAGCTGTGTTTGAGTGTATTGCTTCTGCGTAAGTTATATGTTTGCTTATTCTCATAATTCTATATTTAGTCCTATAGTAGATTTAAAAATCTCAGTATCCCAAAACTTAGTATATTCTCCTTCTACAAATATACTCAATTTTGAAGTAATGTACCATCCACTAATCAAACCAAATTGATAGTCTTCCCATTGTTCTAATTCAGAATCTTCTTTTAATCCGCCTAATCCCCAATTATTTCTATTTAAATAACTGAACGATTCATCTCCCTTAAAGTATTTATGATAAGGTAAGATATAGTTAGCATATGCATGAACCCATAGTTTATCATTGTAACTGTACCAATCTGCTCCGATAACAGGAGCTACTTCAGCAAAAGCATCTAACATATCCCATTGCTCTCTATTATATCGGTTCATCAAGTCAGCAAAAACTGTCTCACGAAACTCTAAATCCGTATGGGCTACTATTGTTCCTTCTTCATCTATCCAATACCAATCTGAAATTTCATTACCTAATTGGTCTGATTGGGTATAATAAATATCATCATAACCATATTCAAAACCTAAGGTGTACCAAGGGTTTAATGCGTATCCATCTTCATCAGTTTCGTTTAACCAAATTTCTACAGGATTGTATCCAAATGCTTGGTCATGAGTTCTTGCTATAACTCCGGCTGATATACTAAACTTTTTTCCTATAGGTAGTCTACCTCTTACTTCGGCTGAACTATATTTAAATCCAACATTTCCTTCTTCTCTTGACTCTACCTTAACAATGTGATGCTTACCTGTATTCCTAAGAAAGTAACGGTGATTATTAAACACCTCACCTCTTTCCCTTTCTTTCTCCCAATGGAATAAGTATTCCCATCCATCAAATGCGGCTGTTGGAGAAGACAAAGCTACATTCTTTTCAGTACCATCATAATATGCTTTTTCTTTATTCTCATAATCAAATCTAGCAATACGTCTAATTCCAAATCCATATCGATAATCAAATTCATGATATTCAGTTGCGTCTTCAACTATTGGCACATCGTATAAACTACCGCTAGGATTAGTTCTTACAACATAGTCAATAGATTGTTTTTGATAGGGATTATTTGCATTACCTGCAATATAGATTGTTCCATATTTTAAAAAGTCATTATATACTTTTTTAAAAAATTTTCCTTTGTTTATTTTTTTCTCAAAACCTTCAATTAAGTTTTTTTCCGTAACCGAGTCTACCTCTTTAATTACTTGAGCTTGTGCATTAAATGTAAAAGCTGCTAATAAAAAAATTATTACCAAATATAATATAGCGTTTAATGCAAACTTTTCTGTTTTTTGTTTTCTATCCATTTTAAAACTTGCTTTTTTTAATTTCGTTAATATGTTTTTGTATAGTCTCTAATGTATTTTCAGGTAGGGTAAGCGATATATTACTTTCTACTCTGACAATTTCTTTTCGATTGTGGTATAAAACTACTGTGGGAAGATATACTATTTTATCTTTGGAAAATAATTTAGGATGGTCGGTAAGATAAAATCTATATTGGTCTGCACCCTCTAAGTCATCTAAATCTACTTCGGCTGCTTTTACAAAATCAGCACTATATTGAACTACGACAATTCCATCTTTGTACTGTGCATGAACGGTAGAGGTTAACAGCATTAATAATATTGTCCATAACCTCATTTCTTGCTAATTTCATATAATCTCTCATCCATCTTGTCTAGTTGTAATTTGATATCCTTAACGTCTTCTTTAATTGTCGCCATATCGGATTGTACTCCTTCTACTACTGTCCTAGTTAATTGGTCTTTATATGAAAATTCAACTTGAGTTACTTCAGGTTTTGGTAATTCCGCTGCGTTTGCTATATCAGCTTTTAACGTAAAGTACATGGTTACAAGAGATATCGTAAATCCAACTATCATTCCAATAGTCTTTAAATCTAAAGTTACATTAGTATCTTCCGAAATCTTCTGTGCCATTCTCCTTCATTCTTATTTTATAACGTATATAAACGTTATATCATTAGACCATGTGTTTGTTTGTGTGTATATCATTTTATTTAATTTACCAAATTGCTATTAATTTTGCGTCAGTAACTGAAGGGGTTGCAAATACTTGAACCACCTGAACAGGCAATATTTCACCTACAGGGAAATTATAAAATGTTACATTCTCTCCTCCAACTGTTTTAACTTTAATGTTTACATGACGAGGGTCATTTGTTCCTGCACCTGATTCAGTAATATCTTGTACAAACTGTGTGCTTGTTCCAACATATACTAAACAACCTTCTGCATCACCAATATAACTTGGCTGTCCTGAACCTTTTGATGTTGGAGGATTACCTCCAAAAATACTGTATTTTTCACCTGTTCCTGTAAAAATATTTGCATCAAGAGTAATAGTTCGGTCATCGGTTACTCCTGTAACTAAAGCCATGGTGCTAGTTGCATCATTCACAACAATATCACCAACTTTCACTCCAAGTTTTGATTTATACCCTTCTCCTACAACAGTATAAGTTTTTGCTGTTGGGACACCTGTATTTACTAATAAGGCATCTGAACTTGATGCATTAGGACTTTTAACTGCTGACACTATATGTTCTGTAGTGTCTGTAGAATTTAATACAATATTACCATCTTTTATAAACTTACCCGCACCGGCTGTTCCTCCTGCTTGTGCTTGTGTAGAATTTAAAACAAAATTCTCGGAAGAATCAATTAATTCTCCGGTTGCCGCACCATCTGTTACTCCGCTCCATATTTGCGTTGTGATACTCGAATCATATAAACTATCGGCAACTGTGTTTGTCTGAGAACTTCGAGTAATTATTAGAGCCGGGTTAGGAATATAAATGGAATTGTGAGGAACAATCTCAATTGCATTCATTCCGCTAATCATATTTTTTAAGTACGACATATCTATTTATTTATTTATTAATATTTCTTCATTTTGGGTTTACTACTCTTAGTAGAATTTTCCATGCCGTAGGTAGGATTATATTTAATCTTGCCCTTTGTCATTCTTGCATAAGAATCCGCTTGAGCTCTACCTACTGCATTATATGGAAATACCCTTTTACCTACTGTTGGCATAATCTTTAATTTTAGAATGTTGCTATTGCTACTTTTTTCCAAGTATCTGTAGCTGTACAAACATAAATTGCATCAGTTGCAAATCTAATGTCTCCTGCTACTCCTGTAGCTGAAGCTGAAGCCGGTGCAGTTTCTAATGCAGATACATTAAATGTAGCTGAAGTTACTGCAGTATTAGCTGTCACACCACTTGAGTCTACAGACATTTCATCATTAACTCCTAAGTTTCCACTTCTTGAAATTTTAAATTTGTTTGAATCTCCTCTATCAATTCCAATAGAAATATCTGCAGCTGATTGAGTTTCAAATGAAATTTTCGCATCTGCGTCTGCTCCTGTATTTTGATTGTGAATTAATAATCCAATTGATAAGTTTCCTTTATCTTGTTGTAAGTTAATACCTAAAGGATTTTCTCCTGTATTATCTCCTACTAAAAGATTTCCTGATGCTACCACATCACCTGTTACGTCTAATGGTCTAGCTACTGCTACTTTTGAACCATCATCTGTTACACCTGCATCTTGTAAAGTATTGGAGTCGAGCCATCTAGACAGCGAATTTGCTGTTCCTGAACCGTCTACTCCACCACCTACTGTGATAGTGTCTTGGATATCTTGCATTGTAAAAATTGTTCTTTGGGAGTTAAGACCTGCCGAACCTCTGTTTTCTGTGTCTACCGTACTTGCTACAGTATGGAATTTTTGACCGCTTGGTATTGTTGCCATTTTTAATTATTTAAGGGTTTATATATTAGTTTTTCTTATATGGAAAAAGTCTATTCAAAGTATCTCTGCGATTATTACATCCGCAATCTTTAATTCCTACAGCTTTAGCTGTAGCACCTACTAAGTGTTTGATTCCGGTAGCTTTAGTCGCCTTCTCAATCGAATCTCCTAATCCTCTACTTTTTTTCATTTCTTACAAGTACAAAGTTTATTTGGACAGTTTTTAACTTCAAATGAAATTTTGTCTAATAGCCAATTCCATATACATTGAAATTTACACCATATATTTTTCATACCTGTTTTTACTTTTTGAAGTTCTTAGAATTAGAACCTAAGTGCTCCTCATACTTCATATGATGGTCGCCACCGTAAGCGTGTCCATAATCTTTTTTAGACATTGCTTTACTTTCGTCTCTTCTGTCCTTCATGCTTTGTTTGTGCTTACCTCTATGCTTCATGCCTAGAGACTCGTCTAACCTGTCGTTATAACCTTGTGCCATTTTTTTATTTTTTATATTAATTTATTAATTAAGCGTTTCGAGAATTACGTCTTCCGGCTGCGGCTTTACGAGCCATACCTTTTTTTCCGTACTTATTTACACCAATTGAATACGCTATTTTTTTTGCTGCTTCTTTGCTCTTTCCTTGAGCCATCAGCTTTTTTACCATTCTATCAAATGCTCCCATGCTTAAAATTTATTTTACAAAGATACTATTATTTTTCTTTATGTATTTAACACTTCCACCTACGTCTAGCTTGTCTTATTCTAGAGTTAGGATTGTTTCTAGTTTTTGCACTACTTCGTTTCAATTGCCCTAAACTTCTAGCACAATATGACTTTCTTCTTTTAGAAGCTTTACTTCCGGGTTTTACTTTACCGGTAACAGCTGTTTTTAATTTAGAACCGGGATTTGCTTTACGATAAGCGGCAACTCCTTTCTTCGTCATTCCTGCTCCTTTTTTTGTAGGTCTATAATTTGCACCTTTACCCTTCGTAGTCTTTCTTATTGCCATTACTTCTTTTTAGGAACACAGTTAGGAACAGGTTTTCCGCCTTTACCTTTTTTCATTCCGTATGCAACAAATCCTTTCCAACATGGGTTTTTCATTTTCTTTTTTCTAGCCATTTCTTCCTTGTCCTTTATATGGTTTTTTATATCCTGTTTGTCCTACACTAGCATTTTTGCTGTGAGGATGTGATTTTCTTTTCTTTTTTTTGTAGACAACTACATTAGCTCGTCTTGCCATTAAGCGTATCTTGTGTTTCTTCTTCTAATAGACTTTACTTTTCCTTTAGTATCTCCTAATTGTCTTAATCCGGTAACACGCATCTTAGTTGATTTCTTTTGATTATTGGTGTCAAGGTTATTAGGTTTATTACTTGAAACATCGCTTTCTTTATCTTTCATTTGATTCATCAAATAAGATGAAATAATGTTTTTAAAATTATCATTAGGATTAACGATTTCTTTTTCTTTATTTGTTTCTTCTGTATTGGGCATAATTTATTACTTTTACACAAAGATACAAATTTAATTGAATGCAAAATAATTATCTAAAGTATTGGAGAATCATCCGATATTTTATAAAATGTAAATATGGTATTACTACAGGTGAGCTTGATATGCTTCTATTTCTTTATTCTGAGAAGTATTTTGGTAAAGAGAAATTCAAAGAATTTAACGAACTCTTAAGTTGGAATGTAAATAGATTCGACCAACTACTTAAAAAAGGTTGGATAGAAGTATTTCGTAAAAGAGTAGGAAAGCATAAAACTCTATATTGTTTAAGTTTTAAAGCTAATAGAATGATTGATTCTATATACAAAAAACTAAATGGACAGGAGATTCCTGAAAGTCCTACAAGTAATCCTATGTTTAAATCTAATGTAAGCTATACTGATAAAGTATATAGGAATATGATAAAAGAAATGAATAAGTTTATAAAACAACAACGACATCTTGCTCCCGAATAATTGAACAAGTTAAACCTTCAAGTACCATTTGGTATCCTGCTCTTTTGTCGTAATATATCATATCATCTCTTTTAATAGATTTCACTTCCGTACCCGGAGTAACTACTTTAGCTTTTCTATAACGAAATTGTTCGGCATCGTGCTCAGATAATAACAAGCCGGATTCCGTTTTCATTTCTTCTTTTATATTTTCAACTATTATATACTTATTAATTGCTATCATATACTTTATCCTTGTTGTAAACTATGTAGCCGTTTTTTTCTAATAGCTCAATTGCTTTTTTAATTTTAATTTTATTTTCTCTAAAGCTGTGAAAAATTTGATTGTGTATTACCATTATATTTAATTTAATTAATTTTTACCCTCATATGTTCTCGCCATAGTTATAATGGCGTTAGTTGATAAAATTGTTACTGCAACTGAAACTGCATTTTGTAAGGCACTTTTAGTTACTTTCATTGGGTCAATAATTCCCATATCAATCATGCTCCCCCATTTTTCATTCTTAACATCATAACCTTTTCCTTGTTCCTTTTTACAACAATATAGTTCTTCAGGGTCTAGTCCTGCATTCTCTAAAATCTGACGTAATGGAGCAATGAGAGAATTATATAAAATTGCGTCAGCAATTTTTTTGGAATTTTTTTCAGAATTAGGTTTATGTTCTGCTGCAATGTCGTACAATGCTATTCCACCTCCCGGTAATATTCCTTCTTGTAGTGCAGAACGCACCGCACATACAGCATCATCTACTCTATCGAACAATTCTTTTTGCTCAATATCAGTTTGCCCTCCTACATATATTACACCAATACCACCGCTGAGTGATGCAATGCGTGATAGTATAAACTCTTTATCTTCTTTCTTTGTTGTAATCTTATGAGCTTCCCATAATTGATTTACTCTTTCACTTACATCAGTTTGTACGGTAGATGATTTTATTAATATAGAAGACTCTTGTCCTATTATACATTTATCTGCATGACCTAAATCAGCAAATGTAATTAAGGATAAGTCATCTCCTGTTTTTTCTGAAAAGTATTTAGCACCAACCGAAACTGCTATATCTTGCATAAGCTCGTGTTGTTTATATCCAAATGATGGAGGACCTATTACGCAAAGCTGTAATCCATTCTTTACAACATTAGCTGCAAGAGTGTTTACTACATTAACAGACATAGGTGCAATAATTAATAATTTCTTTTGTTCATTAATGATTGGTTTTAATATTCCTTCAATCGCTAATACATTAGTAATCTCTGCATCGCTTACAAGCACATGCACATTTTCTAATATACTTTCATCTTTCTTTTGATTGTTAACGAATAAAGGTGAAGTCCATCCTCTATCTATTTTAATTCCATTAGTCGTCTCGCTATATGTTTCACTCGACTCTGACTTTTCTACAGTAACGATTCCGTTCTTTCCTACTTTCTTATATGTATCCGCTATTACTTTACCTATTGTCTTATCATTATTAGCTGAGATAATAGCTACATCTTTTAATCTTTTACTCGTAATCTTTTTAGATGCCTTTTTTAAATTTCCAATAACGTTGTCGGTTTCACGCACAATCTCTCTTAGAACTTCAGCTCGATTTGTGGTTTCATCCATTAACTCGTTACCTTGCTTTACTAACTCTTCTGTCAATACGATAGCTGTTGTTGTTCCGTCTCCGGCTGAGGATGCTGTATTGTCTGCAGCTTGTTTCATCATACGCACCGCTAGATTCTCTACAGGGTCTAATAAGTCAACGGCTTTCGCTACAGTTACTCCGTCTTTAGTTACAGTTAATCCTCCTGTTACATATTGAGACTCTATCAATACTGTATTCCCTCTAGGTCCTAGAGTGCTCTTTACTGCATTTGCGATTTGGGTGATACCGGAGATTAGTTTATTTCTCCCCTCTGTTCCAAAAGATAATTCCTTTGGATTAAAGCCGGATGGCATTTTAATTGGATTCATTTATAGTGTATTTAATTTAAGCAAAGATATAAAAACTATTTATACTTTATGCTGTTATGCTGATTTTAATTGCTCACTATACTCTCTCTCTCTTTTCTATTTAACGCATATGTTTTTTTCTCACTACAGTTCCTTTTTCAAATCAACATTTCAACATTATATTTTATAAACTATTGATTTATAATTAATTATCAATTTTAAAATCAACACAAAATCAACACAACTTTGTTAAATAACGACATAAAAAAAAGGGACTCCTAAGAATCCCCCTTTCAATCAACACACATACTCATCTTCAACTAAAACTCATATATATCTTTATCGCCATCCATTCTCATTTTAGCCCTCTCTATTCCATCAGCGATACAATCTATTTTATATTGCTTTTTCATTTGCTGTCTATACATTGCAGCTTGAGCAATACCTGTCATTCCATCCGGTCTTGCATTCTTTTCTCTTCCGTTCTGCATATACAGACCGTCTACAAAGTTTGAAATCTTTCCATCTCTTTGTAATTGTTTATAAGGTTTGCCCATGATAATTTTTTTTGTAAAGATACAAAAATTTTATTTAGTTATATGTACTGTTTAGACTCCCCCCCGTTATGCGTTTGTGTGCCGCAAAAAAAAAGTCAAATTTATTTTTGACCCCCCTTATTGATTTTGTTTTTTTCTTTCGGATTTTTTACAAAATTTGTCCGGTGTCCTGTCCTCCTGTTGACCTCCTCCCCTCCTTCCCTTATACCACACCACACAACCCCCTCGATTCCCTCCATACCTTCCCCCATTTATTTATTATTTGTAACAGATAGACAAAGAATAAAGAGAGCAACCGAACCCAATCAAAAAAGATTAAATAAATCTGCGTGAATTATCAACATATAACTTGCTCATTATCAACGCTTTACATAGTTATTAACATAAAGTAAATAAAATTAAACGAAAATAAAACTAAAATTATACGAGAATTAAAAAAAAGTTTATATCTTTGCTGTATTATTAACAGCCGAAAGGCACTTAAATTTTACTAAAATGAACACAGATTTAAAACAATTAATTTACGAAATGTTGACAGAGTCAACAGGTAAACACATGCTAGATTCCGGTATGACTGACGGGAGACATTGGCAGAGAAACCAAAAACGCAGTCTGACAGATTTCGAGAATGACCAACCTGAAACCATAGAAAAAGATTCATCTGATTGGATACAGAGAGAAGTATCAGTCTTCCATTTTTTAGCCGGTGAAGATTCAGCTCTAGAGCTAGATTATATCTGCAACAACTTTAATGAAATTCAATCAGGTGCAACAGATTGGAACGGCGACTCTGAAGCGTGGGGAGTATCTCTCGAAGCGTGGGACGATTTAAAAGAGGGCAACGAAGTCGTTGAGGGCAGAACCTTCAACACCTACAACGCAGAGAGTGACCTCTCTCAAACTCTTCAAGGTGGATGGCTAGAGATTAACGGCGAATCTTACTTGTTGTTACAGATACACAACGGAGCTGACGTCAGAGGAGGTTACACAGATGCGAAGCTCTTCAAGTGTGATGATATGATTATAAATCATTGTCTTTATGAGTACGAAGAGCAAGAAGAATTAATCGAAAGAATTTAATAACCAATAAAACCAAAAATTATGAATGCATATGATATAGCAATACAAGACATTTCTCAAGAGTTTGAGATTGTTTTAGTATAACCAAACCGACCTGAACAAGTCGAGATAAAAAGGTTCTCTGTCGTAAGGTGTGTGCCTTACCTGAAGAAGCGAAAGCAGAAACAGATTATAAATTTAATAACAAACATTATGTATTACACTAAAGATTTAGATTTAACGAGCTTTAAATTTTGGAGCGGAGCAAAGCAACACGAATTTACTTATAATGAATTAAAAGAAATTCAATTTGCGATTGAGGATTTATATCACGAAAAGCCACCAACCGAGAGCGAAATAAACGACCTTTTTTGGTTTGAAGAGAAATTTTTATGCGAATCTATTGGCATAGATTTTAAAGAGTACGAAGAAAGATAAAAATATTACTAACTTAAACAACAAACATTATGAAAACGAATGACAAGTATTTTAACAGCTACAAGTATAGTGAGCCGGTACAGGTTGAGTTCAACGCTGATGAATTAGACAACACGATTACGCAACTAAAGACCATCGAGCTTGGGCAATTAGACCTGAATACCAATCAGTTTAGAGCATTGATGAAAGTAGTTTCAAAACTGAACACCTTCAACAAGATGCACAAGGTTCTGACAAAATCAAAGCCGGATGCAGTCGTAACGCTTGAAGATAAGTAGACCACAGGGAGCTGACCGCTCCCCTGTCGCAAGGTGTGTGCCTTGCCTGATGAGTTCAAAAGAACGAAACAGAAATATTAATTTAACTTTATAACATTATGAAAAAAGTTTTAATTTATTCAGAGTCTATTATCTATGCATTAGTTTGTTTGCCGATAATAGCTTTATGTGGGAGTCTATTCATTCACATCCTAAAAACCGATATTGGCTCGTTTACCGGCGTTATTGTGTGGTTGGGTTGTGTATGTCTATACGGATTTTGTTCGTTCCTTATAGTGTCCCTATTGTACGCAGAACACAAAGAAAGAATGTCTAACTTAAACAAAAACTAAAATGGAGAAATTAACAATAACTGAATTAAGAGAGATGGGTATCGAGTCCATCCTAACAGATGTATTTGGAAGTGTAATCGAAACCCCTTATGAATCAGGAGCAGAGATTCACATCCTTTTGGAAACCTCAAAAGATGGATTTGACATCTACATAATCACCGACAGAAGAGACGCAGATAAGGGAGCTTATTACCCTTGCGATGAGCTGTTCACCGATGAATATGAGATGATGTCAGAGGTTCAAAGTATGTTTGAGGATGGTATGCTTTTTAATACCACTATCTCATCCGATATTTTAACCGATGATATGATTGATGATATCGACAATGAAACCCTCGCAGAGCTAGTCAACGGACACTCTGACAGCCACGAGATTAAGGTCGATGATGACGGATACTGCATAGAGTAGACGCAGTCAGACAATCCTGAGTACGATTTAAAACTGCTCCTGTTCGATAGTGTGTGCTATCGCTGATGATTCTAAAAAGATGAAACAGATTTAATAATATAATAATAACATTATGAAAAAACTTAAACACTATGTGTTTGACTACCTACCAACCAATGATGGTTATGAAATAGGTTGGCTACACGAAATAGGTCAGACAGAAATTGAAGACCCTGATTCAGAATTATTCTATGATAAATATGGGATGATGGACATAGCCAAAGAATTGATTTTAGAAGGTAACGAATTTACTAACTATTGGTTAGACGAAGACGACATTAATGAGTGGCTTGACGAATATGAGAGAGTGAGTTAATACACAGGGGGGTTCATTACCCCTCCGTAGTGTGATGTGTATCACACCTGATGATTCCGAAAGGATGAAACGGATTTATTAAATAAAAATGTAAACATTATGAACACACATTTTAATTATCTCTGCGAATTGCAGATGTCCGGCGAGACGAATATGTTCGGTGCGACACCCTACCTAATCAAAAGATTCGGTATGAGCAAAATTGATGCTCGACAAACTTTAGCCGATTGGTGCAAATGGATGGAAAAGACAGCTGAACATCACGGCAAATCAACACCTTTAGGAAAAACCTATTGGAACAATGAGGGTGCTTATCAAAAAGAGTATGATGAGCTTTATAAAAAACTAGTACCAAAATCTGCTGAAGCCGAAACCATTAATGGAGAGCTGATTCGTATTGCTAGTAGATTCTACTACGACTATTATAATAATGGCAATTGCAATGTCATCGAGGAAGTATTTCAGGATTGTTGTGAGTGTGGTGGTAGTGGTTGGGAGTATTACGAAGAGGAAGATGACGATGGCGAGATTGAGGAGATAGCTGAAGACTGCTCCTATTGTGGTGGCAACTGCACCATTCACGAGGAGTATATAGTAACTCGTTACTATCAAGATATGCTTAATTGGATGGATAGATTTATGACCAATACAATTATGCTACGAGAATTTAAAAGGTGGCTAAATAATTGGAGAGAAGACCATAGCTTTGATGAGAAGTATGGACACATCTTACAGCAATTTGTGGATGCCATTATGCTACAAGTTTTGACGACTGACAACGCTCCAAATCCGGATTATAAACCGGAGCAATAAAAAAAAGTTCGTCTAAAATTTGTTTATTAATTTATTAATTCGTATTATTGCAAATGTTAAGCAGATGATAGCAAGGTGCTCGGAAGTGGTTTTAGATAAGGAGACTCATAACTCCCTTATCAATTTGACACAAGACGTTAGGTTATTAATATAGAGGTTCGATTCCTCGTCTGCTTTCTAAAATCCTGAACAAGATTTCAAAGTGTTCACTAAATTAAATTATAATTAAATATTAAACATTATGGGTTACACAACCAATTTTACCGGACTGATGGCATTATCAAGAAGGTTAACACAAGATGAACTTGATGAGTATAATCAAGTTTGGCTAAACGACAGGCACGACACCACAGGTGAATACTCCGGCGACTATCGAGGAGGTCTAGAGAAAGCTCCATCAATATATAATAAATGGGAAATCATTGACGATGTTGAACACGGCATAACCGACATTCATTGTTTAGCGTGGAACGGAGCTGAAAAGTTTTATCAATATGTTAATTGGCTTAAGTTTATAGTCTCTGACTTTCTCCAACCTAAAGGAATTTATCTTAAAGGTAAGATAAGATTTAGTGGTGAGGATGTTGAAGATGCCGGAGTCATAACTGCACACCTCCAAACGATTAGGGTGCGTAATGGTGAAGAAAAAGAATGGATTGAAGAGAAGTCGACAATCATAAAAGTATATCGAGCTTTTGATGTATTGGATAAGACGTTAGAAGTATATGGCGATATCTTTTCTATTGAACAAGGCGAGGGGAATGCGAAAAGAGTAAGAGTAATTAATAACTAAATCAAAAACTATGGAACACACTTTTAAAAAGTATGAATCTAGCTACGAGAGGATACACGATGCTAAAGTAATCCTTGAAAGAAACGGCTACCAAACAGCTAACTTATGGAATGTATTTGACGTACAAGAATTGTATGATACGGATTCAGATACAGCTATGGAGTTACTTGTTGAGGTAATGGAACATCCCTGTACAATAGAACATATATGGGGAGTTCTTAAAGACGTAGCTGAAGATAATTATAAACTAAAATCAAGAAAATTATGAGAGAAAAAAGGTGGCTCGGTCTAGAGCAAAAAAAGAGACACAGAGAATTATTGGGAGACATCCCTTATACTTGGAACGACTACTTAAAGAAAGTAGAAGAGCATGTAACAAAATCACATTCAAAAAAGAGATACACAATTACTCGCAAAAGGTTTGCAGAGTGGATGTTCTCCGATTATGATGACCTTAAGTATTGGGGGAATGTATTTATTCAAGAACTCATTGACCACAATGAAATCAGCTACACATTAGACAATATCTTTGAAGAGAGAGATACTCTTCCGGCTTGGCTAGTAGATGAGGATAGCGAGGAAGATGAGATTGAAATCTCTGATATAGAACTGATTGATTAATGTAACACCTGTAACACAGGGTTACAAATAAAATTAGGTAAGTAAAGGAGTGGAACTTTTAAAAGAGAGCTAACCCACGCAGTTGTTTAACGTAGCCCTACTCTCTGCCTATTATTATTAATTTAAAATTAAATATAAATGCAAGAAACAATAGATTTTTTACACGAACAAGTAAGAGCGTTGCAAACAAAAGTGGCGTTGCTTGAAGACCATAACGACACGCTCTTTGATTATGCTGATAGTAAAATGGTGGAGGGGTGTGAAGATGCTGAAAGAGTAATTGATAAAGTATTAGGAAATAAATAAATAACTATGATAGAGGAAACAAAAGATGCTATTAGATGGTTTGAAATGAACGATATAGTAGCGTGGGCAGACACCGACAAAACGAGTGTCTATATAGAAGTAAATAACGATACTAATGTATTAATAAGTAGTAGTGAAATATCATACAGAGCCGATTTATATAGAGAACATTATAAAAAATAACTATGGGAATATCTAACGAAGTATTTAAGGAAGTGGTATGCGAGGTTGCTTGTCTAATTACTACTGAAAGATTTGGTGAAGCAACTTGGGTGCATGATAAAGAGTCTGATTGCTTTAGCTATACAGAACATGCACAAGATTTTTTTAACGAAAAGTATGATGAGATAGAGCTGATGCTGATTGACCGATTTAAAATAAAAATAAATTATGAGTAATAAAATGAGAGACAAATATATTGCTACCTTTGTATCATTCATCGGTGCAATATTGTGTTTGATATACCTTTGGATTCGTAGTAACCTATGACCAAACATATAATTAAATTTCTCCGTTTACAACAGGAGACAAACAAGGTGCAACAACGCAATGTGATTGACCTAAACCATTACTTTAAATATAGTGGAAAGGTGAATCACAGAAAGCGTTTTGTTGACCATAAAAAATTAAATAAAAATGGCGATAAAAAAAGACCAAAAGATATTTCAACTATATCTAAATGAAAAGGAGCAGAATCGACAGCTCCGAACTCATCTTAACAGACACCTGTCTGACAAGGTAAAGAATCATTGGGGAGATGTTGAAAAGAAACTCATCAACGGACATTGGTGGGTAAAAAGTACGGATGCATTAAAATAAATAACTATGAATATATTAAATCACGAGGTGCTTACAGAAAAGCTCCAAAAAAAACCTAACAAAAGTTATATCCAAAAGATACAACAATATGAGGGTAAAAAACCAATGAGTCTTACAAAGTTTAAGGCGACAGGCAGAAAAATGAAGTATAAAAACTACATGGCAAATTATTATAAACGAGACATCTCATTAATTGATATGGGGTTGATGGTTGAAAAAGATGCCGAATATATATATCGGTATGTAGGTTCTATGCTGTTGCAACAAATGGGTAAAAAATATTATATCAGGTATTATAATAACTATCACACTTGCCTGTCTAAAGCAGAGGGTGAGAAAATTTTGTATAACATTATAGCCGGACACATTACTGCTCCCTATATTAAAGACGCAACAAATCAATGAACCACTATTTAAACGAGGGTAAAGAAATCCTCAAGACAAAAGAAAAAATAAATCCAAACACCGACAAAATAAAAGAGGTTACTGCAAAAGTTTATAAGATGCTTATAGATAAAAACACAGCATACGGAAACTCTGCACTCACTCCTCTAAATATTTTTTCCAAAGCTAATGCTATTGACGGACTATCTGCAAGGATAGACGATAAATTAGCTAGGATTAGTAATAAAGGTTTGTCGGATAAAACAGAAGACACATTGTTTGACTTGTGTGGGTACATAATTTTATTAATTATTGCTCGTGAAAATTTGCACAAGAAATAAACAATGAATATATTTGCGGTTCATAATGTTGGTTTAAAGGGGGAGTTTGTTATTATTAATCTAGAGGGATGTATAAGAGCGTTCCATAATATTAAATGTTTTTGTTTCTCCCCCTTTAAATTTTTAAATCAAATTAAATTATAGATGAATTATAAAAAAGAAATATTCAATAAGTATGCTCAAAAGGTAGCAGAAGTTCACAATATTACAACAGATAAATTATTTTCAAAAGATAAAACTAGAGCCGTAGTTGATGCTAGGCATATGTTATATTTTTTGTGTATAAAAAGACCTATGAAGTTAACTTATATCGAGCAATTTATGAAAGAGAGTGGATACCATATTGGACATTCATCCATTATTCATGGGATTAATGCAGTAGAGGATGATAAGGTAAGAGATAAAGATTTTATAGCTGTTTGTAAAAGTATAGATGAATGCGTTACAATCTAACAGACATACTTAAACAAGCACAAGAAGATAGCTACACAGCATCTTTAAATGGTGATGGTATGGAAGCTAATATATTGTATGGAATCCGTATTGAAAAAATTACTCACACCGGAGAAATAAATATACACAACACCACGAAAGGTGGAGACTTTTATTCTCTTGTACCGGAAAAAGATTTAGAATTTTTTTTCGATGGAGGTTGGAGGTATGGTGTATTTAATCTAGCATTATCTAATTATAGGTCAAAGCTAGATATAATTGAAAGTAAAATAAGGGATGAAGTGAACTCCCGTAAAAACGCAAAGCATATTCAAAGTCTCAAAGCAAATCGAGAACGAATAATGCAGAGGTTTGCCAAAGTTTCACAAAAATTAAATCAAATTAAATAAATATTATGACTAAAAAATTAAAAACTATTGACGTTAAAGGGAAACCTTACGTTGAGGTTCATGAACGACTAAAGTATTTCAGAGCCAACTACAAAGACTATTCTTTACTATCAGAAGTGGTGGAAAAGACTAATAGTTCTATTCTTATAAAAGCTGTTATTACTAATAGTGAAGGGAAGGTAATCGCTACCGGTTTAGCCGAAGAAGTAAAAGGAAGTAGCTTTATTAATAAAACCTCTTATGTAGAGAACTGCGAAACAAGTGCATGGGGTCGTGCTTTAGCTAATTTAGGCATAGGTCTTGATAGTTCAGTAGCGTCCTATGATGAGGTAGCAAATGCGAAATTGAATAGCTCTCCAAAAAAAGAAGCTGTTCATTTTAATCAAATAACCAAACTACCCTCTATAAATGTTGGAGATAATTATGCTGTTGCATTAGAGTTTATAGCTAAAAATAAATCTAAAGGGTTAAAGTGGTGTGGTACAGAGTTAAGAAAAATGTATCATATTGACGATGAGTATGCTACTGCTATTGCAAAAAACTTTAAAGAACTAGTATGATGGATATAATAGAAAAGTTAAAAGACGACCACGAATATTATAATGGGATTGGTCGTAACTATTTATCTAACTCAAATATTAATCAGCTCCTCACACACCCTAAATTATTTAGGCAAGAGCAACCTGACAATAAAAATTTTTTATATGGCAGATACTTTCATCAATTAATTTTAGAGCCGGAGAAGGCAAAAAACTTTGAGATAGTAGAAGCGTCTAGCCGTAACACGAAAGTTTATAAGGAAGCGTGTAATGATGGTAATATACGATTATTACAAAAGGAAGCTGATGAGTGTGAGATGCTAGTGGATATATTGTTTGAAAACATTGAGCTTTTTAGCATGATTAAAAATCCTAATAATATATATGAACAACCTCAAATAAAAGAATTGTTTGGTGTAGAATGGAAAGGTAAAGCTGATATTATTTCTGACGAATATGTAATTGATTTAAAAAGCACAAGTGATATTTCTAAATTTCATATTAATAGTTATTATTATAATTATGATAGCCAAGCATTTATCTATCAACATTTGTTTGGAAAACCTGTTATCTTTATAGCAATAGACAAGAGTCCTGAAAGATTTGGGATATGTGGTGTTTTTAAAACAAGTGAGTTAGCATTAGCTAAAGGTGAAGAGAAAGTCAAACAGGCAGTAGAAGTATATAATCAATTCTTTGCCAATGATAATGTTTCGGTAGAGGAAATAAATAATTATTATGTTAAAAAAAACATTTAAAAAAATGTGGAGTTATCTTCCAAAGAGAACTCCTCCTAATACTATTATGTGGGTTCAAGTTCCGATGACTGCTGATAGTATTGATGATAAAACAAATATAATCATCTCAACAATTAATCATTTGGAACGTAATATTAAAATCAATAATCATGGCAGACCAAGAAAAGAAGTATGTACACAAAGCATCGAGTGGGAGTCTATTTAAAAATCAATACAAAGAAAAGGAAACACATCCTGATTACAAAGGTGGATGTGCTGACCCTAACGGAGTTCAGTATTCTTTAGCCGGTTGGGTATCAACTACTCAATCAGGTGAAAAGTATATTAGTATTAAAGTAGAGACACCATATGTGAAAGCCGAAGAAGAAAAATCAGCACCTCAGCCAAAAGCTGTTGATACTGATTTACCATTCTAACTATGCTATTCTTGTAGAATTAAGGAGGATTTTTCCTCCTTTTTTCTGCTTTTTTTTGTGTCGAAATGTTAATTTTCGAGCTCTATATAGAGCTATATAGTTTTTATATATATTTTTTTTATTTTTTTTATCCTTAAGTAATAATATATATAACATTTTTAACACAGATACTGATAATCAACGAGTTATAAATAAAAAATCAACATAAAATCAACATTAAAATGACACAACAAGTAACTATATTCAAAAATATTAAAGAAACCATCACTCCATACCATGTAGGTATAGATACAATACTAGAAAGAATCAAAGAAGGTTCAGATTCAAAGGAGTTGGTTCAAAAGATAAGAAAGGAAAAGAAAAAGGCAGACCGGAATGAATTAAAAAAACAATTACCGGCTATCTGTTTTTCAGGTACATTTAATAAAAGAGCTGACAACTCACTCATCTTACATAGTGGAATTATATGTCTAGACTTTGATGGATATCCTGATTTTAAATCATTAATGCTTGACAAGGAGACGTTAAGCTCTAACAAGTTTGTGTATGCTGTCTTTGTATCACCTTCCGGAAACGGATTAAAAGTATTGGTAAAGATACCGGCAGACGCAGAGAATCATACAAAGTATTTTAATTCTTTAGAAAAACATTTTAACTCCTCCTACTTTGATGTAACCTCAAAGAACTTATCAAGAGTTTGTTATGAGTCTTATGACCCTATCATTCATATAAATAAAAACTCTAAAATTTGGGACAAGATAGAGGAAGAAGAATATACAGAAGTTAATATAAATAAAGACCCATTAACAATTCCTATTACTGATGAGAATAAAATTGTAGATATTTTACTTAAATGGTGGAGTAAAAAATATCCAATGACGGAAGGACAAAGAAATCAGAATGCTTATGTTCTTGCATCAGCTCTAAATGATTTTGGAGTAAACAAGAGTCTCGCATCCTATGTGCTTGGGCAGTTTAGCACTAAAGATTTTACAACAAGAGAAATAGAAAGAACAATAGATTCAGCATATTCTCAATCCCAAAACTTTGGTACTAAATTTTATGAGGATGAAGAAAAAGTAAATCAAGTAAAAGGAAAGTTAAGGAGAGGGGTTTCAAAAAAAGAAGTTAGAACTCAATTAGAGGAGTCAAAACTTGATAAAGCGATAATAGATTCAGTCTTAAATAAAGCAGAAGAGTCTAACAATAACCAAACTTTTTGGGTAAAAAACGATAAGGGTACTATAAAGATAGTTCATGTTTTATTTAAAGAATACTTGGAAGACAATGGGTTCTATAAATTTTGTCCTGAAGGTAGTAAGAATTATGTGTTTGTAAGAGTTCAAAACAATCTCATTGACCATACTACTGAAAAAGAAATAAAAGATTTTATATTAAGTGGATTGATAGAGCTTGACGACCTTTCTATTTACAATTACTTTGCTGACAATACAAGGTTTTTTAAAGACGAATTTTTAACTTTACTTTCATCAGTCAATATATATTTTATTGCTGATAATAAAAATACATCCTACTTATATTATAAAAATTGTGCTGTTAAAATCACAAAGGATAATGTAACTACTATTGATTATATAGACTTGGGAGGTTTTGTTTGGAAAGACCATGTAATTGATAGAGACTTTAAAAAATGTGGAATGCATAATTGTGATTATAAAACTTTCATAACAAATATTTGTGCAAAAAACGAAAGCAGAATAAAGTCAATGGAGTCAACAATAGGGTTTATGATGCATGGCTATAAAAACCTTTCTTTTTGTCCGGCTGTAATCTTGAATGATGAGGTTATAAGCGACAACCCTGAAGGTGGTACAGGTAAGGGCTTGTTTATGAATGCTTTATCTCATATGAAAAAATTAGTTACCATTGATGGTAAAAGTTTTGCATTTGAAAGGTCGTTTGCATATCAGCTAGTTTCTGCTGATACACAGATATTATGTTTTGATGATGTAAAAAAGTATTTCGATTTTGAGAGATTATTTAGTCTTATTACGGAGGGTTTAACACTTGAAAAGAAAAACAAAGATGCAATCAAAATTCCTTTTAGCAAGTCTCCTAAAATAGCTATCACAACTAATTATGCTATTAAGGGTGCAGGTAATTCTTTTGCAAGAAGAAAATGGGAGTTAGAGTTACATCAATATTATAATAAAACCTTTACACCTTTTGATGAATTTGGTAAACTTATGTTTGGAGATTGGGATGAAGATATGTGGTGTGAGTTTGATAACTACATGATATCTTGTTTACAACTATATTTAGAAAAGGGATTAATTCAATCAGTATTTGTAAATTTAAAAGTGAGACAGCTGTCAGCAGAAACATCCCATGACTTTATTGAATGGTGTGGATTAGTAACAGGTCACGAACCAAATGATTTATTAAAACCAAATATGCATTTGCGTAAACAAGATTTATACTTTAATTTTATCGAAGAGAATCCTGACTATGGACCGAAAGCTAAAATGACTATATCAAGAACAAGATTTTATAAATGGCTTACAGCATATGGAGTATTTAAACAAGGTGTGCCGCCGGAAGAAGGAAGAGATGCATCAGGAAAGTGGATTAGGTTTAGAAGCAAACATGAGTTGGAATATAATAGTAAATTAGATATATGAAAGAAGAGCAAGACAATGAGCTAATGGTATATAATGCTATGATAAACTCATACAATGTTATAGTGGAAGACCGATTTGATAATTCTTTAATGGGGACTGACGATGGTGTATTTGTACACGATGTTCTTCAGCCGGTAGACAAAGAAGTTTTAGAAAATATGTTAGAATATTTTACTGAAGTTGAACACTATGAGAAATGTGCAAAAATCACAGCAATATTAGATTCTTGGACAGAAAATAAGTATAGAAAAATTTAAGCTGTACGAAGGGATTTGGATTTCTCGTCTAATTTTCGTATATTTGTAGAATCAATCAATAATGGTTGTGTTAATTAAATCAAATACATTATGAAAAACTTAGAAAATTTTCTAAACGATGCGTTTCACAAAACGCAATTAGACGAAGAAGCAAGAGGTGGCGTTGAAAAAAAGGATGTCATTTATTGCAATCAAACCAAAAAACATTATTGGGATGACCTCGGTCTTGTCCGAAACTTTGAAGTTCTAAAAGAACAAGAGGTAACATGGAAACAAGCAAAAGAAAAGTATCCTGAATGTTTTCGTTTAACTATGGTCATGAACTCAAAGGGAGTCTTTGAAAAAACTTGGAAGTCATAGAGTTAAGACCATATCAAAATACCATCATAGACATAGGTAGTCAAACCTTATTGAGTAGAGGGTTTGTCTACCTTGCTATGGAGGTACGAACAGGCAAGACCCTTACGAGCTTAGGGATAGCAGACCGAGTAAAAGCGGTGAACGTTCTGTTTGTTACAAAGAAAAAAGCTATCTCTAGTATTGAAGATGACTATCAACTACTCAATCCTTCTTTCAATTTAACTACCATTAATTACGAAAGCATTCACAAGATTCCTGATACTCAATGGGATGTTATTATATGTGACGAAGCTCATTCAATGGGTGCGTTTCCAAAGCCAAGCAAAAGAGCAAAGCAGGTTAAGGAACTGATTGGTAAAACAAAACCTTTTGTTATTCTTTTGTCAGGCACACCAACTCCTGAATCGTTTAGTCAAATGTATCATCAAGTTTATGGTATACCAACTAATCCTTTTGCTCATTACAAAAATTTTTATAGGTTTTCTGATGACTATGTAAATGTTAAAATAAAACCAATCGGAGGTCTGCAGATAAGAGATTACTCTGCAGGTTATGAGAGTATCCTTGATAAGATGCGACCCTTCACCATAAACTTTAGTCAAAAAAACGCAGGTTTTGAAGTGCAAACTACTGAAGAAATTTTGTATGTTCGCATGAAAGATGCGACTTATAGTCTTGCTAAAAAACTACAAAAACATTTAGTAGTAGAAGGCAAAGATGAGGTAATAATGGGCGACACACCTGTAAAGCTGATGTCAAAGCTACACCAAATCTTTTCCGGTACTGTTAAATTTGAAAGCGGTAGTTCTATGGTGTTAGACTTAACAAAAGCTGAGTTTATTAAAAATAAATTTTCAGATAAAAAAATTGCTATCTTTTATAAGTTTAAAGAAGAACTAAATGCAATTAAGGAAGTTTATGGGGAGACCATTTCAACGGAACTAAGCGTCTTCAATGAGACAAATAAAAGTATAGCTCTGCAGATTGTTAGTGGGAGGGAAGGTATTAGTTTACGCAACGCCGATGCATTGATTTACTATAATATAGATTTTTCTGCAACCTCCTATTGGCAATCTCGTGACCGCATGACAACCAAAAACAGACTTCACAATAAAATATATTGGGTGTTTACCTCAGCAGGAATCGAAGATAAAATTTATAAAGCTGTGACTCGTAAGAAGGACTATACTTTAAAACACTTCAAAAGAGATTTCTTAAATTTGTAGTATGAGATTTGTTAAGTTTACTTTGATTTGGATAAGCGAAAACTTAGCAATTCCATTTTGGGTGGTAGGTCATGTTCATTTATCTATACACTCGTTTCACGATTTAGTTGAAATATTTTCATCTATTGGAATGAACTTGATTGTGGGAATTGGATTTTACTTAGACTATAAAAATGACAGAACAGCAGATACAAAGCAAAAGAATAAAAGAGCTTGAGTCAAAAGGTTATTATGTTCTTAAACTTGTAAAGACAAATAAAAACGGTATACCGGATTTACTTGCTATTCCCCCAAACACACAGGTGCTGTTTAGCGAAGTTAAAACTGAAAAAGGTAGACTATCTACTTTACAAAAATATAGATTAAAAGAACTAGAAGAGCATGGATGCATCACAGAAATATATAGAGGGGATTGATATCTATTATGAGTTTGATGATAGTCTGATGCAAGACATGCAAGATATGGCAGACTACCTGTCCATTCCTATTGCGGTTCTTATAGAATGCAATGCTTATATGTTGCCAATGGTAGAAGGATACACCCAAAAGATAGGAGGAGTGTTGAAATATAGCACCCCTTATTTTTTTGAGGTAGAATATATCCATGAACCAAAAGATTTTCCTATATTTATTAATGTAAATAAAATTGATTGCGATACATATTTAGATTATGTTTCCAAAAATCAAACACTTAAATCAAATGAAGCCATATTACAGAGAGTCTACACGAGCCAATTTATTTAAAAAAATTATTAACCAAGTTTTCAACATAAAACTGACAAGTAAAACTCGTAAAAGAAACTTTGTAAATGGAAGAATGATTTTTGCAAAGCTCATGCGAGACGAAGGTTCTACTGTAAACGCTATTGCATCTCATCTTAATCTAGAAAGCCATGCGTCTGTGCTTCATTATTTAAAAAACATAAATTTTATTTTAGATTACGACAAAGAACTCCACTCTCAGTATCAAACCTGCGTCAGATATTACAAAATAGCAGACCCAAGAATAGATGAGTTGCAACCTCACGAGCTGAAAGGACATATTTTAATTTTGGAAGATAGAAATAAAATGTTATCTTTGGAAGTACAAAGTCTCAAAGAGACAATCCACACTAATCAACTCAGAGATAAGAGATTTAAAAAACTCTTTGATTTAATAAGAAGCCGAACAAAGCCGGAAACTGAGGGGGTTATTGAAAAAAAATTAAATACAATTTTTAATGGAGTATACGATTAAATAAAATTATGCCAATTAGAGGAGTTGAACACGAAAGAATCAAACACATCAATTTTGTGATGAATGAGATTCACAACTCTAACAACAACATCTACGAGCTTTTAATAGACCAACAATATAAGGAACTTCGTGTTGAAGTAGTGAACAACATTCGTATGCTTCGTTCAATACTAGAAAACATAGAAGATGAAATATAATTCCTACGACTTACCGAGTGGAGATAAAAACCATTACGATGAAATACGTCCCCGATTAAGCGGCAATAAACGTATTGCGTTTGAAAGCATTAATCGTAAAGAAAAAAGAATATTAATTATTGGAGACCTTCATGAACCTTTTTGTTTAGAGGGTTATTTAGAGTTTTGTCAGCACATCTATGCCACATATAATTGCAATCATGTAATTTTTATTGGTGACATATTGGATTCGCATGGATTCTCATATCATGAACAAGACCCCGATGGTCTTTCAGCAGGAAACGAGCTGTCATTAGCTGTTAAGAGAATAAGAAAATGGTACAAAGCATTCCCTGTAGCTGATGTTTGTATTGGAAACCACGACAGAATGGCTTCTAGGAAGGCAATGACAGGGGGTATACCTTCAGCATGGATAAGGTCTTATAACGACGTATTAGGTACTCCAAAATGGAATTGGGTAGAAAATATTTCATATGACGATGTATTATATGAACATGGCGAAGGAGGACAAGCTAAGACCAAAGCTAAAAATAATATGATGTCTTCAGTCTGTGGTCACACACATACTACCGCTTATGTAGAGTGGTTGGTCGGAAAAAAGTTTAGAGTATTCGGAATGCAGGTAGGTTGCGGAATAGATGCAAAAACATATGCGGCAGCATACGCAAAAAATTTTAAGAAACAAGCCATAGGGTGTGGCGTAGTGTTAGGCGGACATACTGCCATAAATTGTTTAATGGATTTATAAATTTAATATGTGGTTTGAATCTCAACAGGATTTAAAAAGAGAAAAACAAGCAATCAATACATTCGTAGAAAAATTTAATGGAAGTTTTAAAAAGCTAGACCCTGAAGATATTGACTACAAAGTATTTGATTCAAAGGCAATACATATAGCATACGCTGAAGTCAAGGGTAGACTGCGTATGATTAAAGATGCATTCCCTCTACCTGTTGCTGCTAGAAAGTTAGTTAAGTTAGCTGACAAAAGATTAAATCCTGTTATGATATGGGCATGTCTTGATGGTATTGTGTATTGCAAAGTTAAACATATCAAGGGTAATATATCTTGGGGAGGAAGAAAACCAAGACCGGAATCTTATAATGATTTAGAGCTGATGGTTTACCTAGATAAAAAGGACTCGCCTTTTAAAACTATTTATTTTTAGATTTTCTAATTTGAAGAAGCTGTTTATATAAATCAGGATTGTTTTCTTTTGCCCATTTTAACATTTCGCTTTTACTTAAACCACCGCCTTGACCTTTCTTCGGTCTTTGTGATTTAGGTATACCTAGTATTTTATATATATTATCTTCCGTATCACCTTCACCCATAATAAGGTCATAACTAGATTCTATAGGGTCAAGTTGTGCTTTTACAATAAAAAATTCAAGTAATGTTTGTGCGACCTCACCATATTTTTCTTCACCAAAATCTCTTGTAATCTCTCTTGCTAACCTTTCTATAGGGTCTACTATTGTACTTCTTTGAAACGGAGGTCTTTTCTTGCCTGTTTCTATAAGATATGCTAAATCTACAAACGCATTTCCAAAGATAGGTAGTTCTTCCATCATTGTAACACCATATCTTTGTATCATAATCTCCTCAATTGCTTTTTCTTTTTCTTTGTCATCACCTCTGAATAAAATCATTAATTGTGACACAGCTACGAAAGCCATGTTAGCAAGTGCACCTGATAAAACTAATCCTCTTATGTCTTCTTTTTTTGGAGCTTCATCAATTGCTTTTCTTACATTACCTTTTTTAAGTTCAGCTATCTGTCTTTGTATTGCTCTAGATATGTTTCTACCTCTATATGCAACGTCATTTAACTGAAGTAACATTGTGCTTCCAAACGTAGTAAATAATTTTAGTAAACCTGCTTCTCTTTGAAGACCTCCTTTGTCCATATCTCTACGAGACTGCTGAGTTAAATTGTACTCAACAAATCTTAATGCAGCTTCTGTTTCTGTCATACCGTTGGCTATGTCTTGATTGTAGACAACTAAATAACCAAGCACTCCCAATATATCTCCAATACTTGTACCTGCACCCATAATTGCTGAGATTTTTTCCGATACTTGTCTTGGTGTCATCTCTATATTACCTTTAATACCGGGTAGTTTGAAAATAAAATTCATTACACTTTCTGATACATCAATCGTAATATTAGCACCTAATTCTTGACCTGAAGATAATTGTGTTAAGTTTCTTCCTGACAATGCATCTTGTAGTCTGTTTTCAAAACCTGCTGATATTCTTCGAGCTGTTTTGATTCCTCCTTCTTTTCCTAACAAAGTAGCTAAAAGTAATTGTAAATATCTTCCTACAAATACCGTTGCATCTAGCATTGTAGCCGGAGCTTGTGCGAGAAGACCTTTAATTCCCCCTTTAGCTCTTAATTTACCTAGTGCACCTAATTTGCCACCCTTTACATCCATGTTTGTGAATCCCACAACCATGGTACTTGCCTGTTTTGGTATCTGCCATATCTTATTATTTAATACATACGCAACAAAACCACCTTGCAGCCAATTAATAAATCCGTCTTTTAATGTACTGTTTTTAAATGCAACCGCACCATTAACAGAATAATTTAAAGTTTCATTTACAATCCCTTCTGTTCCTGTAGCTCGTAATAAAAGTTTTACTGAGTCAAACTCTAACATCTTGTTGAAGGTTTTAACATCATCTGCATATGCTTTGTATCTTTCATTAGCTTCGACATGAGTAGTTAATGTGTTATCAAACAAAGTAGTGAGGTCAATAACTCCTGTCTTACCTCTTGCTCTCAATGATTTAGGTGAAGCAGCCCTAAATCCATCCATAAAAGGTGATTTAGTAGATATCATATCCGCTTTTTGCATAGACTCTGTTGTGTCAATTCTTACCGGAAAGTAATTATCTATCTTTCCTAAACTTACATCATTGTTTCTAATATAAACTTCGTTTACCTCATTAAAGTAAGTATCCGATAAATATTCAACTACACCATCAACATATGCAATAGTTTCAGTACCAAGATGGGTTTTTATTTGTTCTATCACCTCATCAGTAATTCCTTGTTCAGCTATTCTTTTTCTTGTATCTTCATTTAAACTCATTGCATAATGATACATCAACATTTGTGGACTATAACTAATTGGTTTACCCTTGGTGTTTTTAATTTCTAAAGGTCCTTTAGACTGCAATAATTGTGGAATACCTATTATTCTTCCTTTTTTAATCCCTGCTTTCTTTGCTATGTTATCAAGTATAGTCTTAACTCTTCTTTCACCTTGCTCTCTATTGAAGTTAGCTCTAGCTAAACGCTGATGAAATTGTTTTTCAAAAAATTTAGTTCCATACACACCATCAAGCATATTGAATATTGTTCTTGAGTTACTGACCGTAACATCAACCATTTGTCTAATACTTCTAAATAGATTTTTAGAACCAAAAAAATCTTCATATCCTTTTGCTATAGCTTCAAGACCCTTAGCTATGGTTTTTATAGCACCTCTTTTCTTCAAAGAAGTTAGAAAGTTCATACGCTCATTTTGAAACTCTTGATTGGTTTTAACAGAACCGTCTTCATTAAATAAAGATGGGTTATTCTCTTGAATATCTGAATCAGCTTGTTCATTTAATTTTTCAGCTTCTTCTCTTCTCTTTTGTCTTCTTTGAAATAATCTTTCTGTAGACTCTTTACTATCCTCTCGTAATGCTCTCATCACTTCTTGAAGTTCTGAAAGTGTCATCTGCTCAATGTTACCGAAACGAGCAACCGCTTCAACCTCACCTAAAAGAATAGCTTCTTCTAAGGTTAAATCTATACCCTCAGCTTCTTTCTTTAAAGCAGCATCTATTTGAGCTTCTTTTGCATCAAGTTCTTCTTGCTTTGCAGCTAACTCGTCAGGAGTCATGTTAATTATTTTATCGACAGCTGCAAAATATGTAATACCTCTATACTCTATAGTACCGGCTTCAGGTTTTTTTGTTGTGCCTTTTCTAGTTTTCTTCTTTTTATCAACGTAATCTTGAATTTTTTTGCGTTGTTGCTGTATATCTTTTTGTTCTATAGTTCTAGCTATATCTTGCACTTCTTGTACAACAGCATCAAAGTTTTCTTGACTAACTTCTGCTACTCTTTTGTTCAAACTTGTCAATGTCTGTTTTGTAATGTTGTCAGACCTTGGTATTAAACCTTTAATAATATTTGTTAATCTATTTCTTACACCTTGTGATAACTTATCTTGTTTCTTTCTGCCTTTCAATTCCTTAAGTATAGACTCAATCTCACGCTGTGTTTCTACACCGGCTACACTACCAAACTCTTTATCATAAGCTACTATCAATCTTTGTTGGTCTAGCTCAGAAAGTTTTTTAAATGTAGGATTATCTTTTAACTCTTGTATACGTTGAGCTCTTTCTTCTTTAGTAGTTACAATTTTACCTTCTCGTTTTTGTTTTCTTTTTCTTTTGTTTTCTGTTGCTTGTACTTCTGAAAGGATTTGTCTACCAACATTAATCCCACCTTCAACATTACCGAAAGCTCTAGGCACAGCTGCTCTTTCTTCTTGCAATGCAGCTTCAGCTTCTTTTTTACTTAAACCATGCCTTCTTCTTAAAACTTCCTGAATGTTTACTTCAGCAAGTCCTTGCTGTCTACCTCTATATATTATTTCTTCAATTGATAAATCTTTTTTAAATAATACATCAGGGTTCTTTAATTTTTTCTTTTGTACTTCAGTTAGTTCTATAGGTTCACCACTAAATATATCAGCTATTGCTGTATTTAAAAAACCATCTAAGTTTAAATCTTGTATCTCTTCCTCAGTTAAATCTTTGGACATCTTGAATGTTTTCTTTATGTATGTCCACATACCCTTTAACCAATCTTTGAATTTTTGTTGCAGAGTTTTATTTACAATCGACTCACCTTTGTTACCAATAAGTACAGCCATTGTTTCATCTATAGCTTTTTGCTCATCACCATTAAATCTTTTTAATTGTTTTTTATACTCTTCTGTTTTACTTACAAGCTCTTTACCTCTATTATATATTTTTACACCTTGAGGGGTGGTTTTTAAATAATCCACCCAAATATGACCCATCTCATGAATAGCTGTGTTAAATAATGAGCTTTGGTTTTTATGTACGTCAGGATTAATATATATATCACCATCTTTAGTAATACCATACACTACTTCATTTCCTTTTAAATATTGTTGTGTGCCGGGTTCATTTAAAACATTTTGAAATGTTTCGGAATCTACATTAATCATTGTACCCGGAAATGATTTGTTAGCAAAATCAACTAACTTGTTTACATTTTCCTGTTCATCTTTAGATAGTCTTTCAAAGTAATTATCGTTTTGTTCTTCTTCCGCTTTAAAATCTACTTTACTATCTTCATCTAAAGATGTTTCAAATCCTTCTATAGCTTCTTCATCTATCTGCTCAGTTACTTGGTCAACAGATTCTTCAGCAATGATACCATCAATACTAACAGCAGTAATACCGGGTGCACCTTTGGCTTTTACTTTTACTTTAAATATAGTATTACCCGCTGCATTTGACTCTGTTTCTTCAGGTACAAGTGTTACTTCTTCTATTTCAATTTCTGTTTCAACATTATCATCTATAATGTCTCTATCCCTGAGTTCTTCTCGTATAGATTCTTCGAAGTTTTTAAATCTAGTTTCTTGTATAGGAACAGAACTACCTTTTCTTTTTGTTTTCTTTCCTGTTTTTTTATTTTCAATCTCCGAGTCAAACGTCACCTTTTTTACTCCTGTAGTTTGTTCGTTGTTTTCTTCAGTTTCATCTACAATCTCTTCTGTAAAAGTTTGGTTTCTAGTTTTTGTAGACTTTGTAAATGTTATAGAATTAGAACCAACCTCTATTTCTTCGGGTTTAGTTACCTCATTTTTTTCTTCTTGACTTTTTCGGGTAGGTTTTGTAGGTTTACGGGATACTCCCTCGTCCACTTTTTTAACAGGTCCTTCCTGTTGGCTGCTAACCACCTCATCTGTCGTTTGCTGCGTACCGGCATCTTCTTTTATATCTGTAGTTACGGTTAGAAGTTCAGAGGGGTCTAACTCAATCCCCATTTGAGCTGCTTGTTTTTTCTTAAGCTCATTAATTTTTTCTGCTACTAAGTTACTTGCTTCTTCACTTAAGTTCATATCGTCATAGACCTGTATAGCAAATAATGCATCAGGGTCTGTAACTCTATTTAGTTTCTTTTTAAATTTTTCATAGTCTGTTGTTACAAAACTTCCAATTTGAAATTGGTTTCTAGCCCTGTTAAATCTTTTAATTCTTCCTACATCCAATCCTACTAAACCATCAGTAATATTAGTTGGGTTATCTGACAAATTATGCGTGGTAACAAGTGTGCTAATTTCATCAGCAATCTCCTTTAGTTTTTGATTATATATTTGTTTTCTATTTCTATCGGCTGATAATATTTCTTGTGCATTTATTAGCTGCATTAATCTAGAAATAACATTTTTAGGTGCACCTTCACCTGCTACGTTTTGTGCATCTCGTTTTAATCCTAAATTCTTTTTTATATTTTGTGCTTCCTTTTCAGTTAGTTTTTTATTTTTTACAGCTTTATTTACATAATCCATAATCTGCTCTTCAGTAGCATAATTATAATTAGATAAAAATTCAGGGTTGGTTAAGTTTTGAATAAAAGTATCAAACTGATTATCTCTAGATATCATATATGTATTAACCATATAGTTAGTTACTGCACTACCACTACCAAGTGAGCCACCTGCTTCAGCTGCAATTTCTTTTCCATCAAAACTTTTTCGTGAACGTATAATGTATGGCTTATTAGTTTCTAAATTTACACCACCTAAGTCTTCACCTAAAAGTAATTCACTTCCTTGACCTGCAACTTCACTAAATGCTTCACCTGTAGTTTGAATACCTACCTCTGCAGCAATAGCACCACCTTTTACTAAACCTGATTTTAAAGATATGACAGGTCCTGTCTTGTTTATTATTTTACCTGCTAGACCTGCAGTAAAATAGTTTACAACAGCAATTGGTATACCTCTTTGATTACCTCTAGCTGCTGCAGCTTTCCACATGGCTTCATCTTGAAGAGCTAACTCTACAGAATATGGATTCATTACGTCATATCCGGCTTCACTTATTGCTTCAAAAATTGAATTAGTATATTCAACCGCATATCCTGTAGCTGCATAACCTGTTCTTAAACCATAACCTGTTCCAACAACAGCTCCTCCCGGTCCTGTAAGAGCACCTGCTCCAAATCCTGTTGCTCCTGCAGCAGGTATAATTTGTGAGCCAAACTCCAACATTTGCCCTACACTATTTGCTGACAATTGCATTGCCCATTCAAAAGGATTATCTAAAAATACTTCCCAAGATTCTTGAGCTGTTTTTGAATCATTCCAAGCTAACATTGTCCTGCTATCACCCATTTCAGCTTTAGCTTGTGCACTTGATACAATAGCTAATGCTACTGACATAGTATCATCAGGGTCAACAGTATCTGAAAAATAATCAAACATATCAATACCCATTGAGTATTGAAGAATAGCATTCAATGCATTACCTTGTTCTAACCCTTTATAGAACTCATTAACAAAACCCAAACCATTATCAATATATTCGCCTTTTACATTTTTATTTTCCATTGCATTGAAATAATTGGAAGCTAAATCATATTCAACTCTCAATACTTGTTGTTCGTTCTGCAACATTAAATAATCTCCGTAAATTTTACTTGCCATGTTAACCTGAAAAGGTTCTAGCTTCTCTAAATTTTCACGAACATACTCAGGTAAATCTTCGAGTTTTACTTGGAACTCTAACAAAGATTCTTTTTCAAGGTTCTCATATGCTTCTTTAACCTTGTTGTTATTGTCTAAACTTTTTTTACTTCTTTCATCGTATTGCTTTCTTAAGTAAACATCAAAATCTTCTCTAGCTTTTGTAATGTCATCACTAAAGTTGGCATCGAATAAAATATCTCTACGTCTATATAATTCCGGCAGACGGTCTTGTAGCTGTGCTACAGGTAAACCATTAATAAAAAGGTGACCAAATCTTTTTTGGTCAGCAAGAGTTAAATCTTTTAGTTCTCTCACTTGTGGTGTAACTACATCTTCTGTACTTGGGTCTCTTAAATTTTCAGGTATAAGTTTACTATTCTGTGAAACCATTCCAAAAGGTCCAACTCCCGGACCTTGATATTCTTGTACAGTATTAAAATATAATTCTTCAATAAATATAATCTCATCACGAACTTGCTCATACTCATCCATAGCAACTTTGACTGCGGTATAATCTAAACCTCTCTCTCTATAAAATGCATCAGCTTCACCGTCAAGAGTAGACACTCCTTGGAAATCTGCAATAAATTTTTCTGCATCTTTTTGAGATTTAAACTTGAACACTTCGTTTTGTTGTAGTGCAAAAATATATGCATCGTCATTGTCAAGTTTTTCCCATGAACTTGGAAAGCTAGATTGGTCATCATAGTTTTTTGGAAACAATGTAGGGTGTACCAAGAACTCTCCGTCCTTTTCACTCACTACCATTTCATATCCATCAATGCCGTTTTTAGCTCCTCTTCTCATGTCCTGAGCTCTTTTAGCTTTTTGTTGGTAACCTTCTACATCCATCAGCTCTACATCAGGAACATCAGCATTTAATGTAATGAAATTAGCCAATGCTTGTTTCTCTTTTTCGGTAGACCCTATATTGGGGTCTATATTAATAGCTATATCAGCTTTACCATCTGCTCTAGTAACTCTCATGCCACCGAAGGATGTTGGAGTAAAAACTAAATTATATTTTCCAAACTTTTCATTTAAAAAATCTATGGTTTGTTCATTGTCATCATTAGCTATCAGTTCACCTGTAATCAATGGAAGGTCTTCATTTAACATATTATTTAATAATGTTAAATCCTCAACACTTAAATCATCTCTTGATTCTACTTTTTCAAATTCTTCTTGAAGTTTCCTAGTAGCTTTTATTCTTTGGTTTCGTAATTGTCTTTGTCTTGCAGTCACCCCTTCTTCAAACTCATCAAAGTTAGGGTCTATTTCTTCTTTAGAAATTTCAACTTGTCTTTCAAAATTTACTTTATCTAAATTAACTGTGCCATCTTCATTATAATATGAAGCATTACTTAAATCCACACCTACTTGTTCTGTAACTTTAGCTCTTGCTTCTTTATCTATATTATCCACCTTATCTATTACATCCTGTGGTGTCTGATTACTTTCCCCTACCATATCTAGTAGTAGCTCATCCTTTTGTTCTATAACTTCTTCTTTCGTTCTTTTCTTTGCTTCTTTTTCGACAGCTACTTCAGGTAGGTCTACAGGAATTACATCCCCTGTTCCTTCTTCTTCATCAAAGTTATATAAGATTTCATCATAGTTACCTCCTGAAAATTCTGCATAGAGTTCCATTTGTCTTTCGGTTGGTGCAGGGAAGTTTTTTATATATTCTGCCATCAATGCAGGGTCATCTTGAACCTCCGGCGGCATAGCGTCAGCATCAACTCTTTGTTCGTAGTCTGTATTTATGTTTATAGCTTCTCTTAATTCTTCGGCAGACCTAGCACCTACTACTTCCCATAATGGTTGTCCATTAACTGTAGCTTCAATTCTCTCAAGCATTTGAGGAATATCTCTATCTGTGATTGCAGTTTTTTTATCAGGAGTATCGGAGAGTAATTGACCATCTTCCACAACTGATTCGCCACTTTCTTGAGGTTCGTCTTTTTTTTTTAGAGGAGATGTAACCCCTATTAATTCAGCGAATGCATCTTCATCACCGTTATAACCGGTTGATGTGAAGGCATTAAAACCTTGCATAAAAGCATCGGTGTTTGTAGATAAAAGTTCTATAAACTCTGTTCTATCACCTTTATATCCGGTGTTAACAAACTCCTCGTATAACTGTTTAAATGCTTTTTCGTTCATATTTACTTATTAAAATCTGAGCCATTAACACCTGAGCTTGACCCTGACCCTGAACCTGCATTTGCATTTGCACTAAAGGCATCTTCTACAGCTTGAGTGTCAGCTCCTGTAATTGTTTCGTAAAAAACTTTTCCTGTGTCAAGTTTTATGCCAAATAGTTTTATCATGTCTTGGTTGGTAACTGTGCCGCCTTTTTTAGCTGCATCTTGTATTTTAGCAATTGCTCTAATTAAATTTTCTTTGTCATTGTTTTTTACTATAATATTTCCTGCAGTTACATTAGGTATATTTATTACAGCAAAATCACCATCTTCACCTATAATTTGTGCGTTACCTACATTCGAGGAAGTTAACTCTATGTTAATTGCTTCTTCAAAACCAACATCACCAAGGTTAGTTTTAAATCTCTCTTTTGCCTGTTTAATTTCGCTTCCCTCTACATATGTATCTGTTAATATACTCTTAATTGTATTTGGGTCTACAGGTGTTACATTGATAGCTTCAAACTCTATTGGTGAGCTAAGGTTACTATAGAATAGTTGATTATCAGGATTAGAAGCATCAGCTACAGTATTGTTCTTCTTGTTCGTAAATGCTTTTGTGCCTTTTAACTCACCTAAGCTAAACTCACTAAACTTCTCTCCTACTTGTGTAAAGAATAAATCAGGACTTACACTTCTATCAATTGTTCTTTGGAATGTATTACCACTTTCATCAGTAACGTCATAAGTAAATGAAGTACCATTATCAACAATAGTAAAGTTTGTAATCTGATTATTGCCCTCAAAGAATCTTATAGCTGCTTTAACTGCATCAGCATTTCCTTGTTGCAATGCAAATAATTGTTCAGCAACTTCTTCTCTATTTGTTTTTACATCTCGATTACTTCTAGATGTTTTTATTTCAGATGGACTATATGCAGTTTCTTCTCTACCCATTCCTGCTCTTACTCTAGTTTTTATCATTTCAACTACCTCTCCTGTAACTACTTTACCTTGTTCACTATCTGCATCAAACTCCCACATCCCACTTGAAGGATTTATACGCAAAGGTATTACGTTTCCTTTTTTAGATGTTTCGCCACCTTTTAAAAACTCGTATTCGTATTGACTTAAATATTTACCGGCAATAGCTGATGTTACATCAGGATTTACAAGTTGTGCTTTTATAATATTTTCTAATTCTTCTTGAAAAGCAGGGTTCTGAAATGCATCCGATACAGTTTTAAAACCACCTCCCACAACCTTCCATGTTTCAGCTGCAGCTCCTATTACTGTATTTACTATACCTTTATCTGATTCTAAATCAACAGCAGGTTTTAATGCAAACAAATTAGATTGGTATCCTTTCATGCCTACAAAATCTTTTGGGTTATCAGAAAATCCTGTCACTACACCATTCTCATCAAATAATTTAGGAGTAAAATAACCATTTCCTGAAGGGTCTAATTGTAAACCGTATTTATCTAAAGCAGTAAATTGTTCGTAATATGCTTTTACCGCAGAACTTTCAGGTGATAAAGTTCCATTATTAACTGCGGTAATGTAGCTTTTATATGCTTCGGCTTTTTTAGAATTTATATCTCCTGCCATTTCAGCCGTAGTGTATAAGTTTTGTCTTTGTATTGTATAGTCTCTTACAGAAAGAATACCATCTTGTAAGTCTCTATCTTGTTGAAGTCTTTCTTGAGACATAAGATTAGCCATGTCTAACGCTTGAGTTCTAATTAGATTATTGTCAGATGGAATAGCATCATAGAGCTCGTCGTTAAATTCCTTTGACTCTACTCTTATTCTTTCCTTCTCGTCAATTCTACGTTGTCTTTCATCTAAAATTGCTTGACTTGCATCCTTCCCAATTTGTGCCCAATTGACTCTATCTTCCCTGTCTTCTCTTACATATCCAAAACTCGTTGCCATATATTATCCTTTTTGATTTGTGATTAATGCTTTAAGAGCTTCTAGCGGCACTCCTAATGCAGTAGCGAGAGCATTTAAATCTTGAGTTCCTGCACCTGTTCCCATAGTGTAAGGATTCATGCTAAGTTCTGACAAAGTTTTGTTAGTTGTATGTATTGTCTGTGGTACAAAAGGATTTACATTTCCTTTAGATGGGTCTGATAAATATTTTATGTTTCCGGCTGACAGTTTGTTTCTTAAGAACCCTGTTAATTCTTCACCTGATTTACCTGCTAAACTTGTTAAATCGTCTCTAGTCAAACCTGCAAAACCTTTACCCTCACCCAATCCTTTTAAAAATTCACTATCTGTTAGTTTACCTTTTAATGCTTCTGCACCTGTCATATCATTAAATGAAAAATTTTCAATTCCTTTCATCTGTGCCGACTTCTGAAATAATGGAACACCTAATTGTACTCCTTGCATAATTGTACTTGTCAAGCCACTCGCAAAATCCTTTTTATATTGTGCGGCAGCAGCTTTTGCGTCTGCAGCTTCTTTTTGTGCACCTGCTACTTCTCCTAAATCTAATTGAATACCAATGTCCTTTAGTCTTGATTCTTCTTCTGCCTGTACTAAATCTAAATCTTGTAATTCTTTTACTTCTTTATCTGTAATTTTGGATTCTGAATCCATTACCGCACTTACAACGTTTTGTATAGATGCCATTGGTCTATCGCTTTGACTAACAGCTGATACTATATTTGAGCCAAGAGCAGCTAATTGGTCTCTTTGCTTATCAAATACTTCGGTACGCAACGATAGTTCATCGTATGAGTTTATATCTAATTTTCCTCTTGCTTCATCCATAAACATTTGAGCTCGGTCTTCAGCTGCCGCCATGTCTTTTCTTGCACGACCCGCTTGTACTCCTGAAGTTACTGTTGTACCTGCCGATATTGCTAACGCCGCAGCCGCTGCTATTACTGAAAATGCTGCCATATTATATTGCTTTTATCATTTCAAAATTATAATTATCTCCCTTCACATATCCGTTGTTAAGATAAACATCAACTAAAGGGGAGTTTTTAATTAATGCATAAACATATTTATTTCCTCTTTCTCTTGCTACATCGGTTAATGTTTGTATCAACAAATGGAGTGCATCCCTTCTATGTGGCTTTTCTCTAAATGTTTTACTAGATACAATCCAATCGACCCAAGCAACCTTAGTGTCTGTTTGAATTACAAAACCCGCACAAACCGGAGCTCCCTGCCATTCTATCATGATACCACCAAGCCCGTCTAGTGGTAAAAAATCTTTTACCGGAGGTGTCCAACCCCAATCATTCCACCAAGGAACTAGGATATCATTATAGTCGTTTTCTTTAAGTACCCTAATATTAAATTTCATTTAGCACAAAGATACTAATTTTAAGGATAACTTTTCATAACATCTGACTGAACTGCAAATAGTTCTGTAGCTTGTGTTGTATTGTTAGTTAACTTAAACCTGCCATAATGTCCTAAGATACCATAAGATTCTGCAATTTGGTTTTTAACAGCTGCAAAATACAGAGTTCCTGCAGGAATAACCGCAGCTCCTGCAGCGTCTATTAATATTGAAACTATACCATTTATAGCTGAATATGAAATAGATTGTATTTGCCCTGCATAAGTAAGTTCAGGATTTGCTTGAGTTACATCACTCCAATACAAATAGTCATTTACTACAATTTGTGGATTAATATATGTTGCCATATTAGCATTAGCTCCTATATCAAATTGTACTATTGGATTCCCTACCGTACCTCCTCGTGCTGCACTATTCATAATTCCCTGAATAGAACGTAAAGGATATTGTTTAGAATCTATCGGCGTACCTGAACCTGTTGTAGCACCTTCAGTTCTTAAATACGAAAAATACGCACCTTCTTTTTTCACAAAAGATTCATCTGAAATAAAACCTGTGGTTTGAACATCACTTGTAAAATCTACATCCCAAGGGGAATCTGATTCTAAACATATAGTTTTAAACAGCTTACTCTCTAATGGATTATCATTAAAAACATTTGTTATTGTAGAGCTATAATTTGTACCATAATACTGATTTCTCACAGTATTGGAATTATGCCTATATATATTTCCTTGATTAAAGGAATAAAAATAATTATTCATTCCAATCATATAATCAGGGTGATAAGAGTAGAAGGATGGAAATCCTTGAACTCCACTACTATAACTTAATGTGTAATTTTGACAACTCATATTTTTAATTTTAAGGAGGACAACTACCTATAGCTATAATTGTTCCGTTACTAGATACTTGCATATACCCATTACCTCCACTACTAATTTTATAATAACCTGCACTAAGTGCTGTAGTTCCATAATAATTTGTAAATGCAAATCCATTTAATTGTGCTAAAGCATTTGATGAACCAAAACCTGCGGAATAAAAAGACCCCGTTGTTCCTGTTGCATTACATGCATCAACTGCATTTGCAAATATAGTAGTATTATATGGTATAGCAGGTAGTAAGTCAGGACACATAAGTCCTACATTAGTATCTCCCATCCCTACTATCGGAGGTCTAAATATTGTCAGAGTTAATGTAGTGTTGCTAGAAAATGTTTTTGGCACAGCCGCCATAGTAATCCCCGGATTTGCTGTATAATTAGTTCCGGCACTATTAACACTATAACCTACTGTGCTACCTGAAACCCATGCAGCTCCATCCCAAGTAAATGTTGGTTGGCTTGTGTACGCTGTTCCTGCAGTAGGTCCTACAGATGAATCTCCTAACCATATAGCATTTAATCCACTTGCAGGAGATTGATAGCCGTTATCTACATCTGACCATTTATTATAAAGTGTGCTATTATGACTAATCTGTATACCATACGCTTTGGTTGATAAATCATCAATAAAAGTTCTCAATGTACCTATTCCTGTTCCGGTTTGAAAAGTAACATAATAAACCCCTGCTCCTTGGTCTATTGCAATTGTTCCCTCACCTGCTGATAATGGTGCTTGACCATTTGTTCTACAAGTTTCATTACAACTTGGACAAACTACAAGTCCTTGAAGCACTCCGCCACTTTGTCTTCGGTATTTATTGTTTTCCATATACCAACCATCAGCAGCTTTTGTTGTTAAAGTTGCATCATCATACACAGCAGTTGCTGTTGCAAAAGTTGGTCCGTCTAAATATTTTGATACTGTTAATCCCATTTATTTTATTTTATGAACACCCACAACATGCGTCGTTAAATGAAGTGTTTGAGTAACACAAACTTACATTTGTAGTTGTTCTTAAATCATATACCAAATATAAATAATCATTGCTAGTGGCATCCATAGTAAAATCCCCATAATATTTACCCGGAGCTAGTGATGTGTTGGTAGTCAACCAATTACTAGCACTTGTTATAGCTGTTAATAAATTATTTAAATCGGTACTATTATTATTATAATTTGTTGCACTTCTTAAATACCCAAATCTATCACTTGTTACGTCAAAAGTATAAGTGTCGTCAGGTTTCTTTAAAGAAAATATTTCTACTGTTGAACCATTAACAGGAATAGAATTAATTCCTTGATACCCTGTAATGCTATAAAAGCTAGATACTAATGGAGTTGAAGTGCCTGATGTCATTATTACCTGTTCAATATTGGATGGATAAGAAACACTATTGTCGGTGTAATTATAACCTCTTCTAATCGTTAAACCTGCGTTTGCGTCTGTAGTAATAACTATAGCTTTTACTGTTATTGTGTTGGGTGATGGACAACTAACCCCAAGGTTTAGACCATCTATTTGACCCCCCGTAGACCCGACATCACTAACTGTTAGAGTAATTAGACAAGTGTTGATTGATAAATCATTTTTATCAAATGTTAAAGTACCTCCTACAGTTACATCACCTGTGGAAGTAGTAACTCCTGCGTATAGCACATCTATTTTAAATGTTAAACCTGCAGCTAAAATCGGTACAGTATATGTTAGTGTCACCTCACCTAAAGGTTGTCCAAGCTCAACTGTAAAACTTCTTGGTGTATTTGCTGCTTTTAACTTATTGTATGTCAATTGTATACCGCAATTTTCAACTTGTGGAATTTGAGGTAACTCAATACAGTTATTGGACAACACATATTCATTCATATAAGGGTCGTATCCACCAAGTTTTTGAGTTGAAAAACTCTCTATAAATAAATCTCTAAACCATCCACGCATACCTAATTCAGATATTACTGCAAGTTGTTCAGATTGTGCAGTTACTCCTGATAATAAAATTACTGCACCTCTTTTTGCGTCAGTAAAATATTTTTCACTTCCATAACAAACAAAACTTTCCGGATTATGACTAATACCAAACTCTTCAATTCTAGCTATTTGCGTACCTAATATTTCAGGCACAGAAGTTATTTGACCTCCACCTGCTGAATCCGATAATAAATTTTTACCTGCAAGTACATATGAAATCTTATCCTCTTGTAATACTAATACATCGGTTTCTCTACCAAATAATTTTTGAATAGAACCGAAAGAATCTTCAAGGACTTTAAAATTAGAGATACTTAAGTTGAACTCATTAAGTCGGTTTATATTTGACTCATTACTAAACCTACCACTATATGTTAAATCAGCAAATCTATGCATTTCCCTGTAATCTTGTTGAGAAACCGTTACAACCCTATTGCCCGGTGCTAACTCAGCACCTCCTAACCTATCTAATATTTTATAGCTTTCTGCACCATTTCCAAAGGTGTAACAATTATATAATGTGCTTTTTATAAACCCTGCAGTAACACCCGTCTGAGTTACATTACCATTAGTTATTTGAGTAGCTGTCCCTCCGCCATGTCTTGCATTAGATAGACCGGGATTAATAATTGGATAACTTTGGTCTCCTTCAAAAAATACATCAGGCAATGCTTCTTGTGGTTCTGATTCAAATATAAGTGTGCTTTCAGCTCTAAAAACAATAACAGACATTTCACTTGAAGACCTTCTTTTTTTCTTAGAAAATGCACCGCTACAACTTTCTGTTCCTGTAGTGCAAAACCATAAACCGTTATCCGTTGAACTTCTTACAAATTTATATTTATTTTTAGTTACCGAGTTTGCCGTCATTTGAGCTTCTGAGCTAGTAGGGTTTCTGCTAAAAGCAGTAGTTAATAAGGTTGAATCATAAATGTTTTCAGGAGGATTTCCTGCTTCTGTATCGCCACCAACCCAATCTCCACCATCTAAATATTCTTGTATATTATCTCCATTAAACCACTCAGCAAAATTAGAATAAGTTGAACTTGAAGTTAACTTTAAGTCAAGAGTATATATTCTCCTTTCACAATTTCCATTACCTTTACCCGGACCTCTTCTTTCAAACTTAATATACAAATTAATTCTACTACCTTGCGGTATATCATAGTCTATATAAGCTGAGGTTGCTGCATCAAATGTATTTACTAGTAAAGCATTATATACAGAATTACCTGCACTATCGGTATAAGTAGAATTTTTTTCTTCTATAACCGCTAATTCCGATGCTTCTGTCCCATCTTCATTTAAAGTTACAACTGTAAAATCATCGGCAATAACTTTTGCATATGTTCCTGCAGGTGCATCAATATCCGTAGAAGGGTTGAGAGCAGATGGAACTTTTACAAACCCTGCAGCTTGAGATTTTTTTTCTAATATCGTAGCATAAGCACATCTACCCAAAGCACCATTGGTATCTGCCTTAACTTTTAATCTTTGACCCTCACTAACTTTTTCATTATTCTCCCCTTCTAATAATAAATATGTAGCAGAGGTTGCAGGGTCATTAAAAAATATATTAGTATATATAGTATTATATGTGGTGTTAGTTGGTTTTAAAACAAACTTATATCGATGTGCCCAAACCGGAGGATTCATTTCGGTAGGTATAGTAACATCTATTCTATTTTTAAACAATGACGCACTACAAGGTACATGAAGACTTGCTTCAGGTGCAAGTAATGCAGGTGAAGACCTGTTAAATTCATCCATATATACAATACCGACTGCATAATCAAAGTCACTATGTAAACTTTCAGTTTCAGAAAGCTCTCTATATTGTGCATCTACACTACCAATTTTAAAATACTCATACACAATATTTGCAGGTGTACAGGATGCGGCATCACAATCCGACCAAGCCATAGCAGGAAATTGAAGAGTAAACTGATTAACATTTGCAGGGTCAGTTATTATGTTAATAGGTCCAACATTAGGATACGCTTCAGGAGTAATTCCTGAGTTGTAAGCAAAATAAGTATCTAAGTTGTTTGGCATATCACAATTCCATGTATCTGTCCATGTGTTGCCGGTACAAGCGTTAGCTATAGTTGATACTGTTGAAGATGTTCCAACAGCATTAATAAACTCTGTTGAGGTAGCTAATGCTAAAGCATTGGGATAATTATTAACTAAATTAAATCCAAATCCTATATTTATTGATGTAGTTTGGGCTGTAGGTCCTCCTGAACCTGTAAATTGTGCGTGATTAAAAATAATATCTATTTCTAATAAACCACCTTGAACTAAACTTATGTCAGTAAAATCTATTGTAACTGCAGAATCAGCTATAGATTGTGTTCCTGAAGTGGGGTCAAAAGTATAATCAGAACTTATTTTAGTTTCAGTTAATGCAAATTGACCTACAACTTCACTTGCTAATGCTATCGAATAATCTAAAATAACTTCACTACCTGCGTAGTCAACCATATTGTATTGTTCAAAATAATTACCATATATTATTCTATTACCAATCATTGTTTGTGTAACAGCTTTTAAAGGAACATTATCAAATAATCTCCCTATTTGGTCAGTTGGTAGTACAGTAAATATTTGATTGCTGTTAAAAGTTATTGTAACATCTTGATTATCAGTATATCCATATTCAGCTTTATCAAAATTATCAATAACTTTAATTACGTCATCACCGGAGTTTTTAAATAAAACCTCTACTCCTTTTACTAAAGGTCCTCCTGTGTTAAATGTTATCTCAACTCCATTTCTACTATTTTCCATTCCTTCATTTGTATACGCAGCACTACTTATACCAAATGCTTTTGGAATAAAAGCTGCTTTTGACCATTGAGAAGTAGCCGAAAAATCATTATCTCCATATTCATATCTATAAGCAAAACAAAGTAGTTTGTCTTCCAAAAACGTATTTTCACCTGAAGCAGTATACATATTAAAAGAAGGACTAGTAATAGGGGGTTTTTTTAAAACCAATAATGATTCTGCACTTACTTGGTCAATATTTCCAAAAGGGTTAGGATAGTTTCTTTTAACATTTATAAATCTCGGAGGATTATAATTATCTGTAAAAAAAAGTAAGTCTTCTATTTTATTTACACTATGAATTAAATATGTAGGGTTGAAATTTAATATAGTAGTTTGGTTGCCGGTTGCGTCATCCATGGTAATCACATGATAAGTTACTGTATCAACTTGTGCATCATATGAAACAATCATATCTATTTTACCTGTTGCACCTACGGTATACGCAGGGTCATGTACAAACCAATAAATTGTTTGATTAGCTCCATCCTCATAAGCACCAATACATCTTGCTTGATTACTCAGATTTGTCCCGTTAAAAGTTAATGTGGTAAGCTGTGTGTTTCCCTTAGAGTTTTCTACCGAACCTATTTCAGAATCTTCAGTAGAACCAAGTCTAACATTTAAAGCATCTATGTATTGTCCATTAGGAACTAAGCGTTCATCAACGCTTTTATTCATTTTGCCCTGTACGAAATTTCTTTGTAATTTTGCCATCTTACTTTATCCATTTATCTTGACCTCTCATATTTTGTAACAAACGACCCGGATGTATATTGCTCAGTCTTAATTTTGCATTTCTTAATAAAGCTAATTTTCTTTTTCTAACTCTATTTACAATGTATTCTTGAACTCCAAGTTTGCTATTTAAGATGCCAAATTCAATAGCAGCATAAATGTACTCTTCAAACATTTTATTTACTGTTACTTTAGAATCATCTCCATTTTCCATTCCATCTGAGATGTATTCTAAAATAGCCAATTTATCATTCATAGCAGAGCTAAAGTTTATAACCCCCGCTTTTTTATCTATAGTAAATGTAGGATTTGCATTTGCAGTTTCGGTATTTAATCCCCATGCCGCTCCTATTGCCATGTCAAAATACCAAAACCCATCTAAACAATAACCCCAATATCCGTCATATGGAGCACCTTGATTTAAATATTGTGTTTTTTGAACCCCTGTTAATCTTTGTCTAGTCAATTCTGAATACTCAGGTTTTAAAATATTACCTAAATGGTCAAACAATATATTACCTTGATGGTCTTGAAGATACGCACTTGCAGAATTGATTTGAACATTTTCTACCAATGGACGCAAATACCCATCATAATACATAGAAACCCTTACCCAATTTACATAATCTTGAGGTAAAACATATCTAAGAGTATCTGTTATTTGAAGTTCTAATGCTTTGATTTCTTTAAATGCATCATAGTTTAATTCTTGTATTGCTCTTTTTGCATGAAACAAAATTTTAAACCTTTCCTCATTGTTCACTAATGAATGGTTTCCATTATACATCAACAGAAAGTTTGTCACTACATCTTCTAAACTTATATATTGATATGACCCCCAATTAGCATCTTGCGGAGTGGTATTGTTATTTGTATAATATTGATAGTCTGTTATATAAGCCATTATTGTTCATCTTGGTTTTCAATCTGTTCTTGTCCTAAAGCAAATTGGACTATTTCTCCATCTCTAATTTCCATACCTGCAAATTGTAATATTTTATTTACTAAATCTTGAAAATAATCTAGAGGTAGTTCAAAATCTTGATAACTAGCTGTTACACTAAATTGTGGTTGTTGAGCTGCACCCAAAGAAACATATGTCCATTGTGGAGTAGCCGGATATCTTATGTATTGTGCCTGTACTTGACCCGCAAGTATAATTGATGATGGATACACAGTCATTACACTACCTTCAGTAGTGTAAGCAGGGTATGTAGTTGTTGGTGCTGTATATAAAGAATTATTTAATAATGTTATTTTAGCTTGACTTACTCTCTCTGCTTCACCTGTAAAAGTAACACCTGCCGCATCATAGCATAAAACTTTGTTTATAAAATAAAAATCAGAACCCGTGGTTGGAGTAGATGGCATACTGTAGGTATTGTTAGCTAGATGATTCAATGCTGCAGTAACTGAAAACATATCAATTACTTCAACAATACCTTTCTTAATATCTGCATAACCTGTACCTGACCCTCTTAAGTTTTCTTTAGTGACTTGAGCGTTATATTGATAAAATATATCTTCAAACAAATCTAATTGTGCTTGTTGGGCATATAAATTAAAATCTGCAGGTGATAAGTAACCGTAGTTATTCTTATTCAATATAGCAAGAACAGCATCATAAACCTGTTGTATCATCTGTTATCTTTTTTACAAAGATAAGCAAAAAAAAAAGAGGATGATTTTTTCATCCCCTTCTCAAATTACTTGTCTTCCAAGCGTTTTTCAAGTAGTTTTAATGCTTCTATTCCATCATCAGATTGTAAAAATGATGATACTATATACACAGGGTCTTCTCCGTATGGAACACTAACCATTCTCTTCTTGTTAGAAGAAGTGTTAAAGTGCACATCTTTTTTTCCATTTCTATAAACCAATAGTTTATTGTCAAAGAATAATTGAACCTTAGAATATAATTTTAACATTGGGTCATTAACCATGTTTACTAAATCTGAAGGATGTCTTCTAGCAAATACTAGCATATCTCTTTTTAATTCAGCTGTAGTTAGTTTGTTAATATCTCCAAACAAAACTCTACCAATAGTTTCGAGCTGTGTTAACGTCATTTCTCTTGCAAGAATTAATGCATCTACTTCAGCGTATAATGTTTCTACATCTTCAGCTGCTTCTTTGCCTTTATCAACCTCTTCAAATACGCCACCGTTTTGTGGATGTATAGAAAGAAATTCTTGTAACACTTGATTTTCTTTGGCAACTACTAGCATACCATCTTCAAACACAATTGGTTCTAAAATAACATTACCGTCTTGGTCGTCAACAAATGGAGACTTTTGGTTTCTAGCATAACGCATAGGTTTGTTAACACCTGTCTCTTTATCAAAATGCATTAATGGGAATCTTCTACTGTGTTGTGTAGCCAACATAAAAGATAAGGGATATTTATCGCCTACTAAACGGTAGACTTTATCTACAAATTCTTTTGTCTTTTTCATTTTATTTAAATTTAATTAGATTAAAAAAAAAGGGAGGAGGTTAATCCTCCCTTAATTATATATACACTTCTTATGACTTGAATAAGAAGAAATTGTTAGCACCTAGAGTACAAACACATCTTTCAGAAAGGAAGTTAACTTCCATTGCATCTAAATCTTTGTTTGTTGCTCCACCTGCAGAACCTGTAATCCAAGACTTATAACGTCTGTCTTCAGCTTCTGAAGCTCTGTATCTAACATGCAAATAAGGTCTCTTAGCGTTTTTACCTAAAATTTGGTCATAAACTGTAGTAGAACCTGCAGGAACTAATAGTCCATTAATTGCTCCACCTACTAATCCACCTCTCATTGTTGGGTCATTTAGGTATTTCCATTCAGACTTATAGAAGTCGTAACCTCTTCTAAATCCTGTAAATCCTAAGTTAAGAGCCATTTCCTCATCATTGTCAAATAGTCCATATGAAGAACCACCTGCACCATAAGAATTTTGAGCTGCTAACATATCATCAATGTCAAACGAGAATGCTCTGTTTACGAAAATTACATTTTCTTCAATAGAACCTTGCTTGTCTAATCTTTGAATAATGCTATCAAATCCTGCTAAATCAGCCGGATTTCCTGCACCCCAAACGTTACCTCTTGCTTCTACAACGTAGAATACCCCTTCAGAACCTTTGTTACCTGCATCTGCATAAACTGCTTGAGTAGCAACACCTGAACCTGCTTCTGCCGGTACAGCTTCTACCATCGCTGTTTCTAAGTAATCATCGAAACGTAATCTAGTTTCGTGTTCTGATTTAAGATACCATAAATATCCACTTGCTCCATCTTCTGTTTGAACTTCAATCCAACCGATTTGTGCCATATCAGAACCTGATACTTGGTACTTATCTTTTAATATAATTGGAGAGTTTTCAAAAATGAAGTCGTTAGATATTAATCCACCTTCCATTCCAACAGTTCCTTTTTTAAATTCAGAACCATAGATGAAAACTGATGCTGTACCTGCGTAAGCTGCTAAACCTGCTGCTTCATACATTGCAACAGTAAATGTAGTAGCTGTAACCGCTGTTACAATACCTTTGTTGTTTAATGCAGAACCTGCTGTATCATCAGAAATCATTACTGTTTGACCTTTTCTGATACCGATTTGCCCTGCTGCACCTGCCGGTGCTACTGAACCTGATGGTTGTCTTGCAGGGTCAATTTGTGCTGCAGGAACTGTAAAAGTTTCTGAAGCTGCACCTGCACCTGCACCACCTAAGACACAGTTTACATATTTAATATGTAACCTTCCTTGTTCTGCCCATTTGATAAGGTCAGAGTTAGAAGGCATTTCTGCTCCTACCATTCTTAAGAATGATGAAACAGTTCTATTACCATATCTCTCAAACTCTTTTTCATAAGTATCAGGAAGATACTGATTCAAAAAGTTAAATTGAGCATTAGTAATATAGTTTGACGACAACGCTACCTGTTGAGCACTTGGCTGCAACTGAAACGTTGGACTTGCTAATACTGCCATAATTAATAATTTTTAATTGTTACTTATTTCTTTTTCATACTTTTAATCTTCAAACCTCGACCTGAGTCGGTGTTTAAAGCTCTAACTTTCATTCCTCCTTGAGTAGTTGCAGTTTCGGGAGTTTTACGAATATCCATACTAACATTTTTTGTTTTACGGACAACATCTTCAACTCCTTCGGCTTGACCTAATTCATAAAAGAATTTGGCAAACTTCTCAGGATTCATAGCTAGTGATAAAGCTCTGTGGTATCCCTGTGCATCTTTCATCAATCCTGTTTCTCCATCTACAAACTTGTTTATAAAATTCAAAACATTAGATTGTTTAGATTTCAATTCAGATGCATCACCCGGACTATAGGTAACATTCTTATCGCCTACGGTAAACTCAAAACCTTTGAACTCACTTGAAAAAACCTCGTCAGTTTTTTTAGAAAACCAATCTTGCTTTTTTCTAGCCGCTTCCTCATTACTTCTCACACTCTTGAGATATTGTTCATACTCGTCTAGTTTTTTATTGTCATCAGAACTAACTCCCGCACTTGACTCAAGGGGTTGTTTGTATTGTTCTTTCTGTTCATTAAAATACTTCTTAGCTTGAACAACAGCTCGTTTTTTTGCTAACCTTTTTTTCTTAACAACTTTAGCATCATCTACATCTTCATCAAATCTAAACTCATCTAACAAATCGTCTACATCTTCTGTATCTATAGCTTCATCAGTTGCTAAATAATACTCAGCTAACAAATTATCAGGTTGTAATTCATCAAAGTCTCTATTCAAACGAACATAGTCTTCAATTCCTCTACCTGTTTCTTTTTTATATTTTAAGAAAGATGAAACATCTTCAGGCAATGCTTCTTGTTCCTCTCTTTCTTGCATCAACTCATCAAATGAATTGATGGTCTTATTATATCTTTTTCCTAAATACTCTAAAACTGTATTATCATCTAATGCAGGAGTATCTACTATTGTCTCTTCAACAACTTCTTGTTCTTCAACAACTTTTTTTTCTTCAGCTTTATCTAAAAGCTCTTGTTCGACTTCAGCTTTCCCTTTTTCAGGTGCACTAACTTCTCTTACTTTAATATTTTCTAGATTCATTGGATTTAATTTTAATTTTGTACAAAGTTAAACAATATGTTATAATTATTTTAAGCTACTATCTTGGGTCAAATTCCGATAGATTAAAACCATCTAAACTGTCCTCATTAGATTCAAAACTTTGAGGAGGTAAATTATTTTTCTTTTGATTTATCAGATTAGATTGTTCCGTATTTTGTTGACTTATTCTATTAGCTTTTGCTTTTTCTCTATCACTTTCTCTTTTTGATAAAGCAGCATCTTCTTGTCCTTTTATCTGCATGTTATATTGAAACTCTTCAGCCATAAGTGAACGTTTTAATTCAGCTTCCACTTTAAGTTTTTCTATTTCAAAAGCAACATCTGCTTGTCTGTATTGCATTTTCATTTGACCTTCAGCTTGAATTTTTTGCATTGCTGTTTGAGCAGCCATTTGTTGAGACATTTGCTGTTGTTTTGCGAGTACAGCTTGTTTAGTCATTTCTCTTTTTTCGTCTTCTTCTTTCTTTCTTTTACGCTTCATTTTCAACAATTGATTTGCAAGTTTAATATTTCTTAAAGCTCTGATATCAATTGCGTCTTCCAAGTTTATGTCTTGCTTAGATAAAGCCATTTGAATATTTTGTTCTAACATAGCTTTTTCTTCTTCATCAGGAGAAACTTCTATAAATATTCCAAAATCATATATATATAAATCATTTATTTCTTTTAATATAGACACATTGTATTTACCTATTTGATTTATAAACTCTTCTTTAAAAGCAGAATACTCTAACACATCTGCCACTCTATACGACAATGCTTCCGCAAGAGTTCTATATAAATATAAACTTGCATCCAAAATATGTCTTGTTGCGGTATTGGAATTTAATGCTGCTAATTTTTGAACACCAACTAAAGCGTCAGGATTTGGTGTAGAACCATCTCTAGCTTCATTTAGTCCTGTAACAGTTCTAATCATATCCATATAATGGTTATAATTAGTTAAAAGCATTTGAGTTTTACTCGCTCCACTATTAGAAGTAAGCTGTTGAATCGGGACTCTACCATTATTAAATTCACCATCTTGAGTATAACTTCTACCTACAACACTACCTGTTTGAAAATAAAGCCGTAGAGCGTCTTCGGGGTTATAAGCGTTACCTGTACCTAGGTCTACCTCATTAAGCCCGTCAGCGTCAATATAAACACCGTCAGGGACAGTTTTAGCAATTACTTGCTGTAGCTTTAAGTGAGTGATTTGAATTAAATCAGCAAATGGTATCATTCGTCTTGTTAAAGACTCAATATTACCCTTATACATTCTAGGTGCAACAGCAACATAATTAGGCATTGCATGTTGAGATGCTGATTTTGGTCTAACCATATTTTTAGATAATTCCCATTTTAAAATAAAGTTAGTACCCATTACCATTACTCCTTCATACCATACATCTATACGTTTACTAATTTTTTCAAAATTACCCTCTTCCTGTACTTCATCAGGCGGATTAAATTGGTCATCTTTTTCAAGAACCCTAGCTCCTCCGCCCTCTAATTTTTTCTTTTTATAAACAAATTCTTTTGTGGTTTTATAATTAAAATACATAATGGTAGCAGTATCTCTATAAAAAATACTATTCTGATAATACTGTGCTGTGTTAAAATAGTCATACCATGATTGACTGTATTTGCTTATCTTTTCTAAATCTTCATTTGTTAATGATGGGTCAATCTTCATCAGCTCTATTATAGGAACGGTTTTGATTTCACCCCAATAAAAACAATCTTTAAAATGTTTATCTTCTGTGTAACTGTATACTAAATTTGCAGGGTCAACATAAGTTATTGTTACACCACTACCTTCTAAAAATTCATGTTTAGCACACGCTATTCCACAAACAGTAATATCATAATCTAATCTTTTTCTAATATCTTGATAATGATTATCATCAAATAAAGTATTGATTGCTTCTTCTTCAGCTATCTCAATAGCAGGTTTATAATTTAAATTCATAAACAACTGAAGCTCATCATCTGTTTCAGGCAAACTGTCAGGTTGTACAACAAAAGGGTCAACATCAAAATTTTTAGAAATGTTTTGAAGAATAGGTTTAGCAGACATTTGACCCTCAACCATATCTTGATATTTTGAACGCTTTGCTTGAGACATTGCATCTTGTGCATATGCTTCAACTTTAAACAATCTGTCAGACATTCCATTTACAACAATGTCAACAAACTTAGGAATTACAGGAACTATAGACCAATCTAAATTTAAGTAAGACAAGTCTCCATCAACAGCTAATTCGTTTTTATATTTTCCTACTGATTGTTCACCACGAGCATATAATCTTAATCTATTAAAATTACCCCATTGATTATAGTATCTACACCCTACTCCATCCTTTCTAAACCACTCATATTGTATTGCTTGACCAATCTGTAAACCAAACTCTACTGTTGCTTTTTTAGCATCAGACACAAATTGACTTGGAAAACCGGCTGCACTTATATCTATTTTTATATCTTTCATTGTAATATTTTGCTTAATGTTCCTGTATTCGTGTATCTTGCAAAGTTAATGCTTATTTTTGACTCTTTTTTGGTCGGTAAATATAAGTGTTTTTGATTAGCCATTATTGCCAATCCTGAACTTATAGTTGCATCAAAACGAGTTCTATTTGAAATATCAAACTTTGCCCAATCTTCAAGCGTCTTTGTAAAATACATTGTACCCATATCTTCGGAATCTCTAAATGTTCCTTCAAAATCTAAACCTACATATTTTTCAATATATGATTCTATTGCTGCGGCATGTGATTGTTTTACATCTTCACTTGAGTTAGGGATACCACCTAATTCTCTTTCTGTTTTTGATAATTTATTATATACTTTATCGGGTCTATTTAAACTATAACCTCTATACCCTCTGTTTTTAAAATGATATAAAAGACGAGGTTTATTGTTTTCACATAATATTGGCATACCATAAAATACACAAGCCATTAAAACTTCTTCAAAAAATATTTCAGCAGTTTGAGGTCTTGCTACATATTCTAAAAAAAACTCATTACTTGGTGCGTCATCCATGTTAAATTTAGTCATTCCATGTAAAGCACCATTAGAACCTCCACCTCCAACAACACCTGAAATATCATAGGAGTCACATCCAAAAGAACCAATATGTTCATTGCCCGGATATTTTTTCCCATTGCGGATATAATATTTATTTTGAAGTTGTTTTGATGGAGTCCATCCAACCAAAAATCTTCCTCGTTTATCAGGTTTAAATATTACTTCGGTGTCTTTTATTCCATTTTTCCAATAAAACCCTCCTTGAGTAACATGATGTTGAATTATTAATGAATCATTATAATCTATTTGTTGGTATATTTTTGTTAGATTAAACAATGACTGTTTGCTTTCATCTCTAAATGCGTGAGATTCAGACCTAGGAAATTGTCTGTAATATTCATTTAAAGCATCAGGGTCGGATTTTAATGATTCAACCTCATTCTCCCAATACTCAATTGCTCCTATTCTAATCATTTCATTATCGATTCCTAAAATTGGTGTAGATGGGGTTTCTAAAACAGGCATTCCATATCTATCAATAAACCCTTCCATATTCCACTCCATAGGAATAAATAAATTATATAATCCACTTTTTGTCTGACCATTCGCATTTCTTTTAGAACTATCCGAATCTTCATACAAACTTTTAAAATTATCACCCCCCTTACTTAAAGCATTGGAAGTAGAACCCATCATACATTTACCAATAACTTTGCTACCTAACCTTAAACAAGTTTTAGTAACACGCCAATTATTTAATATGTTATTTGGCTTTAGCCATTTACCACTTTCATCATGAACTAATAATAATAATTTTTCACCATCATAAGAGTTATCATCAGTATTCTTCCAATCTATAGTAGTATCTAACCCATCTAGCTCTTCCTCTTCAACGGTATACATATTTTTCTTTGTAATTTTTGAAGCAGGTACTCTAAAAGCTAATTCAGTTTTTGGCTTATCCATACCATCTTGAATAGGTTTAAAGAAAAATGGTAAATTACTTCCAATAGGCACAACCTTGTCTGTAAACATTTTTTTAGCATCCGAACCTGTTTTAGAAAGAATACCTACCCTTGAATCTTTAGCTAATGTTCCTGTATTAACACATTCGGAAGAACCCATAAAAGAAAATCCGGAACGTCTTATTTTTAAATAACATAAACCGAAACTTCTCAGGTCTGCCCTACACGCTTCCCAATAAATAAAAAACAATCTGTTTGCTTCTCTAAAATCAGGATAACCTACATCAATTTTTGTCCATTGTAAATACATATAATGAGAACCTGTCATATATGTCGGAATACCGTTATTGTAAAACCAATACCCATATTCTCTATAATCAAACTCTTGTTCTATATAATCAATCCATTGGTTTTTAAATGTATTGGGTTGGTCGTTCCATTGAAATATGGTAGAAATTCTTTTTAGTGATTTAGGGTATTCGTGCCTTTCCCAATATTGATGCTTTGTTGCACTATGTCTTTTAGTAATTTTTTTTGGTTGGAGTGGTAATGCAATATTTATACCATTCATTTTTATTATATCTCCAATTTCACCTGTTTTTGATATAACAACAATGTCATATTTTTCATTGTATCCATATTTCCAAGTTGCACTTTTATTTTTTTTAACAAGCACATTTTTAGGAATGACTCCAACTAATTTGGTATATAATTTATTTAGAACGTCTTTCTGCAAAACCCTGATTTGTTGTTTGTTTTATACCTTTACTTTCTAGTTCAATAACATCTCTTTCTTGTTCGATTCTATTTAGTATTTCAAATGCATCAAATATTGCTAACTTTTTTGTAGCTGCTGCATTTTTTAATCTATCAGCCGACAAATCATCTTCGCTTCCGGTAACTATTTTTTCTTTAGCCACACTAATCAATTCATCGACTGCCTTTTGTCCTGCTTCAATTATTTTTAATTTAATTTCAGTATTACTCATAATTTAACTGTTATGAATTGAGACATAACTCTATACATTAATACATCATCAATTCTAAATTCATATTCACTTTCAGGTTGAAAAGCTACTTCATCACCTTTTTTTACTCCATGCTTTATTAACTCATCATTTGGATATTTCATAATACCCATTAATGGCTCGTATTTAACCGCTTTATTTAAATAATAATCTTTAGCTGCAATTGGTTCTACAAAACAATATTTGTCGTGAGCAAACCATTCTCCATTTTTATTATACAAAAAAAATTGGTCGTTATCTATAAAAAATAAATCATCTTTAAAATAACTTCTGCCGCTTTTCTGTATACCTTTCATGTCATAATAATATTTAAAAACATTATGATGAACTAATAATATATCACCTACTTCAATAGGTCCGCAATAATTTAATGGTAAAGAAACTACTATCCCATAACGATTTGAAAACTTATGGTCTTCTTGTGAAGAACTAACAATAAATTCTACCTCACCAAAATTTTTAGTATTATCGTATCTTTTTCCTTTTACCGGTTGTACGATGAAGCTGTGAGGTGATTGCATTTTGATTCATTGTTTAAAAATTTATATTATATTCAATAGAAATCGGCATCACTCTGTTAAACGATTTCCATAATTTGATTTCATTGCCTTGAATTATGTATATATTAAAATTACCTGATGAAGTTTCAAACTTTATTAAATGGATAATATAGTTTCCTCCTAATACTTCTTGTCCAACTAAATAATGCATAGCACCTGATTTATAGTCAGGTCCTACTGAAATTTTTCTTATATCCATTACATTTTATTTCTAGAATGCGTCTTCTATTCTATATTTTATTTTAAATGTTGCTGACCCTCCACCTTGTGTTGGATTAGTATCAGCAAATACTTCTAATGCAGCGTTCACTTTAATCTGACCATTTGCATTTCCATTACTTTGTGCAGGAGGTATTGTTTGATAAAAATCACTTCCTGAATTTAACATACCATTATCAAAATTTAAAAATGGTTGGAACTGAATATTAGTACCACCACTTGAAAATCTAACAGCAACATCATTTGTATAATCAAAGTTTGGAGCTGAATAGCTTAATTTCCATAAACATTCTACTACACTAATCATTTTACCTGCACCCGGAGCAGGAACTAATTCTATTGGTGTTGTAGCTAAAGCCATCATTTGTGCATTTGATATAGTAGTTGTTGTTTCTACAACATTTGCTGTTCCACTATCAACCCATATTAATCCGGTGTTTGCAGGGTTTTTTGCCAAAATTTGTCCTGATGTACCTACGTTGTCACCTGCATCTCTAATTTCTTTTACATATATATCTTTCCATCTTAATGCGGATGTACCTAAGTCAATAGCTACGTCAGTCGTTGGCTTTATAATACCTACACTATTAAGTTCACCTTTTGTAGTTATATCAGTTGGGAAAGCTATAGTTAATGCTTGTGCATTACCTGCAGTTTCTATTTCATTAGCTGTACCCGCAATAGTTAAAGATTGTGTAGCTAAATCCACCGCCGGTGTTCCTGTGTTTGAGTCTCCTAAAAACTCTAAAGAATTAGCAGTTATTGAAGACCATGATAATTGGTTAGCACCATTTTTAACTAAATACTGTCCTGCAGTTCCTAATCCGCCATTAACTGCCTGAATATCGTTTACAAATATTTCTGACCATCTTAATAATGTTGTACCAAGTGGTACTGCCGCAGTTGTTTTAGGGGATAATGAAGTAGTAATTTCCATTGTATCCGGTACTACTACGTTTGAAGGTAGTGACAATGTAGCTGACTGACCTGATACTGTTGAGGTAATTTCATTTGCAGTACCTGCAATAGTTAAGGATTGTGTTGGTAAAGCAACACTACCTGCAGTTGAACCATCAGATATATTTAATGTACTGTTATTTTGTGCAGCCCATGCTAATTGCCCGGAAGCATTTGAAGATAGAACTTGACCATTTGTTCCTCCTGAACCTGCATGGTCATACAATTCACTTAAATACATTCTTAACATTCTTTCACTACCACTTCCTATTTTAGTAGTAAGGTCACTCTTAGGAAGTAAATCAGTACCTACGGTAATAGTGGTTGTTGATTCGATACTGCCCGGAGCTACAAATGTTGATGGAATACTATATGTGATTGTTCTTGTAGCATCAGATACTGTTGTTATTTCATTAGCAGTTCCCAAAAATCTCATTGGAGCTGATGAAGAACTTTCACCAATACTAACAGATGAATTTGTACCGGAATCACCTATAAAATATACAGTTGGTACATACCACTCTAAAGCAGTATTACCTAAATTTTTTCTTAATACTTGATACTCTGTACCTGTGCTATTCGTACCATCTAAAATATCATCAGTAGCTAGAGATACCCATTTTAATGAAGAACTACCTAATTTACTATTGCTGTCAGTAACAGGTAAAACATCTCCTGTTATATTAATATCGTTTTTAGTAGTTATGTCCGTTGGAAAGGCAACAGTAATTGTTTGTGAACCTCCAACTGTTACAATTTCATTTGATGTTCCGGCAACAGTTAATGTTTGTGTTGGAAGGTCAACAACTCCTGTTCCTGTATCACCTGCAATTTGTAAATCGTCTGTACCTGTGTTTGCCACCCATGCTAATCCTGAACCTGTAGATGATAATACTTGACCTGATGTACCTGCTGAATCAGCTGCATCATAAATTAAGTCAGCATATAATGCTAAAAACTTTTCTGTAGCTGAAGCTAAATTACTTGTGCTATCCGAAACAGGAAGCACATCGCCTGTAGCAATTAAATTTGTAGTAGCTTTTACTGAACCCGGAGCAATTAATACTGAAGGCAATGATAAAGTTAATGTTTGGTTGTTACCTGCAGTTACTATTTGATTTGTTGTTCCAAGAACAGAAAAAGATTGAGAATTTAAATCTACTGAAGGTGTTCCTGTGTTAGAATCTCCTAAAAATTCTAATGAAGAATCATCAGGTGTAGTCCACTCTAATGCTGTATTAGCTGCATTTTTGGCTAAAACCATATTAGCTCCACCCAAACTATCTGCTCCATCTGCAATAGACCTAACATATAAGTCTCTATATTTATCGGCACTTGTACCAATATCGTAAAGCATATCGCCTTGAGCTTTTATGTCTTGCGTTTCAATAGCTCCTCTAAACGTTACAGTTGCAGGTAATCTAAATGCAACAGTTTCAGATACAGGAGACAAAACTTCTACCTCGTTTGTTGTTCCAACAAATGAAATTATCTCAGTAGCTAAATCTACCACAAAAGTAGCTCCTCCTGAACTTCCTATTCTTACTGATAAATCTTCATTTGGTATATCTATCCAAGCTAATGAACTACCTGCAGGTCCTGCCGATAAAACTTGATTAGCTGTACCTTGAGCATTTGATGCATCAATAATTGAATCTGTTCCAAGCACAGTCCATTTTAATGTAGCACTACCTAGTTTTGTGTTGCTATCAGTTACAGGAGCTAAAGAAGTTCCACCTACTGATACATCACCGGGTGTTATCATATTACTTGTAAAAGCAATTTGCATTGTTTGTGCTCCATCACCTGTTGTGGTTACTTGGTTTGCTGTACCTAATATTCTTAAAGATTGAGTCGGTATATTTACGGCTGTTGTACTTGTATCATAAAAACATGATAAATCATCAACAGTTCCTATAGCTGTATCTACATAACTCTTAATAGCAAGTGTACTTGCTAAATTAGTATTTGCAGCTCCTGCTAAAGAAGTTGATGTAATTAAAGAAGAACCACCAACTGTTCCCGATAAGGTTAATACGCCACTAGCGATTAAATTAGTCGGAACAGTTAGCGTAATTATTTCACCAACGTCAGCTCTTAAATCATCTATATAAGCTACTCCATCAATGTATAAATCTTTCCATTCTTTAGTTGACGAACCAATATCAAATTGGTCATCAATTGTTGGTATTAGCGACGAAGCTATATTCCCAAATATAAACGTCTGAAGTGCTTCGACTGTAACCGTCTTAGTGGCTAAAGAAGAATCTTTATCTGTTAATATTAAATAATCTTCATTTGTCGGGGTTATATTGGGATAACTCGTAGTGTCGCTAATTTTTGCCATTTACTCTTTTTTTTCTGATTCTTTTTCTTTTTCAGCTTCAGCTTTTATTTCCTCCACCGTTCTTACTTCTCCGGTTTGCATATTAATACTGCTATCCTTTCCGTACTTCTTAATCAACTCTTGTTCAAAAACAGCAAACTCGGATTTAATTTTATCTAGTTCTTGTAAAATTCCCGCCTTTTGCATCTCAACATCAGCTATTCTTAATTTAGCTTTTGTAAAGTCGTTCTGTGATTTTTGAATTGATTCTAATTCTGTGTCTGTTAATTTTTTACTCATTTCATTAAATTTTAAGTGTTTATAATTATTTTTATTTTTACAAAGATAATAAAATATTATCTAAACTCTCTAACAAGTTGCTATACTACTAGCTTGTTCATCTTCAACATACAATAATCCACCATTTGCCATTTTATAATAATTGTCAGCCATTGGTGAAGTACCTGCTGAATTAGTATAACAATTGTCACCAACAGAAGGATATGTTCCTGAACCATCGTGATAATAAGTTACATTAGTTGCAGAGCCACAAACTGCCTTACCACTACCTCCACCAAAACTTCCACTAAATGCCGTAATAGATGACGCATCTTTGTCATATCCATAAAAGGAATTAGTTTGTACAGGTGTAGTGTTAGGAGGATAAGATGAACTCGAAGTATTAATTGAAGGATAGGATTGCCCTGACCCATATGTATTTCCTCCTGCAACTAAATCTCTAATAGATATAGCTCCGGTTATACTTCCTGACCCCCATGTGCCATACGCACATTCTCTAGCCATATTTAAAAAGTCTAATGCTCCTGACGAGGGTATAGCCATAATATATTATTTTTTTCCTCCCATATTAGTCGGCTTAGGCATATTCAACTTTCTGCCTTTTCTTTTTTTACCTGCTAACGCTCTTGGAATATCATCTAGTTGATTTCCTACTTGCTTTAAAGCATTACCCACATCGGCTAATTCTTTAGAAGTTAGTTTATATCTTTTTTTAATTTCTTTTAAAGCAGCTATACTTTTTTCATCGATGGAGGTTTTATTCCATAAAGCATTCCACATATCTTTCCAATATTGTTTTGTTAATTTCCACATGATTTATTTTTTAAAATTTCTATTTCATTTTTTAATTCTTTGATAGATTCAATTAGTAATGGTACTAATCTACCATAATCTACTGTTAAATAATCTTCATCATTATCGTAAGAGATAGGTGCAGTTTCAATAACTTCAGGCATAACTCTTTGTACTTCTTGTGCACTAACTCCTACTTGTCTTTCATAATTTTCATATCCAAGTTCAGCTGCTTTTTCATTTTGTGTATAATAATAACCATTTAGTTTACACACTTTATCTAAAGCATCAGGAATATTACCTTTAAAATCTTTTAGTCTTTCATCCGAATAGTATGCTATAATGTTACCTGTTGCTCTGATTGTACCACTTGCAGTTGAAGTTGTACCTGCAGATATACCATATCCCGAAGGAACATAGAATCCACTTGCTGTAGTATAAATTGAATTTTCATCAAACGTCATAGACCCATTTGAACCAAAGCCATTTATTTTAGTAATTATATCTGAGCCATCACAATTTAATTCAAACGTACCACTCCCGTCTTCTCTAATAGCATAATCGCCATTAAAGATTAATTTATTATCTGTACTGTTATATGTTAATCCATTATCACTACTAAGTGATGAAGTGCCTGTCCAATACGCTATTCTCTGATTTACACCTGTACCTGTTACCGTTCCTGAATTAGTAGTATATCCTGAATCATTTGTCCATTGTGATATATTACCACTTTTATTTGTAAAAGTAGTTGTTGAAGAAGCTGTAACATCCCCTTGTGGAGCAGCGGCAACTAAATTAGTTACACTTACTTTTTTATTGGCTAAGCCACTTGTGTCATAAAGTAATAAGTAATCTCCACCGGCAGCTGTTGCTCCTAATGCGGTTTGACCTTGAATATCAAGTCCTATATTTAATGTTCCGCTTGTAGTCCAACTTGAACTTCCTCCTAATGTAATACCTGCTTTATTTCCTGTTTGTTCAGTAAATGCAACCGAGGTTACAGTACCTGCAGTTGAAGAAGTACCTGCACCAATCGCTGTTCTAAAATCTGAAGCACTTAATGAGCTAACTGAGTTGTCAGCATTCATTCTTGGAAAAGTAACCGCACTAGGATTAGTAAGCGTAAAAAACGCTTGACCAACTGTAGTTCCACCCAAAGATGTTCTTCCATCAGCTGCAAGTAATCCTGTGGACTGCCCATTCCATTTAAATCTATCTGTGTATGCAGTATTCCATTCTGTTGATGTGTTTCCCGTAACTGTTAAAACAGTTCCACTAAATGTCATATTAGCATTTCCTTCAACTGTAGTTGCATCCGTCCAAATAGCAACTTGGTTATCTACAGGTGTGCCTGATGCGACTACATCACCACTACCTGTACCTGCTCCGATATAACTTCTTAAATTAGCTCCCGTTACATACTTTATTTCACCACTATCTGACATTAAGAATTTGTCAGTATCACTTCCAATTTGAGAAATAGAACTTATAGTTTGTGTACCTGTTACTTCTACACCACTACTTGTTGTTTCAATTTTTTTGCTACCATTATAGTATAAATCTACTGCTCCACCTGTTCTTGCTATAATCTTTGATGCACCAGCTGATGATTCAAAGAACATATTATTACTAGCTTTTACATATAAATCACCTGTACCTGTATCAGATATAAAAGAATTACTGCCGTCGTGATATATTTTTAAATCTTTCCCTTGCCCTAACGCAATAACATCATTATCACCCCATTTAGTATAAGTATAGGTTCCATCAGCACTACCGCCATCTAAAAAGAAATATGAAACCAAACCACCGCTACCATTGTCGCATCTGAATTTCATATCGCCATCATCAACAGTTTGGTCTATGTAAAAAGTACCTTCTGTGTTTTTAATATAAGAATCTGTGCCGTCGTGATATAGTTGTAAATCTCCAGAGCCTCCAAACAATGCTTTTTTATTATCAGCGAATATAGCGTCTTTTTGAAAGTTTACATTTGTTTGTGAACCATCTAATCTAAAATATTCAGTTGTACCTCCAGAACCATCATCACAAGTAAATACTATATCTCCATCATCTTGTCTGTTTCTAATAGTTAAATTACCTGTATAATTATCAATAAATGAATCAGCACTATTATGAAAGATTTGTAAATCACCTGAAGTTCCTAATTCTAACAAAGCACTATCAATAAACCTTGCATTTTTATTAAACGTAACTCTTGTTTCACTACCATCTAAAAAGAAATATGTAGCAACATCACCACTTCCATCATCACATCTAAATAAAATATCTTTATCATCTGATAAATTTTCAATATAGAAATCATTAGTATAATTTCTAATGTAACTACTATTATTACTTGGCTCGTGCCATATTCTTAAATCTTGGTCGCCACCAAAAGTAGCTACACCACCATCATTCCATCTTGTATATGTATAAGTACCATCAGCTGAACTGCCATCCAAATAGAAATATGTAGCAGTTCCTCCTGAACCGTCATCTGCTTGAAAAATAATATCTTTATCAGCAGTTATATTTTTAATAATAAAATTATTACTATCATTGGATAATCTACCAAACTCAGCACTACTAGCTCCTCTTAATACTACATCATTTCCACCTGAATCTAATCTTAAATCGTCTACTGAAGCAATAGTAAAATCTCCACTTCCACTTTCTGTTAAGGTTGCATAGTTAGCTCCATCACTTGATATTGATACAGCGCCTTCAGAAACTTTTAATGGTGTTCTTACTTCTAAATCACCACTACTAAAAGTAGCTCTAATGGTTGAAGTCTGTTGTACTTGAAATTTTCCATTACTATCATTGTAAATATACCAAGAATCATTGCTTTGATTAGTAAATTGAATATTAGGAGAAGCCCCTGAACTATCATCCATAACTATATTACCAGTCATAGTACCACCTGCGAGTGGTAAGTAATCAGCTCCAACAGCAGGCGTTGAACCGTTAATTGAATCTACCCAAAGATTTGCAAATCTAGTGCTATTAGAACCTAAATCTACATCGCTATCAGTTTGTGGGGCGAATACTCCATCGGAAAGTTTTACTTGTGTAGCTCCATTAACTCTAAATTTAATTAAGTTATCAGTTATAAATCCTATATAATTATCTCCGTCTCTACCAATGTAACTTGTGGTAGTAATAGTGTTAGAACTCATTGCAATACCAGCAGTCATATTTAACCCCGCCATATCTGACGAAGCTGACGTGGTAATACCTCCAGCAATGTTTTGGGAATTGAGGAAATTTATAGCCATATTTTATTTAATTAAACTCTCCTACTATACACACTTAGTACATAATACTCTTAAAGTACTAGCTGTTTGTGTAGACGAGCAAGTGACTGTTACTAATGACGAACTAGTTCTTTCCACCTGAGCAAATACTGTAGCTCCATCAGAAATTCTATATATTTGAACTATAACGTCTTCACTAGTTAATCCATGCGATACTGTAAATGTAGATGCGTCAACACTTGGGAAAGTGCCTGCAAATGAATTATCATTTACCATTCCGCCTAATAAATTACCATAAGTAATTTTCTTATTAGTGTCATTTGCTGCATCGTGAATTATAAGTTCATCAGCAGTAGATGGAGTTGTAAGTCCAGTTTGCCCATCAATGTCTAGTCCAACAACTGCTGCTTGACCTTCACCTGTAGCTCCCGTTACTGATATACCTTTTAATTCATTTGCACTTGATGCTGCTACGGTAGCTGTATAGTTACCTGTAGTTTCTGTTCCTAGTATTACCCCATTGTTTTTAATGGTTACCGCACCTGCCGCACTAACAGCAAAGTTGTCTGAGCTAAATGATGCTACACCAACTGTAGTAGTTGTAGCTAAACTAATATTCTTGTTAACTTCCGTCCAATCACCTTCATCTGTTGGGTTATCTTGGTTAGAAATAATTAAATCTCCAATCTCTAATGGAACTGACCAGAATGTTCCACCTGAACCACTTCCCGCTACAGTTACCACGTATGTATAACCAGTTAATACACTAGCTCCCGTTGGTGGGTCAGCTGATGCATCGTATCCCCCTTGAAATACTAATTGTCCACTTACCGCACTATCTACATATCCTTTTGAAGCTGCATCAGTCGAAGCTGTAACCGTATCAACACCTGTAATTCTTCCAGTTCCTGTTAAAGTAATATCACCACCACCAACTGTTAAGTCTCCTGGTATTGTTACATTTGTAGCTAATCCTATTGAAACAGTTCTACCGCTTTCGGAAACAGTTGTTTGATTCGCTGTAGGCTCAAATGTTGCAGTTTGTCCTGAACTTACCGTGGAAGAATTACCTCCACTATCTGCTACAGTCCAACTACCATAATTATCTGAAGTTGGGAAAGTTACTGTTTCCACATTGATTCCAGTAATGTGTCCAGTTGCGTTTGTTGTTACACTATCAACTACATCTAAAGTTCCTCCTGAACCAGGTGAAGCTGAAGTCGTTGTATCACTTCTATTTGTAGTATCGTGATTTAGGGTGACACTACCTGAAGCGCCACCACCATTTAAATACGTACCAGCAGTAACATTTGTAATATCACCAGCATTATTTGTAAATGGTAAATCAGAAACATTGTGATATTCTACTGCATTACTAGAATTATTACTAGTCATAATTTTATCACTTGTACCTACTGAATTACCAGTATCATCAGTTGCTTCTAATATAATATTGTCTGCGCCAGCATAATCAATAGCTATTGTAGGTACAGGGCCAGTTGCGTTAGTAATTGTAATACCCGCGCCTTCTGTCAATCCTGTTATATCTCCTTGTGGAGCAGCTGCTAAAAGATTTGCAACTGTAATTGACTTGTTTGTTGTTGTGCTTAAATCATAAAGAATTAGCTCATCGTCAGTGGCTGCTGTAGCCCCTAAATTTGTTTGACCAATAATATCTAAGCCTACATCAGGAATAGGGCCAGTGCTATTTGCTACTGTAATACCTTTTTTCGCGTCATCAGTAGAAGCTGTTACAGCTGTTACATCACCTTGAGGCACTAAAGCAACTATGTCACTTATCAATGCTTTTTTACTAGAATTATCAGTTACATCTACTATCGCCACATAATCCGTTGCTACAGCTGTTGCTGTACTAAGCTCATTTAAATCTAAATTAAATGTAACTGTTCTTGTTGATAATGATGTATCTATACCAGTTCCACCAGTAAATGTTGCTGTTTCTCCATCAGATACTGTGTTTGTCCCTGCGGTTGAATCAGCGCCTAAAGTCCAAGAAGAATAAGTTCCTCCAGGTGTTACCCAAGTACCATCACCTCTTAAGAATGTTGAGGCAGAACCTCCAGTTGGCACATGACCAACATTTGTTGTTCCTCCATATGCAAGAGAACTAATCGTTACAGCTCCTGTAGAACTATTAACGCTTAATGCTGTACCTGAAGATGTTCCTCCGTTTGCTACTGCAATAGAATCAACATCACCTGTTCCATCTAAAGTTATCCATGATGAACCGTCAGCATTATAATATCTTAATGAACCGTCTGTAGAATTGTAATAGATTCTACCACCTGTTCCAGCTGGATTGCTTGTTAAGTTTTCAATTCTAACTTGGACTAATTGATTTACATTTAAATCTAAATTGCCCGCTATGCTTACTGCATTTAAAAAATTTATTGCCATTTTTTCTTCTTTTTTTAATTACAAGTAACTGTTCCTCCTGTCGCTGCGCTAAAGGTGATTGTTACTTTATTATCATTTATATAATCTACCAAACCATAAACTTCATTTCCTGAAGTATCAATACAGCTAACAGCAGGTTTTTTGTTTAAATTATGATTCACCGTCCAAGTTGTAAGCGGTGCACCAAACACTTCTGTGTAATTTTTATCTCCGCCTGACGCAGACACATTATACTGCAACAAAGATATAAAATAATCCTCATTACTTTCTAAGCTTCCATTGCTTGCTACGTGAGTCAAGCCAATATCCCAAAAATTTAGTTCAGCTCCATCTTGAACTGCGGTGTTCCATGTAAATATACCAAACACCGAAGTGTTCTTACATTGTGAAATAAGCACTTGAGAACCAACAAGAGGATTATTGTAAAAAGAATTTACATCCACTAAACTTTTTGTATACTTGCTTAGCATAAATCCCGTTACAGTACTGAACAAGACATCCCCTTCTCCTGATGTAGAAAAAGAAATTGTTCCCGCTTCTCTTATATCTGTTGATATCCAATTTTGATACTTATATCTTAAAGAATCCGATTCAACTTTATTAAAATTATTTAAATAAATAGCTACATCTTTTGCAGTAAAATTTTTAGTTTCTTTTAATGCAGTTGCATCTGTTCCAATCCATTTGTCATTATCAACAACAGGGGTAGAAATTGCATATGTACTGATTTTTGCCATTTATTATTTTTTTAATCTTTTTCCTTTTTCGTAACTACGTCCACCGAAGTATGCTGCGGTAATTGTTATTAGCAGCATTTTAAGTAATTCTTTCCACTCATCATCAACTGCAAAGTTAATAAATCCTGAGTCAACAAAAATAAGCAAAACAGTAGATACAAAAAGAAATATTAGTGTCAGGGGTCTCACTGACTTTGAAAGTTTATTATCGGATGCCATATCTGCCTTCCATCTTTCAGAAATATTTTTTTCTATTTCAGCTTCTGCATTAATAAACATAGTAGTCATTTCTTTTTCAAATGCAGCTTTTTCATCTTTTGTGTGCACAAACTTATCAATCATACCAGTAAGCTTGTCACCTACTTCAAGAGCTGCACTTCCAAATATTTTTCCTAATATTTCTTTCATATCGTTTTATATTTAGTTTTGTAATCTTCTTTATATGCTTTTAAACATCTATTTCTATTATCTTCTTTTGAAACAAAAGAAACATGAATCCAATTAGGGTTCATGTCAGTTCCGAATTCCCAGATGAGTTGGTCGAAACAAAGATTTTCTTTAATCCAATGAAACATTTCAGCATTGCTTTTGTGCCCATAAACATCATCCAGGTCAATCGCTTGTCCTTTACAATGCTGGCTGGAAGCTACACCTCCAATTTTTTCATTTAGTTCGGGTGACCTAAAAAAAGAATTTACTTTTATTGGGCCTCCGACCCATTCACGCAATGGCTCAAACACTTCTTCAGCAGTAAGCTGCATCGCTTCTACTTGCGTGGGATTAGGAGTGTTGTCTATTCTTTTACGCTTTGCAGTGTTAGAATGTATAGCTTCTGCATACGCAATATGCTTGCTTATTCTCATAATTCAATATTTAATCCTATTGTTGATTTAAAAATTTCAGTATCCCAAAATTTAGTATACTCACCTTCTACAAAAATACCTAATTTATTTGTGAGGTTCCATCCCAGTATTAGTCCAAACTGATAATCGTCCCATTGTTCTAACTCAGAATCTTCTCTCAATCCTCCCAGCCCCCAGTTATTTCTGTTTAAATAACTAAAAGCTTCATCGCCTTTAAAGTATTTATGATATGGTAATATATAATTTGCATAACTATGTAGCCAAAATTTCTCACGATACAAATAATAATCTGCACCCACAATCGGTGCTACTTCGGCAAAGGCATCAAGTAAATCCCATTGCTCTCTGTTATATCTATTCATTAAGTCAGCAAAAACTGTCTCCCGAAATTCTAAATCCGTATGAGCCACTATTGTTCCATCTTCGTCTATCCAATACCAATCTGAAATTTCATTACCTAATTGGTCTGTTTGATTATAATATATATCATCATAACCATATTCAAACCCTAAAGTGTACCAAGGATTTAATGCGTAACCGTCTTCATCTGTTTCATTTAACCATATTTCCACGGGATTATATCCAAAAGCTTGGTCATGAGTTCTAGCTATTACACCAGCGCTTATACTAAACTTTTTACCTATAGGTAATCTAGCCCTTACTTCAGCTGAATTATATTTAAACCCTACATTGCCTTCTTCTCTAGATTCGAGTTTAACAATGTGATTTTTACCAGTATGCCTAAGAAAGTAACGGTGATTAGTAAACACCTCACCTCTTTCCCTTTCTTTCTCCCAGTGAAATAAATATTCCCACCCATCAAATGCAGCTGTTGGAGAAGATAATGCTACATTTTTTTCAGTTCCATCATAGTAAGCTTTTTCTTTATTTTCATAATCAAACCTAGCTATTCTTCTTATTCCTATTCCATAACGATAATCAAATTCGTGATACTCAGTAGCATCTTGCACTACGGGTACATCATACAAACTACCACTAGGATTAGTTCTAACAATATAGTCAATAGATTGTTTTTGATATGGGTTGCTTACATCACCCGCCATATAAAGGGTTCCGTATTTTAAAAAATCTTCATATACTTTTGAAAACATATTTTGTTTTTTAAAACCTCTTTTTAATTTATTTACTTCTTTATTGGATGGTTCTACAATTACTTGTGCTTGCGCATTAAAAGTAAGAGCAGCTAATAAGTAAATTATTACGATATAAAGTATGCTGTGTAAAGCAAACTTTTCAGTCTTCTTTTTTTTGTCCATAGTTAAAATTTACGTTTAATAATCTTGTTTATATGCAACTGCATAATCTCTAATGTATTATCAGGAAGCTTAAGAGAGATATCACTTTCAACTCTTAATACAGTATTACCATTGTGAAATAAAATCACCGTAGGTAAATATTTTATATTTTCTTTTTTAAAAATTTTTGGATGTTCAGTTAAATATAAGCGAAGCATGTCTGCTCCTTCTAACTTACTTATATCTATTTCGTTGGCTTGAACAAAGTCAGCCGAAAATTGAATGACTACTATGCCATCTTTATAAGATTGAGAAAACGCAAGAGTGGGTAGTAACAATAATATAGCTATCCACAGTTTCATCTTTCATTGGTTAATTCAAAAATACGTTCATCAAGTTTTTCAAGTGTTGATTTCATTTCTTTTACATCTTCTTGAGTCGTCATAATAGCATCACGAATTATTTGGTCTTTGTATGTAAATTCTGTTTTAGTTACTTCTGGCGCGGGTAGCTCCATAGCTTTAGCTATGTCTGCTTGTAAAACAAAGTACATACTACACAACGAAACAGTAAACCCAATAATCATACTTATAGTTTTTAGGTCTAATGTAACTTTAGTATCTTCTCCTATTTGTTGTGCCATTATTTACGAAAGTGCTATGCATTTATCTCTACACTCTGCTGTAGTGTTTGATTCTTTTAATTGTAATACTTGTGCTGGTAAATACTCTCCTAGTTTTGCGTTTTCAAATTTTACTGTGTTATTACCTACAGTTACTACATCTATATCTACATAACGAGGGTCAGTTACTCCAGCTGCTGCTCCCGATATATCTTGTTTTACATCTACATCTGAACCTACCCATAAAACACAGCCTTCAGATGGCTTGTTGTATATTTTATAAGTAACTGTCCCTGAAGCTCCAACAATACTTGGAGTGACAGATAATACTGTATCGCTGTCTACAGCAGTTACACGATATGCTCTTACATCTGTAGTATCGTATATAATTGCTCCCACAACAACTGATGTTAAAAATGTTTGGGTAGCATCTGAAAACTTATCTTGCGTAGATGCATCACCCGCAGCACTAGAAACTGTAAATGAGTTTGGGTCTGGAATAGGTACTGTGTCGCTTGCTAGAACTACAATTGCATTAGCTGTATTTACTTGAATTTTTGAATACATATTTTTTTATTTTTTATATGGAAATAATCTATTAAGTGTATCTCTTCTTTCATCACACCCGCAAGGCTTTTCCGTTACTTTACTTACTTTGTCTACCACTGCTTTTATTCCAGTAGCTCTAGTTATTTTTTCTATAGAATCACCCAAGCCTCTGCTAGGATTATTCCTACTTAGATTCCTCCTCACAATGATGGTTTTTACAAGCGCATAATTTGTATGGACATTGAGAAACTTCAAACATTAATTTTGAAAACACCCAATTCCAAGCGCACTGAAATTTACATAACAATTGTTTCATACTATTTTCTAATAAGCTTTCCTAAATGCTCGTGTACATTGTGGTGATACTCCATTCCGTGGTCTCCACTATATGCGTGTCCAGTCATTTTTTTAGCCATTCCTTTGCTTTCGTCTCTACGTGACTTTAAAGATTGACTTTTTTTCCCGTGCTTAGCGCCTAATGACTCATCGAGTCTTGCGTTATATCCTTGCTTTTTTGCCATAACTATTTCTTTTTTTTGTTAATTTTTCTCATCATTTTAGCAAAATTGTATTTCTTTGACCCTTTAGGGCAAGATTTGCTACCAAATTTTTTACCTGTACAGTCACCTAATGTTCCTCTACGTTTTGCATTTGCAAAAACTTTTTGTATAAAATTTCCGTCTTTCGCCATTACTTCTGAATTATTTATTTGACAAAGATACTAATATTTTCTTTGTATGCTTTTAGCACTTCCATCTTCGTCTTGCTTGTCTGATTCTAGAGTTAGGGTCATTTCTTGTAGCCGCGCTACTTCTTTTTAATTGACCTAAACTTCGAGCACAATATGACTTTCTTCTTTTAGCAGCTTTGCTTCCTTTTTTAACTTTGCCTGTTACTGCGGTTTTTAACTTACTACCAGGATTTGCTTTACGGTATGCAGCCACACCCTTCTTTGTCATACCTGCACCAGCTTTAGTTTTTCTGTAGTTACCGCCTTTACCGACAGTTCTTCTAATTGGTTTTGCTTTTGCTCTTGCCATTATCTAACTCCTTTTACATTTCTAACAAACTGTTTCCCTTTTGCTCCTTCTCTTTTTTTCTTTTTAGCTGTAGCTGCTAATTTTTTCTTTGACAATCTTCTAGCTTTGGCTAAAGGTAAACATCTGTCAGGGTTTTTTTTATTTTTACTGGTACCACAAGGGCCTTTGATTTTACCATCAGTACCTATGCGCACCCATTTTTGGTCACGCCATTTTTTTAATTCACCCATTACTTACTTTTTTTTGCGTAGTTAGGGTCTTTACAATATTTACTAGCAGCCATATTAGCATAAGCCGAAGGGTATTTATCAAATGTTCTTTTAGCCCATGCAATTCCTGCTGGACAAATTTTATTTCCTTTTTTCTTTGTTCTTCCCTTAGCCATTAGTAACCTTTCATATATCTGTTAGGATTATTTTTCTTTGAACCCTTCATAAGTTTAGCAAATGTATCCGCTTGTGCTTTACCCACTGCGGTGTATGGAAAAACTTTTTTCTTTTTAGTACCCGAGTCTGGGCAAGTATAACTAACTGTCGGCATTTTTCTTTGGTGTTTTAGGTTTGTAAGTAGATGCAAAAGTATTCAACGTTCCTAATCCTAAGATTTTTTTTCTTTTCATCTTAGTAGTTTTCTTTTTATTTTTTTTAGCATTAGCTTTCCACTCGGCTAAATAATTATAATCTTTTTCGTCTGGCATAATTTTATTATTTTTACAAAGATACAAATTTAATAAAATGCAATTTAATTATTTAAAATACTGGAGGGTTGTACGTTATTGGGTAAAAGCAAAGTATGGTTTAACCACGGGTGAGTTGGATATGTTGCTTTTTTTATATTCAGAAGACTACTTTAGTAAAGATAAGTTTGGGGAGTTTGACGAACTGTTAAGCTGGAACGTTAATAGATTTGATAAGTTGCTGAGAGACAAGTGGATAGAGGTGTTTAGAAAACGTTCAGGAAAAGAAAAAGCTCTTTATCAGTTATCTTACAAAGCCAAACGAGTAATCAATGGGATATATAAAAAATTAAACGGTGAAGAAATACCTACGTCTAAAGATAATCCTATATTTTTAAGAAAAGTTTCGTATAGCGATAAAGTCTATAGAAATTTTATTATAGAAATGAATAAGTTTATACGACAACAACAACGTCTCTCTCAGAAATAATAGTACAAGGTTTGTTATCAATTAACATTGTATATCCGCTTCTACTATCATAGTATATTATATCTCCGCTTTTTAATGTAGGAACATCTGTGCCAGGTTTTATTACTTTGGCTTTACGGTATCTAAGTGAGTCCTTGTCTTTATCTGATAATAATAATCCTGAGTCAGTAGTTATCTCTTCATCTATTATATCTACTGCAATATATTTATTAAGTGGTTGCATTTGCTTCATATGTTCTTGCCATTGTTATTATAGCATTAGTACTTAAAATTGTGTTGGCTACTGATACAGCATTTTTAATTGCATGTTTAGTAACCTTAAGAGGGTCTATAACTCCAAGCTCTAATAAATCCCCATACCTTTCGTTCTTAACATCATACCCGTGCCTAGGGTCTAACAGTCCTTCATATATTTCTTCGGCTTTTAACCCAGCATTATCTAGTATCTGTTCCAGGGGTGCTTTCAAAGCGTCCCCTAAAATTGCGTAAGCAATTTTTTTAGAAATATTTTTTTGGTCAAGGTCATTAGATTTATTAGCATACATCTTTGCTATATTATATAATACTGTTCCTCCGCCTGGTAATATACCTTCTGTTAATGCAGAGCGAACCGCACATACTGCATCATCTACTCTATCATATAATTCTTTTTGTTCTAAATCTGTTTGACCTCCTACGTGTATTACACCGATGCCCCCAGTTAAAGATGCTATTCGAGACAAGATAAAATCTTTATCTGCTTTTTTTGTCGCTAACTTATGACTGTCCCACAGTTGTTTTACTCTTTCCTCTACTACAGCATCAGTAACTTCAGGGTCTTTAATAATGACTGTAGAGTCGCTTCCAACTATCACCTTAGAAGCATGACCTAAGTCATTAAAAGTTATAAGGCTTAAATCATCACCAGTCTTTTCAGAAAAATATGTAGCATTAACTGAAACAGCAATGTCTTGCATAAGCTCTCTTTGTTTATATCCAAACTGTGGTGGAGAGATTTGACACACATTTAGTTTTTTCTTAATCACATTAGCTGCTAAAGTATTTAATACATTTTCGCTCACAGGGCAGATTAATAATAATCTTTTGTTTTGTTGAATTATAGGTTTTAAAATATTCTCTATGTTTAGTATGTTCTCCAC
>Ga0208919_1000059_pt1 | contig 77567 bp, 112 predicted proteins | sample 4_EtaG_FD_184076 | JGI IMG/M metagenome (GOLD analysis project Ga0208919, IMG submission 184076) | Marine viral communities from the Subarctic Pacific Ocean - 4_ETSP_OMZ_AT15127 metaG (SPAdes) (version 3) | ecosystem: Environmental > Aquatic > Marine > Oceanic | place: Pacific Ocean | collected... | reverse complement strand
GTGAGAGTGTTATAAAAGATGTTTATGTTGGTAAGTTTGTACTGGTTCAATCAGTTGACGAGACTATAGAACTTACCGTAGAGAATAATGTGTACAGCCTAACGGAAGCTACAGAATTAGAGCAAGACTTATTGCAAGCACTATTCGTACTACGCAAGCAACACATATTGAATTTAGACAATGACATTACTACAAGCCCTAGCACGCTATAGGAGATTGAATATGAATAAAGAATACGTTATAAGTGTTGACAGTATGGTAGCAATTCGTGCAGACTCAGCAAAGGAGGCTATTGAAATCGCTAGACAAGACTTTGTTGAGATGCTACAGAAAGACAACGCAGAGCTTGTTGTAGTTGAGGAGTGGTCAGATGATTCATACTCAGAAGAGATGCAAAGCGACTTGGAGCCTATTGATGAATGATTGTAAATATTGTGGAGGACAATGTCCTGAGCATGTAGACAAGAACGGCAATCCTAACCATCACACCTGTAAGGAATATAGAGAAAATGTGGAGACTATGGGCTAAAGCTCTTGGCGAAAAGATTGGTGAAGACAAAGAGGCTGATACAGTAGCCCTCATAAGGACACTAATTGTAATGCAGGCTGTTATATGTAATGGTCTTATTGTTTGGAATATTATAAGGAACTGGTAATGAATAAGTCAAAGAAAATAACTGATACAGACTGGTTTTGGGTTTGCGTATTTGTTGCAGTAATATTGCTAGGATCAATGGCATGAAAGATAAATACACAAGTTTTATGACACTGATATTAGTTCTGCTCACTCCTTTTGCTATAGGCATCTGGTTATTTCTGGGACTCATGGAACTAATATACTAATCATGGAAGGGATTATAGAAATGGGAATTTATAGTTTAGCTTGGGCTGCGGGAATTGGTGGCTTTATATTCGGCACGATGTTTGCAATATATACCATAACTCAGAAAGATTATGAGAAATAAAATGCTAAAAGAAGACATTAAATCCTTGACAGACATGACCTTGTATGTTATACTATGGTACATCGGAGGATACATCTTAGGATACTTTCTAATTTACTTTTTACATTGGATAGGAGTTTTATAATGGGGCTAGATCAATACGGAGTAGCACGCAAAGGCGAGCCAAAGACAGACGAAGAAGGATACACGTTCTATGAAGACGAGATGGAGCTAATGTATTGGCGTAAACACCCAAGCCTACAGGGATTTATGGAAGAACTCTATCATGAGAAGGGTGGAGAAGAGGAATTTAACTGTGTCGATCTTGTGCTAAGCCTTGAAGACTTGGACAGCATGGAAGAAACCCTTGACGAAAACGCCCTACCAGAAACAACAGGCTTCTTCTTTGGTGCTAATGCAGACGAGCATTATGCAGAGCAAGATCGTGAGTTTATTGTGCAGGCTCGTGCCGCAATCAAACAAGGATATACCGTAGTGTATTCAAGTTGGTGGTAAGCATGTCTTACCCCAAACATAAGAGTCAAGATATTTTTTAACCGCCAACAAGGAGTAGTAAAATGAAAGAGACTAGTAGGAAATCAATTGGATTGTGTGTTTTAGCCTTTGTTTTAGGGCTTTTTATGTCTACGATGCTTGGTTGTGCAACAACTAATGAGACTAAGATGCACGTTGGAGAAAAAACTTTTAGTGCCGCAGCCGGAGTTGGTGTACGCATGGAGGACAAATAGAGTGTATAATATAGTAGGATTTTTGGTATCAGTATTTATGTTAGTATCCGCAGTACATGCGAAAAAGCCAAAAGAAGCGTTGAAGCCAAGAAAAGTACGAAAAGTGCTAAAGAAAGTTGAACGACTTGACGATTTACATTATATTCCCCTTTATGGGGATTATGATATGAACAAGGTAGCAAGGAGTTCTACAAATGAAAGCAATCTTAATTATTTTAGCGACACTTGGAAGCGTGGACTTGGAAAAGGTTAAATGGCAAAGGATGCCTAGACTGATGCGTAAAGACATCAAAAGGTACTACAAACTGGAAAGGCAGGAAATTAGGAAAGATGAAAGAGTACAAAAGCAAAATGATAGATTATATGATGAACAAAGCGTTAGCGGATCAATCAAAAGCTCTCGCATCGCTTGACTTGTTATTAGATCAAGGAGTAGGAATTGGCGATCACTCAACTGGTGACTACTGGGCAAACGTGGATGAAGCGTTAGACACTCTTGTAGACGCTGAGGATCGGCTGGAAGTTATACAAAGGTATTTTGCCTACCCGCAAGACGTTGAGGGCGCTCCGTACTAGGGCATACGGGGCGTTAGTTCAACGGATAGAACAGTGGCCTTCTAAGCCTCCGATGCGGGTTCGATTCCTGCACGCCCTACTTAATACTGGGTTCATAGGCTCGTTTAGGTTTATTCTAAACTCACTCGCTCACCCAGTAGGAGACAACAATGAAATATGTTTACATAGTGCAAGAGATTAGTTGCACAGAAGACGATATAGTTGGCGGCGTGATAAAAGGTGTTTATTCTACAATACCTCTTGCTCAGGCCGCAGTCAAAGAATTTAGAAGAGAGAGTAAAGACAAGGAAGAAAATGTCTTATACGATATTGTTATGAAGAGATTGGATTATATGCCTATGACCAGTAGAGACATGGAAAAAGCGATTGAAGATTTAATCCAGAAGGATTTAATGGAAGCTCTTGTTGGTGAAGACGGATTGTTTTATTACGAACTCACTGAGAAGGGTCGGGAATATGCGGAAAAACTAAGAGGTGGCTCTTGGCCGTTCAATCTCTTAGATCACAACGAAGGGGGTGAACTGGATTCGACTGATGGCGAAAATAATGACTACGATGAGTAGTTGAGCGAATGGCTACTATAAAAATCGTTCAAACTTTTTAAGTGCAGAAAAGAATTTCTCACTAGCCGCTTAGCGGTAAGGGTATCACAGCCCCGCAAACCAAATAGTGATGACGCAGATAATTCTGCTAGAGATTATGTACTTGAACTAAATACATATGATGGTAGTAAACTGCCTGACTCCGATAATCGGATAACTTTGTTTGTTGTGTGACTACAACAAAATATCATCGTAAAGGTTGTTGTGGAAACTAGGCAGCACGGCGGTTCGATTCCGCCCACCTCCACTCATGGTAAACCTTATGTTAGCGTTTAGCAAAATACATGTGTTCAAGGAAGAACATTTAGAGAATGGAATCTACTATATAGAAAAGCGTCAATTAAATGACAGAATTTTTGGCAATCTACTTGTAAGGGGTGGATTCTATGTTACAATAAGTGACATAGACGTTGAAGTTACAGAAACGGTCTTCAACAAATTGAAGGATGGACAGGAAGTATGTGTTGTGTTTCCGTCCATATATTATCAGAAGAATGGAAGACCAACATTATTAAAGGAATTTTAGATGACAACTCAGACAGCTATTAGAGTTATCGTAAGCGAACGAAATATTAAGCAGGCCAACGCAGAGGTAGACCCAGTGTCACTCGCAGTAGCGGAGGCATTATCTTTAGATGAGAACTGCATTAGAACACAGAGAAACAGTATCACAGTGTTTGACGAGTTCGATCAAATAGAATCAGTATTTATCTACGATGACAATAGCGATGTTTCAGACTTTCTAGATACTTGGGAAATGCGCCGCATGGGTTATGATGTTTCTCTTGGAAGTTTTGGATTTACAATTAATAAGAAATAGGAGATATTATGAACAGTGTATCAAAGCCACAAGCAAATAAAAACAAACGCCGTAGAAAACCCGTAGAAAAAACCGTAGAACTACCAAGCGATAGAATTATTTTAGATACTTTATATTCTCATTATGGTACGCCTAAGAATATTATTAAAGAGAACGTAAAGCTATTCCAAGAATATACCACACCGGCAGGTTGGAAACGTGAAGATTGGGTAGTTGGCGAGTATCAGCTTGGCCGTGTAAATGTTTACACTAAAGCTAAAGATTATGATAAGTACATGTTTGGTGGCTCTGCTGTTATTGGAGAAGAAGGCAAGGGTAGCTGGTTCGTGGGTGTTAGCCATACCCACATTAAAGTATGGATCGGCGGCAACGTAGACGCAATATTAGAGATTGGAGCATAGAATGGGTATATTTACATGGATCATGGATTTTTTTAGAGGTGGTGAAAAACCTCCTACTGAGAATGAAACGCCAGAAGAACTAACAAAGCGAGAAGAAAGACAGAAAGCTCGTGAGGATCGAGGAGCAGAACGCGCAGCAAGGAAACAGGCTGTTAGGGAGTATCGTATCGAGAAGATACATGCGATAAAAGAAAAGTTTTATGCTGTTGCAACCAAGAGAAAGTGGCTTGTCTTTCTAATCGCAGCGGCTATCGCAGCCTACCTCATAATTTTCAAGGGAGGCTTCGGGTCAGGTATCATGGACAGCATTAAGGGATTATTCTAGTGGACTACGTTGATTACATAAACCAAAAAGTTGTAGCATCTACAAACGACATAACATATGATGGCGAGCCTAACGAAGAACATCTTCGCCTCATGCGTTCTAAGCCAAAGTTTGTTACAATCGACTGGCAGAACATACTTCCCGAACCGCCCCTAAATACAAGTGATGTAACAAAGCGTGAATTAGAAATCGTTGAACAAATGACCGCTAATGTAACTGATGAGCAACGGGAACTTGTGATGCTGGTAGATAAAGATGCTGCGAGTCCATATAAAAAGTTCTTAGAAGAAAAAGGGTTAGAGTTTCCAGAAGATAAATACAAAGAGTGTTTAAGACAACTTGACCCAGTAGTATTGAATCTTAAATATAAATACGATAGGCCACGACCTTTTCAGTTGGCCGGTGTTTATAATAAAGAAATAAATATTATCGAAACTGGGACTCATAGTACCCCTGCATATCCATCAGGGCATACGGCACAAGGTGGAATGTGCGCTGGATTACTGTCAGCACTGTACCCTCAGTATTCTAGCGAATTCTATGCTATGGTAGATGAGGTTGGTGAAGCAAGAATGTTGCAAGGTGTTCATTATCCATCAGATAACGATGCGGCAATGCTTATATCAGCGGCGATTTGGGAAGATATTAAATATAAAATTCTACCCAATCTTCCGATGAAGGAGTAGATATGGATCACGATAGATTTAATAGGATGGGAGGTGTTCGTAAGTACGGATACGGACAGACAGGATGGCAAAGAGCAAGAGAAGAACTTAAAAACAGACAGCGAACCATGCTGTGGCAGAAGATAGGAATCATGTTTCTAGTGGTTTCTCTTGTGGCGACAGCGGTTCTAATCGTAGCGAGATAGGAGATACATATGAAATATTTAACACTAATAATCACTTGTTTATTTATGGGAACGATTTATGTTGGCGAAGCCAACGGTGATGAGCCAAAGGCTCCATCCCGAAAAGTAATTCAAGCACCAAGAGTGCAAGTTCCCAACCCTAAATTTACTAGGCCAAGCACACAAAGGCCAAGTGTACAAAAACCTGTACCAAAGGGGTTTGGTGTGCCAATTCAAAGACCTCAAGGCTTTGGAAAGCAAGAGTGGCAAAAGCCTCAACAGCCGATACCACAGCAACAACCCAGAGTACAAACTAGACATAGCTTTGGTGTTTATAATTATTATTATTATACTCCCAATCCTTATTTTAATAGATACTACAGAATCCCTGCTTACAGACCTCCTGTTATTATACAGCCACAACCTATGCCTGTTTATCCAGCACCATTTCACGGATTCTTTTTTCACTTTAGGTTTTAATATGAAGTTTTTAGATAGGCTACAAGCATTAAGCACAAAAGCAATGTTATTCGTAATAGCTCCAATACTAGCAGTTAGTGTTGGGGTTATTGGCGTTTTATTCCTGCTACAATTAATAGGAGTATTATAATGGATTGGAAAGAATTACATCACGAATCTACCGTTGTAGATTTACATTCACATCCCTCGTTAAAAAGCTCTGTATTTCATAGAGATATTGGGAGCAACAAAACAAAGTTATTACAAAAGTTTTTTAAGGAGAAGTTCTGGCCTTTTAGTGGGCGAGTAACATTTCCTAAATTAGAACAAGGTGGCATGGATGTACTTCTGTCAACAGCCTATGTGTTGGAGCAAGGTTGGATTGACGACATGTCTCTTGTAAGAAAACTTTTCTGGTTGTTTCCAAAAGTAAAGAAAAGAATTGTTGACCCATCGTACTTTGATGTGACAATGAATATGTTAGACGACATGGAACAACAAATAGAATCTTACAACAAAGGTATCGTTTTTAAGGAGGGCGTGGTCACAACTCCTGAAAGAAAGGTTGTTCTAGCTAAAGATGCAAACGATATTAAGCGAGCTATTCGCGCTGGGGATATGTGTGTTGTTCATTCTGTGGAGGGCGCACACTCTCTACAAGGAGAACTGGGAGGAAAAATAATTGAACGAGCAAGGATAGAACTTGGAGTCAGTGACTCCGTGATAGAGCCAGATGCCGTGAAGAAGGAGATTCTCAATAATCTACAAGCGTTCCATGATCGTGGCGTAGCTTATCTGGGTCTGGCTCATTTCTATCCAAACAGATGCGTCTATCCTGTGTTCCCGTACCCTGAGTACGGTTCTTCACACTTGGATTGGCGAGAGGTAACTGGAAGATGGGACGAAACAAAAGGCTTGACTCCTCTCGGAGAAGAAGTGGTGGAGAAGATGTTGGACTTGGGGATGCTTATAGACATATCCCATTGTACAATTAAAGCAAGAAAAAGGATATACGAGATTGTAGAATCAAATAGAAAGTCTCAGTGTCTACTCGCTTCGCACAACGGAGTATTCGAGATAAACCCACTTTCATATAACCTGCAAGACTGGGAACTTAAATGGTTCGCAGATCATGGTTGCGTGGCCGGGATTATATTTATGAACTACTGGATTGCACCAACGGATACAGGTCTTGGTCTTAAATATATAGAACGAACACTTAATCATATTATAAATGTTTGTGGCACAGACGTTGCCGCTATTGGTACAGACTTTGATGGGTTTACAGACCCGCCAGATGAATTGGTAGATATGTCGGAGCTTCCGAGAATAACTGCCTATCTTAAAGGGCTGGATATAGACGATAAGATTATCGAAAAGTTTTTAGGACAAAACGCTCTTAGATTATTAACTAAGGGATGGAGAAAATGAAATCGTTAATACTTCTTCTCTGCATGTTCTTTGATAGCGGAGTAGAAGAGAAGCTCGTAGTGGTAGATCATGTAGACTTAATAGAGATAAACCATAAATATTATCACTCATACAAAAAAGATATTCCACAAATAGAAAAGCAGTATATACAAGTTATATTCTGGGAGTATCGAAAGAATGTACTATTGCCGGAAACTAAAAACGGCGAGAGAACGGGTAACTGGTATCAAGGTTCTGACTACGTTGTTATAGATTACTTTACATTGTTAAACGACAACTATGGTCTTATCAAAACCAATGGAGTCAGTCCGTATTTTTATAGGGGTAAGTGGCACACTCATTATTATGATAGTGGCAGCAGCTGTTACAGAATTGTAGTAGCAAAGCAGATCAAAATAACCCACACTTTGTATGACCCAGAGCAAATAAATACAAGAATTGTCAAAACAGATTCAAGAAAAGAGTTGACAAGCCCCGATAGACATGTTAGAATAAAGAAGATTCCGCAAGAGATCATTGACTTAATTGACAGACCAGTAGAGGTGAAAGATGATTGAAGATTTAACATTAGAACTTGAATGTAAATATTGTGGCTACACTGATAAAGTATATGTTGATGAGCCTGATTATAACGCTTGGCATAATGGCGAACCTATTCAGGACTGCTTCCCCCATCTAACAGCAGGGGAGCGAGAGCTAATGCTTAGTGGCACATGCGACACATGTTGGAAGAAGTTTTTTCCTTATGCTAACGAGGAAGAGGAAGAGGATGAGTAAACATAAGATTCTATTTTTACATAACAGCAGTTCACATTCATTGCACGCTCTTAATTTCTTACGAAACGCTGGCGCAGAAGTAACAGAACACTCTACTGCAACAGATGGTAGGTGGGATGAAGCAAGTCTTTTAGATTACGATACTGGTGTTAGCTTTCTGTACCAGTTTAAGGTAGGAGTAGAACAACTACAGAAGAGGTGGATAAACTTTCACCCAGCACCACTGCCTGATTTCGGAGGTAGAAACGTGGCATATCACGCAATAATGAATGAAGCCGAAACATTCGGCGGCACGATACATTACATGAGTGAAAAAATAGATCACGGAGACATCATAGAGTGCAGAAGGTTTGCAATAGAAGAAGAAGATACTGCTGGAACATTGGTGGAAAAATCATATAAAGTGTTGTCTGAACTATTTTGTGATTATGCTGAAGCTGTTGTGAATGGAGAAAAAATAGCAGGTAATAAACAGCCTACAACTAACTACTTCAAATACAAAAGCATAGACGAGTATGTGAAAATAACCAAAGAGCAGACCAAAAGGATTAGAGCTTTAACAGTTCATAATAAATTTAATCCTAAGATAAAAATTGGAAACGATATATACAAAATTATAAGGGATATATAATGTACGAGTATAGAGCAAAGCTAATTAAATGTGTTGATGGAGATACGGCTGACTTCTTGGTTGACTTGGGGTTTAAGGTATTCAAGGAGATACGCACACGCTTCTTAGGAGTTGATACACCTGAGCGTGGACAAGCAGACTTCTATGTGGCTAGAGATGCGTTAGGCTTGCTCATAGAGGGCGAGAAGGACGAAGAAGGATGGATAATAATCAAAACAGGAAAGACTGGTAAGTATGGACGCTGGCTAGTAGATATACAAAATGTGAACATGGCTATGGCAGAAAGGTGGCCTTACGAAAAAAAATAATAATATTCTAAAGTTTTGAGTTGACATAGACGATAACTATGTTATACTTAAACACGTTGACTAACACACACAATATTGAAACGAGGACAATTCAATGAAACTACACACTAAAACTAACACAATTACTAAATCCGAAAACTTTGTAGAATCAAACTACAGCATTGATGCAACAGCTAAGGCATTTGCCATTCTATCAGATGGTCTTTACTCTAATAAGATTCTGGCTGTTGTCCGTGAACTGTCTACAAATGCTTATGACTCTCATGTCGCCGCAGGTTGTTCAGAGAAACCTTTTGACGTAACTCTGCCTACCTCTCTTGACCATGAGTTTTCAGTCCGTGATTACGGAACTGGACTCAGCAAGGAAGATTGCATGAGTCTTTATACTACTTACTTCCGTTCAGACAAGACTGACTCTAACGATGCTGTAGGATGCTTAGGTCTTGGTAGTAAGTCTCCATTTGCATACACAGATCAGTTCATGGTCGAGTCTTTTTATAATGGAAGTCACATGACTTTCTCTGCATACAAGAACGAGAATGACGAGCCTGTGTTCGCGCTCCTAACTGAACAGCGTACTGATGAGCCTAATGGACTAAAGGTGTCTTTTGCTACAGACTCAAATGACACTTTTGCCTTTAGACATGAAGCTGGTAATGTATGGAAGTATTTTGTCACAACTCCTAATGTAAACATCGAGATTGAGATTGACAGTCAAGGTGACGCTGTTATGTCTGGCGATGATTGGAAAATCTGTAATAAAGCAAATCGTGGATATGCTAAAAATGAAATTGTAATGGGACAGATTGCATACGAGTTAGACGCAGACCAATTTGATGGAGAGGTATATGATTTACTATGGCGTGGTCATGGACTAATTATTTATGCTAACATTGGAGATGTTGATATTACTCCTAGTCGTGAATCTCTATCTTATAATAGCAGAACTAAAGAGTTTATACACAACAAAATTAAAACTATTTTGGAAGAAATCTCTACCCAGACTCAGCAATACATCGACGACTCGCTTACCTTGTGGGATGCTCGGCTTGCTTGGATTGGTGTGAGCAAGAGCATGGGTGGCGTTCAGACTATCCGAGAGGCAGTCGGTGAGATCACTCACTATAAAAATCAAGAACTTTTTTTGAAAGATCATTGGAACGGCGTACAGCTACCTGAGTCTACAAAAGCAGGTAATAATGTAGTATGGTACACAAAGTCAAAGTGGCGTAGTACAGTACAGCGTCAAGAAATTTCAGTATTAAAAGTGTTTTCTTCTGGCGAGATGACTATAATATATGAAAACGAGAAGAAAGGAGCAGTAGGGAGAGTAAAACATCACCTGAAAGAAGTAAAGAAAGAAGGCAACATGTTCTTAATAAGAGGAGATGAAGATTACCTAGAAGAAGTGTTGACTGCTCTGGGTGCTAACCGTGATCATGTGATAGATGTTACTACTCTAGCAAAGCCTCCTGCTAATCCATCGTCGAGTCGTAGCTCAGGAGGAGGATACAAGAGATGTGAAGTGTTTAGATGTAAAGACTCTGGTGAGTGGTACAGTGATTCTTCAACGGTGAGTGTCAAAGCAGAAAACGTATTCTTTCTAGAAAGCTCTCGTGAAGACTACTTCATTAATGGTAAAACACTAGGCTTGTACCAAGTTAGACAACTGCTTAATGGTCTTACGTCAGTAGGCTCAGATATGGATGTCTTAGCTGGGAGGTTGTATGTGTTCACTCCTTCTACTGTCAAGTCTATGAAGTTGCGTGAGCGATCAAACTGGACTGATGCTAGTGAGCTTTTAACAACCGAGACTAGATACCAACTTGAACTCCATAAAGATAAGATCACGGAGCATGAAAGCTCAGATAAAAACAACTGGTCTTCGGGTAATAAGGGTTACAAAATCGCTGTGTCAGAGCTACAGAAAATTAGCAAAGAGTGTGAGACACATGGTGAGCTAGGAGATTTTATATCTAAGGCTAAACCTGATGTTTCAGAGGGACTCAAGGAGTTAATAGCGTCAGCAAAGAAGATTGGAATTTATGCTACATTTCTTGAAAAACTTGAAACAGTAGTGCTTGACATTGACGATATGTATGATACAATCATAGAGTATTATCCTATGCTCAAAATAGCAGGACGCTGGATTGAAGATGAGGATATCAAAATGGTAGCAGAATATATTGACAGTATTAATAGAGGAGAAAAGTAATGAAGTATATCATCAGTAACAACGGTTCAGTAAATGCTTTTGTAGGCGGCAAGCCTTACACATTCAACAAGAACCATGAGAACTACGACAAGCTGTTAGCGTATCTTGAGAATGGCAACGTAGAACACTTTGAGGCTTCTTACGACATCGCCTCTACCGTAGAACACTACTGTGATGGATATGTCCATGTGGATAACGGCGAACTTAGCTGGCAGGGTATTGCAATGCCAGAACTGTTCACTGACCGCATCCTTCAGATGAGACGAGAAGGTTTCAATATTGATCCAATGCTGAACTTTCTGGACAACATGAATGACAACCCCTCTGATCAAGCGATTGTAGAACTGTTTGATTTTATGCAGAACAAACATCTGCCAATCACTGATGATGGACACTTCTTGGCGTACAAGGCCGTGAGTCCAGACTTCAAGGACATCTACACTGGTGGTATCGACAATAGCGTGGGTGAAGAGATCAGTATTGACAGAAGTAAAGTTGATAACAACCGTGATAAACACTGTAGTGCTGGACTACATGTTGGTGCTATCGACTATGTAAAAAGCTATGGTGGGATAGATCTAGACGAAGACAATGATGGTGGAAACCAGATTGTAATTTGTAAGGTCAACCCAGCAGACGTTGTTAGTGTCCCCAGCGATGCAAGATTTCAGAAGCTCCGAACCTGTCGCTACGAAGTAGTGTCATTGTTCAACGACATCTTTGAAACATCAGTCCACATGACTGACATTGGTGTCAAGAAAGTTGAGCGAACAGACTCATGGAAACATGAAATCGCATCAAAGCTGGATAGTGTGACCCAAGTGCTGAAGCGCGGTAAAGTGTGTGTAGCGTAGTAGCACTGGGGAAGGGCGCGGCCTTGTGTGGGTCTGCATGAGGTCGTGCCATTTTTTAAGGATTAAGTTATGAAATATATAGTACATATGACTGACCCAAGAGGTAACAACAAAGTAAAGTTTGTAGAAGCCTCAGACGTAAAAGAAGCAGAGGGAAAAGCTAAGAGAAGGTATGCTTCGTATGAGATCGGCAGGATAAGTAGTGACCAAATGGAGATTGACTACTACCTGACTATGAAAAATGCAAGACAATAATCCTTACAAGCCACCAAAGTCAGACTCAAATAGATACGATAGATACAATGAGGATATATACCGTAGGCCAGACGATGAGACAGATTGGGTATCGTTCTTCTTTATAGTGTTCTGGTTATTCTTATTCTTTTTTCACAGGGTTTTGTTTGACTTCTTTGTGGAAATTTTCAAAAAACTTTAGTCAAAACATCGAGTTATGGATATAATAATATGGAAGCATTATACGCAGGATTGTCTGCTTGGGCTATAGAATTAAGTATCGCTGCCCTAGCATTTTACTTACTATACAGAGAAGAACAAAAGGTTTACAAACGCCGTGCCGCCAAAAAAGAAGAAGTTCAATAAGCCCAAAACTGATGATCGTGAGCTACAGGAGTTTAGGGAACACATCAAGATAATCAACGAAAAGACAAAAGCAATAGTAGAGAAGTATCGTAAATGGTGGGACAAAGACAAGAAGACATGGAAGAAGGGTTTCAAACATGGAAAGTAGATTGGATAGGAAACAGAACAGCCAAGCAGAACTTATGGAATACATTGAATCTAATTGGCCTGATTCTCTGCTCGCCAATGGTTATAACCATGCTATCATTGGCGTTTCTGGTGGCAACGATTCAGGAAGGGTGGTATACTCTATGTCGAAGATGGTCGAAATCGCCGCAAGAGAACTAGCAGTTGACTGGGACGAGGCACTTGAGTGGCTTGAATACAATACCTTTGGGGCATATGTTGGTGAGTCCACTCCAATATACGTTGACGACTTTTTGTCCTACACAAACTAGGCGGGTCGTTGGCAACAAAATAGTAACATTTGAGGTATAATTATGATGAGACAATTTAGGTATCAGTGCTGTGGATATGTAGTATCCGAAAAATTTGAAGACACTCACTGTAGACAATGTGGTAGACTATCTCCAATCCTTGAAGAAGTAGACAAGGAAGATATGGTTTACCTGAATCTGGCTCCTGTTGGTCATTCTGGGGATGCTAACCAAGAGACAAGACACTGGGGAAACTTCAGGATTCTTTTAGATGAACCAAACGTAAAGATAAAAAAGATAACTGTCAATGCAAACAGCAGGCTCAGCTTACAACTACATCGCCACAGGAGTGAGTGGTGGAAGATCATCAAAGGGCAGGGTTTAATGCAGGTTGGCGCGTCAGAATGGATTGTTGAAGAAGGGGATACCGTCAACATAGGAAGGCTAGAGGTTCACAGGATAGCAAATGAAGCGGATAGTCCTCTGATATTTGTAGAAGTTCAGTCTGGCGAGTGCATTGAGGATGACATCATACGGATTGAGGATGACTATGGGAGAGCTTAAATATTCCCGCGCTAGGATCAGGGATATATTTGTTATAGCTCTATTGCTGACAGTCCAGCTTCCAGCTATAATCGCAATGACAATTTTTTTATTATATGTAGGTTTGACAGATGAAGTATTTAATAAAATGTTGCAACCGAGTTGTAGACGTAGATAACAAACCAATATGGTGTATCAAATGTGGCGAACACGATATAGATGTAGTAGAATTTACAAAAGATACATTGTTGCCATGTCCATTCTGCGGTGGTCATCCACAGGCAGAGGCGATGGATAGCATAGGTCTGTATTGGTACGAGTGCGATGACTGTGGTGGAGCCAGCGGCTCTGGCGACGATTGGGTAGAAGCTAGGAATAAATGGAACAGGAGGAAGTAATGCCAGACGAAGAATTTTCAAGATGCCAAAACATTGTAAGTGAATGGAGAGAAAAACTAGCAAAGAGCGAGAGAAAGTGGGAATTTAGATACAAACAACAGAAGAAAAATCAGAGAGAGCTTGAAGACACTATACTAAGATTGAAAAAACGTATTAAGGAGCTAAAGAATGGATAACACATTGAATATTTATGAAGTTGGAACTAAAGTAAAACTTAATGACGATGATTTAATTGCTAAGGTTATAACTGTTGCAATCCACGCATCAAATGTAATACAATACGAGTGCGCTTGGTGGTCAGGCGAAGCCAGAGTAAGAGACTGGTTTGCAGAGGACGACATCCTAGAAATCATAGACGACAATGCAAAGAAAAGCAAAATAGGATTCCATAATGGATGAAATAATCTTTGACCAATACCGTGATCCGTTCAGAGCGTTTAATATACATATGTCAATCATATGCGACTTAGAACAAGGCGGGAAGATAACGGAGGAAGAAGCGTTCAAGCAGATCAAAGATTTGTACAAGCAGTTCAAATATTATTATAAACATACTGTAAAACCAAGAGTGGAAAGTATGGATAAGAAAGGTTTTTATAAATGATAGACGAGATTCAGAACGTTATCTAGTTTGGTCTAGATTCAAGACGCTATCTCGTTATTACAAAAGAGTTGGGTTTTTGTTTTATTCCTTGTGCATGAAACATCCTGAACTAACACCCCAACTCTGGCCTCTTCGTCTAACGGTCAGGACTCCAGCTTTTCACGCTGGCAATAGGGGTTCGATCCCCCTAGAGGTCACTTAACTAACTTTAGCCTGCGCGGGCTTTTGTACTAGCTGATACATGCGGATATGTCGCGCGAAAGCCGTAGCCATTTGGAGTTCACATGACTAGAGAAGAGCGAGTAGTTTTAATATTAGAACATCAGAACTCAATATCTATGACTGTGGGATCAGCAATAACTGGATTTATAATAACTATGATGTTGTTATTCACAGTCGGTAAGGATTAATAGACTATGAAAAACTTTTTATTCGATGTAGATGGAACATTGACCCCTCACCGTCAGCCAATGACAGATGACTTTAAGCATTTCTTTATGAAAATGTTGCGCAACAAAGGTGATGACGAGAAGGTTTTTCTAGTTACTGGGTCAGACAAAGAAAAGACTATAGAACAAGTTGGGCACGCCATATGGCACTCCGTTGATGGCTCTTATCAGAACTGCGGCAATCAGTTATATGTTGACGGTCAGCTTATTAAACAGAGCGAATGGGAGCTTTGTGGAGGGCTAGAGCAGTCTGTTAAGAATCAAATCCGAAATAGCGTATGGAACGGTACGGCAGGAACAAATATAGAAAAGCGCGTTGGTATGGCGAACATGACAACCATAGGACGTGAGTGTACACAAGAGCAAAGGGAATATTATTATGAGTGGGATCAACAATGGAAAGAAAGAGAATACATAGTTGATAAACTATCCGCTGATTACCCAGATATAGACTTTGCCATCGGTGGGCAGATAAGCATAGACATTTATCCAAAAGGTAAAGACAAAGCACAAGTGCTAGAAGATATGGTTGGAGAAGTATTTTTCTATGGTGATGGCTGTCAAGAGAATGGAAATGACTATCCAATCTATAGTAAACTAGATGTGTTTCACGCATTTTGGGTTAAGAATTTTGAAGAGACTAGGCAATTTTTAGAGGCAGGTTATGAACAGACTTAAAGGCATGAGAACTTACTTGGCCGGTGCTATGGACAGAGTTCCCGATGGAGGCGCTGGGTGGAGAGATAAAATTACACCACTACTTGAAAGGATGGGGGTAGTAGTATTAAACCCCTGTGATAAACCATCAGAGATAGGCAAGGAGGACGAGGGTACAAGAGAACGTATCGAAAGCCTGAAGGTGGAAGGAAACTTTCAGCAGATTAGAGACGAATATGGTGTCATCCGAACTCTAGACTTGAGATGTGTAGACATATCAGATTTCCTGATCGTAAGTGTAGATACAGATGTCCATGCTTGTGGAACCTACGAAGAGATAGCTGTAGCCAACAGTCAGAAAAAACCTGTTCTTATTTGGTGTCAGCAAGGCAAGGCCGCAGCTCCGAACTGGCTATTCTTCATGTTGCCACATCAGCATATATTTGACTCGATGGAAAATCTTATGGGATACTTGGCCTATGTACATAAACACAAAGGTGACGTAGATCACTATAAAAGATGGTTCTTCTTTAACAAGGATAAGATGAGGATGAGCTGATGGCTGTTTACGCTATAGGAACAACTACATTGCTGTACTGGGTAACCTGTGCTTCGTGCATTAAAGACAAAGATTACCCACACGCACTGATGTGGTTTTCATACGGACTAGCAAACTTAGGATTACTTTGGTACGAATTTAGAAAAAAATAAAAAAAGAAGTGTACCGAAGCTCGGTTTTTAGTATAATATAACATAGGACAAAACTAAACTGGAGTAAAACATTATGGCAAACATAAAAGAAATGGCTGAAGCACATCTAAAGAACGTGCAGAAGCAAATCACGGATTTAGAAAACACAAAGACACAAATCGACACAGACATCGCTACGCTGAGGACTTATTTAGAAAACGGCATTGCGGAACTTAACGGAAGTAGTAATTTAGTTGAACAACAGAGTAGCCCTGTGGCTATGGAGTTGCCAACTAGCAACATTTTTAAGTAATTTTTTAAGGAGTTTCTTATGAACATTAGTGAATTTTATCAGCAGTTGTCAAGCCTACCAAGCACTACTTATGTGTTTAGCATTGGCGATAATAAAAATATTGTTGCGACTGGTAAAAGAGGAAAAGCGAAAGGTCATACTTTTAATGCAGTAACAGCAGTTGCCCACCGAGGTGGTCATGGTAGCTACGCTAACAACAAGCGTGAGACGTTACGAGCAGGGCGAGCATTGGGCTTGTCAAAGACCTTTACAGAAAATTTGTATCAGGCTACGACAAATCACTCAAATCGAGGTCATAGCCAAGTAGTACGTGGAAAGATTCGTTCAGCATTGGAGCTTTAATATGAATGTAAATTTTTGGTTAGGATGTGGAAGACTTACTAGAGACGCAGAACAGAGCGTAACTAAGAAGGGAACATCCATGAGTAAATTTAGACTTGCGGTAAATGATCGTCGCAACGATGAAACTCTTTTCTTAAACGTGTTGTGCTTTGGGAAGATGGCAGAAAGCCTGACTCAGCACTTACAAAAAGGACGACTCGTATCCGTTCAAGGTAAGATTAAGATTGACGAGTACGAGGACAAGAACGGTAACCCAAGAAACTCTGTATGTGTTATGGCAGACGAGATCTCTCTAGGCCCAAATGCCGGTCAGAAAGTTGTCAGCACACAGTCGGTTGACGAAGAGCAAACGCCGTTCTAGTTTGTTAAAGGTCTAGCCCAGCCTTAAATGGGCTTTTTTTTGAAAGGAAACATTGAAATGGCTAAAACAAGAAGTGTAAAAAGACACGTCACTGGAACCACTATCACAAGCAAAAGCTGGTTTGGTTCACATGTAGACATGGTAGTTGAAGAATTAAATGAAAAAGAAGTAATGTGTGAGGATCAGCTTGGCCGATATAAGACATTAAGAGATCGTCTTGATAACGGACTAGCAGACCCCAATCGTTACAACAACAGAAAATAAACGCCAAAGTGGGGCGAGAATTGTAAGCTAGATTCACGATGTCATTTGGTTTGATCCAGATTTAAGCCATTATCTAGCAAAAAGTGGAAAGTTATCACTTGACAAGTGGTAGGAAAATGTTACAATAAACAGAAATTCTTTAGCCCCACAGGTGTTTTATTATGATTGAAATTGGCGGATCAATAGTAGCGTTTATAGTTGTAGTTTTGTTCATACAAGGCTTTATACAAGAAGCCAAACGCATAAAAGAGCAAGGACATGTGTCACAGCGTACCATGTCCAGTCAAGCTGAAGCGGATCTCTATGCCGCATTTACATACGAAGAGACTGGCGAGCCGTCAGCTTTCATGTTGTTCGATTACGAAGAACCAGTAGTTCCTCCTCCGGTAATACAAGCGCCTGTAGCTAAACCAAAGCCAGCTCCTAAGCCAAAGCCTGCATCTAGCACTAGAGAGCAGGACAAAAAGATAAACAGCTTGGAGAATCAGATAAAGCAGTTGCAGAAGATGGTGGCTAAGCAACAGTCTCAGCCTGTAAAAAATGTGTCAAAAGTTCACCCTTTACAGCAAGATTGTGTGGACGCTTTGGTGGCTTTAGGCTATAATAAAACAGAGTCAAAAAACATTGTTAAGAACAGCTTGACTGATGACATTGCAACGGTGCAGGATTTCCTAGTAATTGCCATGAGAAAGGGTTGATTTTGAAAGCGATAATCCCAGCTAAAGATAGCTCAAAAAGACTACCTAATAAAAATTTCCTAGAATTCTATGATGGAAAGTCTTTGGTGGATATAACTGTTGAGAAGTTGCTGAGATTCCTAGACCCCAGTGATATTTATATCAGTTGTGAAAACCCTGAGAGAGAAGAAGTTGCCTTGAAGTGGGGCGTAAACTTTTTACTCAGGGATCAGGTTCTTGCTGACAATGACACTAACTTCTATCATGTTTTCAACGGAGTTTGCGGTCAGATTTCAGGAGACGATGATATAGCTTGGTGCGGTGTGACCGATCCTCTTTTTGATGACCACGAACAGTGTTTTAAGAAATGGGACGACAGAGACTTATCCAAGGACAATGATTCTCTAGTTGCTATTTATCCGTTCAAAGATTACATATTAGACAGCACATATGAGCCAGTTGGTTTTAAGTTTGGGAGATGGCATTTGCCGTCACAAAAGATAAATGAAATGTACCGAATGACTTTTGTTCTGTCTATTCTAACGAGATCGTCTATAAAAGAGTGCGGCTACTGGGTAGGCACGAACCCAATATGGCACTACGCAAACAATCACAGCTCAGACATAGATACAAAAAAAGATTTTAGATTTGCCCAGCACTTATATGCTCACTACGTGGAGAAAAAATGAAACGAGCGATTATAGTAGGAAATGGAGGTTGTTTACTCAATAGTGAAAATGGTCATGCGATTGACGATTTTGACATTGTTATAAGGTTTAATGATTTTCGTATCTCAGGGTATGAAAAGCATGTAGGAACCAAAGTAGATATAATGTGCCACTCAGCATTTCCTAAGTTGCTACATATGATACAAAAAGGAAACGATCCTAATTGCGATTGGTGGGCAGACAATGGCTTTGCTTATGACGATTACGTCAAGACGGTTGAAACGGTATGGGGTTGTAACTCCAAGGCTTGGATGGAAGGTAGGATGGAGCACCAGAATTGGAAGACTGGCCCTGTAACTGTCGAAAGAATAGCTGAGGAATCTAACATTAAGAATTTTGAATTTTTGAAATGTTATCCCTCTTTTACCGACCGCAGTGGGTTTTTCGATAACCCAGACGGAAGTCGGTTTTTGTACTGGGACAAAACAAAAACAAAAGACCATAAATCAGCAACAGCAGGATTGAAAGCAATAGCTCACGCAGTGCGGGCATCGACAGGTATTACGTCTTACGATAAACCGTGCAACAGTTGCTCATGCAAAAAGGATCACATGCTAAGAGGGTACAAAATTTTCATTACTGGCTTTGATGGACTAGAAACACAACATTATTATAGTAAGAATGGCAATTCTCAAGGTTTTACCACAGTTGGGCATGACTCAGGTAAGGAAAAAAAGTGGTTGTCTATGATTTTGAAATCTGGATTGGTAACTCAATTATGAAAACAAAATTTACAATAAACAATCTTAAGTCTAGGTATATTGATATAGTGTATCAGCTACGTGGAGCTAGAGCTTCAAGCGTTAGAGTGGTAGAGCTAGGGTCTGGTAAAACATCCGACTATAAAATATCTGACGGAGGCAATCGACTAATATGTTATGAGACAGATAGCATAGGGTCTGTGGAGCTTGAGTTTCTTCACGATCACAAAGTAGAAGTTAACATAATGTCCATACACAACAGAAAAGATAGACTAGATTTCTTAAATCTTTCTGAGTGGGATTGTGTAGACAAAGAATCATTTGATAAAAATAAACTGGAAGTTATTGAAAGCTCTAAGGGTCTTCGCCCATATCTTCAGTGGTTTGTAACTTGGAAGTGTAACTATAAATGCAATTACTGTTGGCAAGAAGTGACTGAAGAGGTCTACAGGTCTGAGCGCCACAATACTGAAAAAGTAGAAGCTTGGGCTTCGGCTTTTAATAATATTAATCCCATAGAGTTGTATTTTACAGGAGGAGAGCCAACTCTATACAAAGATATAACAAAACTAATATCTATGATAAACGAAGGCATAAACCTTTCCATGACGACAAACTTTGCAGGATCGTTTAGGTTAGAAAAGTGGTTTGAGGAAGTGCCTATCGACAGAATGGGAAACGTGTGCGCAAGTGTTCACCCAACGCAGATAAAAGATGTAGACGCTTTCTTCGACAAGGTTCTTAGATATACAGAGCATTATGGTTCCGAAAGGTTTCAGCTTGAAATGGTTAATCATCCTATGAATACCGCAATAATTTCAGAGCAAACCTTGAAGGACTTTTGCGAACGCTACAACATAAGACTTGCTATAGATCAATACACTTCTGTATTTGACGACGAAGATCCTAACCAAGACGGTACGGATAGGGCACTATATGACAACATCATTAGAATTGAAAACATAAGCAATCTAGACTTTCCTTCTCTTAGTAGTAAAGCTGTTCAGTCAGGAGAAGCGTTGCCCACAACGTCGGACGAGTCGAGGCTCCCCGTGTTCTGTCCGGCGGGATCACTAAGAGTAAACGTAGACGCACTTGGTGATGCTTATACCTGTATGAGTGCTGTTGATAGATCAAAACTATTTGGAAACTATTCCCTGCCTCATTACAAGCCGCTAGGAAACATACTAGATGGGACTTTTGAAAGATTGAACGAGCCTGTGATTTGTTGGGAAAAATTCAGGTGTTCGGCGTGTGATTATCAAAGAGTTGGAAAACATTGGAGAAGAATGGATGACGGATTTGACAAGCAGTTGCCAATATGCGGATAACATAACAAGCAGGTTCCCAGAAGATCTGTTCGCAGCAGAAGACAACAAAGAATACTTACGAAGAGTGTCTCAAGGTGCTTGCGTAGCCTCTTCTAAGAATGTTATAATTACTGGCCTGTGTAGAAACATAATGCCTGTGCTGAGACATACAGTTGCTAGACTTAGAAAGACTGGTGAGCTATTCAACGATTACAGGATGCTGATCTATGAGAATGACTCAGATGATGGTACGACTCAGGCTCTCAGAAAGTATTTTGAAACTGACACCAAGACAACTCTAGCTCAAGAGACAACAGGTGTTCCTATGTTCGACAAAACGAGAGAGCTGGATAGACCAAGATACTTGGCTGGTCTTAGGAATATATCTTTTGAAGGCATAAGGTTGCTCAATAAATTTTTTCCAGCAGACTATATACTTATTGTAGATTTAGACTTAGAAGGAGGATGGTCTTATGATGGTATATGTCATAGCTTTTCATACGATAACTGGTCTGCGATGACAGCTAATGGTTTAGAGTATGTCGATGCAACTTATGTCGGCACTGATGGCACAACCTTTTCTGAATACAAACCACTCTTCTATGACACTTGGGCTTGGAGAGACATCGACTCAAAGATGAAAGATGTACCAGTTTCCGCTGAGGTAAATGAGTTTAGTTTTAACAGAGGTGAAAGCCCTGTAGAGGTTAACTCAAACTTTAATGGGTTAGGAATATATAAATATGACGAGGCTATAGATTGCAAGTTTGATGCTATTATGACTGACTCTGGCTCTGTTGTCAACGAGTGGGCTTATTTCCACAATGAGATGAAGAAGAGAGGTAGTAGAATATTTATGAACCCAAGCATGATAGCTTTATACACACCAACTATATACTCAGGAAAATACTAATGTTAAATATTATATCACCAATTAATCAGCTAGGCTACGGTGTAGCTGGACTTAATATATGTAAAGAACTTGATGACATTGAGCCAGTATCTTTATGGCCTATTGGTCAACCATCTGTAACTTCTCAGGAAGATCATAGCAGGGTTGCCGAAATGATTAGAAACTCTAAACGACCTGACTTTGATGCGCCTTGCATAAGAATATGGCATCAGAACGACATGGCTCAATTTGTTGGTAACAATATAAAAATAGGATTTCCAATCTTTGAGCTAAACAACTTTAACGAAATTGAGCTACACCACCTGAATAGCTTGGATAAAATATTTGTTTGCTCTGAATGGGCAAGACAGGTCATAATCAGTAGAATTAACATATCACCTCAAAACGTGCATGTTATACCTTTAGGTGTAGATTCTTCTGTATTTTCAAATAAAGACATTGACATACAAAAAAAAGATGCTACAATATTCTTTAACTGCGGTAAGTGGGAGGTTAGAAAAGGCCACGACATAATGCCTAGAGCTTTCTGTGAGGCTTTTTCTCAACAGGATAACGTAGAATTATGGATGATGTGCCAAAACCCTTTTAATACAGAGTCTGAGGAAAAGAGGTGGATTGATATGTATAAATCATGTCCTCTTGGTAGCAAAATAAAGATTATGAATAGAGTTGAAACACAGCAAGAGGTGTATAATATAATGGCACAAACCACATGTGGTGTATTTCCAGCTAGGGCTGAAGGGTGGAACTTAGAGCTACTAGAAATGATGGCTTGTAACAAGCCCGTAATAACTACATTTTTTTCAGCCCATACAGAATTTTGCACTGAAGAGAACGCCTTTCTTATCCCGATAGAAGAAGTAGAGCCAGCATATGATGGTAAATGGTTTGATGGAAACACTGGCGAGTGGGCAAAACTTGGCGATAAAGAAGTCTCAAGGCTAGCTAATCGCATGAAGTTTGTACACGAAAATAACATATCAACAAATCCTCAAGGTGTTGATACAGCTAAAAGATTTAGTTGGGAAAATAGCGCAAAGCTAATACGGAAAGCGATACAAAATGTTTAATTTTTTTAAGAAGCACAAAGAGCAACTAGAGTTAGAGATAGATACTAAAGAGGAAAAAGAAGAAGAAGGCGATGATAAAGTAGAATTAGATGTTAAAGATATATGCGCCGCCATTACTTACTACATAACTAATGAAGGCGTTCCATTTGTAGATATACAGATAGCTGAGTCAGACGTTGAAAGTACGCTCTTTCTATCTGAGCTTTTAAAGGGTATATATTCTAACGACTACTTTGCAGAAACACTGGAAATGATAAAGGATGGATTTATAGAACAAGGAAAAGCAGAATTGTATATAGCCGTCGCCGCAAGGCTGGGCAGCGTACTAAACACATCCTCAGACGACAAGCCTTGCATAAGTCCGTCTGACATTTTCGACTAAGGAGTGTAACAATGAAGAGAAAAATAGGTTGGCAGAAATATGAGAATGTTATTGAAGACCAGTTATCCTCCCCTATTTTGCAAGAACTTTTGACTATAACAAGCCCTCCAGTAGAGATGCTGAACACAGAGGAGTTTACGTACGAAGAGTTAGAAAGCCTGCAAAAAGAATTATCCTATGATACTCAAGCCCAACAAAGCGTGGCGCTTACTGATGATTTTATATCACAGGTAAATATGTTAGCTCAGTTCGACTGTTGGGTGGGGCATACAAATTTTGACATCACAAACAACATAAGAGATACACTTGACACCGCTGACGGCGTAGAAATACTAAAAATAAATAGTAGATATAGGTTCTTCATTGGTGTTGGTAAAATGTTTGATTTTAAAGACGTAAGAACTAATATTGAAGAAAAATTATTATAAGGAAGAAAAATGAATAGAGATATTGAAATTGCATTGAAAGACAAAGAATTAGGCGGCATCATGAACAAGGCCGCTAGTAGTTTTAACAAACAGTTATCTGAAGACGAGCTTTATACCTGTAAGATTAATGCGCTATGGAAGAGCCTAAAAAACTGGGACGAAGGTAAGAACTCCAAGTTCACAACGTACCTTTATAACGGAGTTAGGTTTGAGTGTATAAGAGAAGTCAAGTTTAAGAAAAAAGATTATGGACGAGGAGGCAAAGAGTTAGAGTATATATTTTCCAGTGGTAATTACCACGTTGGTGAGGTAGATATGATTGACGAAATTGAAGCATTGCCAGACGCTGAAATAATGCTTGATAGAGCTAAAAACTATACAATAAAAGAGATTTCTGATATGCATAGCATAAATAGAGAAACAATACGAAGAAAGATAGAAAATTCTTCAAAAGTATTGGCAAGCAGACTCAAATAGGTGTATAATAATAAACAGGACGATAGGATTTACTGCTTCGGATTTTTTGGAAAATAACTTTTTAATAACTCTTTTGGAGGGAGAAGCAGCATGGCTACTCAAAGAGCACAATCGGCTGGAGGGTCGATTAACAATGATGGTGGTATCGTAATTGGTGTTAAAGGCGCTAACATCGGTACTGACAGTCCAATGTCAAGTGGCGTTAACGGACTTTTTGGCGGTTTAGATGAAACAGGTACTGGTTCTGAATACGGCTCAGAGGTTCAAACAACTGATAGGGGTACAAACCCATTCCACGATCACGTTGGTATTCAAGCCGCTAATTCAGCGGGAGCTTTCGCATTTACACCAGATCCTAAGACTAGAGCCGCTGACGACCAGCAGTTCATCATTAGAGGCGTTTCCACAAAAATTGGTAGCGTTTCAAATGACACCATTAGATCTGGCGGTTCTAAGTATGGTGGTATCAATCTTGGCAAGTCCGGCGCTCAAACCGTGAACACTACCAAGATGTACGGTTCAGGCGCGGCAATCGACGTGTTGGAGCCAACCAGTAGTGGTATCGCTCCTTACAGAACTAAAGGAAGCGGAGCTGGAAACCCAATTACCTTTATCACCCCTAGTGGTGTTACCGGAGACGAACCGTCTAACGCTGACAACATCAAACCTACTAGAGCTGTTCCGGGTGAATTGGCCTACATGCAGGGTGGAGTTACTCCTAAACAGGATGACTACAAAGCTAGAGACGCTAAGGAAACTTAGACTTAATGCTTTTCAAGACTCTTGGCCGCCTTCGGGCGGTCACGTAGTCTCACCTTATTGGAGGCGCAGCAGTGGCTATAGAAGATTTCACAGTAGTCCTAACAATGCTAACTACCCTACTTGGGTTTCTTGGCGCTGTGTGGCTAAAAGTGCTTAGACCAGCTATGAAGTTTATAGATAAACACGACGATGTTGTGCAGTCTATAGAAAACATAGAACAGGAAATTACTTGCAATGGTGGTTCTAGTTTAAAAGACGCAGTGATAAAACTGAACACTACATGTGGAAGAATAGAGAACAGGCAAAAAATTATAGAGCAAAGAAGCAAAGCATCTCTGCATTATAGTAATACAGCCTTATTTGAAACAGACAGAAAAGGTAGACTCGTCTGGACTAATGAGCCATTCTACCAACTAACTGGTCAAACCCTAACAGATATAAAAGGGTATGACTGGATAACATATGTTCATGAAGACGAAAGAGAAGAGTTCTTACAAGAATTTGAGTCTTGTCTAAAAATGAATAGAAAGTTTTCTAAAGAAGTACTAACCTCCAATGGAATGGAAATGAGGATGACTGGTTATCCTTACAGGTTAAATGATAATGAACAAGGCGGTTTTTTAATAAGCATAACAGATGCTTGAAAGGATATTGTATTATGGGTTCAAAAAAATGGTCACTAAACGGAGAGGATCTTAAAAAGTTAGGCCTCAACACGTTATTTGTTTCTTTGGCTGCTGGCCTTACTTACTTAGGCACAGAAGTTGGAAACGTTGACTGGGGCTCTTCAACAGCCCTCATCGTTCCTATCGCAACTCTGCTATTGGGTACAGCTACCCAGTGGGCAAAAAATAACAAGAAAGAAGATTAACTTTTTTGTTTGCATTGTAGGGTTTATATAGTAGAATGAGTTTGACACATGAAGATTGAAAAAGTATAACTTAATTACTCGCTTCAGGTATGTCGCTTGAGGCGAGTTTTTTTTACACCTAGAGGTAGCATAAATATGGAAGTAACTAAGAGAAATGGTGAGTTGGAATTATATGACGTTGAAAAAATACACCAAGTTGTTGAATGGGCTACAGAGGGCATAAACAATGTGTCCCCTTCCGACATAGAAATGAACATGAATCTTTCTATGCGTGATAAAATATCTACAGAAGAGATACATCAGATACTGATTAAAAGTGCGAGCGACTTGATTTCTGAATCAACGCCAAACTATCAATACGTAGCCGCAAGGTTGCTCAATATGTCGCTAAGAAAAAACGTATGGAAACACGCTACGACTCCCCCAGACTTACATCACCACATATGTCTAATGATAGACAACGGCATTTATGATGAACAAATGCTAGATCAATGGACTAGAGAAGATGTAGACGAACTTGCTGCGTACATCAAGCACGAACGAGATAACATGTTCACATACTCTGGCCTACAACAGTTAATTGATAAGTATCTTATTAAGAATAGAACAACTGGGATTATATATGAGACCCCCCAGATAGCGTACATGTGTATTGCGATGTGTTTGTTCTCAGGAGACAGTAAAAGAGTAAAGGAGGCATACGATGCTTATTCTACTTTCAAAGTCAACCTACCTACTCCAATCATGGCTGGTGTTAGATCAACCATTAAGCAGTTTGCTTCGTGCGTTCTTGTAGACGTAGATGACGATTTAGACGGAATCTTTTCTAGTCTCCACGCTGTTGGTAAATACACAGCCAGAAGAGCTGGTATAGGTCTTAACGCAGGCAGGATCAGGCCAATCAATTCACCTATCAGGGGTGGAGAAGTTATACACACCGGCCTAATTCCATATCTGAAAATCTTTGAATCCGCAGTTAAGGCAACATCTCAGAATGGCCTAAGAGGAGGCTCTGCAACGGTACACATTCCTTTCTGGCATTATGAAATTGAAGATGTATTGGTACTAAAGAATAATGCAGGTACTGATGATAATAGAGTTAGGAAGTTAGACTACTCAATCCAATTCTGCAAGCTGTTCTACGATAGGTTGATCAAGAACGAGGATATTACTCTTTTCAACCCTCATGAGGCAGAGGGTTTGTACGAAGCATTTGGTGACAACAAGAAGTTTGAAGAACTGTATGTCAAGTATGAAAATTCTAGATCAGTTAAGATGAAGAAGAAGGTTAGCGCAAGAAAGCTGGCTGAAGTATTTGCTAGAGAGCGACTAGAGACAGGTCGTATATACAGTATGAACATAGATAACTGTAATGAAAATGGTTCTTGGGATATTCCTGTACACATGAGTAATCTATGCCAAGAAATAATTCACCCTACTGTGCCTATCAATTCAGTTGACGACCCAGACGGAGAGATTGGAATTTGCATATTGTCTGCTCTAAATTTAGTGGAACTCAACTCAGACAAGGATATTCAAGTAGCGTGCAAGAACGCAGTAGAGTCATTGGAATCTGTAATTGATTATCAAGATTACCCAATTTTGGCTGGCGAAAACTTCACAAAGAACAGAAGGTCGCTAGGTATTGGTGTCACTAACTTGGCTGGTTTTTTGGCTAAGAACAAACTTACTTATGACGACCCACAAACACCAAAGTTAATCCACGAGACGATGGAGAAGATACAATGGTATCTACTAGATTCTTCTTGCAGGTTGGCCGAGCAACTTGGTGCGTGCGAAAAGTTTGGAGATACTAAATATTCTAAAGGCATACTCCCTATTGACTGGTATAAGAAAACAGTTGACGAAATTGTTAAACCTGAATACAATATGGATTGGGAAGAGCTAAGGGGTAGAATAAAAGAGTTTGGATTGAGACACTCCACACTATCCGCCATTATGCCGTGCGAATCAAGTTCAGTTATACAGAATAGCACGAACGGCATTGAACCAGTTAGACAGTTACTTTCTTATAAAAAAGCCAAGAATGGTGTGCTAAAACAACTAGTGCCGAACTATCATAAAGGTAGGAAATATTACTCCTTAGCGTTTGATATGCGCGACAACAATGCTATAATTAAAATAGTTGCGGTGTTGCAAAAGTTTGTAGACATGAGCATTAGTGCCAATCTATATTACAACTATGACCATCACGAAGATGGTTCGATACCGCTAAGTCAAATAATTAAAGACAATATCACCAGCTATAAATATGGGGTAAAGAATTTGTATTATTGCAATACCCCAGACGGTGATGGTAAACTAGACGAAGACACAGCTTGTGAAGGTGGAGCCTGCGCGATATAATGAAAACTATTTTGAACAAGATGAATGTAGATACCCTTAAGCAGCCATTATTCTTAGGTGAAGACCTTTCACTTCAAAGATATGACAAGTTTAAGTATCCAGTATTTTTTGACCTATACAAGAAGCAGCTTGAGTTTTTTTGGAGACCAGAAGAGATTGAGCTAAAGAAAGACCGCAACGATTTCAAGGACGACTCAGTGATGTCGGACAATGAACGGTTTATCTTCACTTCAAACCTTAAGTATCAAACGATGATGGACTCCGTAATATGCAGAGGTGTGCCGACGATTCAGGAGTATGTATCTAATCCAGAGCTTGAGGCATGTCTTAACGTGTGGCAATTCTTTGAGCAGATACATAGCTACAGCTACACCTATATTATTAAGAACGTATACCCAAACCCAAGTGAGGTTCTAGACTCCTGTTTGACAGACAAAGAAATTGTCGCTAGAGCAGATGTGGCAGTAAAAGAATATGATAAACTAAGAAAGCTAAGCAACAGCAAGAAGATAGAGGATATCAAAAAACAGATTTACCTAACTTTAATTAGTATCAACATTCTAGAGTCTGTCCGGTTTTATGTTTCGTTCATTTGCGCGTTTGCTTTTGCTGAAAATAAAAAGATGGTTGGCAACGCCGACATAGTGAAGCTCATTAAAAGAGACGAGGCAATACACCTCCACAATACTCAACAGATCTTAAAGATTTTAAGAAATGAAAAGTCTGAGGGTTTTGTGCAAATAGCAAAAGAGTGCGAAGAAGATGCAATAAAGATGTTTGAAAGCGCAGCATCAGAAGAAAAGAAATGGGCTTCGTACCTATTCAAAGATGGTTCTATTATTGGGCTTAGCGAACCAGTTATGCATAAGTACATTGATTGGTTGTGCATGAGCCGTAGAAAATCAATTAAACTACCCTACGACTCTGGAATAAGAAACCCAATAGCTGGGTGGACAGAGCCGTGGATAAATAGTGAGGGCGTTCAGGTAGCACCGCAAGAGCATGAAATAACTTCATACAAAATCGGAGCAAGCACAAACGACCTTGAGGATATGGACTTTGGAGATTTGAAACTATGATAGACGCAAGATTTGCAGGAAAAACTATAAGAGTAAAGAAGACGGAAAAAAAAGCTATAGTACCAACTAGGTCAAACCAGAGTGACGCAGGCTGGGATTTATATTCTGTTACAACTAGACCAATAGCCCCAAGTCAAAGGGTTACGATTAAAACTGGCATTTCTTTGGAGATACCAGAGGAGTATGTCGGACTTATATGGCCTCGCTCTGGCATGTCGGTCAAGAATGGCATAGATGTTTTAGCAGGGGTTGTTGATTCTGGATACAGAGGAGAGATAAAAGTATGTCTGCTCAACACGAGCAGAGAATGGATGAACATAAAAGAAGGTGATAGAATTGCACAAATTCTATTTCAAGAGGTTCCGCATTTTCAGTTACAAGAAGTCGAGATACTACAAAACTCCGACAGAGGTGAGGGAGGATTTGGAAGTACCGGCAAATAAAAAGGAGCTCGCATGAGAAAATCTCGCAAGCAACAAAAGAACGATAGACGAAGAATTGTTCCTATAACAGCTAAGACTATCAACCAAAAAGACTATATTAGAGATATAGTAGAAAACGATGTTATATTTTGTACTGGGCCTTCTGGCAGTGGTAAATCTTATATTGCCGCAGGCATAGCTGCAAATCATATATACAGAGATGAAGTAGATCAGATCATAGTGACTAGACCGTTAGTGTGTGCGGGACAAGATATTGGATCACTGCCCGGCGAGCTAGATGAAAAAATTAAACCGTACTTACTACCTATGGAGGAAAACCTAAAGCACTTCCTCGGTAGAGACTACTACGGAAAACTTTTTAACGACGGTAGAATCAGATATGAACCACTTGAAGTAATGAGAGGCGCGACATTTCATGAAGCGTATATGATACTAGATGAGGCACAGAACTGTACTTTAGCACAAATAAAAATGTTTATAACTAGAATGGGTGAGAACTCTAAGGTTTTAATTAATGGAGATATACGGCAAACGGATATAAAAAAGTTTAGCGGCCTACTAGAATGTGTCGATAAGCTTGAGGGAATAGAGGGTGTGGGCGTTAGCCGCTTATACTATGAAGACATACAAAGAAACGGAATAATTGGTAGAGTCCTTGAGGCTCTAGAGGAAGATTACTATGATTAATTATGACTATGTTTGTAAAAGCTGTGGACACGAAGTCAAAAACGTGCTACAATCTATTAAAGACGACCCATTAACTTTGTGCGAAGAATGTGGTGAGCACGCCCTAGCTAGAGTAATCTTTGGTGGCCGCGCGGCTTTCGTAGAAAATGTTTCAACAATAGGTCAGCTTGCTGACAGGAACACAAAAAAGATGGGACACTACAAAAGGTCGGAAATGGAAACAAAGGTAAAGGAAAAACAAGCCGCCAAAGAGCAAACGAATGTGTGGGGTAAGCACGCTACAGCCAATAAGACAGAAATAAACAAAATGACTCCTGAACAAAAGACTAATTACATCATGAAAGGCAAGAAATGAATAAATACTTAGACCCTAATGTTGATAAGTTTGTAAACAAAGAAACCAAAACTGAAAAACTATTTGGTAGACATGGAGAGCCGGTGTTGAATAAGCGAGAAACACCAATGTCTAAGGTAATAGTTGATAAGTTTAACAAGGGCGAGGTAAAGCAATCATACTACGCGCAAACATTTCAAGGAGGTCTGTACGATCCAAATGGAATGTACTCGCATAGAGAATCAGCAATAGAATTAAAAATGTCAAGAGTGAGTAAAAACACGTTTGACTTTTATATGCTATATTTAAACACTAAGAATTCATTATATTTAACAAGAGCACAAAGGAGCTTTTTAAATGACTAAAAAAGGGCCACTAGGAAAAGCGGAAAAATACTATGTCGAGGGACACTACAAATCCATGGAAGCTAAGGAAATAGCAAAGGAGCTGGATAGACCAGTTAACTCCATTTCTAAGCATATTGAAAAGGCTAAAGCTAAAGAGCCTGAGATGCATACGGCGGGTGGACAAATGGCTAGACAAGATGGCATTACCATAATGACAGAAAATGCTTCAAACATCTCTGACGAAATGAGAGGCAAAGGTAAGTCAATCACTAGAGCAGACCTTAAAAGACAATCTTGTACTACAGGAACTAAGAAAGAATGATAGAAGGAAAACAGGAATTTAAGAAGGTAATAAGAGGAGCTGGGGAAAAAGAAGTTTTTATAAACGTCCAGCTATCTAACGGCAGAGATATATACTTTTCTGATTATGACGACTGGCTAAAGGTAAAGCAGATATGTTCATCAGAAGGTTTGGAGCTTATAAAGTTAGCTTTACAGTTTAGGTCTCACTTAGAAGAAGTTGACATTGCTGATGCTGACGCTGTATATCTAGTTCGCTCGGTAATGGGGCAGATAGGGCAGAGATCTAAAGATTATCTGACGACTGGGGCACTTGTTGACGGAGTAGTACATAAAAAGATGTGGTTAACTCCAGAGTTAATTGTTGAAAAAGAATACGAAGATACTATTGAAGGTTGTTTTGAAGAGGCGATGATTTACAATGGCGAAGGAACGAAGCGATAAAAGCAAGTATGTTTCTCCATCAACTGGGGAATATTGTACGTGTTCGCAGTACATAGCTGAAATCATGTGTACACGCATGGCTCAAAAAGAAAATGAAGGCACTCAAGCCTACAAGTTTTGGAACACTAACAAGTGGAAAAAGACTTATTCATTCCAAGTTATTCTAGCTAATCGGCTGGCATCTAAATACGACTGCGCCGCCATAGTTAAAGCCCTAAATTCTAACGAGCTGAAGAACGTATATTCTCTTCGGTATCCAAATATTGAGCGCGTAATTGATAAATATCAAAAAATAATTGAGTCTGAAAACCGTAATCGTACTATAATAGATGTACAGGATAAGCCGAAGTCTCGGTCTTCATCCTACGGTAAGAAAAACAGTTTGAAAAGATTGAGAGATATTGATGGCAAGAAAGAAGAAGACAAGTAAATTTGTTGAAGACGTAGTCAGCAGCACCGTCGTCTCTACTTATGGCGACGTGGTAAGAACGGGATCAGAAGTCCTCAGCAATCTTAACAACCTACAGGTAATTGGATTGTCTCCAGCGTTGGATATAGCGCTAGGAGGTGGCTTAAGAGAGGGTAGCTGTGTAGTTATGACAGGCGACCCCAAGAGTGGGAAGACAACAACAGCTTTATGCTTTGCCGCCAAGTGTCAAAAGTTAGGCAAGAAGATTATCTACGCCAACACGGAGGGTCGTCTAGCTAAGCAAAACTTTGAAGGCATCAAAGGGCTAGACCCAGACAAGATACTAATCGTAGAGTCTACAGATGATAGAGTTTTATCAGCAGAAGACTTCTTGAATATTATTGAATACTATATCAATAATGATCCAGAGTGTGTTATTATCGTTGACTCTATGTCCAATATGGTTCCTAAAATTGAACTTGAGGGAGAGGTCAGAACTGGAGTTCGCAACGCATTACCAAGGCTCCTATCAATGTTCTTTAAGCGCATTGGCGGCTCTGTCACGAAGAACAAAACAATTATTATCTGCATCACTCACAATATCGCCAATACTAGCGGTAGTAGATACGCGCCAATGAAAATGGCAGACTGCGGTAATATGTTGCAATATCAAGCCGGAACAAATATGATTATCACACATCGTGGAAAATGGCAGGTTCCTGCACAGACTGGGCCACACGTAGGACAAATCGCAAACTGGAATATTAAAACCTCAAACGCCGGAGGTATACCAAACTCTACTGCCGAGAGCTGGATTAGATATGGCATAGGCATAGACGAGGTACAAGAGGTAGTGCAGATAGCTTGTGAGTTTAGGTTGATAAAGACTGCTGGAGCTTGGTACACTATTCAGTGTGCTATTGACGAGAAGGAAGAGCCAGTCATAGCTAAACTACTAGGATCGAATGAGGTGGGCGAGAAAGAAGAAGATATTGAAAGGTTCTTCAAGTTTCAAGGCGTTAACAACCTTACAGAATTCCTAAACGAAAATCCACAAGTTTGCGACTTTATATACGAGAAAATTAAGGAGCTGTTTTGAAAGTAACAGGCTTCAATGGTAGAGAGTACAATTTGAATCTCTCCAAGTATGATGTCAAGGCTAATGATACCCGCAAAAGATCAAAACACCATATCAGAGCCAGACATCTTATTAAGGAGATTTATCATAGCTACAGACTTCTTGAAGAAGTAAAGCTTCCCGGAAGTACCTCAACAAACAAGCGTTCTGTATTGTATTTAGATTTTTTTATTCCTAACATACGGAAAGCTTTTGAGGTGCACGGGAGGCAACATTACGAACACATACCATTCTTCCATACAACCAAGGCAGACTTTCTGCTTGCAAAGGCTAGAGATGAAGACAAGATAGAGTGGTGTGAACTTAACGATATTGAATTAGTTACATTGAAATATTCGGAGAATGACGATGAGTGGAGAAACACAATTAAAGGCATCTGAAAGATTAGCAGAACACATAAAAGGCATAGATGAATACATAGCTATGTCCAATGTTTCTTATTCTTCTTTTAATGTAGAGTATATCGTGGCCTCTAATTTGACCACGGGCGATATGTCAAAAATGACATCTCAAGAAATGTTTGATTCAGCATATTTGCTGTATGGGTATTCTACTTATATCCAAGATGAAATCAACAAGAACAAGGTTGCCCTGAGTTGGTGCAATGACCAAATAGAAAAGCTGGTCGCAGCAAACTTAAATAACTTTGATCAGTATACTAAACACGACGTAAAAAGACAAATCATCATACGTGAAAATAGCTATGCCGCAAGTGTAGATCAAATGAGATTGGTTGCGGAATCAAGGTTACAATCATTAGAGGGCAAGGTTTACGAACTGAAGCGTCAGGGCGACATCTTGCTAGAAAGGGCTAAAAGACTATGAATCCAGAAGATTTAAGCATAGAGGAGCTGCAAAAGCTACTTGCTAAAAAACAAGAAGAAGTGCAAGAGAGCGTTGCCGATGATGAGGATGTTTCAGTAGACAGTAACTTCAGAGTGCAGCGAAAAGAATCAGGGCCGAGAAGAGAAACTGTAAAGGCTAGAAAGAATACTTGGAGCGACAACGGTGAACACAAAGACATTGATACTCCAGATATTGAGCCAACTCCAAGAAACAGGAAAAAAGCGCACAAGGTTGAAAAGAAGTGTCACGTATGTGGCAAAGTATTTTCGGTACACCCTAGCTTAATCAGCGGAGAATTCTGGCGCTGCGATAGGTGTATAGGGAGGTAGTGATGGAACAACATTTAACAGACGCTGGAGCAGAAAGAGCTTTGCTTGCTGGATTATTTCAGCATGGCATAGATGCTTATGTTGAAGTTGCTGATATTGTTGATAGCTACACATTTGGTATTCCTAATAATCAAGTTTTGTTTACTTGCGTAAAAGATGTAATTGAAAACAATCTTGACGTTGATCTCCCATCTGTATTATCTGCGGCATCAAGACTTGGGCACTCAGAACGAGTAGAGTCCAAATCAGAGCTTGAATACATAAAGTCTCTTTTTGATTTTCCAGTAAGTCAAGACAACATTTTTAATTTCGCTGTACAGATAAAGAAGTTTGAGTTTGCTCGCAAGATTAAAAAACTAACAGACAAGATACACAAAGACGTAGACAAAATCAACGGTAGCGAGACTATCGACGAAATTATCCAGAAACTAGAAGAGCCTGTAATGGATTTTCTCAGGGAGGACGATGGAGGAGAAAAGCCTGAGAAGATTGGCAAAGATATAACAGATTACATTGAATACTTATCTGAGAATAAGTGTGATGTTATAGGCGTACCAACGGGGTTTCCAAGATACGATATAGCAATAGGCGGTGGACTAAGAAGAAAATGCGTAGATCTGGTAGCCGCTAGACCAAAGGTCGGTAAAAGTGTTTTTGCAGACAATGTTGCCGTCAACGTAGCAAGAGAAGGAACACCAGTATTGGTTCTAGATACTGAAATGTCAAAAGAGGATCATCTTAACAGAATCATAGCCAACCTAAGCGGAGTTCCGATCAACGAAGTAGCTACTGGTAAGTTTGTAGATGACGACGAGAAGAGTCAGAGAGTTCACGAAGCTGTTGAACAGATACAAGACATACCTTATAACTACGTCAGTGTTGCGGGCAAACCATTTGAGCAGATACTAAATATTATTAAACGCTGGATTATACAAGATGTAAAACAAGATGAAAATGGAAGAACAAATGATTGTGTAGTTGTTTATGACTATTTAAAACTTATGTCTTCTACATCAATAACAAATAATATACAAGAATATCAAGCTCTCGGTTTTCAAATAACAAACCTTCATAACTTGGCTGTCAAGTACGACTTCCCCTGCCTATCGTTTGTGCAATTAAACAGAGACGGTATTACAAAAGAGTCCACCGATGCTGTAAGCGGTTCTGACAGACTTATTTGGTTATGTACATCATTCTCCATATTTAAAATAAAATCGCCAGAGGAGCTGGCTGAAGACGGCCCAAGAGCAGGGAACAGGAAGCTTGTTCCCATTGTCTCAAGACATGGCGCAGGTTTAGACGACGGAGACTACATCAATATGCGGATGCTTGGCGAACATGCAAAACTGCAAGAGCTAAGAACTAGAAATGAATTTCTTGTGATGCCATCAGAAGATACTGGTTTAATAGATGTTGAAAACTTAGATAATGTTAACGAGGAGGTAGAAGAGGATGGACTTGAAGAAGATCAAAAAGCTCCTTGGGAATAATCTTGAGTTGGTATTTTCAGAGCTAGAAATAGACTATCAAAAGAATGGACAGAATATAACTTGTTCTTGCCCAGTACATGAAGACAGTGATAACCCAAACAGTTTTTCCTACAATTCTGATAGGCATATCTGGAGCTGTTGGACTAGAGGATGCCAGCAAGAATTTGGCAATGACATATTTGGACTCATAAGAGGAGTCTTATCTGTTGAGGCAGAGTCTGACGTAGGTTTTAGCGGCGCACTTAAATGGGCTTGTAAAATATTGAATATAGATAATAAGTCTGTGCATGTAGAAAAGCAAGAAGAGGATGACCAGTTTGTCTCTATGGTCAAGATGTTCTCCAAAGAGGACGTCCCCTCCTACGACGATCAGGAAGTTCGGATAGATTGTAACGTTATGCATCCCTCAGATTACTTTCAGTCAAGAGGCTTTGCAGACTCTACATTGCTTCATTTCCAAGTGGGCGACTGTGTGCAGAAGAAATCTTCTATGGTGTCCAGAGCCATTATACCAGTACACTCGCTGAATGGTGAAAAGGTTGTGGCCTACATAGGTAGGTCAATGCAGAGTTTTTTGAAGCCCAAGTTTCTTTTTACTAGAGGGTTCAATAAAAACAAATACCTTTACAATTATCATAGAGCTATACAAAAAGCGCAAGAAAAGTCTTGTTTATTTATAACTGAAGGCCAAGGGGATGTTTGGAAACTTTACGAAGCTGGCGTTAAAAACGCCATAAGTATATTTGGCAAATCAGTAAGTCCAGTGCAGAAGTCGATACTTGAAAAAAGTGGCATTACAAAGCTGGTTGTTCTTACTGACAACGATCAAGCCGGAAGAGAAGCGAAGATGAAAATACAAAGGGACATGAGCAGAATGTTCAAAGTCGTATTTCCAAGACTATCTAGAAAAGATGTTGGAGATATGTCTGTAGAAGATATAAAAACAAACGTGTTACCGCAACTAAAAGGTATGTATTAATGAATATAATTGGAATATCTGGAAAGAAACAAGCTGGCAAAAACACCGCCGCAAACTACCTTCACGGGCTAGTATTAAAGAAAATGGGCATGGTAGAAGATTTTAATATCGACAACAATGGCGCGCTTGTAATTAAAACAGACATTGAAGGAGATGAGGAGTATGGACTTTTAGATGTCACCAGAAAAGATTCTTCTTTTGTTGAATATGCTAATTATAATATGTGGCCCCATGTAAAATTATACAGCTTTGCTGACGGCTTAAAATTGTTGTGTATGGAGTTCTTCGGTCTCACTAGAAGCCAAGTATATGGCACCGAAGACGATAAGAACACGCAGACAAAAGTCCTATGGGAGGACGTTCCGACTTGGAGTAATAGCAGCCTTAATAAGAATAGAGGAGCAATGACCTCAAGAGAATTATTGCAGTACTTTGGAACTGACATTATGAGGAAGATGTACAACAATGTTTGGGTAGAATATGCAATCAAAACTATAACCAGAGAAAAGAGTGACTTAGCCATAATAGCGGATGTGAGATTTCCGAACGAGGTAGAATCAATAAAGGATGCTGGAGGCAAAGTAATAAGATTGACTAGAGAGTTTACTCAGGATAGTCACTCAAGTGAAAACGCTCTTGATAAAGAAAACTACGACTGGAGCAACTTTGACTACGTGGTCAATAATACAGACATGACTAGTCTGTTTAATGCTCTGGCTAAAATTTATAGCGAACTGGAGATCACATGTTAGTGACTTACATAAGAAGTTCAAGTTTTAATAACTACTCGTATTGTCAGATGCAATATTTTCTGACTTACGTGCTTGGCCACCAATCCACCTCTGGCAAAAAAGCTCAGCTTGGGACTGTGGTTCACAAAGTTATGGAGGTGCTAGCGGGTTGTCAACACCTACAGCAGGATAGCAAGAAGATGCTACTTGCTGACGATGCGCTTGGCGATATAAAGTTTAACCGCAAAAAACTAAAAAGTGAGGATTTTGTAAACGATATTTTGCAGCAAAGTTTTGATTGGTACACTAGTAACTGCACTCATAAGTATACTAAGTCAGATTATAAATTCTGCAAAGAGTTGACTTGGGAAGCGATTGAATATAATAATGGGATTTTTGATCCCAGAAACAGAAAGATTGTTGCCGCTGAGCCACACTTTGATATTGAGATAGAAGAAGATTGGGCTAAGTTCGACTACGAAATGCCCGATGGACAAAAAATTACAGGGAACTTGGCAATAAAAGGTACGATAGATCTTGTAACTGAGGTAGACGATGGTATAATTGAAGTCGTTGACTGGAAAACAGGAAGAAGGCTTGACTGGGCAACGGGCGAAGAGAAGACATATGAGAAGCTATGTTCAGACCCCCAATTATTACTATATAATTACGCAATATCAAAACTATTTCCTGATTATGAGCAGTCAATCATGACGATATTCTATATTAGAGATGGCGGGCCTTTCTCGATGTGCTTTGACAAGAAAGACCAAGAAAAGTTTTTGGAGATGTTAAAGCTAAGATTTCAGCAGATCAGCAGAAATCAAGAGCCAAAGCCAATGTCTTACTCAAGAAAACATTGGAAGTGCAATAAGCTTTGTCATTTTTATAAGAACAACTGGCCGGGAACAGACCAAAATATGTGTATATATACAGAGGAGCACCTTAAAAAGCACGGAATGAATGAAACCGTAAAAAGATGCACCGCCAAAGGATTTAGCGTGGGCCACTATGAGGCTCCGGGATAAGGAAAATACTATGATTCAAGTAGAAATCACAGAGGACATGAAGAAAAGAGCATGGGCCAAATCCAGAGAGATGGGAGTTATTAAGAACTCCATCATGAAGGGCGATGGCAATATAGCTGGCTTCATTGGTGAAGAGATTGCAAACGTAGTCATAGAAGGTTCTATAAGTAACACTTATGATTACGACATTGTAGATAACGACGGAACTAAGTACGACGTTAAAACGAAGAGATGTACCTCACAACCAAAGCCATACTATGACTGCTCAGTTGCTAATTTTAATACAAAGCAACAATGTGATAGATATGTCTTTGTAAGGGTAGAAAACAAAAATAGACGATGGGGAAGGGCTTGGGTTCTTGGTTGGCTTGGGCATGATGAATACTTCGAGAAGTCCCGACATTTAAAGAAGGGACAGATAGACCCCTCAAATAATTTTGTTGTAAGAGCAGATTGTCACAACGTTGCAATTTCAGAACTCAACGAATTTAGGAGATCAAAATGCTAGACTTCATATACGATAGAAGAAATTTTTTGCGAGTAGGGAGTATTGGTGCTGGACTAAGTGCCGTTGGTTTGTCTGATTACGCCTTGGCTCAAGACGCTCTGTCGTATGAAGATAAAGCCGTTGTTTGGGTGTGGCTTGGAGGAGGGCCAACTCAGTTTGAAACATTCCACGCCCCTAACGATACAGTTCCAACTGAATGGCAGCCAATCAACGGAGCTATTCATGACCCAAAAACAAACATCACTCTTGGCGCTGACTGGACAGAGCTAGCTAAACACACAAGCAAGCTCAATGTCGTCAACTCTTTTAGCCATAAAGATTCATCTCATAGGCAGGGTACTCACTTCATGATGACTGGGCATTATAACCCAGAAAGAACAACCACATCTATAGCCAAGTACCCCTCTTTTGGATCTATTGTTTCCTCTGTCTATGGCGCGAATCACCCCCAGAATGGAGTACCAACTTATGTTAAACAAGGTAAAATCGAAGGTGATGAAGGTGCTTGGCTGGGTGGAGCATTTAAACCATTTGATCCGTCCAATAAAGACAATCTCACACCAAGAATTGAAATCGACAGATTCAGCAACAGAAAACAACTCTTAGGAGCTATAGGCTCAGCGGCTAAAGATATATCTGGAACAGGAGCTGAATCAGTTGGGTTTTACAAAGGTCAGGCTTACGATGTTATTCTTGGTTCAGCCAAAGATGCGTTTGCAACAGATAAAGAAACGGAACAAACTAAAGCCCTGTATGGGTCAGAAAAAGCGAATGACATTGGCGAACAAATGTTGCTAGCTCGCCGCCTTGTGCAGCATGGTACAAAATTTGTAACTCTTCATTATGGCGGATGGGACATGCATAGTAACATCTCTAACGCGCTGAAAACCAAGGTAAGCCCAATAGACAAGGCCATCGCAGGATTTTTGGAAGATCTAGACCAGCGAGGCCTGAGCGAAAAGGTATTGCTAGTAGTGACTGGAGAGTTTGGAAGAACAAAAATCAATGCCAACGCTGGTAGAGATCACTGGCCTGCTATTACGCCAATGATGATGGCTGGAGGTTCCTATCAAACAGGTAGAACTATTGGGGCTTCAGACAGATCATATAGTCCAATCGAAAACCCCGTAGGCCCACTTGACTTGCAGGCTACACTGTTTGACCACTTTGGAATAGAACAGAGCACTCAGCGTGTTGATAACGGTGGAAGACCAAGATATTTATTGGAAGGTGAAGCAAAGGTAATACTATAATGAAATGTAGAGGAAATAATTTAGGACGAAGGTCATTTTTACAGGTGGGATTCTTAGGAGGGCTAGGGATTTCTCTATCTGATTACTTTCGTATGCAAGAAGCTCAGGCTGACCAGAAGTTTTATGAAAGTATAGAAGGCCCAGCTAAGAGTGTAATCTTTATATATCTTCCCGGAGGTATGGCTCATCAAGAAACTTTTGATCCTAAGCCGTTTGCTCCGCTAGAGTATAGAGGCCCTATGTCTAGTATTGAAACTGTAGTTCCCGGAATTAGATTAAATGAAACGTTAGCTAAGACCGCTAAGATTACAGATAAGATGACCATCATTCGTAGTATGACACATGGAGAAGCAGCTCATGAACGAGGTACACATAATATGTTTACTGGCTATCGACCTAGCCCAGCACTCCAATATCCGTCCATTGGCTCAGTGGTTGCACATGAGTTTGGCCCACGTCATAACTTACCACCTTACGTCTGTATCCCCAATCAGCCTAATGAGTTTGCAGGCACTGGATATTTAAGCAGTTCGTTTTCTGGATTTAGCTTGGGTTCTGACCCAGCTAGTGATGGTTTTCAGGTTCGTGACCTTAGACTTCCCAACAACGTGAATGACAACAGGTTTGGAACAAGGCGTAAAATGCTTGGTGCGGTAAATGATTATTTTGCCAGCAAAGAAAAGTCAGATTCATTAGACGCAGTAGACTCTTTCTACGACCGCGCCTATAGCTTAATCTCTAGCGAAAAAGCCAGAGATGCCTTCGATATCAACAAAGAAGATGCTGCCACTAGAGATAGGTACGGTAGAAACACCGCAGGTGCTAGGATGCTTCTTGCTAGAAGGTTAGTAGAGGCTGGTACAAGATTTGTAACATTGACTTATGGTGGCTGGGATATGCACGACAGCATTGAGAATGGTATTCGTAGACAAGTCCCCGCATTAGATCAAGGTCTTGCGGCTCTAATTGCTGACCTAGATGATCGTGGAATGTTAGATTCTACATTGGTATGCTTAGCATCTGAATTTGGTCGCACACCAAAAATCAACGCAAATGCTGGCCGTGATCATTGGCCTAAAGTATTCAGTGTAGTTATGGCTGGAGGCGGCATACAAAAAGGAATGGTCTACGGATCATCAAACGCAACCGCAAGTGAACCAGAAGAAAATGCCCTTACTGTTGAAGACTGGGCAGCAACAATATATAACAGAATTGGTATCGTCGCTGATAAAGAATTAATGGCTCCCGGAGATAGACCTATAGAAATCGTAGATGGCGGCAAAGTTATACAAGACTTAATAGTTTAGGAGTAAACAATGTCTAAAAATTATATAGCTCAAGCAGATGAGAAATATTACTTTGATAATTATGGATCTGAAGAAGAGTTAAACGAAACTAATTTTTATGTACCGACAGAAGACGAATACGTTCAGGCTTCTGAGGTTTATTATGAAAATTCTGAAATCGAAGACTGGGACGTGTCACAAGCAAAGCCCGGTCTTTGGGAAAACATTCGCAAGAAGAAAGAGCGAGAAGGTAAGAACTACAAACCAGCTAAGACTGAAAAAGAAGGTAGACCAAGCCAAGAAGAACTTAAAAAAGCTAAATCGGACAAGCCTAGTTCAAAAGATCCTCGCAGGACTCCTGCTCCAAAGAAGGATCAGAAAAAAGGCTCTAAGAAAAATAAGCCAGACAGCGCAAAGAATCCTAGTGGTAAGATTACTTTTAGCAAAGAGGTCACTGCTCAACTTTCTAAGAAGGTTGCAGAGCATAACGCCAAAGGTAAAGGTTCAAAAGCTTCTCTTGGGATGCTAAAGGCTGTTTATAGAAGGGGCGCTGGTGCATACTCAAGTAGTCATGCTCCCAAGATGAGTCGTCATGGTTGGGCCATTGCTAGAGTCAATGCTTTTCTAAAACTTCTAAGGACTGGCAGACCTTCTAATTCAAACTATACTCAAGACAATGACCTGTTACCAAAGGGTCATCCTAAGAAATCCAGAGCCGCATACAAGTATGAAAACCCAAAGACTGGAGAAATTTACAACTACGCTAGAAAGGGTGTATACAAAAAAGACGGCACTGACCTAGTATACAAAGGCAAGGCTGCAGAGTATCAGGGTAGAAAAGTCAAACTTGGGAAACCATTTAGAACTCCTGATGGCCCAAAAAAGTTTTCTGTTTATGTAAAAAATCAGAAAGGAAACGTTGTTAAAGTTAACTTTGGAGATCCTAATATGGAAATTAAAAAGGATAATCCAAAACGTCGTAAAAGTTTTAGAGCAAGACATAACTGCGATAATCCCGGCCCGCGCTGGAAAGCTCGTTATTGGTCTTGCAGAAAATGGTAAGGGGGTGATCCAGATGAAGACACTACTTAGTTTTATTTTTGTTTTTGGACTTATGATGACACTTGGTTGTCAGGGTGATAAGCCTGTCGCCTGTGCTTTGTGCGCAGACGGTTGTCCTTGTGTAGAGACGGATTGCATTTGTGACATTGACATCTGCAAATGTGAAAATTGTATTAGTTAATTTCGATCTCGACCGAGCGGCGAGAGCTAGCATCGAAATTGGCTTGGGCGTTCGCTGAGAAGGATTTTATCGGGCGCTCAAGCCTTACTAAGTAAAGGAATAATATTATGAATAGACGAAGTTTTTTAGCAGGATTTTCTTCACTTCCCCTCGTAGAACTATTAAGCGCAAACGCTGACGAGCTGAGGAAAAAAAATAAATCAGCTATATTATTATGGATGGGTGGTGGCCCTTCGACCATGGATATTTGGGACTTAAAGCCAGAAGCGCCGACAGGCGGGCCATTTAGACCAATATCCACAACGGGAGATGTGGAGATTTGCGAACATATGCCTTTGATGGCAAAGCAAATGCATCACATGGCCATTGTCCGATCCATGAGTACTCGTGAAGCTGACCACATGCGTGGGCGATATTACATGCACACTGGATATGTTCCCAACCCAAGTATTGAGCATCCTAGCTATGGTGCCGTTTTATCGCATCAGCTAAGACGAGAAAATCTAGAAATTCCGCAGTTTGTTTCTGTAGGTGGAGGAAGTATTGGAGCTGGTTTTCTAGGTATGAATCATGCGCCGTTTGTAGTTAACAGCAATGGCCAAGTTCGTAACCTAGATGTCAAACCAGACCAAAGGTTCTTTCAAAGAGCCTATGCTTTAGATGTTATAGAAAATGGTTTTATAAATCAAAAGAGAGGCTCAATAGCTAGCGACCACAGAGACGTACTCAGGCAAGCGTTCAATTTGCTGACTAGTGAACAAATGGAAGCGTTCAAAGTGGCAGGTGAACCCGAGGCGGTTAAAGATAGATATGGAGACAACAACTTCGGCAAGTCATGCTTAATGGCTAGACGGCTTGTTGAGGTTGGAGTCCCATTTATAGAAGTCAATTTGGGAGGCTGGGATAATCACCAGAATATATTCCCAACATTAAGAGACAATAAGTTGCCCATGTTAGACAAAGGCATGAGCGCATTAGTTGAGGATTTAGAGCAAAGAGGGTTATTGGAGGATACAGCTATAATCTGGATGGGTGAATTTAGTCGCACACCTCGTATCAACCAAAACGCTGGCCGTGACCACTGGGCACGAAGCTGGAGCGTCGCTGTTGGAGGAGCTGGCATGAACGGTGGAATTGCCATCGGTGAAACCAACTCAGACGGCACGCGAGTTGAAACAGAGCCCCATAGTTCGCAAGACATTATGGCATCTGTATGTAAAGCTCTTGGTATATCCTTGACCACTACATTTACGAGCAAAAGCGGAAGACCCATGAAAATAGCTAATTCAGGAAAAGTGATTACTGATCTATTTTCTTAAGGTGTAAAAATGAATTTCTTCAAGAATGCTGTTTATGTACTCGTATTTATCAATTTAGTAAGTTTAGGTTTTAATGGCTGGATGTACAAAGAACTACATGAGCCTGATATTATCTTGGCCTCAGACCCTGCGCTCCAGACGCTAATACAGGAAAGCAGATCTAGAGACACTCACATACTAAAGGCTATATTCCTAACACATCATCGCCTTGGAGTACATATGCCTATGCAGCAGGAAATGTGTCCAGCTTGCGAAGATATGAAAGAGCAAATGAAAGACAGTGCTATAAAAACCATAGAATATCTTGGAAACTAGTGTTTTATACGCTTGATTTGACTATAATATAATAACGAGGCACGGGATTCAGCTAGTCATCTAATTCATTTTAGATTCACGACTTCGTCCCGTTGCCAAGTTTTTAACATTGAAATTTATATTGAGGATTTACTATGGAATGGGCTCCACTGTGCAACTATACGCACTACAGCTTGCTAAAAGGATATTCAAAGCCACAGCAGTTAGCAGAGAAATGCAAGGCTAACGGCTACAAAGCTTGTGGCATCGCTGATTATAAATCTATCTCAGGCGCAGTCAGCTTCTTTATGGCCTGCAAAAGCAACGGCATTAAGCCAATCATTGGCTGCACGTTCGACACATTCACGCTATTCGCCAAAAACAAAGACGGATGGCTAGATCTAATTAAACTTGTGTCCTCGCTAGACGAAGAAGGCAACTATGATAAAAAGTTTTTGCTAAAGGTCACATCAAAAGGCAACCTCATATCTGTGGCAGACAAAGCTGGCTACTCGCCAATCAAGGGCGAGGACTTCTACAAACGAACGCCAGCACTCATGGAAACATATTACACAAATAAAGAGGACGCACCTCTGCATAGAATACTACTATGTTCTAAAATGAAGACGACAGTACCTAAGATAAATAAACTGTTATCGAAGCACGAAGATTTTGATAATAGAGAATTCTTTGAGCAAAACACCTTCTATCTTCCTGACTCTACAGAAGTATGTGAAATACTGACTGAGGACTTGGATATGAATGTTAAACAAATTGTAGACAAATGCGAGGAGTATGACATTCTTAGTTCTCCAATGTTGCCTGAGTTTCCCACACCAACAGGCGAGTCTGAAGAAGATTATCTAAAACAGCTATGTCGTGAGGGCTGGAGAGACCTTCTTATAAAAACTGGGAAGGTTGCTGAAGAAGACATGAAACAAAAGTATCTGGATAGATTCAAGACGGAATTCGATGTTATCAACGACGCTCATCTATTTGGATACTTCTTAATTGTTAGAGATATTATTAATTTCGTAAACGACTCTGGTTGGCTATCAGGGCCGGGAAGAGGATCTGCGGCGGGTTGCTTGATTTCATATCTAATTGGTATCACCAAGATCGACCCAATCGAGTATGACCTGCTATTTGAGCGATTCTATAACGCCGGTAGAAACACAGGAGGCCACGTATCACTACCTGATATTGACATCGACGTTCCCGGCAGGAAAAGAGATGAAATTATTGACTACCTTAAAAGCAAATATGGCAAAGATAATGTGAGTCAGATGCTCACGTTTGGTAGACTGCAAGGTAGGAGCGCACTGAAAGAAGTATTACGCATCAACGAGGCGTGTTCGTTTGGCGAAATGAATGTAATATCAAAGTGCATACCTAACGAAGCCGACGTATCCGACCAACTACAAGCTATGGACGAGGAAGATCGTTCTATCATTAGATTTGCTCTTATTAATAACTCAGAAGAGTTGCGAGACTATTGCTTTGTGAACGACTCTGGCTACCTTGAAGGAGACTACGCAGATTATTTTGATCAGGCAATTAGTTTAGAAGGCACATTCAAAACCCAAGGTAAGCACGCCGCTGGCGTTGTTATATCTTCAGATAGATTACACGAGGTTTGCCCAATGGTAGACCAAAGGAGTGGAGGCGAAAAGATTGCAGGGCTAGAAATGGCTGATCTTGAAGCTCTAGGCCACGTAAAGTTTGACGTACTAGGAATTAACTTACTAGATAAGATTATGAAAATTGAGGAAGTATTAGATGGCAATTAGAGACTATATCGTATTTGACTTTGAAACTGGAAGTAGAAACCCACGCAAGACGCAGCCCACTCAGATTGCGGCGCTGGCGCTAGACGGCAGGAACTTTAAGCTGAAAGGTACTTTTAATAGCGAGATTCGACCAGTCTTGGACGACGAAAAAGCTATTGAAATGGGCTTCGATCCATTAGAGGATGAAGCGCTTCGCATCACTGGTAAGAATAGAGAAGATCTAGCGAAAGCTCCACTACCAAAAACTGTATGGAAAAAGTTCTGTGATTTTGTCAATCAGCACAACTGGAAGGGGACGCAGTTCTTTGCTCCAATCCCAGCTGGGTTTAATATCATTGGGTTTGATATGATTATCGTAGATAGACTATGTAAAGCATACGGCCCATACGACAAAGAAAGACAGCAGCAAAAGCTTTTTAATAAGATCTATAAAGTAGACATGATGGATAATATGTTTATGTGGACAGAAGGAGACCCATCAATAAAGTCTATTAGCATGGATTCATTGAGAGATAGAATGGGTCTTAGCAAAGAAAATGCTCACGATGCACTGCAAGACGTTAAAGATACAGCCAATATCATGATTAAATTCATGAAGACACATAGAGCTGTATATAGAAACTTGACTATTGATAAAGCATTTGCAGACGGCGAACTATATGTCTAGAGAAATTAACTACAAGTGTGAGAAAACTTGGGAGCTGTTTCATGAAGGCAAAACTAAAGGTGTCTTCCAGCTTGAAAGCAATCTTGGTAAGTCTTGGTCTAAGAAGCTAAAGCCAAGCAACATAGAAGAACTTGCAGCTCTTGTTGCTCTTATCAGGCCGGGATGTCTGAAAGCGATTTCTGACGGTAAGTCAATGACGCAGAGATACATTGACAGAAAACATGGCGTAGAAGAGGTTAGCTATCTACACGAATCGCTGAAGGATGTTCTGAAACCCACATACGGCGTTTTAGTCTACCAAGAGCAGTCCATGAGGATCGCACAAAATCTGGCTGGGTTTGACCTAAAAGAAGCTGACGTCCTCAGAAAAGCTATTGGTAAAAAGAAGGCCGACTTGATGGCAAAAGTCAAGAAGGATTTCGTGAAGGGTTGCAAGAAGCTAGGTACAGTTGATGAAGCAACAGCGGACGAAATATTTAGCTGGATTGAGAAGTCTAGCAGGTACTCTTTCAACAAGTCTCATGCTGTAGCATATGCTATGTGTTCATATTGGAGCGCGTTTCACAAGGCCAACAATACGCAGGAGTTCTTCCTGTCCTATCTGTACCATGCGGGTGAAAAGCAAGATCCCCACGAAGAGATATATGAGCTGGTTAGTGACGCTAAGCTATTCAACATAGAAACCAAGACACCAAATATATCTAACTTCTCAGAAAAGTTTTGCATGAGAAAAGGCAATCTATACTTTGGCGTAAAAGACATTAAGTCGCTGACTGGTAAAACTGGGGACAAAGTTCTGCTTGCTGTAGACGAGTTGCTTGATGAGCTAGGCAAGGATGCAGAAAATTTAAAGTGGATGGACGTATTGGTATATATGTCAAAGAAGATAAATTCAACTGCGTTCAAAGCGTTAGCGTCAGTAGGGTTTTTTCGTGGCTTTAGAGATAGAATTACAAGAAATGAAGCACTATATCAATACGAAATATTCAGGTCTTTGACAGCCGCAGAGCTTAGGTGGGTCGTAGAAAACTATCCTAAGAAAAGATGGACGACGCTAGAGAAATGCCTTATAGACCTCGCGCCAACGAAGAAAGAAGGTGGAGGTACTAGCAAGATAGAACGAAGTCAGCTAATACAGAATGAGATATATTTCTTGAATAATCCTCCGTATGACCTTTCAGACGATCCATCTTGGGTCATAGGTCAAGAAGTTAAGTATCTTGGCTGTCCAATTAGCATGTCTAAGGTAGAGACTGCCGACACATCAGGCGCGAACAGTACCTGCAAAGAAGTGCTGGAGGGAAAGAAGGGCAAGAGCTTAATGCTCGCCGGCAATATAAAAAGAGTGTCTGACTATAAGATAAAGAAGGGCAAGTCAAAAGGTAAGTATATGTCATTCTTAACTATAGAAGACGAAACATGTTCCTTAGATAGTGTAATTGTATTCCCAGAATGTAGAGATAAATTTCAGTACCAGTTATATGAGGGTAATAATCTACTATTCTCGGGTAGTGTATCAGAACAAGATAATTCTTTTATTGTTAGTAATATTTTTGAGATTTAGTGTGTTTTTACTCGCATGTATTGGGTAATATATAAATATGGAGATAGGACGTGCTATATAATTCACAAGTAAGACAAGATGTTTTTGTCGATAAGCTGTTGAATAAAGATGAAGGATTTTTCCTAGACATAGGCGCTGGAACAGGAGGTCTGCCGCCACTATTCGCTGGCCATTTTAGCAATACTTACTTTTTCGAGGAGTATAGACAGTGGGGTGGCATAGCGATAGATTATGATAGAGCATGGTATAACGCAGTCAAGGAGTCAAGACCAGATACTGTATACTGCGAAGATCTTTTGAAAGTCAACATAAATGAGTTTCTAGAATCTATTGGGTGTCCAGAAAACATAGATTATATATCTTTAGACGTAGATGATGCACAGTGGAAAGTATTCAATGAATTTGATTGGTCTAAGTACAAGTTTAAAGTTCTTACTTTAGAACACAATTTATATCAATCCACTGAACACTGCCCATTTACAAAAGATTATCCAGACCGCCGCAAGAGAATAGCCGACGAGTATAAAAAATATCGTGAAACACTGGCTAGTTATGGGTACAGCATTTTGTGGGCAGATGTTGTGCTGAATGGATATGGAAGAATAGAAGATTGGTGGGTAAGTGAAGACCTTTACGAAAAGTATAAACACCACAAAGAAGAAGACATAGATTGCAACGAAGTTATTAATATAACTTTTGAATAAACAAAAAGGATACAAAATATGAACATCTGTTCTTTTACTGGATATCTATCTGAAGATCCCAAGCTCTCCAATGTAAACGGAGTTAGCTTGGTAGAATTCACTTTGATAACCTACACTTACAGAAAAACAAAGAGCACAGGAGAAAAAAGTAGAATACCTACCTTCTTAAATTGTGAGGCTTGGCATACGGGCGGAGAAACAATCAAGAAGTTTGCCAGAAAAGGCTCTAAGATTTCTGTTCATGCTTCTGCTAGAAATCCCGGCAAAGGGGAAAAAGGCATTATATTTAGAATTAATGAGTTTGACTTTGCTAATATTGGAGAAGAAGAATAGATGAGAAAAAAACGTATACTTTTTTGTGGCGAAGCAACTTTCTTAAATACTGGATATGCCACATACAATAGAGAGATACTTACATACCTACACAGCACAGGCAAATACGAACTTGCTGAGCTATCAGCCTACGGCGAGTTAAATGATGCAAGGGGCGACTCAATACCTTGGAAATTTTATGGCGCTATGCCTAACATGAACTCAGAGCCTAAATCTTCTCAAGAAGAAATAAACGACTACGGCTCTAAAGCCACTAACCAGTTCGGTGAGTGGGCGTTTGAAAGGGTGTGTCTTGATTTTCTACCAGATGTGGTATGTGACATTAGAGACTTTTGGATGCTTGACTTTGCAGAGAGATCTCCTTATAGACCATATTTTAAATGGTGTATCATGCCCACCGTAGATGCTCGCCCTCAAGCCAGACAATGGATCAGCACATACCAATCTGCAGACGCATGTTTAACATACTCAGACTGGGCCGGCGGCATACTAGACGACCAGTCTGGCGGAAAGATTAATTATCTTGGCAGCTCTCCTCCTTCTGCCCACGCAGCCTATCAGCAAAAAGACAAAAAACAGCTTAGAGAAAAATATGACCTAGATCCAAACGCTAAGATCATAGGCACTGTGATGCGAAACCAAAGGAGAAAGCTTTATCCTGACCTCTTTGAAGCGTTCAAAATGTTTCTAGATAAAAGTGAAGATAAGAACTGTTATCTTTACTGCCACACTAGCTATCCAGACTTAGGGTGGGACGTGCCAGAACTCCTTCATCAGCACGGTATAGCCTCCAAAGTCCTATTTACATACATATGCCCAGAAACAAGGATGCCTTTTGTGTCTATCTTTAGAGGAGCTGTAACTGAGTCTCCTTATACTAGGAAGTTCAACGCAGAGCTATCTAGTGTAAAGTCTGGAGCTTCCTACGAGCAGCTGTCAGACATCATTAATTTATTTGACCTGTATGTGCAGTATGCAAATTCAGAAGGCTTTGGTTTACCTCAAGTAGAAGCGGCGGCTTGCGGTGTTCCGGTTATGTCAACAGATTACTCAGCAATGGAGAGCGTGATAAGAAAGCTGGGCGGCACGCCTTTGCCACCAAAAGCTCTCTACAAAGAGCTTGAAACGGGTTGCTTTAGAGCAGTGCCTGACAACGAAAACACAGCAAAAGAGTTTCTTAAGTTTTTCTCAAAAACAGATGACGAAAGAAAAGCCGACAGTGACAATACACGCAGTAACTTTGAGGAGTTTTACCAGTGGGACAAAAGCGGCAAAGTCTGGGAGTCATACTTTGACAGCGTAGAGATACCGCCAATCGAACAAACTTGGGCATCTCAGCCACTTCTTCAGCCTTCAGCTCCAAAGATAAAGGTTGATTATAATACAATGACACAATCGCAGGTTGCAAAATGGTTAATAGTCGAGGTGCTTAGAGAGCCCAGATTTTTAAATACATTCTTTGAAGCCAGACTGACAAGAGACTTGATTTACAACACTTCCACCGCATCTACCGGAGGCATGTATTTTAACGAGGAGTCAGCAGCTTTTGAGGGCAGAAATACTAGACAGGCGTTTAACTTTGATATAGCATACGATCATTTTTCTCAGCTCAATCAGAGAAGAATGCATTGGGAAAATATTAGAGTGGAATCTATGAAGCAAAGGATGCAATCTTAATGAAAGTATTATATTTAGGTCACTATAAAGAAGGCACTGGTTGGGCTAGCGCTTCAATAAATGCAATATCTGCAATGGAACGGGTAGGTATAGATGTAGTGCCTCGCAATGTTGCATTGACTGGACTACAGTACCAAGTGCCCGAAAACATACTGGAGCTAGAAAAGAAGTCTGTAGCGGGAGCTGAGTATTGTATACAACACTTACTACCTCACCACTTGGTTGGTACAGACAAATTTAAGAAAAATGTAGCTCGGTTTGAAGGCGAAACTCTTAATATAAAAATGCAGCCTTGGGCTGTTCACTTGCGTCAGATGGATGAAGTTTGGGTTCCAAATTCTAGCTCTTGGTCTAGCCTAATCGACGACGGGGTTGTCGTAAAGGGTGGGTTAAAAGTTTTGCCTCACCCTAGCGACATGGCTAAGTTCTTTGGTTCAGCTAGTCAGCAAGTAGAAATACCCGAAGCAGACGGTACGTTTAAATTTTATTATATTGGAGACTTAAATGAGAGGAAGAATCTGGCATCTGTAGTCAAATGCTTCCACTCTGAGTTTGGAAGATCTGATAACGTATCCTTAATAATTAAAGTTAGAAAGTACGGTCAATCTCCATCGGACACAGTGTCACAAGTAGGTAATCTTTGTGCGGCGGTAAGGAATAGACTAAGGATATACAGAAATGATGAGCATTACGCGCCAGAAGTAGTCATAGCAGACGACCTACCTGATGAAGGAGTCAAGGCCTTACATCAGTACGGAGACTGTTTTGTGTGCCCATCTCACGGTGAAGCTTGGTCTATACCATCCTTTGAAGCTATGGCTTATGGAAAAACGCCAATATGTAGCAATTTTGGAGGGCCGGCTGATTTTATAGATCCTAAAGATAAGAGCACCGGAACACTAGTTGGCGGCCAGCTAGCAGTTTGCGACTGCCCAGACGCAGCCTTCCCAGAAATACTAACCGGAAGAGAGCTGTGGTTTGACCCCAGCGAGGTAGAAATTAAAAAGTCTATGAGATATTATTATGAAAACAGACACGTCATTGATAGGCAGGCTGGCATAAAAAGAGCGAAAGAGTTCTCATATGAGTCTGTAGGAAATAAGATAAAGGAGTTTTTAAATGCCTAGAACACATAGAGTACGTGTACCAGAGATGCCGCCAAGTGACTATGTTTCTAGACTCATAGACGATGCGACTTCTGGCAAAAGAGAGAAGTATAACATACTTACATTTGCTACGCACGAAAGATACCAGACGCTAATGGCTAAAACTGGTCACAACTTTTACGGCTTTTTGACTGAAGGTATAAAAGTATGGAATGAAGATTATGGCAAAGTGCCCGATAACTTCTACGCCCTCCCAAAAGAGACACTGTACAGAGGCATCAAGTTTGACTTTATTTTGGCTCAAAGTAAATTTGGCCAGTTCCAAGTGGCCGAACTAATAAATCAAAAATTAAATCTTCCAATTATAGCGCTAGAACACACAGCTCCCACCTCAGTTCTAAAACAAGAGTGGCTAGAAGAAATAAAGGGAATGGCAGGAGATATAAATGTATTTATCTCTGACTGGTCTAGGGAGCAATGGAAAATACAGTCAGACAATCAACAGGTGGTTCACCATGCAGTTGATGTAGAACTATTCAAGCCGGGGGGCTATGACAGAAGTCCTGTAGTGCTAACCGTAGCTAACGACTTTAAGAACAGAGACTACTGTTTAAATTACTCTGGTTGGGAAAGAATAACGAATGGAATCGAAACTAAAGTTATAGGGAGTAGTCCAGACGGTTTTTCTGAGCCCGCTAGCTGTATTGAGGAGCTTGTAAAAGATTACGCAAGCACTCAGGTGTATCTAAATACTACAACGGTAAGTCCAATTCCTACATCTCTTTTGGAAGCAATGGCGTGCGGCTGCGCAGTGGTGACAACCGCAACATGTATGATACCTGATGTTGTGAAACACGGTGAGAATGGCATGATTTCAAACGACGAAAAGGAATTAAGATCATACATAGAACAGCTACTTGGAGACGAAGACCTTAGAAATAGGCTTGGCGAAAATGCACGTCAGACAGTAATTGAACAGTTCTCTGAAGAAAGTTTTATATCGAACTGGAGTAAAATTTTCAACGAGGCTTATAACATAAAAAATAACAACTTCTACAAAAAGGCTTAGTGATGACAAAGATACATATTGTACCGAAAGGCTCAGAGGCAGTTGACGGATACCAAAAGGTTGAGGTTATTAATGGCTCTGTTGACCTTAATAATCTAGCAATGAACGAGTGTGAATTTATTCTTGCTTCTGATATATTAGACGAGGTTCCCGTTGGCAATGTTCAGGGGTTTGTAAAACTTATTGAGAGCAAGACTCGTCGTGGCGGCAAGATCTGCATCGGCGGAACAGACATAAGGCTACTGTCAAGAGCCATTGTTTCTGGAGAGATAAATTCTGCAGAAGCCAATGAGGTTATCTTTCGTGGAAGATCGTGTTTGGATATGAGCTCGATTAAATCTCTATTACAATCTTTAGGTTTAAAAGTTTCTTCAACCAGCTATCAAGGATACAGGTATGAAATCGAAGCAACTAGATAAAGTAGCCGAAACGAGTTGCAAAGACTGCAAGTTCGCCATATATGAAGACAAAACGCAGACTGGATGTGAGGCTGGCAGGGCTGAGGCCTATATGGAAAAAGGTATGGGCTTTGAGGCATATGACAAAGATAAAGAGTTTTATGTTATAAACACACTATGCTCGTACAAAGTTGACAAACGATACGACTTGTCGCTAGAACAAATCAAGAAGATAAGAAAAAAGACATTTGGAATAGCGGTTTACATAGAAGAAGAAACAGACGGCCTAGAAGAAACGATCAAATCTATATGCGATATTAACTACGACCACGGCAGTATTTATGTTTGTCTCTCACACTCATATAAAATGCTTTGTCCTGAGTTCACAAATAATATGAGAAAGCATATGCGAAGTCTAGAAGATGCTGGGTTTCACAGTATCAAGGTAGTAGTCTATGGAAACGAAAAACAGAGAGACTACGACACATTTAAAAAGATAGCTGTCCAAAATTACATAACTAAGCTAAATGTGGGAGAGGTTGTTGAAAAGGACACATATAAGAAAATAGATAAGTCCGTAAACGACTTACTAGAAAGGTATGTATTCTTTGAAGACTCAAGTTCTTCTACAATATTATTCAAAGCTATTAATAACAGATATTTAGACCACAGAGACTACGATAAGATGCAGATCGCCCTGAGAGAAGAGTCTAAAGAAACCAGTTTATATAAGCGATTTGATGGCTAGAAACACAAACTTTATAACGTCGCCCCACCATGTTGCTATAGAAGAGTCAAATGACTTAGTGACTGTTGTTCTTTTATGCGAAAACGCTGGACACAGGATGAAATCATATGGCCCTACTCCGCTTGCCAAGATAGGTAACACAACCCTTATAGACTTGCAAATATCTGCTATAAAGAGGGTGTTGAAAAACTTTGAGCTCATCATCTGCGGAGGGTTTGAGGCTGAGAAAGTTATTAAGCACATAAGAGAAAATCATAAGAAAATATCTGCGCGGTTCGTAGAAAATCAGATGCATAACAATTCCAACTCGTGTGAGAGTTTGAGACTATGCCTAAATAACACCCTAAACGATAAGATACTGGTATGCAACGGGGAGATAATAATACAGGATCATCTATTGAAAATGATAGACGTAAGGATCTCCTCTGTCGTGTATGAAGAGAAGAATGAAGCGTTCGATGTCGGTGTTACTATAGATCAAAAGGGTAATCCCCAACACTTCTGCTACGGTATGCCAAACAAATGGTGTGAAGTACTATTCCTCGGCAATCCTTTGATTATAGAATATATGAGAAAACTTATTTCCAACATGGAATATAAGAACAAATTTATATTCGAGGCTCTAAATGACATACTAAAATCAAAACACAGAATACAAGCACTTCAAAACCAAAAACACAATATATTAAAACTAGATAACATAAAAACGTATCACGAGGTAAGGAAAACTTATGCGCGTACTAATACAAGATTACTCAAGTCCTAATAGTACAGAGCCCATGTACTTATGTCAATCTTTCAATTCGATTGGCATCCAAGCTGCTCTGTGGAATTCTGATAGAATCAGCGCTTATGATATATTCGATTCTTTCCAGCCCAACTTTTTTGTTGCTCATTTCAGTAGGCTGACATCCGATTGCGTCAAGTACCTTACGGAAAATCAGAACATAAAATGCGCTCTCAATATGACAGGCGCTCAGCAAAATCACGTTGAGCAGCTTGACGCGATAGTGAGGAGTACGGGTTTGAATTGCCAGTTTATATTCACATCCACACCTAAAGATATAAACAAATTAAAGTCTACCGTATTAGAGGTTGTAGAGCTTTTACCAGCCGCAGACATCTTTGCAGCAGCAACACAGCCTAAGCCGCAAGATTTTGACATTGATAATTGTGTCATAACTAACTATGACTCAAGAAGTAGGTTTTCTAGCCAGCTTAAAGGAACCAGTCACCACTTTGTTTCTAACGAAGCAGAATTAACAGAACATATTGACATAACCGCACCTGAATTAAACCTGCAAGCGCTCTACCCTAACTACAAAAACATTATAATCTCTAGAGACGACCAGAGTATACCTCAATCGCTCTTCTCCGGTATTTATCATGGGGCAAATGTTTTCTACAAAGGTAAATATGAGACTCAGGCGCAAGTGGTTATGAACTCCCTGCAAAATATATACAGAGGCGTTGAACGTTGTTTTGAGTTAGGAGAGAGTTTTTCTCATAAAAAGATTAGAGAAGAGACAATTAAAAAGCATACATGCTTTAATAGAACGCAAAAGATATGTGCCAAACTTGGGTGGCATGAAATTAAACAAAAGTTTGATGAGAAGATTGGAGAACTGCAATGATAACTGTTATACTAAGCGGATACAAAAGGGCTCACGCGCTTAAGCAGCAATATGAGGCTATAAAAAATCAAACAGTTGATGATGTAGATGTATGGCTATGGACTAATAGCCCTGATGGTGAAATGCAAGATTTTCCAAAAGATGTAGTGCAGGCCTGCGAGTCAACAATGTCAAATAGTAACTATGGTGTATGGGGTAGATTTGCGCTAGCGCTTAATGCTAGCACCAAGTATGTCAACATCATAGATGACGATACAATTCCCGGCAGAAAGTGGCTTGAAAACTGCCTGATGACTATGGAAAGTCACAGAGGGCCGCTAGGAACGAGAGGCGTCGTAATGAACCCAGAAGATGATCGTAACTACCCCTACAATGGATACGAAACTCACGGATGGGGAAGCCCAAACGAAGAGGTAGAAAGAGTCGATATGCTATGTCACTCTTGGTTTTTCGAGACTGATTGGCTAAGATTCTTTTGGGGCGAAGCTCCAATTCCAGCGCCTCACCACTTTGGTGAAGACATGCATCTTTCGTATGCAGTAAAGAAGCATTTGGGGCTACACAGCTATGTTCCTCCGCACCCTAAAGACGATAGAGAAATGTGGGGATCTCAACCAGAGACTGGGCACAGCATAGGGGAAGATGATAACGCCATATCTAAGAATAATGTCAATAATCAAGGTATGAACAAGTACTGGAATTATATTCGAGATAGAGGCTATCAGATAATTAAGGAAGAAGTATGATAAACTTACAGTTTAGAGATCAGGTAGACTTTATTATAGATAAGATAGCTTCTGGCGATAACTTTTCCTTGTCAAGATATGGAGATGGGGAGCTTGCGATTATAGAAGGTCGGGAAATAGGAAAGGATACACAAGCCTACGAGATAGATGGTTGGCACACTGATGGTAATGCAGGTGTTTTTGCCAAAGACTTGAGAAATTCTTTGAATCGCACTGAAGATAATTTCTTCTACGGAATCCCATGCGTTTGCTGCCACGGAGAAGAAAACAAGAACAAGTATTTAGATATGATAACTAATAACAATGTTCTATTCGCCAATCTTCTGGTAAATGCCAACTTCAGAAAATTTGCTACATATTTAATGAAATTAGAAAGAGATGTAGTGTTAATAGCGAACGAAAAAGGGTATGATAAGAAGTATCCATTTAACGTAGTTGATGCTCTTTGGGTTTCAGAAGAATGTATTGAATGGTATAACAGTTATAAGCTAGAGATACTAGCTATGATTAAAGATATTTCTAAGCGCCATAAGGACACACTGTTCTTAGTATCTGCTGGGCCTATGGCAAACATTATGGTGGACAAGCTATACGAAAGCAATCCAAACAACACATATATAGATGTAGGATCTCCATTAGATGTTTTCACTAAAAACGTAATGACTAGACCATATCAAAATCCAAATACATTTTTTGCCCACTTGGAGTGCTCGTTCTCATGATTTCTATAGCTATGGCATATAAAAACAGAAAAGTGCAACTAATAAAAACTCTTGAGTCTATTGAGTCTCAATCATACAAAGATATAGAGGTAATAGTTGTTGACGACGCCAGCGATCCAGAACAGAAGGTAGCAGATCTGCAGTCTAGATTTCCGTTTCTTACAGTCATAACTGTACAAGCTAACCCATATAAAAACCCTTGTATAGTTTACAATACTGCTTTCTCCATGTGCTCTGGAGAAGTTATAATAATCCAAAACCCTGAGTGCTTGCATGTGGGGGAATTAATGCAGTCTGTAGCCGAAAATATAGATGACAACAGATACCTGTCATACGCTTGCTATAATGTTGTAGAAAAAGACATAGAAAGGCTTTATAACGCAGAAAACAAAAAGGATTTTATATTATCGCTGCCTCAAGAATTCAACCAGTCTAAAGGCGACGCAATAACTTGGTATAATCACTCACGCTATAGAAAAGTAGACTTCCATTTTACCACAGCTATCACCAGAAAAAACCTAGAGTCTATAAATGGTTTTGACGAAAGATATAAATATGGTATGGAGTTTGACGATAACGAATTCTTAGATAGGATAAAAAGAAAAGGTCTAGAAATTGTAAATATCGACGACCCGTTTAGCGTACATCAATATCACACGTCTACCTATAGCGGCGCTATAATAAACGGCGATTATCTGGATGCGAATAGGCTGGCATTTCTAAACCACAGTATGTATCGTAATATTACACAGAACGAAACTTTATACAGAGCACCAGAAAATGAATATTATAACTGTAACGGGAATTAGACCTGACTTCATAAGAATGTCGGAAGTATTTAGGGCTTTGGATTCTGATCCAAGTATTAATCATATATTAATACACACTGGACAGCACTACGACAAGCTCCTTTCTGGTGTATTCTTTCAGGAGCTAAATATTAGAGAGCCCGACTACAACTTGGAAATTGGTGGCAGCGGCAAAGAGCACTTCCATCAAAACGCTGAGCTCACCGTCAAGCTAATAGAACTGATAAGAAGTGAAGATCTGTGTCCAGACTGGGTTATTTTTCTAGGCGATTCAAACTCAGTATTAGTTGCGCCATCTTTGAAGAAAGAGGGTATCAACGTGGCGCATATAGAGGCTGGCATGAGGTCTGGAGATCGAAGGATGCTGGAAGAGATAAATAGAATTGTGTGCGACCACTCCAGCGAGCTGTTATTTACATACCACAAAGACTACTCTGATAATTTGTTTCAAGAAAATATACCAAGAAGCAAAGTTGTGAATGTAGGTAACACTATAGTAGAAGTTGTAAATAAGCACAGTCTTGAGTTCAGGAAAAAAGAGAAAGAGAATGGTCATATTCTTCTAGATGTGCACAGACCTGAAAACTTCAAAGACCCTGAAAGACTGCAAGCAATATTTGACTGGGCCAGAGACCTATCCGTTGAGTTCGGTGTCAAGTGTATCTCGTTAAAATTTCCTAGAACGTATGATTACATAGATCTATACGAAATAAACACGCACTCTGTAGAACACATCGACTTAATGTCCTACAAAGAATACATCAAGTCAGTTTATAATGCTGTGTTTGTCATATCAGATTCTGGAACAGCGCAAGAAGAGCCTGCATTGTTAGGAACTCCGGTGTTAGTGCCAAGAGAATTCACAGAAAGGCCACAGTCTTACACAGCCAGTTGCTCTAGATATTTGCCGCTCGACTACGGAGAAGTCGAAATGATGGAAATATGCGATTTTATCGTAAATGTTTCAAAAAATATGAGTGCAGACTGGCTTGGTTGTGGTAATACTAGTATAGAGATAATAAAAAGATTAAAGGAAACTACATGAAGATAATTGGATTTTCACAACTCAGAAACGAGCTATCTAAAGGTAATCTAGAGAACTGGTTTCAGTGCATGGAAATATGCGACTACATCTATATCTTCGACCAAGCCTCGGACGATGGCAGCCATGATATATATTCACAACATGATAACGTAGTCTTGATACAGTCAGAAGAGAACCGTTTTCACGAAGAAATTTTGTGCAAAAAAGAGATGCTAGAAAAACTGCTGTCAGAGCATCCTGATACTGATTGGATTTTTTGGATTGACGGCGATACGATGATAGATCAGAGGCTGATGGATAATGATTATGCTCTCTTAAAAGACATGTTAAAAACATCTGCTGAATCTGGTGCAGATGGTGTTAGACTTGGGCATTATAATTTGTGGCGAAGTAATAAGCATTACAGACTTGATAGTAGCTATCACGGATTCAACGAGTGGGGTAGAGTCCCATTCTGGAGAAATAATGGAGAGCTTTACTTTCCTGAAGAGAAGGGTTTACACGGACATCAGGAGCCCTATGGCATAGCTAATATTGTGGATGCCAGATGGCTAAAACTGATACACTACGGATTTGCTACAGACAAACAAGTAATGGATAGATACAATTTATACAAGGGGTTGGGTCAAACTGGCTGGGATTTAGATAGATTGATTTGCGAGAAGGATCTTGAGGTTCAAGAGTCTGAGGCTGAGGTACTACCTGTATTTATAGACTCTAACACTCCAGATCCAACAACACTAAAAACGCTTAAGGAAATATATGGATAAACTTATAATTTCCCCACATATAGATGATGAAGTCTTAGGTTGCGGAGGTATACTGGATAGTAATTCATTTGTCCTAGAGTGCGGTGTAGATAAATTTCACATTGTTTCTAGAGACAGAAGAATTGAGGAACTTAAAAAGGCGCAGGAAATATTAGGGTTTGAGTTTGAAACTCTTTCAAATTTAGTAAACAGCTATGACGTGTCAACAATAATAGACCAGCTTTCTGACACCATAAATAAGGTGAAGCCAGAAAAAGTTTTTATACCATACCCATCCTACAACCAAGACCACAAGGCGGTATACGAGGCTTCGCTTATAGCTTTGAGGCCACACGATATTAACTTCTTTGTAAAGAAAGTATTAGTCTATGAGCAGCCTCACGTATTTTTATGGGATCACTCACACTCAATTAGTTCTTCCTTTAAGCCAAACTATTTTGTGCCGATAGACATGGAGAGAAAGAAAAGCGCTTATTTGTCACTAGAGTCACAGGTTAGGAGTTTCAGGAGTCCTGAATTCGTGGAAGAGTTAGCAAAAGTCAGAGGTAGACAAGCCAATCTTGAATTTGCCGAAGCGTTTGAGGTAATAAGATGGGTGGACTAAAACTGTTTTGTGGCTATCGTGATTGGGCAGTGAGAATTTACGACACGTTAGGTGTAGACTGGGATTTTGTTTCTTCACCAGAAGAACTAAAACAGGCTACAGAAAAGAATGACTACGATACTATTTTTTTCATAGGTTGGAGTTGGATAGTAGACGAAAAACTTTTAGAGTCTAGCAGGTGCATATGTATGCACCCATCTGCTCTACCAAAATACAGAGGCGGATCACCTATACAAAACCAAATTATAGATGGTGTGACAGATAGCGCAGTAACGTTTTTTATTATGGATAATGAGCTAGATCACGGAAGAATACTATGGCAAGAAGAAATGAAGCTCGTGGGCAGCTTAACATATATATTTGCTAAGATGTCTATACTTGGTAGGTTTGGTATTGAGTTTATATTAGACAACCCAGAGCATGAGGGGTATGAACAAGATCATAGCCAAGCTACAATTTGCAGAAGAAGAAAACCAAAAGATAGTGAGATAAAATCACAGGATTTTTCTTGCATGACAGCAAAACAATTATATAATAAGATAAGGTGTTTACAAGACCCATATCCAAACCCATATATACAATGTGCTGACGGCACAAAACTTTTTATAAAAGAGGCATATTATGAATAACAACGTGGAAGTAGTCACGTTAGTATATAAATCTCTTGATTACCTAGAGTTTATAGTAAAGCAACTCAAGAGCGATCTTTGCACTGCTGACGGTTGGGATGTTGGGGTTAGGGTGGTAGCAAACGATGCAACACAAGAGGTACTGGACAGGCTCGCTACTCTCGATATACCATACTCGGTATTCAATAATACAGACCCAGATGAATTCTATTTAAATAGAGTTTATGGGGCTTATAATTATGCTGTTGAATCTAGCGAATACGACAACGTGGTTCTAGTAAACTCAGACGACCGCTTTTCTAAAGGGTGGTTATCAAATTTACTGAAGCACCACGATGGCACTAACATACCTTGCAGTAGATTGATTGAAAGCGGCAAGATGGCTAGTGGTATGCACGGAGTTAATTTAGGCTCCAATCACTTTGGGAGACACCCTAACCAGTTTGATGACGCAGGATGGGAAGCTTGGGCTGAACAAAACTCTATTGACCACATAGCACATGGAGGACTGTACATGCCTTGCCTTGTAGAAAAGCAAAGGTTTATAGAAGCCGGTATGTTTCCAAGAGGTAACATATTTCTGGAAGAAGACGGAACGATAGTAGCAGGCTACCCAAACGACAGGCCGGTGTTTAAAGCTGGTGATGATTTCTTCTTTCACGACGTTTTAGAAGCTAAATACGGAATGAGACATATCACACCCTTTGATTCGCTGGTTTACCATATTATAGAAGGAGAAAAAGATGCATAATAACGGCAAATGGGAAAACCCAAAAATTGTAATGTACTGCCAGATAGGTCGATACATAGAAGAAGCAGAATTTTCTGTGACAAGCGCAATAGAAAATGCAGGTATGCCAGAAGAAGATTTTGACATTGTATTTCTAACTTGGAAGTCTTCAGATGAAGCACATCAGTGGCTAAAAGATAAGAATTACAAAAGTGTAGAAATTGGGTACGACGAAGGTAAAGGATTTTTGTGGAATTTATACAGAGGTTGGAACGCAGGTTATCCAATAGCGCTGGAGCACGCAGACTATGTATGCCCAATAGCAACAGACCATTACTTCCATAAAAACTGGCTAGCCAATTTATACAAGAATTGTGCTGAAAACACAGTCGTAAACTGCAAACTAATAGAGCCGGGAAATCAATATTCAATACATACATGTAGAAACTTCGGTGTTACCAATTACTCAGAGTTTAAGATGGATGAGTGGAACCCATTTGCTGATGCGCTATATGAGGCTGCGGAAGGTCAAGTTGCTACAGATGAAGTGGCCTATGGTCATAGATTTGATGCTATGCCATTTGCGCTGTCTAGAGATGTTTGGGAGAGATTTGGCCCGATGAATAAATTTTCTGTAGACAATAGTCCAGACCCAATGGGGATCTATGTTAACAACATTACAGGAGACACAGACTTTTTTAACAGGTGCAAAGCTGGTGGCGTAAATGTGATTAAAGCATTAGATGCTATTAGTTATCATTGCGGCGGCTTAGAAGCCACAAAGAACAAAAAAGATGGAGTCTATACATAATGAACGTAGGTATTGTAGGTTTAGGGGTTGTAGGGTCTGCCGTTAGATATGGTCTAGAAAAGCTAGGTCATAACGTAGTAGGTCACGACATTTCTCTTAATACGAACATAGAGGATTTGGTAGATGCAGAAATAGTATTCTTGTGTGTGCCAACCCCACCGAGTGAAGACGGTAGCTGTGACACGTCTATAGTACAAAATGTGATTGAAGACTTACACAAGCTCGACTACTCTGGGGTAATTGCTATAAAATCAACTGTATCTCCGGGAACCACTCAAGACCTGATAGACAAATATAATAATTATAGCATATGTTTTGTACCTGAATTCTTGCGAGAAAGGTGTGCATCTGTAGACTTTGTAGAGAATCACGACGTGTGTATCATAGGAACAAATAATAAAGATGCTCAAGCAGTAATTAAAGAAGCGCACGGTAAGCTGCCGAAGAGTGTAATTTCTGTGTCACCTACAGAAGCTGAGTTAGCAAAATACTATAACAACATATATAATGCAACTCTAGTTACTTTCGCAAATAGCTTCTATGAGGTTTGTAAATCTTTAGGGGCCGACTATTCTAAAGTCAAAGACGCTATAGTAAATAGAGAGCATATATACGATATATATTTAGATTGCAACGATAACTTTAGGGGGTTTGGTGGCATGTGTTTACCAAAGGACACCAAGGCTATAGCAGCCTTTTGCGCTAAAAATGGTTTGGATGTAGGTTTCTTTGATAGCATACTAGAAGAAAACTCTAAGTATAAAACTACAGTGTACGAAGGCATGAGGGAAGAGTGATGACTAACTTTCTAATTACTGGATGCGCTGGGTTTATAGGCAGTCATGTTTCTGAGCTTTTTCTAGAACGTGGTCACAAGGTTGTCGGTGTTGACAAGCTGACCTATGCGGGGAAAATGAAGAATATACCAGAAGGTGTTGTGCTGTATATTGATGATATATGCGACACGGATAAGATGGGAGAAATTTGCAAAGAGCACAACATAGAACAGATTATTAACTTCGCAGCAGAGTCACACGTAGATAATTCAATAAAAGGATATAACTCTTTTATAGATTCTAATGTAAAAGGAGTTAAAAGCCTTTTAGACATATGTAAAAACATGGACATTGTATTAGTGCAAATATCCACTGATGAAATTTACGGGCCTATCAAGGAGGGTTCTTTTCACGAGTGTGCTCCAGCTAGGCCAATGAATTACTACTCAGCGACTAAAGCCGCTGCCGAACACCTAGTGTCTGCCTACAATAATACGTTTGATCTTCCTTATAAAATGATCAGGATGAGTAATAACTATGGGCCTAGACAGCACGGCGAAAAGTTTTTACCCACAATATTAAGGTCTATAAGAAACGGAAATAAGATACCTTTATACGGCAACGGTGATAATATAAGAGACTGGATATACGTACAAGATTCATCAAAAGCTATATACGACATTGTATCAAAAGCTCCTCTAGATGAAATATATAACATAAGTTTTAAGGACGAAAAAACAAATAGAGAAGTCATAGAGATTATACTTGATGAAATGGGTTTGAATTGGAGCGACCACGTAGAAAATGTTCCTGATAGGCTAGGGCACGATTTCAGGTATAGCATAACAAATCATAAGATGTTGCAATACATTGACTTTGAGCCAACGCCATTCAACGAAGGAGTTAGGAGTATGATAAGCAATGACAAATAGCACTTTATTGTGGTCTTTTAAGAATAGACCTGAAGTATTATGCGAGTCCATAAAGACGGCTGATGCTACATGCCCCAAGTCCGTAGCCTTTATGTTGGTTGATGGCTGCTCTAGCAGTGATAGCCTAAAAGAAATTAGAGAGTTCATAGGCAATATTGATAGAGATATAAGACTTTGTGAGTCACACTCTGGCACAACTTGGCAGCAAGCAATAAATTTAGGGATTATACTGTCAGACACAGACAACTGTATCATCACAAGTTCCGATTGTTTCTTTGTGGGCTCAGGATGGTGTGAGGCAATAGAAGCAGAGTTAGAAAAGCATGATTATGTGCTTGCAGACAACCACTCATTATTTGGGATATCTAAAAGGTTAGTAGCTCGAATTGGCTTTTTAGACGAACTATACGGACATGGGCCACATATTGACTGCGACTTAATGATGCGAACTAGAGAGGCTGGCATACACATATCAAATGTAGGCAATAGAAATTGGTATCGACACTACGATCCACCAGAAGAAGAAAAACAAAGAAGAGAAGGTTTTGTCGAAGATAGATTGCCAATGAATACATTTGAAAACGAGCGTAGATTTAAATCAAAATGGGGTAATCATTGGGACGGCTGGGAGGGCGCCATTAAGCTGGGCTCACAGCATATGCCTCACCCACCAGTACACGATACGAATATAATAAGACTTAAAGATGAAACTCATCCATACCCAGTTATTCAACAAAGATATAAGGAAAAATATAATGTTTAGTTTAGCTGATGCAATAGACAAGCTAGTTATTGAAAACATAAAGATATTTAATACTAGAGAAAAACTTTTGACTGAAGATTTATCTGATACAGAATATGTAGAGCTTTATGACAAGATGATGCGCATGAATGATAATAGAGGCATGATATGCGACATGGTTGACAAGAAAGCAAAAGAAATTTACTACAGGAAAGACCCTAATGACTACATCAAAAAAATTAAAACTTACGAAGATTGAGGAATGTGATAGTGAAGAGCTGTCATGTTTAATAACAAAAATGACATATCTCTGGTGGTTGTTTCCAGTTATGTTTAAGAAGAGTAGAGATAAGAGCCTGAGCATCTCAGAGAGAAAGAAAGCTTGTGAGTTCCTAGAGTCTAATAATACCGACTTAGTAAAACTTACTGATAAGATAGAGGATTATTTTAAGTGATAAACTTATTTAATATAAATCAATACAGTGTAGACACATCTGCCCTTGGTAATTTATTGCACGGCAGTATAGTCTCTGAATTTGAGCAGAGGTTTGCCGAGTATGTGGGGGCAAAATACGCCTGCTCTGCAAATAGCGCGTCTAGCTTGATATATTTGGCTATGAAGTCCTGCGATGGTCTGATCTCAATACCTAGCTGTATACCGCCTGTTGTTCCCAACGCGCTTGAGATGGCAGGTGCTAGATATATGTTTCATGATGACATTGAATGGGTTGGCAAAGCGTACAGCCTTTTTGAAGATGATGATCGCACAATAATTGACTCGGCTCAGGAGGTCACAAAGAATCAGTTTAAGGATTTAGAAAAGCCAAACGCAGAGATGATATTTAGCTTCTACCCAACTAAACCAGTAGGCGGATGTGATGGAGGCATGGTGGTTTCAGATAATAAAGAAACAATAGACTTATATAAAGCGCTCACGCTAAATGGCATGAGCTACTCTGAAAATAACTGGGAACGCAAACAAATATTCTCTGGACATAAAATGCATTTTAATTCTATATCAGCGTACATAGCAAACGAAAACCTAAGTAAGCTAGATAAAAAGAATGATAGACTGGATGAGATTAGTGATATGTATAATAAAGCATTTTACATAAACAACTCTAGCAGACACCTGTACAGAATTAGAGTGCGTAACAATAAGAATTTCATATCTAAAATGAAGGACGAAGGTATTTTATGCGGCATACATTATGAGCATTGCCACGATAAAAGCTTTTATAATACTGAAATAAAATATGACCTGCAAAAGTCCGCGCTAGAATCTATTTCGACAGTAAGTTTACCATATCACGAAAACATGACAAAACAACAAGTAAATAAGGTTATAGAAAATGTCAAAAAAATGGCCAGAACATAGTGGCCCAGAAGGGTCGCTGGTTCCGATAGAATTTTCAGATATTCCATTTGAACCTAAAAGAGTTTTTTACGTCTACGGTGTTCCAGAAAATCAGGTGAGGGGTATGCACGCCCATCACACTACACAGCAGATTTTAACGTGTGTGCGTGGGCAAATAAAAGTAGGCCTTGACAACGGCACTAATAAGACAGATACCATACTTAACGAAGGCGAAAGTATCTTTGTTGACAAAATGGTGTGGGACTCACAGATCTTCTTAACAGAAGATAGTATACTACTTTCAATCTGCTCAAGTGCATATGATATAGATGATTATATTTTAGATTATGACAAATTCAAAAAACTAGCGCAGCTACAACAAATTTACTAGGAAAGATAATATGAAAAAAGTTATAGTTACAGGCAGTCAGGGGTTTATAGGCTCCTATTTATGCCAAGAGCTGCTAGATAGCGGTTATAAAGTCGTGGGGATAGACAACTACTCGAAGTACGGCAAAGTCAATAGACCGCATGACAAGCACGAAAATTTTGAATTGCTTGAAGTAGACTTGTCGGGCAGCCTTAAAGATCTTGACCTGTGGATGCTGCATACACCAAGCCATCCACTACTATCTGATGCAGATCATATAATTGCTGGAGCCGCCATGATAGGAGGCATAAGCTACTTTCATAAATATGCCTATGACCTACTAGCAACAAACGAGAGAATACTTGCTAATACTTTTGACTTAGCGTTAGCATTGCACAAAAAATATCAGCTAAAAAAGATAACAGTTATATCTAGCAGTATGGTTTTTGAGAATTGTTCAATATACCCGACACCTGAGTCAGCCATAGAAAGCTCACCACCGCCAAGTAGCACATATGGGTTCCAAAAATTGTCTTCTGAGTTTTTCTGCTTGGGCGCTTGGGAGCAGTACAAACTGCCGTATACAATTATCAGACCATTTAATTGTGTGGGTGTGGGAGAGGAAGAGGCGTTAGGCGAAGAAGAAGTTTATTCGGGCAACATTAAGATGCTTATGAGTCATGTTCTTCCAGATCTAATACACAAGGCTCTTCTGCTAGATAAAGAAAATAAAATGCCAATACTTGGGGATGGAAATCAGATTAGACACTATACTAACGGTAAAGATATAGCTAGAGGTATAAGAATGTCGCTTGAGTCTGAGGACACAATAAACGAAGATTTTAACATCTCATCAAGTGTCAGGACATCGGTTGCAGAACTAGCAACATTAGTCTGGAACAGAATTCACGGTTGCGATCCAGTCTTTGAAAACTGTGAAGCATTTGAATACGATGTTCAGGTTAGGAGTCCAGACGTACAAAAAGCCAAAGAGGTCTTTGGATTTGAGGCGGAAATTTCACTAGAAGAAAGTGTAGACGAGGTTATACAATGGATGAAAAACAAACAGTAAGCGACCTGATAAATGACGCCATAAGTAAGAGCGTGGAGTACTGGGACTTTGCAGACTATAAAGAGTCAAATGACTTTGAAGAGTTGATAAGCCTTGGTGAACTAACTGACAGGCTTACAATAGTCAATATAAAATTATACAAGCTTAAAGATGACGTTATGGTATCTGAAGACGATTGTTTCAAGTCGTGGGCAGCAGAACAAGATGTATACTTGGTTATGGAAAGAGCGCGACTAAAAAGATGTATAGATAAGAAACTAAAAGCTGAGATAGACCGGGTTTTAACCACTGGAGAATCCGGCTACAATCCAGAAGTAAAGAAATATGGAGTATAATATGAATAGAATTATGATTGTTGGGGGCGCTGGATATATAGGTGGATACCTAACAGATTATCTAAACGCCACCGCAAAACATGTATTGGTATATGATAAATTGGTATATGAAAATAGATACCTAAAAGATGTACCTTTTGTGTTTGGTGATATATCAGACACTGATAAACTTGGTAGAACTATTGAGGAATGGCAACCAGATGTTATAGTTTGGTTGGCTGCACTGGTTGGCGATGGCGCCTGCCAAGTAGACCCAGCGTTGACTAACAAAGTTAACTACGAGTCGGTCAAGTGGCTAACAGACAACTACGATGGCAAAATAGTATTCACGTCAACCTGCTCGGTGTATGGAGTCAATGACGAAATAATTACAGAGCAAGCAGCTACAAATCCTTTGTCAGTTTATGCTTCAACAAAACTAAAAGCTGAGCAGTACCTGCTAAATAATAGCAATAACTGTTTAATTTTTAGACTGGGCACTTTGTTTGGGATAAGCGACAGGCACTCCAGACTTAGATTAGATTTAGTGGCAAACATACTAACACTAAAAGCAGTAAGGGGCGAAGCCTTATCGGTATTTGGTGGCGAACAATGGAGGCCATTACTTCATGTTAAGGATGTTGCTAGAGCAATTAATCACGGCATAAGAAGTGAGATAACAGGTCTATATAACTTACACTCAGACAACTACACGATAAAGCAGCTGGCTGAAAAAATTGTAGAAGTGGTAGATCCTGAAGCAACTATCAATTACGAAGATATGCCGTTTGAGGATTTGAGAAACTACAAAGTGTCGTCAGGGTCTTACAGGAATAAGGGGTGGTATCCAGCATTTAACCTTGAAGATGGAATTAATGAGCTGGCATCCATTCTTAAAGATGGAAGAATAAAAGACACTACGGATTCTGTATATTCAAACGCACGTTATATAAAGGAGACTGTAAATGTATAGTCCGTCAATTATTAATGGAGGAATATCTTTTGATGACAGAGGCTCAGTTAGCTTTTGCAATGATTTCCTGTTCAAAGAATTCGGCATCAAGAGGTTTTACCACATATCTAATATAAGAAAGAACTACATCCGCGCTTGGCATGGGCATGAGAAAGAAGGTAAATACATGTATGCGGCTGATGGGACATTTCGTGTTGGCGCTGTCAACATGGAGACTGAAGAAGTCAGCAAGTTTTATCTAGACTCAAGAAAACCACAGTTACTATATATACCAGAAGGTTATGCAAACGGCTTTCAAAACTTAACTGAAAACAACCAGTTGATCATTTTCTCTACTTCTTCTCTTGAGGAAAGTCTGGGAGATGACATTAGATTTGACTGGGCAAAATGGGACATTTGGAATAACGAGGATTACCGATGAGAATACACGTACTAGGCGCCAATGGTATGCTTGGCAATTATGTTTATACATATTTAAAAGATTTGTATGACTGCGTACCTTACACTAGAAAAGACATTGACGCTGTTGAGAATATAAACGAGATCGGCAAGATTTTAAGTTTAGAAGCGGGTGACTATGTGATTAATTGCATTGGAACTATTAAACCGCAAGTCGAGTCTGTAGGACATATGAACACTTTTATAGTCAATGGTTTATGGCCTCACATGCTACATAAAACTTGCGCTAGGGCAAAGGCAAAGATGTTTCATATCACAACTGACTGCATATTTAGCGGCGAAAAAGGTAGCTACACGGAACTGGATCGCCCAACCCAATACGATGAGTATGGTTTGAGCAAATATTTTGGTGAGCTAGGACACCATTGTACGATTAGAACTTCAATCATAGGCGAAGAGAAGAGCACTTCTAGATCTCTAGTTGAGTGGGCTCTATCTCAAGCGGGTAAAGAAGTAAGTGGATTCAAAAACCACCTATGGAACGGGGTCACATGCCTTCAGGTTGCAAAGGTAATTGAGCAGCTAATTGAACAAAATGTTTATTGGGAAGGCGTGCGCCACTTGTTTACTCACAGAAGCCACAGTAAGCTTGAGATGCTACAGTTGTTTGACTCTATATATTCTTTGGGTTTAATTATAAACGCCGTAGACGCAGCCTCAGAGTGCGACAGGACGCTTTCTACATTCTATACGCAGCCTCTGGCTTTTTCTAGCGTTCCAACGCTACATGAACAAATAAGAGAGATGAAAGACTTTAATATAAAAGAGAAAGGGCTGTGATGAATATAGGAGTATATATACCACATCTATGTAAAAATGAAGCGGTAATAGACATGACAAAGCTATTAAATGGCGCTGTCGAATCTAACAAAGTTTCTGACGCTTGCGTTTTTTATGATAGCATAGGGCCAAACGATGAAAAGTATAAGTTCGCAGTATTTAACTCAGCGGACATATGGAATTTTACTGGGAAACTAATAACAACCACGATAGAAACAACGGCAAAAGCCATTGAAGTGGGGAATAGGTTTTCTGTATTTTTCTATTACGGATTTGAAGGCAAGAAAGATGTTCTTGGATTGTTGAACGTGGCTAATAATAAAGATGTTGAAATTATTTGCAGATCAGAAGATGACGCAAACGAGTTATATCGACTCACTGGTAAAAAATCAGCTAGCGTCGTAGAGAATTTCGACACTAAAATATTAGAGGTTATAAAATGAAAGATCAAAAAGTAATACAGCTATACGAGGAGGGCAGAAGCACTTACCAGATTGCCGAACACTTTAAAACATATCCGAACAAGATTAGGCGGATACTTACAAAGAATGGCGTCGAGCTAAAGAGCAGAAGTCAAGCACAAAAAAATGCTTTGAAGAGTGGCAGAGCCACACACCCAACCAGCGGAAAGAAGCGAACAAAAGAAGAAAGACTAAAGATTAGTTCTTCAGTTCAGGAATACTGGTCGTCAATGGATGAAGATGAATACAACGAAAGGTGTTCAGAAGCCAAGCGAAGATGGCACGAGATGCCGGAGACGGAAAGAAGTAGAATCTGCTCGCTAGCTATCGAAGCTGTGCAAAGGGCTGGAAAAGAAGGTTCAAAGCTTGAAAAGTTTGTTTCTCGGGCGCTTTCCGACAAGGGATACTCTGTAGAGTTTCACAAAAAAAACCTGATTCCTACACAAAAATTAGAAATAGATCTGTATATTCCTAGCCATAAGACTATAATAGAGATAGACGGGCCTTCCCACTTCTTTCCAATTTGGGGAGAAGAGAAGCTCCAGAAACAGATCATTGCAGACAGCCAAAAGTCTGGACTTATTCTAAGCAAAGGATATATTATTATCCGAGTTAAGAATCTGGCTGACTTTGTGTCATTAAACAAGAAGGAGGAGCTAATAAATAATTTATTGGAACACTTAGAGAAGATTGATAATAGATTCCCCCCTAAGTCAAAGAGGTTTATTGAAATAGAATTATGATAGATAAGGATAGAGAAATGGAAGATATGTTATTTGAAACTGTGGAATTAGAAACTCCTATTGATACTGATACTTCTGTTAAGGATGTTATTAGTACAGAGGAGAGCGCTCCGGCAATTACAGATCCAGAGTGGAACGAGTACGTTATGTCGATGTTCACATCAAAAGAACTGTATGATGGTAATCCACTTGTTAATGGTCTGCGTCGTGTGGCAGAACTTGTTATTGGCCCCATTGTCTATAGCGGCCCGACTCAAGTTTTCCCACCACAGCGAGATGATCATCATGGTAGAGCAACTGTTGTCTTTACTGTGGAGTTTGAAAATGGAATGCGCTACTCAGAAGTAGCGGACTGCTGGGAAGGCAACACAGACGACATGTTCTGTGCCTATGCTATTGCAACTGCAAGCACTCGTGCTGAAGGTAGAGCTTTACGTAAAGCCTTGAGGATTAGAGCTGTAGCTGCGGAAGAAATGACCAAAAAAGATACTGCTAAGATAGTACGAGAATTGTCATCTAAAAAGGATACATCTGATGGTGGTTATGATGACTCTAGTCGTATGTCTGACGCACAGTACAACTTTATTGATGTTAAGTGTAAGCAGCTAAATATTAATGGTCGTGAACTATTTAAAACGGTTTTCAATGTAGATAATAATCGCAAGATATCTAAGAAGATAGCTAGTGAGATTATTGACACGTTGAATAATTATCAGAGGGATAAATCAACTATCCCAGAGGCAATTTTAGGTTATATAGAGGAGTGGCGTAGTCAATGAAAGTAAACTATACTACAAGCAACAAGCGTATTACTGTTGAGTTTGAAGGTGATTCACAGCGAGACATTTTTGAACAGATCAGTAAATTTCAAGAAGTATTTGAGCAGAGTGTATGTGGCAAATGTGGTCACGAAAATCTACGCTTCGTAGTTAGAACGGTTGAAGATAACCAATACTACGAGCTAAGGTGTACGAACTGCGGAGCTAGACTAGCGTTTGGCGCTCACAAGAAAGGCGGTGGGTTATTCCCAAGACGCAAGGACGGTGACGGAAACTGGTTGCCCGATTCAGGATGGGTTAAATGGAACCCAAAGACTGAGAAAAACGAGTAACCAAAAAGGAAGCCCCAACCGCGAGGAAGGGGCTTTTTTTAATGGCATAAGAATATTAGAGATACTCACATGTAAAGTACATACCATAGCTGGTTTTTGCACCAATGCTGTCAGGAGATGCGCTCACAGCTAGATACCAGTCATGGCGCATTGCTCTGTGGGTTGCGCCTTCTTGGGGTACTGTTCCAACGTAGCCAGCGACCTTTGTTGCTACGTTATCACCAGCGGTGGTATTTGCACCACTCACGCCCGGACTGTCAGTTAGGTACATCTCATCACCATCACCAGCTGCGCTACCAACGAAAGGAGTCCACTTGGTGGATGGACTTGGTTGGTTAGGTGACGCAGCAGCCACATGATCTAGTTGTAGATCTCCCGCATTGCTGCTAGAATACCGCCTTGTTTCAAAAGCTTTGGTGGTAACACCAGAAGCAGCTTTGGCAATATCATTTCTATCGAATATTCTTAAGCGACATGTTTTTACCATAACGTCCTCGCTATGGACAAATCTGATATTTAAAGGTGCCTGAAAATTGCACATTTTATCAAGCTCAAGAGCCGCACCTTCATCAATACTTACGCCAGTATCACTTACATATCTGCTATTTTTTAATCTTGTTGAATTGGCTACATCCGTACCGTCTCCGTTAGTATGGAATGTAGTGGTTTGATAGTCACCTACTGGCACAGAAACGCCAATGTTGCTACCAAAAAAACCAAGTCCAGATCCAGCCTCATGCGTGATATCGCCATATCCGCCGTCTGAAACTTGTGTATTGCTCACGCCTTGGGCGTAAAATCTAATCTCAGCCATTATTTAATCTCCTAGTAAAAGGTCGTCTGTTATATATTATACACGAAAAATGTTATACACCTATGATTTCTACGTCTGTAAATTGTCTAATGTGATCTGGATTCAGGTCACTATGCATAAATACATGACTAACATCGTTATGGTGTTGTAAAAATACGTCATAGGCAAAGTCTTTATTAGGTCTAGCTATGCTTAGTTTTCTAGCATATGGGGCTAGTTTTTTCCTGCCTTGTTTGCCATTTGAGGCAGGTGTAAATCTTACTGCTGACTGCTGTTTTAGCGGGCCAACATCTAGCTTGTCTACGGTGCTGCAGACGCCGTGTAGCGCGTAAATCACAGCTCCAATACCTGCGTTTGCCTGTCCTTGTGGGTTTATAGCGGGTAAGCCTTGTATTTGAGGGGCGGCAGAAACAGGATCATTAGCATCCATTTTTAAAATCTTCTGGTAATCGCTAAAACTTACAAATTTATGAGCATCATAACCCTCTCCAAAAGAAATGTTTGAGGGACTAGTGGGGTGATCTCCCGGCCTAATCTCTATAATGGCACCTACAGGGCCTCCACCCTGAGTGGGTTCAAGTCGCACGTTGTCTTCAACTGTATTTACCTTTGTGACTACAACTTTCCCTGTTACATCTTCGTCACCTCCAGTCATATCAAATACATCGCCAACTTTGTAGCCTTCGCCAGAAGCAGCTATCCAAACTGAAGGCTCATGGCGCCACGAAACGAGGTTAGCTGTGCCATCATCGTTATTTATTATGTTAGACATCTCACTTGTGCCCGCAATCCCTGCGACATAGGTTTGGAGGTTGTGGCCAAAAGCAGACGCAACGTTGCCGTCAGTACTTGTTAGACAGAGTGTTTTCTTTCTGTATTTAAATGGCAATAACATACCTCTTCTTGTAGTAACTACTTTCCACTCTTCTTTAGGTCTAATTAAACCAGCTAGGCCTGTTTGTTGACTGTGAGCAAAATCACTGAACACTTCTCTACCCTCTTCAACTTCAATAAGATCAACATCTCCCGGATTACCAGAAACTGTTGGCACTCTGTAATCTACGTCGAACTCTTCATTGTCAACCCATCTATACATATTTGTATATTCGTCCATTTTACTGCTATCATCTTGATCTGGATCTCCAACAAACTCGCCACCCGCAAGTGTCATTAGTTGGCCAGCATTAAAGTGCATCACCGCAAAATATCTAGGATCAAATATAGTTTGTTCTTCAGGCCAAGCATCATATACCTTTACATATCCAGCAGTAGTACCAAAGTCCATTTGACCATCGCCAGACGATCCCCACCTTTGATAGCCTCGTGGAATCTGAGCAGAAATGCCAGCGCTCATCAATGTCTTTATAGCTAACTCGTAGCCACGCACCTTAACAGTACATTTAGCAGATGCTATACCAACTGTTGATAAACCATCATTTCCAAAGCTCCACAAATCATTTGGAGCAAACCCCTGACCATTGTCTCCATACTCATGCTGATGTCTGCAATATATCCCGTAGGGTATGCCAAAACCGTTGCTCCCATTGGTTACAGAGTGTCCATCAACAGACTCAACCAAGTCACCATCTGCACCTAAAAGCATATTACCATTTGCATCTTGGCCAAAAGATAAATGGTTTAATCGCATAGAAGCTATGTCGTCTCCATGAAACCCTCCTCCTCCTGCATATTTAATTTTGTCACCACCAAAATCTCCAGCCCCGTATTGTTTTGAGTAACCAAAATTCACGCTTCTCTGTATAAACTCTATAGGAAATACCGTTTTATCTGGCTGGCCTACTGCGCCAAGACCACCTATCACTGCAGCAGCGTCGTTCATGGCTACACGATCACTAGTCCTTAGTGAATAATTTTGAGACCCCAAGTCCAGAAGGCCGCCGTAAGAACTGTCTCCTCTGTGTCCAAGAACCTCAGAGTTGGTTGATCTGTTATCAAAAGTACCACAATGTTCAGCGGCCAAAGGAATGAAGGTAATCCTGTTGGCAACTTGAGGCTTAAGGTTGTAGGCGCTATCTGGTTTGGCTCCAGTTGGGATGGCGTTTGTATCCTTAGCTACATAGACCCACCTACCTTGATTGGGTCTTTCTCCATTACGCCAACTTTTCTTGCCGCCTCTTGCTGCTTGAATAGCAGTGGCTGAGCTAGCGTTAAACCAGTATGGCGAAGGTAATCCTGCATAAGATGAAAGTATGTCTTTCTCATCAGCAACATCAGAAAGATATTCTCTAACACCAAGAGCCAAGTTTTTTGCGCCTAAGCTGTCCATGAAGTCAGCGCCGTTTCCGGCTGCTTGCGATATCCCGAACTGGCCGAAGTTACCCGCTATCGCCTGTAGGCCACCTACGTCCACGTCATCAACATTAACACATCTTAAAAGTTCTTGCAAGTCTTCAATAGGAGATCCATTTTCAGAGTAGGGCGCAGCGTTGGTGCCAACATCGGCTGGCAGGTGTATGCCCAACCCGTCAGATTGTGAAAGTATATTAGTTCCTAGCCTAGCATTGTTGCTATTTTTTATGTTTGACAAAGACATGTCACTATCATTTAGAAGGCCTCCAGCCGCAGCACCTCCAGCATGATCTACGCCGCCGGATCTATAGCCCTTTATCCGACCATTGCCTTGGCTATCAGTGCCCAAGTTGGTGACGCCAGTGACATTATAGCCATGATTTAGAATTGGCCCCCAGTGAGGATATACATTTGAGTGAGGTGCCTGAGCTATGTCTGTAACGTCCTCAATAGTACTACCGTCTAAACCCCTAAAAGGATTGGCCAGTCCTATAAGCTCGTTGGTTGATAACCCACCTGCGGTCTTAGACATCTGATCAAAAGATGTTGTTTGTTGATATCTTCTACTACCAACAAAATCAACAGGAACGCGCACGTTTAATGTGATGGACTGGCCGCCGCCGATATCAAATGTTTTCTCTTTAAATGCGCCGTTCATGACACCTAAGCTGTTAGGGTTACCTGCAGATGAAGATAGTCTATTTGCCGCATCTATTGGAATCCTATATAATGTTACGCCCGGTGTTCCTATCGTGTCATCAACGACAATGTTCATAGCGTCATCTACGCCTTGATAAAACTTGGCTCTGAACAATCCTTCATATGTAGCATCATTTAAAATTTTATCATGATATTCTATGACGTTAGGGTCATAGTGAAATCTATCGTCTCTTCTGTATGCATCTTTATTTGCTATTGATTTCCAGAATTGCCACTTGCCAAACTCAAAACTTTTTTGATCTATGTTCGCAGCCCCAAAGTCCATAATTATCCACTCACCGCCGCTAAGCTTATGGCACATTACTATTTGACCCTTCGGAAA
>Ga0208919_1000054_pt1 | contig 85970 bp, 74 predicted proteins | sample 4_EtaG_FD_184076 | JGI IMG/M metagenome (GOLD analysis project Ga0208919, IMG submission 184076) | Marine viral communities from the Subarctic Pacific Ocean - 4_ETSP_OMZ_AT15127 metaG (SPAdes) (version 3) | ecosystem: Environmental > Aquatic > Marine > Oceanic | place: Pacific Ocean | collected... | reverse complement strand
CAGATGCGGTTCGAGCACGTCGAGGCGCCAGTCGTCGGGATGCACCCAGGTCGATGTACGGCGGCGAATAAACTCCCCCAAGGCCTCGGTTAACGGGCGCTGATCGGGCACCAGGGTTTCCAGCGCCGCATCCACCCAATCAGGAATCGGCACCACCTGGCGGCGGATGCTTTTCGGCAGTGACTTCAGAAGCGCAATACACTTTTCACGCAGCAGCCCAGGTACCAACCACTCCAGAGCATGCACCGGCACCTGGGGCAACATTGCAGCGGGAACGGTCAGGGTAACACCGTCATCCTCGGCTTCGGGGTCAAAGTGGTAGCTTACCGGATACGCGACGCCCGCCAGAATCAAATGATCAGGATACTGCGCCTGGGTAACGTCCTCCGCGTCGCGCGCTTTAAGTGAATCAATATCGAAATGCAGTAATTGTGGCTCTTGCTGCTCGGCCTGCTTGCGCCAGTGCTCAAAGCCCTTGCCGTTGACTATCTCCGCCGGGATCCGCTGGTCGTAAAAGTCATAGAGCGTGTCTTCATCGACCAGAATATCTCGCCGCCGAGCGCGATCTTCCAGCGCTTCGACTTCGTCGATCAACGCGCGGTTATGAGCAAAGAAGGCACCTTTGGTGTGAAATTCCCCTTCCACCAGCGCACGGCGAATAAACAGCTCCCGGGACTCCTGGGGCGCGATTGGCCCGTAATGTACCTTGCGCCGCGCCACAATCGGCAGACCAAACAGCGTGACCTGTTCAAAGGCCACTACCTGGGCGCGCTTCATTTCCCAATGCGGTTCGCTGTAGCTGCGTTTAACCAGGTGCTGCGCCTGGGGTTCAATCCACTGGGGATCGATTTTGGCCACGGTGCGGGCAAACAGCTTGGAGGTTTCCACCATCTCGAACGCCATGATCCACTTGGGCGACTTCTTGGCCAACCCTGAGCCTGGATGAATCATAAACTTGCGATTGCGGGCGCCGAGATACTCGCGGTTCTCCACCAACGTCCCCAGATTAGAGAGCAGCCCCGAGAGTAGCGCCTGATGCACCTTGCCCGACGTTTTACGCCGCGTTTGACGCGCCTGTTCTTCGCTCTCGTCTTCATTACGGGGCGGCGGCGCGGGCACGTCGATATCCATATCGCGCAGCAGTTGGCGCAGTTGGCGGAAGGTGTCGTGCCATTCGCGCATGCGCAGGTAGTTGATGTAGTGCTCGCGGCACCAGCGGCGCAGTTGATTACCTGAAAGCGCCTCACGGGCATTCTCAATGCCGTGCCAAAGGTTCAGCAAGGCGACAAAATCGGAATCCGGATCATGCCAGCGCTGGTGAGCTTGGTCGGCCGCCTGGCGCTTATCCGCCGGTCGGTCGCGGGGGTCTTGGATGGCTAGCGCCGAGACGACGATCAGCACATCGCGAAGGCTGCCGAATTCGGCACCCGCCAACACCATTCGCGCCAAGCGCGGGTCAATCGGCAGCCGCGCCAGCTTACGCCCAAGCGGAGAAAGGCGCTGCTTGTCGTCCACCGCCCCCAGCTCGAACAGCAGTCGAAAGCCGTCTTTAACAAAGCGGCTATCCGGTGGATCAACAAACGGAAAGGCCTCGATATCGCCGAGCTTGAGCCCCAGCATCGAGAGAATCACCGAGGCAAGGTTGGTGCGCTGGATTTCCGGGTCGGTAAAGCCGGGCCGGGATAGGAAATCCTCTTCGCTGTAGAGGCGAATACACACGCCTTCGGCAATCCGCCCACAGCGCCCTTTACGCTGGTTGGCGCTGGCCTGGCTAACCGCTTCTACCGGCAGTCGCTGGATCTTGGAACGGTAGCTATAGCGGCTGATACGTACGAGGCCAGGGTCAATCACGTAGCGAATCCCAGGCACGGTCAGCGACGTTTCCGCGACGTTGGTGGCGAGTACAATGCGCCTGCCACGGTGCGGAGCAAACACACGGTTCTGCTCTTCGTTGGAGAGTCTCGCGTAGAGTGGCAGGATTTCAGTGCCTTTCAGCTCGGCGCGGCGCAGGGTATCGGCGGTTTCACGAATTTCGCGCTCACCAGGTAAAAACACCAGCACATCGCGAGGGCCATGCAACCAGCCTTTTTCACGCTCAACGGCTTCAATCTCTTCCACCGCGTGCAGAATGCCCTCTTGCAGCGTGCGGTCTTCTTCATCGTCCTCATCGCGCACCAGCGGCCGGTAGTGTACTTCAACGGGGTAGGTGCGCCCGGTGACTTCCACCACCGGTGCAGGCGTCTTGGTGGTGCCGAAGTGTTTGGCAAAGCGCTCCACGTCGATAGTCGCCGAGGTAATGATGACTTTTAGATCGGGCCGCTTGGGTAGTAAGCGCTTGAGGTAGCCGAGCAGAAAGTCGATATTCAGGCTGCGCTCGTGGGCCTCATCAATAATGATGGTGTCGTAACGCAGCAGCAGCGGATCATGCTGGGTTTCGGCCAGCAAGATCCCGTCGGTCATCAGTTTGACCAGGGTCGTCGGGCTGCTCTGGTCGGTGAAGCGCACCTGATAGCCCACCTGCTCGCCCAGAGAGACTTCCAACTCTTCCGCCAGGCGACCGGCAACGCTGCGGGCAGCCAAGCGACGCGGCTGAGTGTGGCCAATTAAGCCACGGCGGCCCCGGCCCAGCTCTAAACACATTTTAGGCAGTTGGGTGGTTTTGCCTGAGCCGGTCTCCCCCGCCACCACCACTACCTGATGATCACGAATGGCGTTAACGATATCTTCCCGGCGTTCGACCACCGGCAATTCTGGCGGGTAGTTGAGGGCGACCTTTTGGGTTTCGCGCTGGCCAAGCTGCTGCTGGGCGCGGCTAAGCTCGCGCTGGACTTCGTCCAAGCCACGACTAATCGGCTTGTTATCGCGCAGGCGACGGTTTAAACCGGCCAGCCGCCGCTCCAGCCGCTCTGCATCGCGCAGCATCACATCGCCCGCGGCCTGTTTCAGCGACGCAAGACGTTGACTATCGGTGGGGGCTGGGGATGTGTCGGTGGTCACGATTGAGTCGGCTTCCATTCGCTTGGGCATTTAACAAGAGATATTAGTAAGAGTTATAAAAAATCAACCCGCTCAATTGAGCGGGTCGTATAGTGTAACGCTTTCAGCTCCGCGACGCCTAACCACAAAGCAAGCAGGAAGCGGGCGAGCCCAGGTTTCCACAAGGGCGCTGTGAACCCATCCGTAGGCGCTACTTTCGCCATCTGACCGCCATGGATGGCGGAAATGCCGGAATTGTCAGGAATATTTTCCGGCCATGGCGAAAGACCCTTGTTACAACCTGCCCTCGCCCGCTAATCGAGTGTTTATTAATGGCTATCTGATTACGTTTTTGAGGGTTCTTCGTCACGCAACTGTCGGCGGAGTACTTTACCCACATTGGTTTTGGGCAGCTCATCGCGAAACTCTATGATCTTAGGTACTTTGTAGCCAGTGAGCTCTTTTTTGCACCAGTCGCGTAGCGTTTTTTCATCTAGCTGATCATTTTTACTGACCACAAACAGCTTTATGGCTTCGCCAGCATTTTCGTCCGGCACGCCGACCGCTGCAGACTCAAGCACATCCGGGTGCGCTGCCACCACATCTTCAACTTCGTTGGGATAAACATTAAAGCCAGAGACCAGGATCATGTCTTTTTTGCGATCAACGATGCGGATGTAGCCGTCATCTTGTAGCACAGCGATGTCGCCAGTGTGGAACCAGCCATCCTCATCGATGGCGTCACGGGTTTCGTCTTCGCGCTGCCAGTAGCCTTTCATCACCTGCGGGCCTTGCACGCACAATTCTCCCGGCTCGCCCAGCACCACGTCGCTGCCATCGGCGTCGACGACTTTTACCGCGGTGCCTGCCACGGGCTTACCGATAGTGCCCAGTTGGATCGCATCGGTCGGGTTGAAGCTGACAATGGGAGAAGTCTCGGTCAGGCCATACCCTTCGGCGATTGGGCAACCGGTGGTTTTTTCCCACCGCTGCGCCGCTGCTTTGGTCAGCGCCATGCCGCCGGAGATCGTCAGCTTCAATTTAGAAAAATCGAGCTGCTTGAAGTCGTCGCGATTACACAGCGCATTAAACAGCGTGTTGAGGCCAATAAAAGCGGTAAAGGGCAGCCCCTTGAGCTCTTTGACAAAGCCATCCAGGTCGCGAGGGTTAGTGATCAGCAAAGAGTGGTTACCGGTTTCCATTAGGAACAGGCAGTTAACCGTAAAAGTATAAATGTGATAAACCGGTAGCGGTGCGATAACCAGCTCTTCGCCATCGGTCAAATGAGTACCAATCGCTTCCCGCGCTTGCAGCATATTGGCGATGAGATTGCGATGGGTCAGCATGGCACCTTTTGGCATACCCGTGGTGCCACCGGTATATTGAAGCGCGGCTAAATCGTCGGGACTCCTCTTGACCTCGGTATGACTTAGCGAGGCACCTTTTTTTAGCGCATCGCGAAAGCCAACCGCACTGGGCAGTGAATAAGCAGGCACCATTTTCTTAACGTGCTTGACCACTGCATTGATTAACCAGCGCTTGGGCACATCGTGCAAGTCAGCTAGCTGGGTGATGAGCACATGCTTGATATCTGTTTTATCGAGCACTTTCTCCAGCTTATCCGCCATATTGGCCAAAATCACAATGGCTTTAGCGTTGGAGTCCTTGAACTGGTTGGCCATTTCCCGCTCGGTATATAGCGGGTTGGTGTTGACCACGACCAAGCCTGCGCGCAGTGCACCAAATACCGCCACAGGAAACTGCAGTACGTTGGGCAACTGGATGGCGATACGATCACCGGGAACGAGGTCGGTTTCATGCTGTAGCCATGCAGCAAAGTCTGCAGAGAGGCGGTCAAGATCAGCGAAAGAGAGCGTTTTTCCCATGCAGGAAAAAGCTGGCTTGTCCTTAAAGCGTGCTACTGCGTTATGAAAAACATCCGTGACTGAATCGTACTGATCCAACCCTTCAAGCGCTGGGCCACGTAGAACGGCGGCGTTGGCGTGTTCGCTCATGGGCAATCTCCGCTATTAGCGTCGGCGTAAGTCACCGACCTTGTTGTTGTCGCTAGACTCTATCTGAAAAGAGGTAAAGAAGCCCAACGATATACGACCTCTAACAGGCTGTAAAACGATCGATTGAAACTGACGTTTCAACTTTAGCCCATAGTCGGGCTCACCTGATGCGCTGCAACTTCCCTCATTTCAATTTAGTAGATGGTTTCTTTATGGACAGTAACGTGCCTGAATTTCTCCATCGCGCCAGACCAATAGCTCGCCCGGCACCATGCGCTGCCAGGCTTCATTGTGGGTGAGCGGTTCAGTGGCAATCACTGAAACGATGTCATCAGGTGTGGTATGTTCGGCAAAATTTACCGTCATCTCGGCGTCGGAGAGCTCTGCCTCGCCGAAGGGCGCGCAGCGCGTAATGTGCGCCAGTTTCGTGGCGCAAAATGTATACAGGTAGATTCCATCGGAGAGCAGCATATTGAACACGCCCAGCGCTCTTAGCTGCTCGCATAGCTGGTGCAAGCGCCCCCACAGCGTTGCGGGATCAGCGGGCGGGGAAGGAAACTCGCGGCGAAGCTCGCCCATTAACCAGCAGTAGGCGTGCTCGCTATCAGTGCTGCCAACTGGGATGTAGTTTCCTAATGCTAGGCGCTCCCAGCCACTTAATTGCCCATTGTGGGCATAACACCAGGGCCGCCCCCACATTTCTCGCGTGAACGGGTGGGTATTGGCAAGCTTTACGCCCCCCACGTTGGCCTGGCGAATGTGACTGATCACCACATTGGACTTAATCGGGTAATCGCAAATTAGCCGGGCGATAGGGGAATCGACGGAGGGATGGGGGTCGCGAAAATCGCGGTAACCGCCCTCTTCGTAGAAGGCAATTCCCCAACCATCGCGATGAGGGCCGGTGCCCCCACCGCGATGCAAAAAGCCCGAAAAGCTAAAACAGATATCGGTGGGCACATTGGCGCTCATACCCAGCAGTTCACACATACGCTTTACCAATACATAGACACCCGGCGCTCTCTGCAAAAGCATGGAACCTAAACACAGCCATTAACCAATCACCGGTTCGCGACGGCGTGGTGATTCGCTTTCATCGGCACTCTCTTCTTCCTGGGCGACATACTCATCGTCCCCAGGACGGCGCCACCACCACAGAGCAACGCCAATCAGCGCGCCTAATGCCATCCCCAACACCAGCCACATTAGCCCGCCACGAAGTGCTGCGCCGTTGTTTTCTAAAAACCCAACCGCCGCCACCATCGCCGAAGGTGCCCAACCGGTATAGAATTCACCCTCTTCTATTAACGGCAGCCGGAAAGTGGCGGGTGCCCATATTGCCCCTGCCACCATCCAGGTCAGCACAAGACGTGGCAAGCGAGGCAGAAAAGTGAACGCAAAATAGACCGCGACAATCACTAACAGCGACAGCCCGTAATAACTCAACCACAGTAGTGGCGTTGAATTTGCAAACAGCATAATACCCCTCATATGGGTGAACTCACCCGACGTTGATTTCCCGTTATGGTACCTATCAATTTATGAAAGCACAGCAAGGCATACCTTCAGGCTTACCCGCTGCACACTATTATCGCGCTAATGACCCGCAATGGCACTGGTTAGAAGAGCGCGACGACCCACAGGTCAGTGCCTTTTTAGAGGCCGCCAACCAGCAACAAGCCGATTGGTTTGCCCCGCTTTCCCCGCTGGAGGAAGCGTTATACCAGAGTCACCTGGCGCGCCGCGAATTAGCGGTGACCAGCCTTAAGACAACGCTTGACCACTTCACGTTCTGGAACGAAACCAGTGCCGAAGATGATTACCCCTGCTGGTGGCGCCACCCCAATCGCCAGCCTGAACAACAGGAATGCTTTTTCGACGTTAGAGCCCGTGCCGCCGAGCAAGACTTTTACGACATGGGCGATATGGCGCTGTCACCCGATGAGCAGTGGTTGGCCTGGACAGAAGATACTCAAGGCGACGAGCGTTTTACTCTGTGGCTGAAAGCGCTGCCTAACGGAACGCCCGTGCAACTATTAAGCGATATTGGTGCGGGGCTTTGCTGGGCAGAAGATCAAACTGCCACTACAGCGACGCTGCTGTTCACGCGGTTTGACGACACTCAGCGCCCAGACAGCGTTTGGCGGCTTGCGCTTTCACTGATGGAGTCTGATGCTGCAAATGAGCCAGTATTGGTGCTACGGGAAGAGGATCCTGAGTTTTGGCTCGGTATTGGCAAAACGCGCTCGCGGTCGTGGCTGCTGCTAGAAAGCGGCTCAAAAGACACCAGTGAAATTCACCTATTGGCCGCTCACTCTCCTGATTCAGCCCCGCTGTGTATTCAGCAGCGCCAGGCGGGGGTTGAGTACAGCATTGATCACCGACCAGGCAGCTTTTACCGCCTGCATAACCAGGCAGGTGCTCACTTCCAGCTCGACTTCCTGCCCGAAAGTCAGCTTGGTCAGCCCCAATTGAATTGGCAAACGTTAATCGCCCACCGTGAAGAAGCCACCCTGGAAGGTGTTGATGCGTTCTCTTGGGGGCTGATGCTGGCTGAGCGCGATCATGCCCAGGCGCAAGTGCGTTTGCGGCGTTTACTTTTCGATGCCCAGCATAGCTGCACCCTGGATGAGACCCTGGCACTGCCTGAACAACCCTGTTCGCAGATGCTTGAAGATGCCCCGCACTTCGATACTCAGGTAGTGCGCCTGCGCGAAGAGTCGTTTACCCAGCCGCCCAGCTGGTTTTCACTCGATCTAACCAGCGGCGAGCGGACGCTGCTGAAACGGGTACCTGTTTACGGCAATTTACAGCCGGAACAGCTCGTCAGTCGCCGCCTTTGGGCCACCAGCAGCGACGGTGAGCAAGTGCCCGTATCGGTGGTGATGCGCGCCGACCTGGCAGATCAGCCCTTACCCACGCTGCTGTATGGCTACGGCGCTTACGGTGAGGCTCTCGACCCCTGGTTCTCGATCGCCCGGCTGGAACTGCTTGAGCGCGGTGCGGCCTTTGCCGTTGCTCATGTGCGTGGCGGCGGCGAGCGCGGCGAACCCTGGTATTTAAACGGCAAGATGGCCCACAAGGAGAACAGCTTTAACGATTTCCTGGCCGCCCGGGAAGCGCTTGTGGAGCAGGGTGTCAGTGATTCACAGCGCATAGCGGCCTATGGCGCCAGCGCTGGAGGGCTGCTGGTCGGCACCTGCATTAATCGTGCCCCGGAAAAGTTTTGCGCCGCTCTGCTAGACGTGCCCTTCTTAGACGTGCTGCGCACGATGCAGAACCCGGAGCTGCCTCTGACGACCGCGGAGTACAGCGAGTGGGGCAACCCTGAAGAACCAGAGGTCGCCGAGCGAATAGCCGCTTACTCACCTATCGATAACATTAAAGCGCAGATATACCCTGCACTATGGATTGAGGGCAGTTGGTTCGACACCCGTGTCAGCTACTGGGAGCCCGCCAAGTTTTATGCCCAGGTGACACAGCAGCAGCTGGGTTCAGCGCCGATTTTGATGCGTACCGATATGAGCAGCGGCCACGGCGGCGCATCCGGTCGATTCAAAGCGTGGCGCGATACCGCCCGCCAAGACGCGTTTATTCTCTGGGCGCTGGGACTGCACTCGCAAGCATCTTCAACTGCTGAGTAAAGTGCTCGAAGGGAACTACATCGGCAGCACGGCAATAATATGCGACTCCAATTGCTGCTCGGGCACCTCATCTTGGGACACCGCAAAGCTGCGTACGCTGACGCCTTTGCGGTGAACCCGCTCGGCATCATTGCTTAACAGCGGATGCCAACCCGCCAACTTGCGCCCTTCAGCCACCCGCCGATAACCACAGCTCTGCGGCAGCCAGGTGAACTCTTTAACCAAGGCAGGCGTCAGTTGGGTGCAGTCGGGAACGGTTTCAAAGCGGTTCGCATAATCGCTGCACTGGCAACTGTGAATATCCAGCAAGCGACAAGCAACGTTCAGTACTGCTAACTCCTGAGTATCCTCGTCGTGCAACTTTAGCAGGCAGCACTGCCCACAGCCATCGCATAACGCTTCCCACTCCTGGGGCGTCAACTCTTCGAGGGTAAAGCGCTCCCAAAAACGTTCGCGCATTGCGGTCTCCATCGTCTCCTGGCTCATTATTACGAAAAACTCATTATGATGGGGGTGTATCTTGGTGGCTTAATTCAGCCAATAGTTCGGGCCATAGGGTCTGGAAATCGGCCTCTAACGCTTGATAATCGTCGTACAGCCAAGGCACTAAAGCAGCCAACTGATTGGGGCCAGACAAACGCCGCCCAATCCCGGCAACGGCCCGGCAGGTAAACGCAAAGTCAGCATAGCCTCTTAGCCAGTCCTGCTCGACGAGAATCGGCATCATACCGGCCAGCCGGTTCGGCGCGGTACGGGCGGAGAGCAGTCGATAACAACGCTCAATAATCGCGTCCTGATCCGCCTGCCCTGCCGTATCTCGAGCCAGAAAATGATCCCACACCATATCCAGGGCTATCCCCGCATAGCGCCGCTGCCCCGTTGGCGCACGGCGCCGTGCATTAACAACGCTAGGATGACTATCCACCCAGGCATCTACCCGGCGGTGATGGCGAATGCCCAGTGCAGTAGCAGCAGGCCAATCGGCCAAATTGCGCCCCTTAACGCCATCGGCAATTAAATTGCCGTAGAGGAAATCATCGCTACCAGCGCTCACCAACCACGCATGGGCAAGAAAATTCATAACCGGATGGTGCTACTGTTCGTCAGAGCGGGCATCAGAGCGCGAAGCCACATGGGCACGATGCACGTCGAGCAAATAGGCCTCTTTCGGCGGCGGCATTTGCAGGTAGAACCCTTTGTCTTTAATCCCTTCCACCACGTCTGCCGCATTAACCCGTGACAATTTTTTGTCAGCGGTCAACAGCATGGTAAACACCGGTACAGGCTTGCCGAAGGTTTCAAGTAATTGCGCTGGGACGTCTGCAAATCCTTGACGCTTATCGACGTATAAGTACATTTCATCTTTACGCGAGCTTTTAAAAACCTCGCAAATCAGCTTGTCGCTCATTATGCTCGCTCCTCAAGGGCCTGGGCCAACGCGCCATTCAGACATTCGCCACGCCAACCGGTCGGCCAGGTGAGAGGTTCCCCTGCCAAGTCCTGCATCACCAGTGTTTCAATATCACGGCGGCGCATGAGCATTTCCGGTGCCACACCCAAGTCATTAGCTTTAGCGGTTACCGCCTTCTTGAGTGCTTTAAAGCGTGATTTGAACGTCGGGTGCATGGGGTCTGGCCAACGCTTGGGCAGCGCCTCTTCATCACAGTGCTGGGCCTGTTTGACCATTGCCAGCAGTGCGTCACCCTCTTTTTTGATCAGCATCGGTTTAACGCCTTCCACCTCAGCGAGCTCGAAGCGATTACTGGGCATCTTTTCGGCGATCGCAAATAGCAGCTTGTCGCTAATCAACCAGTTGCGCGGCAAGTCACGACGGCGTGTCTCGCCTTCACGCCAGGTGGTCATCAGCCGATACGCTTCCATTTGCCGGGGCGTCAAGCGCCACAATTGGCGTTGACGGGTATACCACTGCTGGTCGTTATCGACGCTGCGGCCCGCCTGTTCAATTAAGCTAGCACACTCAGCGTCTACCCATTCACGCCGCCCCAACATGGCGAGTTTTTCAGCCTGGAGCGTCCAGACTTTTAACAAATAGATCACATCCAGAGCAGCGTACTGGCACTGCGCAGGCGACAGCGGGCGTAATAGCCAGTTTGAGCGGGTCTCTTCCTTAGGCAGGGTTTCGCCGACCCAAAATTCGACCAGCTTTTGATACCCCATTCCAGGATTTTCGCCTAAAAATCCTTGTACTACCTGAGTATCGATTAACGGTTCCGGCAATACACCTGCCCAGTGCTGGAAGACTTCTAGATCTTCGCTGCAGGCGTGCAGTAACTTGATAGCACTATTTTGCAGCAGGGCTCGGAATTTATCAGTACACGGGACGGCTACCGGATCAATCAGATAAGCCTCTTCCCCCGCGGTGAATTGAACCAACGCCGGCACTGGAAAGAACGTGTTCTCTCGGAAAAACTCGGTATCCAGAGCAATTACAGAAGCATCGGCTACTTGCTCACACGCTGCATCGAGCGCCTCTGGAGTATCAAGCCATTGATAAGAGGGGGTCAGAGAGGACAAAAGCATTCTTCCAGGTTGGCGCAAATACTAAAGCATTTGCGTTTTAGGTAGGCTTATTCACTGGCAAACGGCAAGCGACCATTAAATGCACGGCTCAAAGTGCCGCCATCTACGTACTCCAGCTCTCCACCCATGGGAACGCCATAGGCAAGCCGCGAGAGTTTGACACCGTGTTCTGCTAGTAGCGAAGCAATATAATGGGCGGTCGCTTCACCTTCGATGGTGGGGTTAGTCGCCAACACCACCTCTTCGATGAGCCCTTCTGCAACACGCGCTTCCAGTAAGTCTAAACCGATCGACTCAGGCCCCACGCCATCTAGCGGCGAAAGGTGCCCGTGGAGCACAAAATAGCGCCCCTTAAAACCACCGGCTTCTTCAATCGCCAATTGATCGGCAGGCGACTCCACCACGCAAAGTAGTGCATCATCGCGCCGCGGGCTTTCACACAGCATGCAGATCTCTGCTTCAGTGAGCGTGCGGCAGCGCTGGCAGTATCCAACTTCATCGATCGCTTGTTGAATAACCGCCGCCAGACGCTGCCCTCCAGGACGCTCACGCTCCAGCAAATGCATCGCCATGCGCTGAGCCGTTTTGGGCCCAACGCCTGGCAATACGCGAAACGCATCCATTAACTGCTCAACGAGAGGAGAAAAACGCATTGCTTAGAACGGCATCTTAAAGCCGGGCGGAAGGTTCAAACCTGCCGTCGCTTCTTCCATTTTCTGTTTAGAACTGACTTCCAATTTGCGCACTGCGTCATTGACCGCCGCGGCTAGCAAATCTTCCAGCAACTCTTTGTCCTCTTCCATGACGCTGGGGTCAATGGTCACGTTTGAAACGTCATGGCGACCGTTCATGGTGACCTTGACCATACCGGCACCCGCCTCACCCTGGACTTCGGCTTTGGCGACCTCTTCCTGGGCTTGCTGCATTTTTTCCTGCATCTCTTGGGCTTGCTTCATTAAGTTGCCCATTCCACCTTTAAGCATGGTCTGATCTCCAACATACGTAGTTAAAAGGTATAGCTAAAACGAGTGTTTCTATCACGCGTCTAGAAAATGAGCTTAGCGCATAGCGTTGGCAGGCTTTACGCTGGATTCTATCAGCTTTGCCCCAAACGCCTGCTGTAACTTTTGTACATGGGGGTCGTGATTGAGTAGATCAACCGCCTGGGCATGACGCTCTTTATTAAGACGCTCTTCGCGCTGCCGTGGCGTCTCAAGGCTATTAGACAACTCGGCAACGTAAAACGCTATTCGCCTTGGCATGCCCTGCTCTTTTAGCGCCCGCTCAATGCGGGTTTGATGTACTTCCGCCTGCATGGCCTCTTGGCTGGGGTCGAGGCGCAGCGTCAGCAGCGTACCGTCGTCACTCTCGACCAGGCAGTTACCCGCCAAATTACGGGTTAAGCCACCCAAGCCAAGAGAATCAAAGCACTGCAACCACTGCGCATTATCCAGCTTGCCAGACTGAATGTCCGGCCGGCTTTCTGGAAAGGCTTCTGGCGCTAACACCGTTGAGGACTCCACCGTTTGTGGCTCGGCATCGGGTGAAGGCGCTGAGGCTGGCACTGGCTCAGTAGCAAGTTCTGATTCAGACATAGCCTCTGGCTCAGAGGCTTGCTGGGGAGCTTCCACCTCAGACGCTTGCGTATCCGCTTCGACTGCCCAAGGCGGTGGCTCTTGCAGCGGCGGCTCCTCTTCAGCGGCAGACGCTGTCTGCTCAGGGCTTGGCTCTAATGGCGTTTCAGGCTGAGCGCCTGGTGTGGAATGGACTTCTGGCTTTGCATCAGCTGCTGGCGAGGGCTGCGGCGACGGTGATGGCGTCTCTGCTACTTGGGCACTCGTTTCGGTCGCTGCCGATTGAGAAGGCTCGCGGCGAAGCGGTAGCGGGGTACGCGGCGGTTTCGGTACACCCTGAGGGCGAAATGCCAACATACGCAGCAACGTCATCTCTAACGCGCTGCGCAAATCAGGAGCGTGCACCATGTCCCCACGCCCCTGAATACCAATCTGGTAATAGAGCTGAATGTCTTCAGCAGTGAAGCGGCTTGCCAGCTGCAGGATAGCATCACGATCACCGTGGCTGTTATCCACGGCATCCGGCACCATCTGCGCCACTGCCAAGCGGTGCAGTATGCTCGATAGCTCATCCAACACCGCGGCAAAGTCCGGGCCTTGCTCGGCTAATTCGGCCACTTCGGAGAGCAGGCGCTGTACATCCACATCGGCCAGAGATTCTGCCAGCCCAAGAATATGGCGATGATCCAGGGTGCCCAGCATGGCGGCCACATCCGCATGACGAACGGCCCCCTGGCCAAACGCAATAGCCTGATCGGTGAGGCTCATGGCATCGCGCATTGAGCCTTCCGCCGCCTTACCCAATAGCCACAAGGCGCTTTCATCAAAAGCGACGCCCTCTTCACCCAACACATAGGTGAGATGCTCCACCACGCGCTCTGGTGGCATATGTTTGAGGGTAAATTGAAGACAGCGTGAAAGTACCGTCGGCGGCAGTTTTTGCGGATCGGTGGTCGCCAACAGAAATTTAACGTGAGGGGGAGGCTCTTCCAGCGTTTTCAGCAGCGCATTGAAACTGCTGGTGGAAAGCATGTGCACCTCATCGATCAGGTACACCTTATAACGCCCTTGGGTAGGCGCATACTGGACATTGTCCAGCAGTTCCCGGGTATCTTCTACTTTGGTTCTTGACGCCGCATCGACCTCAATAAGATCAACAAAGCGCCCTTCATCAATTGCCTGACAGCTATCGCACTGCCCACACGGTGTAGAGGTAATGCCCTCATCACCACGTCCGTTAGCCGTGCAGTTCAAACACTTGGCAAGAATACGCGCCAAGGTGGTTTTGCCCACACCGCGAGTCCCCGTAAACAGGTAGGCATGATGCAAACGACCCTGATCCAGGGCATTGACCAAGGCGCGTTGAACATGGGCCTGGCCCACGAGTTCGTGGAATGTGCGAGGCCGCCACTTACGGGCCAGAACCTGATAACTCATGAAGCTGTACTTCCTTCGGCGGGCTGACTTGCCCCACGCTGTAGCCAGCGCGGGGCAAAGGCCACGATGCATAACAAAGACGATGCGAGAACAAACGCCATTCTAACGGTTGCACCGCAGCCCGCCAACCGCCTGAATAAATCGGGCTATTTTAGACAACGCCTAGGCGTTATCACCACCTTCCGCCGCACCAGCACGCTCAGCAGCGGCTTTTACTAGCTTTTCCAGCTCGCCACTTTGATGCATCTCAACCACGATGTCGCAACCACCCACCAGCTCGCCTTCTACCCACAGTTGTGGGAAGGTCGGCCAGTTAGCAATTTTGGGCAGCTCGGCGCGAATATCCGGATTATCCAGAACGTTAACGAACGCAAAACGCTCGCCACAGCTCATAAGCGCTTGGACGGTCTGGGCAGAAAACCCACACTGAGGCAGTTGGGGCGAACCTTTCATGTAAATCAGGATCGGATTTTCGCTAATTTGACGCTGAATGTTTTCGGCAGTTGTGCTCATACTATTTCCTCGCTTATTGATGACCGATGCCCTCTCACTCATCTACTAGGCTTAGCCCTTGAACCAGATCCTTGAACCTGATTCTAAAACCTAGCCCTTGTAATGGGTACTTGAGACTAGTACTTAAGAAATCGTACTTAGAATAGTACCTGAGTAGAGCGCTCGGCTTTAACGTGTATATGGCATTCTACGCATGCCGTTCGCGTTGCGCATCCCCTGCAGCATAGCTAGGATAGTGTTTTTGCGCGGAGAGAAGCCCTTATGGCGACACGCCATTTCCTGACCTTGCTAGATTTGACCCCAGATGAGCTGGACTATTTGATCCAGCGTGCCATTACGATCAAAACTAATCTAAATGCCCAAGGTCCTGTTTACACACCCTTCCCCAACCGTACCCTGGCGATGATCTTTGAAAAATCATCGACGCGTACACGGGTTTCGTTTGAAACGGGAATGGCACAGTTTGGCGGCCATGCACTCTTTCTCTCCCCCCGCGATACTCAGCTGGGTCGTGGCGAACCAATTGAAGACACCGCTCGCGTACTGTCTGAAATGGTCGATGCGGTGATGATTCGCACCTTCTCCCACGCTGGGCTGGAAACCTACGCCAGCGCCAGCAGCGTACCGGTGATTAACGCCTTAAGCGATGACTACCACCCCTGCCAGCTACTTGCCGACGTGATGACCTGGACTGAGCTACGCGGCAGCGTAAAGGGACGCACAGCAGTGTGGATTGGTGATGGTAACAACATGTGCCACTCCTGGATCAATGCCGCTCGCCAATTCGGTTTCCATCTGCGCATTTGCTGCCCGAAAGGCTACGAGCCCCGAGCCGATATTATGGCGGCCGCTGGCGATCAAGTAACGCTGCTGCACGACCCTCAGGAAGCGGTAAAGCACGTCGACCTGATCACCACCGACGTTTGGGCCTCCATGGGCCAAGAGGAGGAGCAGGCGAAACGTGAAGCCGACTTCGCAGGTTTCCAAGTTACTGAAGCCATGCTCGATCAGGCAGACCAAGACGTCCTCTTCCTGCACTGCCTGCCTGCCCATCGCGGAGAAGAGATCAGCCACACGCTGCTCGACGACCCACGTGCCGTGGTTTGGCAGGAAGCAGGCAACCGCCTGCATGCACAAAAAGCGTTGATCGAGTTTTTGCTTCTGGGTAAGGTCACTGAATAAACGATTTACTGCAAACAAAAAAAGCCTCGTTTAAACAACGAGGCTTTTTTCTAATATTGGGTGAAATTTTTGTTGGTGGAGCCTAGCGGGATCGAACCGCTGACCTCAACACTGCCAGTGTTGCGCTCTCCCAGCTGAGCTAAGGCCCCACGTGCTGTCTTTCCAACAGCGAGGCGGATACTACGGTGAACATTTACCGCGGTCAAGTTTTTACATCAGCAGCGGACAACTAATTCTCCTTTGTCGTTAGCTGTGGCACTCTATATGCACATATAGTTAACAAGATAGAGTAGTGTCCAAGTCCAAGGCCAACGCCTGAGTCCATGATGTTTCCAAGCAGGAGCCTGTCCATTGATCAGTGTACTTATCGCCGATGATCATCACCTAGTAAGAACTAGCATTGCTCACCTGCTAAATGAAGAGTGTGACATTAAAATTGTGGGCGAGGTCGACGATGGCGAAAGTGCAGTAACACAGTGTCGCCATTTAAAACCCGACATCGTGTTGATGGATATTCGCATGCCGGGCATAGGCGGGCTCGAAGCCACTCGACGCATTCACCGCAACATGGAAGACGTGAAGGTCTTGATCTTGACCGCGCATATGGAAGACAGCGTGCTGCGCCGCATGCTTGAAGCAGGTGCTTCAGGCTTTTTAAGCAAAGGTGCAGATGCGATAGAGATGACCGATGCCATTCGCCAAGTGTTTCATGGCCGCCGCTATGTCAGTCAGGAAATTGCCCAACGCCTGGCGCTTTCGCACTTCACCGAGGAAGATAATCCGTTTAGCCACCTCTCCCACCGTGAGCTACAGATTGCCCTGATGATCGTTAACTGCCAGCGAGTGCAAGATATCTCCGATCGCCTGCACTTAAGCCCTAAAACGGTAAACACCTATCGTTACCGACTCTTTGATAAACTACAGGTTGCCACCGACGTCGAGCTTACTCACTTAGCGCTCCGTCACGGGCTGGTCGAGGGGTTTGACGCCACCCAAATATAACCCCTATCTTCCCTGCTGTTATCGGGTACCGACACGCTAATATGACCTTTGATTCAAAACAGTTCTTGAGCTCGGTAAGCTCCTCGCCAGGGGTTTACCGCATGCTTGATGAGCAAAGCAATACGCTCTATGTGGGCAAAGCCAAGCGCTTAAAGGCACGCCTAGCCAGCTATTTCCGTGGTCAACTGAATACCAAAACCCAGGCCATGGTGGGGCGTATCGCCGACGTTCAGGTCACCGTCACCCGCACGGAAACTGAAGCCCTTCTGCTCGAACAGACGCTGATCAAACAATTGCGTCCGCCTTATAACATTTTACTGCGCGACGATAAGTCCTACCCGTTTGTCTTTGTCACCGACCGCCACCCTTACCCGGCACTTGAGTATAAGCGCGCCCGTCAGCGCAGCGACGATGGTCGCTACCTAGGCCCCTACCCTAGCAGCGGAGCCGTGCGTGAAAGCTTGGCGCTGATGCAAAAGATATTTCATATTCGCAACTGCGAGGACAGCGTCTTTGCCCATCGCTCACGCCCCTGCTTGCAGTATCAGATTCATCGCTGTAGCGCTCCCTGCGTCGACTATATCTCCGCCGAAGACTACCGGCGCGACCTCGAACACGCAGTGATGTGCCTGGAAGGCAAAAGTGAGAGTGTTACTCAAGAACTGATGGAGGCGATGGAAAAGGCCAGCCAGGCACTCAACTTCGAGGAGGCCGCCCGTCTTCGCGACCAGGTTCAGCAACTGCGCCAGCTTCAGCAACGCCAGTTTGTCGACACCGGCGGCGGTGATGCGGATATTTTCGCCCTCGCCCAGCGCCCCGGTGCACTGGGCGTTTCGGTGTTGAGCGTGCGCGATGGTCGCCTGCTGGGGGCGCGTCATCACACGCCGAAAAACGATCTGGATCTACCGCTTGAAACGCTGCTCACCGAAGTAGTCAGCCAATACTATTTCGGTCAACCGCACAACGTGCCCAGCGAAGTGATTACCAGCCACCCGTTAGACGACAGCGAGCTGATTGCCGAAGCGCTGACCCAACAGGCGGGCAAGCGCATTCGCGTTACCAGCCAAGTGCGCGGCCACCGCGCCCAGTGGCAACAGCTCGCCATTACCAACGCTGAGCAGCAGCTAGCCTCTCAACTGGCCAACCAAACCCAGCTCACTCAACGCTTTACCGCCCTGCAGAAAGCGCTGGACTTAGCGGACACACCGCAACGCCTGGAGTGTTTCGACATCAGCCATAGCCACGGCGAGGCGACCGTTGCCTCCTGCGTGGTGTTTGATCACCAAGGCCCACGCAAAAGCGATTACCGCCATTTCCGCATTGAAGGGGTAGCCGCCGGTGATGACTACGCTGCCATGCAGCAGGCCCTAACCCGACGCCTTAAGCGCGTGAAAAGCGGTGAAGCAGTCGCCCCTGACATCCTGATCGTCGACGGTGGCAAGGGCCAGCTCAATATGGCCCGCGAGGTGTTTAAAGAACTCGACATCGTCAACATCATTCTATTGGGTGTCGCCAAAGGCACCACGCGCAAGGCGGGGCTTGAAAGCCTGTTTGTGGAAACAGCGGACAATCCGCTAGATTTGGACCCTGCCTCCCCCGCCCTACACTTGATCCAGCATATTCGTGATGAATCACACCGTTTTGCCATTGCTGGCCACCGCGCTCAGCGCGATAAAGCGCGACGCACTTCAACCCTACAAGATATCCCCGGCATTGGCCCCAAACGTCGACGGGAATTACTGCGCTTTTTCGGCGGCCTGCAGGGCGTGCAAAAGGCCAGCCGCGATGAACTCGCTCGCGTACCGGGCATTAATGCGTCGTTAGCCGAGAGTATTTACCGAGCACTCAACGGATAAACGCCCGTTTGGCATGGATGCCATCGGCCAAGGGGGATAGAATGAGGCCAGACACTTCGAATCCTCTGATTTTCCGGCAAGGATCGCTCTCTGCGATGAATATACCCAACATACTGACACTGGCGAGAATCGCCTTTATTCCGCTGCTAGTGGTGCTGTTTTATCTACCCTTCAGTTGGAGCATGCCCGTGGCGGCCGGTCTATTTGGTCTGGCCTCCATTACCGACTGGCTGGATGGCTATTTAGCGCGACGCTGGAATCAGTCAACGCCTTTTGGCGCTTTTTTAGACCCAGTGGCTGACAAACTCATGGTGGTCGTCGCCCTAGCGCTATTGATCGAGCGTTACGACACCCTGGTGCTGACGCTCCCTGCGCTGGTGATTATCGGCCGGGAAATTGTCATTTCGGCGCTGCGTGAGTGGATGGCTGAAATGGGCAAACGCGGCATGGTGGCGGTTTCTTGGATAGGCAAGCTTAAAACCACTCTGCAAATGGTGTCACTGCTGATCTTGCTGGCGCTTCCACCGACGCACGAATTTGCGCTGTTAGGCGTTGTAGTACTATATACCGCCGCTATCCTAACGCTGTGGTCGATGATTCAGTACCTAAAAGCCGCCTGGCCGCATCTTAGCCGCTCCATGTAAGCTGCTGATAAGTAAATAAGGAACACACGCTAATTCATTGATTGACAACGCGGTGGCGATCCGTATAATTCGCCCTCGAGTCGAGCGGGAATAGCTCAGTGGTAGAGCATCGCCTTGCCAAGGCGAGGGTCGGGAGTTCGAATCTCCTTTCCCGCTCCATTTTGGATGTGTGGTATTGAAGGCTAGGGTCGTGAGCTGGTGCGCCAGTCCGATCGAATCTACTTTCCCGCTCCAACGACTTTTGAGGCTGGATGGCAGAGTGGTTATGCAGCGGACTGCAACTCCGTGTACGCCGGTTCGATTCCGACTCCAGCCTCCATCTTTGTGTAGCAGTGGTGTTTTAAGCAGAACGAAACAGCATTGCGATGTGATTTTTTGTGATGTATAGCCCGGATGGCGAAATCGGTAGACGCAAGAGACTTAAAATCTCTCGGGGGCAACCCCGTGCCGGTTCAAGTCCGGCTCCGGGCACCATTTCTGTTGTTTTACTTCCCCTCCAGCTTTTCTTCTTCAGTCATTTATTTCCTGTATCGGTTTTCTTTACGCGGCCTTTTACCGCGCCTATTCGCGTACTCGAACATCGCGCAATTGTCTCCCCGAATATCACTCATTTCTTAAGCCGAAGCATCGCTAAACGCTAATCGCCGCGCTATGATGCCTGCCTTCTAACTTTTCGCGCGCGACGAAGCTAGTGACGTTTAGGGTTTGCAATATTTCGGTCAGTATCAAGGGGGAGCGGGCACCATGAGCACGCCAACATCCGATGTACTTATCATTGGCGGCGGCGTCGCTGGGCTCACCCTTGCCTTGGAAGTGGCTGACCACAGGTCCGTGACGCTGGTTCGCCCTGCACAAGATGATCAAGGCGCCAGCCGCTGGGCTCAAGGCGGCATTGCGGCCGTGCTCTCGCCGGATGACGACCTTGACGCGCATATCAATGACACCTTGGTGGCTGGCGATGGGCTATGCGATATCGAGGCCGTTCGCTTTACCGTTACCCATGGGCCCGCTGCTATTCAGTGGCTGATTGATAAGGGTGTTCCCTTTACACCCGAGCACGACCCTGCCGCACGCTACCCATATCATCTAACCCGAGAAGGCGGCCACAACGCACGGCGGATCATACATGCTGACGACGCCACCGGCCGTGCCGTGGTGGATACGCTGGTAGACAAAGTAGCGCAGCACCCCAACATCACCCAGCGCAACGATCTAACGGTGGTTGGCCTGCTACAAGATCCCCAAGGTGCCTGCCGCGGCGCCTATGGCAGCGATGCCAACCACCAGTGGCACTCGCTCACTGCGCGCCATACTGTATTGGCCACTGGCGGCGCAAGCGGCCTTTACCGCCACACCACTACGCCCGCTCCTAGTAGCGGCGAAGGCATGATGATGGCTGCTGAGCTGGGTGCTCGGTTAATGAATCTAGAGTTTCAACAGTTTCATCCAACCTGCCTGTTTGACCCCGAAGGCCCGGCGTTTTTGATAAGTGAGGCGGTTCGTGGTGAAGGCGGGCATCTGCTCAATGAGGCGGGAGAGCGTTTCATGCTGGCGCTGGATAAGCGCGCGGAGCTAGCCCCGCGGGATGTCGTCGCCCGCGCCATTGATGCAGAAATACAGCGCAGCACTCTGGGCCACGTGTGGTTGGATATTCGCCATTTAGGTGAAAAGGCAATTCGCCACCACTTCCCCACTATTCTGGCGCACTGTGCCTGCCGGGGGATTGATATCACCCAGCAGGCTATCCCCGTGGTGCCTGCCGCCCATTATAGCTGCGGCGGTGTCGCCACCGACTTGCAAGGCGCCACGAACGTTGCCAACCTCTATGCCATCGGTGAAACCGCCTGCACGGGGCTTCATGGCGCCAACCGTATGGCCAGCAACTCGCTGTTAGAGTGCTTGGTATTTGCCCGCAGCTGTGCACAAGCGCTGTTAGCCGACGTGGAACAGCACGGCCAAACGACCAGCGGTAGCGGATTTCAGCCCCCGGCGCAGGCTGCGGCGACTGTCTTACCCAAGGCAGTACTCAGCGATATACGCCAACAAATGCGCACCACCATGAGCCAGCATGTCTCCATTGTGCGCAGCGCCACCGGGCTAAGTACTGCCCTGACGCACTTGAAGTCACTGCTAAACAGCGTGGAAGAGATTCAGGGAGCCCTAACAGCCCCGGAAGGCAAACGCCTGCACCAGACCCTACAGTTAGCACTATTGACTGTTCTCGCCGCTCAGCAGCGGCATGAGTCACGCGGGCTGCATTACTCCACCGACTGGCCTAGCCGGCAGCCTGAAGCCGTTGCTTCTTCGCTTGCGATGAACGACTTAACAGACGCGTTAGCAACAAACCGCTAGCGGCCCGGACGATGAAAGAGCTTGCGCGCCTCACGCAAGCTTTGTTGAGGCGCGCTATCAGGCCAGAGCCAAACCCGCTGCTTACCCACATAAAGCCCTATTAACCAGGGCCCTAGATAGTCACAGCGTACTCGATCCGTATCGCCCAGAGCCTCATTTCGCGTGAGAGCCCCCTCTTCAGGCTGCGACTCGCGCAGCCAACGACCTTGAACTTGTGGCGCCGTCGACGTCAGCGAGAGCACGCCTTTGGGTTGACGAAGATAGCCGCGCCATCCAAGGACAACGCCTAACACCGTTATCGCCACCGCCGCTGGCATGCCCCCTACCCAATAGCTCAGCGCCACAGTGCCGATCAACAATCCACATTGGGCTAGTAGCCAATACTTAGAGGGTACGATAGGCAGAATTATCGGTGGTTTCAGCATGTTCAACGATCATTTGTACGATACGCCGCTGGCTAGGCTCCTCGGGCCACTCTCGGTGCATCAGCCAGACAAAAAGATCCTGATCCTCGCCTTCAATGAGCTGCTGGTAGGCCAGTTGATCCGCTTCGCTAAGATGGTCAAAACGCTGTTCAAGAAATGGAATAAGCAGCAGGTCAAGCTCCCACATACCGCGCCGGGAGTGCCAGTAAAGCCGTTTGCGCAAAATGGCTGCTGGGGAATTATCGTCGTTCAACGTCAGCCGCTCCAGTTATATAAATGAAAGGCCAGTATACCTAAGCTGTGGGGTCGCGCCAGCGCCCTCCATCGCCTATGCTATTAAAGAGTGTAGAACCTTGTTTTATCTGAATTGTTTTATACTGAATTGCGCAGTATGCTGAATTTGATGTTAGCGAGGTCGAGAGCGCGTCACGGCCTTCAATGTTCGCAGGGAGCCAACCGATGACTAAATCTGAATTAATCGAACAAATTGCGATGCGTCAGCCGGAGTTATCCGCCAAAGATGTTGAAACGGCGGTGCGTATTATCCTGGACGACATGACGGATTCTCTAGCTAGCGGCGGTCGTGTTGAAATCCGTGGTTTCGGCAGTTTTTCACTGCACTATCGGGAGCCGCGGGTAGGGCGCAATCCAAAAACAGGCGATGCAGTCGATCTGGAAGGTAAGTATGTGCCGCACTTCAAGCCTGGCAAGGAGCTACGCGAGCAGGTAGACGCTAGTCGAGCACTAGGCTACTAAAACGCGACTATTAATTTCTGTGGGATGACGTCGCCGCTTGAGTCGTACACAATAGCGCTACCGTGAACGTCACAGACTAGGAAACTCACATGCGTTGGATCAAAGGGCTGATTTTAGCCGTTATTTTGCTGATAGTAGTGCTGGTAGGCATTCTGTTTGCCGTTAATAATCAGCAAACCATTGCCTTAAACCTTATCTGGCTGGAGTTGCCAGCGGTATCACTCTCGGTTTGGCTACTCGCGACCCTGGTGTTTGGCGTCATACTCGGCATGCTCGCCATGCTAGGTGTCTACGTGCGGTTAAAAGCCTCCCTGGCCCGCAGCCAGCGCCAGAATAAGCAGCAGCGTAAAGAGCTCGATAGCCTACGCACTCAGGAGTTTAAGGAACTGGCATAAATGCTGGATGTCGCGCTGCTAAGCGTACTGTTGGTCGCCATTGCCATTGGTTACGGGTTAGGTTATCGCCAAGCCTTACGCCGCCGACATCGCACCCATCCGCCTGCGGCCTCGTCTCAAGGCCTCTCCCGGGACTACTTCGTCGGGCTTAATTACCTGCTTAATGAGCAGCCCGACGAAGCGATCAATACTTTTATCAACGTGCTAGCGGTCAACAGTGACACGGTTCACACCCATATCGCCCTCGGCAAGCTGTTTCGTGCCCGCGGCGAGGCCGACAAAGCCGTTAGCATTCACCAAAACCTATTGGCTCGCCCTGCCCTTTCGCAGCACACCAACGAACAGATCCAGCTTGAACTTGCTCGGGATTTTATGGCGCTTGGTGTTCATGACCGCGCCCAGCGGCTACTCAATACCCTGCTGGAGCATAGCGGTGATGATGATCACCGCTATGCTGCCAAACAGCTGCTCGTCGACTTATTAGAGCGTGAAAAAGCGTGGCAGCAAGCCCTTGACGTTATTCAGCCGCTGCTTAAACAGTATCCTAAGATGCGTCGCCCCGCGGCGCACTGGCTATGCGAGCTGGCACTGGAAGAAATTAGTGAAGCCAGTCGACCTCTGGCGAAAAAGCATCTCAAAAAAGCCCTGCAGCTGGATGAGAAATGCGTTCGCGCCACCCTGATGCTGGCCGAACTAGAGATGGACAACGGGCACTATGCCCGCGCTATTGAGCGATTAGACAACATCCCCGGTCAGGAGATAGCGCATATCCCCACCATGCTGCCTGCCCTTAAGCACGCCTATATGCGCAATAATGATAACACCGGTTACGAGGCGCACCTCTATCGCCTGCTTGAGCAAGCGCCTTACACCAGTACCATTATTGCCCTAGGCCAGCTCGTTCATCAGCGTGACGGCGTCGACAAAGCGATTGAGTTGATTGGTGAGCGATTGCGCGCCGTGCCGAGTTTAGGCGGGCTAGATTATTTGATCGATCTGTATATTGAAAGCCAGCGCCTTAGCGGAAAACCTTCCCCGGATACGCGCCTACTGTTACTAAAACATCATACCGATGCGCTGCTGCTTAACCGCACGCGTCATCGCTGCCAGCGCTGCGGCTTTGCCAGCGACGCGTTACAGTGGCAGTGCCCCAGTTGTCGCTTCTGGGGCACGATTAAGCCGGTCATTGGCGTGGAGGGCGAATAGTGCTCACAAAGCTAAGGTATGCAGAAATATTTAGTGCCCCTCTAGTTCCGCCTCAATCGCCTCAAGCGCTACCATGGGGTCGTCAGCCTGAGTGACGGGGCGACCAATGACCAGGTGGCTGCTTCCCGCTGTCATAGCCTCACTGGGGCCCATCGTCCGCTGTTGGTCATTAGCGACTGCAAAACTTGGCCGAATACCAGGGGTCACTTTCAAGAACGACTCACCGCATAGCGTTTTGATTCGCGCAGACTCCTGGGCCGAGCAGACCACTCCTTGTAAGCCACTCTGCTTCGCCAGCAGCGCTAAGCGCTCTACGTGATCGGCGAGTGGAGCCTTAATACCCAGCTCTGCCAAATCATCGGTCTGCATACTGGTCAATACGGTAACGGCGATTAGATGGGTCGTTAAGGCATTCTGATCCAGACGTTGCACGGCCGCCTCCATCATCCGCCGCCCACCGCTGGCATGTACGTTGACCATCCACACGCCCTGCTCCGCCGCCGCCTGCACAGCGCTGGCAACGGTATTGGGAATATCGTGGAATTTAAGATCCAAAAACACCTCAAACCCGCGCCCATGCAGCGCCTCAAGCACTGCCGGGCCGCTACGGGTGAACAGTTCTTTACCCACTTTCACACGGCATCGGGTGGGATCCAACTGATCAGCCATGCACAGCGCGGCGTCTAGCGACGGGTAATCAAGGGCAATAATAATCGGGGAATCGGTGACCACAACGTTACTCCAAGTACGTTTTTGACCATTATATCAGCCTCTCCCTACTCCTCGCGCCCTCATCATGTAAGCCATTTGCCATATATCCATAGCTAAAATCTTACAACTGCTGTCATATATCGCTGACATAAACACGCTTTAAATAAGGCTAAGTTAACAAGTGCAGCGGCGTTTATCTTGCCCACTGATAACGCGGGCACAGGTAGAAACCTCTACACGACGTCGCATGTGTAAACACAAAAAACCAACGCTATTAAAAGGATCATTGCATATGAAAATGACACTTAAAGGAATGCTGGCCGCACTACTGTTTAGCATTAGCTTAGGGCTTTCCAGTGGCGTGCTGGCACAAGATGTAGCCCCGATTAACGTCAATACTGCCGATGCTGAACTGCTGGCCGAACTACCAGGGATCGGCCCTAGCCGAGCCGACGCGATCATTGAAGAGCGCGAAACCAATGGCGTCTTTGAAAGCGCTGCAGATCTTGAGCGCGTCAGCGGCATTGGGCCTGCCACCGTTGACCGCATGCGCGATCAAGTGACATTTGAATAGCCTCATTGGAGAGCATGTCGCTCGTTAACACCACAGTGCCCGGTGTGTATAAGCACCGGGCACTGTGAATAGCGCACGTTAAATCATCCACATATCCATAAATTTGTGTACTGGCATCGTTTCAAGTGTTGTTTGATGGCTGCATATTTCGGCGATTTTTTGGCAACGACTTGTTGGAAAGCGAGTTGCCAGATTGCGCTCAAACTTTTCAACCAATAGCGGCATCCCCTCTTCCCGACGACGTCGGTGGCCGACCGGATACTCCACTGTCACTTTATCGGTCGCACTCCCATCGCTAAAAAACACCTGCACTGCATTAGCGATAGAGCGCTTCTCAGGGTCGTGGTAATCCGCCGAATACTCGGCGTTTTCTTCTACCACCATTTTATTACGCAGCTCATCTATTAGCGGATGAGCTGCATGAAAGCTGTCTTCATAGTGCTCGGCGGTAAGCGCACCAAAGATAAGCGGCACCGCTGTCATGTATTGCAGGCAGTGGTCACGATCCGCCGGATTGGCGAGTGCGCCGGTTTTGGAAATAATCCGAATAGCCGAATCGTGGGTGGTGAGCACGATTTTCTCGATATCGGCCAAGCGGTCTTTCACCTGCGGATGGAGCGTCACGGCGGCTTCACAGGCGGTTTGAGCGTGAAACTCAGCGGGGAAGGAGATCTTAAACAGAATGTTCTCCATTACGTAGCTGCCAAACTCCCGCTGAAAGCGTAGGCGGCGGTCAGCTTCCGGTTTGAGGCTCAAATCTTTGTTGGCATGACTGAACAGCACATCGTAGAAGCCCCATTGGGGCGCCGAGAGCGCGCTGGGAATACCCATTTCACCGCGCAGGGCGATATCCGCTAAGCGCACGCCCCGTGAGGTGGCGTCCCCTGCGGCCCAGCTTTTACGTGAACCAGCATTTGGCGCATGACGATAGGTGCGCAGGCTCTGACCATCCACCCAGGCGTGTGAAAGCGCCGAGAGCAACTGTTCACGATTGGCGCCCAACAGCTTGGCGGCCACCGCCGTAGAGGCGACCTTCACCAGCACCACGTGATCGAGGCCAACCCGATTGAAGCTATTCTCCAGCGCCAGCACGCCCTGAATCTCATGGGCCATGATCATGGCGTTGAGCACATCGCGCATCGCAAGCGCAGCGTCGCCTTGTGCAACCCGCTGCTGGGAAAGGTGGTCAGCAACGGCGAGTATCGCGCCAAGATTGTCGGAAGGGTGCCCCCACTCGGCGGCAAGCCAAGTGTCGTTATAATCCAACCAGCGAATGATACAGCCGATATCCCACGCCGCCTTAACCGGGTCAAGGCGAAGCGAGGTGCCCGGTATCCGCGACCCAAACGGTACTACCGTGCCCTCCACTATCGGGCCTAAGTGCTTTGTGCACTCTGGAAAACGCAGCGCCAACAGCCCGCAGCCAAGCGTATCCATTAAGCAGTAGCGAGCGGTTTCCAATGCCTCATCGGACGCCACCTGATAATTGAGTACGTAATCGGCAATAGCCTGTAGCTCGGGGTCGTAATCGGGCCGCTCATTGGCTTCGGATGTGGCAGACATGGATCTATCTCCTACTGTTGAATCACCTACTCAGTATGGCCCAAGGAATGCGTCCTAAAAGCTGTCACCAGGAATTCTCACAAATCCTTCCATCAACACCCGCGCGCTGCGGCTCATCAGTGCCTGTTCGATATGCCAACGCCCTTCCACCAGGCTTGCCTCAGCTCCCACCCGCAGGCTGCCGGAAGGATGCCCGAAGGTGACCTCGTTTCGTTTACCGCCACCGGCGGCCAGGTTCACTAATGTGCCTTCAATGGCCGCCGCCGCAGCAATGGCAACGGCGGCGGTGCCCATCATGGCGTGGTGCAGCTTGCCCATGGAGAGCGCTCGCACCAGCAGGTCGATATCCGTCGCCAGTACGTTTTTACCGCTCGATGATACGTAATCCGCCGACGGCGCTACGAAAGCCACTTTGGGCGTGTGCTGTCGTTTACCCGCTTCGCTGACATCACTGATTAGCCCCATGCGCACAGCACCATGGGCACGGATAGTTTCAAACATCTCAAGCGCCCGGCTGTCACCATTGATGGCATCCTGCAGCTCGGCGCCGGTATAGCCAATGTCGGCGGCGTTAATAAACACGGTGGGAATACCGGCATTAATCAGGGTTGCTTTCAATATCCCCACGCCTGGCACATCAAGCTGATCAATGAGATTACCGGTGGGAAAAATGGCTCCCTCACCATCGGCCGGATCCATAAAGGCCACCGGAATCTCGGCAGCAGGAAAGGTCACGCCATCCAGCTCAAAATCGCCAGTTTCCTGCACTTCGCCATTGACGATAGGAACCCGTGAGACGATGGTTTTCTGTATATTCACCTGCCAAATGCGTACCTCGGCCACCCCGTTTTCAGGAATACGTGCAGGGTCAACCAGACCATTGCTAATCGCAAAAGGGCCGACCGCCGCGGAGAGGTTGCCGCAGTTACCGCTCCAATCCACATAGGGCTTGTCGATGGAGACCTGACCGAACAGGTAATCCACATCGTGTTCTGCCGATTCACTTTCAGACAGAATCACCGTCTTGCTGGTACTTGAAGTGGCGCCCCCCATACCATCAATCTGCTTTTCGTAAGGGTCAGGGCTACCGATGACACGCAGTAGCAACTGATCCCGCGCCACGCCTGGCTGCTGGGCCGCTTCGGGTAGGTCGCTTAGTTTAAAAAACACGCCCTTACTGGTGCCGCCGCGCATATAGGTGGCTGGAATTTTTATCTGCGGCACACGGTTGTTTTGAACTGACTCGCTCATCATTACCACTCCTAAAAATAACCCGGTGCTCTAAGCCTGATTCGAAAAGCTAGGTTCGAAAAGCTAAAGGCACCGGGTTCACTTGGTCAGCTAGGCCGTTTCAATTAAGCCGCCGTGGACTCAAGAAAGTCCTGGGCAAAACGCTGCAGTACACCACCAGCAGTGTAAATAGACACCTCCTCGGCGGTGTCCAAACGGCACTTCACCGTAACCCGCTCGCTTTCACCGTTTTGGCGGTGGATCACTAGGGTGAGCATCGCCCCTGGCGAAACGGCGCCTTCGACATCAAAGGTTTCAGTGCCGTCCAGGCCCAGTGTCATACGCGTAGTCCCGGGCTCAAACTCCAGCGGCATCACCCCCATCCCGATCAGGTTGGTGCGGTGAATACGCTCAAAGCCTTCGGCGGCGATCGCTTCCACGCCCGCCAGCGCCACGCCTTTAGCCGCCCAGTCCCGTGAGGAGCCCTGACCGTAATCCGCCCCGGCAATAATGATCAGCGGCTGCTTGCGGGCCATGTAGGTTTCAATCGCCTCCCACATGCGGGTGACTTGGCCTTCCGGCTCTACCCGCGCCAGCGAGCCCTGTTTAACGTTGCCGTCGGCATCGCGCACCATCTCGTTGAACAACTTCGGGTTGGCGAAGGTAGCGCGCTGGGCAGTCAGGTGGTCACCGCGGTGGGTGGCGTAGGAGTTGAAGTCTTCCTCCGGCAGGCCCATTTTGGCCAAGTACTCCCCTGCCGCGCTGTTCAACTGAATCGCGTTGGAGGGTGAGAGATGATCGGTGGTGATATTGTCCGGCAAAATTGCCAGCGGCCGCATGCCTTTCAGGGTGCGCACTTTAGCCATATTGCCCTCCCAGTAAGGCGGGCGACGGATATAGGTGCTCTGGGGCCGCCAGTCATATAGCGGGCTGACCTGAGCGCGGGCACTCTTATCCAGATCGAACATGGGAATATAGGTCTGGCGGAACTGCTCCGGCTTCACCGACGATTTAACAATCGCATCGATCTCTTCATCCGCTGGCCAGATATCCTTCAAAGTGACAGGATTTCCCGCCTGATCCACGCCCAGGACGTCTTTTTCGATATCAAAGCGAATCGTGCCCGCGATGGCATAGGCAACTACCAGAGGCGGTGACGCCAGAAAGGCCTGTTGGGCATGGGGATGGATACGGCCATCGAAGTTACGGTTGCCGGAAAGCACGGCGGTAGCGTAGAGATCACGCTCAATAATCTCCTGCTGAATTTTTGGATCCAGCGCCCCGGACATCCCGTTACAGGTGGTGCAGGCGTAGGCCACTACCCCAAAGCCGAGGCTTTCCAGCTCGCTCATCAACCCAGCTTCTTCCAGGTACATCTTGACGGTTTTCGAGCCCGGCGCCAGCGACGATTTCACCCATGGCTTACGCAGCAAACCCAACCGGTTGGCGTTACGGGCGATTAGCCCGGCGGCGACCATATTGCGAGGGTTAGAAGTGTTAGTGCAGCTGGTAATGGCGGCGATGATAACCGCGCCATCGGGCATTTTGCCCGCTTTCTCTTCCGCCTGTGCCGCCTCAAGCCCAACAGCAATACCACGTTGGGCAAGCTCTGAAGTTGGCAAATGGGCGTGGGGGTTGGAGGGCCCCGCCAGGGTGCGGGTTACCGACGAGAGGTTAAAGGTCAGTACCCGCTCGTACTCAACCTCGGTCAAGCTATCCGCCCACAGGCCGGTGTGCTTGGCGTAGGTTTCGACCAGCGCCACCTGTTCATCTTCACGGCCGGTAATTTTCAGGTAGTCGATAGTTTGGCCATCGATGTAGAACATCGCCGCGGTCGCGCCGTATTCGGGGGTCATATTGGAGATAGTGGCGCGATCTCCGACCGTTAGCGCGTCGGCACCTTCACCGTAGAACTCCAGGTAAGCACCAACCACCCGCTCTTTACGCAGGAACTCGGTAATCGCCAGTACCATATCGGTGCCGGTAATGCCGGGCTGCAGCTTGCCGGTCAGCTCCACGCCGACGATATCCGGCAGGCGCATCATGGAGGCACGGCCCAGCATGACGCTTTCGGCCTCCAGACCACCCACACCTACGGATATAACGCCAAGGGCATCGACCATGGGCGTATGGCTATCGGTACCCACACAGGTATCCGGATAGGCAATGCCGTCACGGTTCTGCACCACCGGTGACATCTTCTCCAGATTGATCTGGTGCATGATGCCGTTGCCGGGAGGAATTACATCGACATTCTCAAAGGCCGTTTTAGTCCAGTTGATAAAGTGGAAGCGGTCATCGTTACGGCGATCTTCAATGGCGCGGTTTTTCTCAAAGGCGCCCTCTTCCGACCCTGCGTGCTCCACTGCCAGTGAATGATCGACGATTAGCTGGGTGGGCACTACAGGATTAACCTTGGCGGGGTCACCACCCTTCTCGGCAATAGCGTCACGCAGCCCGGCCAAATCGACCAGAGCAGTCTGGCCTAGGATATCGTGGCAGACGACACGCGCCGGGTACCAAGGAAAATCCAGGTCACTCTTGCGCTCGATCAACTGTTTTAGCGCATCGGTAAGCAATTCAGGATCGCAGCGGCGCACCAGCTGCTCGGCCAGCACACGTGAGGTATAGGGCAGCTGCGCATAGGCACCGGGCTGGATATCTTCCACCGCCTCGCGAGCATCAAAAAACTCAAGCGCTGTGCCAGGCAGGGGTTTACGGTATTGGGTATTCATAGCAGATAGACTCACAAGAAGGGGGCTGAAAAAAGCCCGGTGTCCAAATCACCGGGCAGCAGGCGGTTCAGTCTCGCGCTTCTATCGGCACCCACTCGCTCTTCTCGGGGCCAGTGTAATCGGCGCTAGGGCGAATAATGCGGTTATTGGCGCGCTGCTCAAATACGTGCGCCGCCCAGCCGGTCAGCCGAGAGCAGACGAAAATCGGCGTAAACAGCTTGGTGGGTATATCCATGAAGTGGTATGCGCTGGCGTGGAAGAAGTCTGCGTTACAGAACAGCTTCTTCTCACGCCACATGACCTCTTCGACCCGCTCAGAAACCGGGTAAAGCACCTTATCACCCACATCGTCAGAGAGCTTCTTGGACCAGTGCTTGATAATCGCGTTGCGCGGGTCGGACTCGCGATAAATCGCATGCCCGAAGCCCATAATTTTATCCTTACGCTCCAGCATGCCCATGATCTTGCTTTCTGCTTCTTCCGGCGACTGCCAATCCTCGATCATCGCCATGGCCGCTTCGTTGGCGCCGCCATGCAGTGGGCCGCGCAGCGACCCAATCGCACCGGTCACGCAGGAGTGCATATCGGAAAGCGTCGAGGCGCATACCCTTGCGGTAAAGGTAGAGGCATTGAATTCATGCTCGGCGTAAAGAATCAGCGATACGTTCATGACCCGCGCATGCAGTTCAGAGGCGGGCTCGCCGCGCAGCATATTAAGGAAATGCCCGCCTACTGAGTCATCATCCGTTTCGGTATCGATGCGCACACCGTCGTGGGAGAAGCGGTACCAGTAACAAATAATCGAGGGCAGCACCGCCAGCAGCCGATCAGCAACGTCTTGCTGCTGATCAAAATTCTCCTCGGTTTCTAGATTGCCCAGCATTGAAGTGCCGGTGCGCATTACGTCCATCGGGTGAGCGTCTTTGGGGATCTGCTCAAGTACCGTTTTTAATGCATCGGGCAAGCCGCGCAGGCTTTTGAGCTTGCTGATGTAGTGGTCTAGCTCACCCTGATTAGGCAACTTGCCTTTTAACAGCAGGTAAGCGACCTCTTCGAATTTGGCTTTTTCAGCCAGCTCTTTAATATCAAATCCGCGGTAGGTCAGGCCTGAGCCTGTTTTACCTACCGTACACAGCGCGGTGGAACCAGCGCTCTGGCCACGCAGTCCTGCTCCTGTTGCGGGTTTATCAGCCATGGTGTGTCTCCTATTACTGCTTTTATTTTTACTATCGATTTATGAATAAGGTCGTTCATTAAACTTTCGGCAAAGCTATCTTGGTGAGAGGACAGGTTTCCGCGAGGGCGCTGTGAACCCCTCCCTGGGCGCTACTTTTGTCATCCATGACAAAAGACCCTCGCTTCAACCTGTCCTCTCACCAGTTTGCAGAAGAAATCATTTCCAACTGCGCTTCATCTTAACTGGCGGTTTATTGGTCATCGCCTTTCTCGGCAAACAGCGCGTCCAGCTTCTGCTCAAAGTCGTGGTAATTGAGAAAATCGTAGAGTTCGTCGCGGGTTTGCATCAGCGGCACCACGTCTTTTTGGTGGCCGTTGTCGAGGATGCTTTGATAGACCTGCAGTGCCGCAGCGTTCATGGCGCGGAAGGCCGAGAGCGGGTAAAGCACCATGCGGCAGCCAACCTCGCCAAGCTCCGTTTGAGTAAACAGCGGAGTAGCACCGAACTCGGTGATGTTAGCCAAAATGGGGGCATTGACCCGTTCACAGAAGGCTTTGTAATCATCCAGGGTATGAACCGCTTCAGCGAAGATGGCATCTGCACCGGCTTCAACGCAGGCGTTGGCACGCTCAATGGCAGCATCAAGCCCCTCTTTTTGAAACGCATCGGTGCGAGCAATCAAATAGAAGTCGGGGTCGATCTTGGCATCGGCGGCAGCTTTAATGCGGTCGACCATCTCCTGCTGAGAGACAATTGCTTTATTGGGGCGGTGTCCACAGCGCTTTTGAGCCACCTGGTCTTCCATATGTACCGCGGCCACGCCAGCGCGCTGCATTTCTTTTACCGTGCGTGCAATATTGAAGGCACCGCCCCAACCGGTATCGATATCCACCAGCAGGGGCAGCTCGGTAGCGCCGCAGATACGGTGGGCATCTTCCACCACATCATTCATGGTCGTCATGCCCAGATCCGGCAAGCCGAACGAGGCGTTAGCTACGCCGCCACCAGAGAGGTAAATGGCTTGATGGCCAACCTTGTCGGCCATTAGCGCTGTATAGGCATTAATGGTGCCTAAGATCGGCAGCGGACGGTTAGCCTCAAGCGCGGCTCGAAACCGGGCGCCGGGAGTCATCTGGGACATGGGGTGTTTCTCCTATTGCTAATTTCTAGTTATGTTTTAGCTGCGTGATTAAGAGCTTTGCGATTTAGATGCTGACTGTTCGAGGGTCGCTGCATAGCGATCCGCCACATTGGCGCGGGAGGCGCTGACATGGCGGCGCATGAGCAGCTCGGCCAGCTCCGCATCGCCAGCTTCAATGGCATCAACAATGCGATGGTGTTCCACAAAGGCGCGCTGCGGTCGCGTGCCGCTAGCACTGAACTGAGTGCGATAAAGGCGCACAAGGTAGTAAAGGTCATCACAGAGCAGGTTCATTAGCATTTTGTTGTGACTGCCCTGAACGATGCAGTAGTGAAAATCGAGATCGCCTTCGCGCTGGTAGTAAGCTTCGCCACGCTTTAAATCCGCCTGACCTTCGTGCAGCACCAGCACATCCCGCAAACCCTGAACCTCTGCCGGTGACATATGCTCAGCCGCCAAGCGCGCCGCCATACTTTCCAGGGCTTCACGCAGGTCAAACAGCTCTAAAAGCTCTTTCATTGAGAGCTTAACCACCCTTGCGCCCACATGGGGAACCCGCTCGATGAGGCGGTGTGCTTCCAGGCGGCGCATCGCCTCGCGCAGCGGCCCACGTGAAATACCGTAGGTTTTAGACAATCCCGGCTCGGTGATCTTACTGCCGGGAGCAAGCTCGCCGCGTACGATGGCATCCTGCAACTGATGAAATACCCGCTCGGCGAGCGTGCGTACTTCAGGGGTTGCCATTTCATGCGGCGAGGAATCGGAATAAGAAGAAGAAACAGGTAAGCTCATGGCGAATTGTCGACAATTAGAAACATAGCGAAACTTTAGCCCCGCGAACCACCGCCGTCAACCTGCTTATAAAGCGACTTTATACATCTTTCGTTGTAGGCAAAAAGTCTAGCTGCAAAAACAGTGTCAACAATCCTCTTCCGAGCGTGAGAAATGCGTCAATCGTGCGACTGGTGCCGATCTTCAACGACCTCTAACATATGCAGCCCTTTTACCGGCCAGGCGTTTGCTTAATGAACCAGGCGTTGACGATAACTGCCCTGCCCTATTCACCCGACCCATTGGGTATATTCGCCTGCCTACGTGCCAGGCCCGGCGCGGTGCTGCTCGATAGTGGCCGCCCTATCGCCACCGGTCGCTTTGATATTATCAGCAGCGACCCACTTGCTACGCTGGAAGTTACTCATCATGGCGAAGCGAGTATTGCGTCAGATCAGCTTAGCCCACCGGCGCACTTGGCTAACGATGCGTTTGCCCTTCAGCAGTGGCTACTGGATCAACTGGATATCCCTGATGAAACCAGTGAACTCCCTTTTCTAGGCGGGCTAATAGGCTACTGGGGCTACGATTTAGGGCGTAAAACCTTATCGGTTCAGAGTGCTCAGGCAAGCCCGGTCACCTTACCGCAAGCCCGTTTGGGGCTTTACGACTGGTGTATCACCCTGGATCACATGGCCCAGCAGGCGTGGCTAATCGCCACTCCGCAGCGTCGTGAGCAGGTGGAAAACTGGCTTACCAAGACGCCAACGCCGAATAGCGCGTTTACATTGACGAATAGCTTTAAAGCAGAACTTAGCCACACCCAATACGTCGCACGCTTTAACGCTGTGCAGCGCTATATTCGCGCGGGTGACTGCTACCAAATCAATTTGGCTCAGCGCTTTTATGCCGATTACCAAGGGGATGAGTGGCAGGCGTACCTGCAGTTACGTAAAGCGACCCCCACACCCTATTCAGGTTTTATGGCCTGGGGCGATAAGGCCGTACTGTCACTTTCACCCGAGCGGTTTATTCAGTGCAGCAACGGCGAGGTCGAAACACGGCCGATTAAAGGTACCCGCCCGCGGGGGGCCACCCTTGAAGAGGATAAGGCGCTGGCGGAACAGCTATTGAGCAGCACTAAAGATCGCGCTGAAAATGTGATGATCGTTGACCTGCTGCGCAATGACCTGGGCCGCGTCTGCCAGCCAGGCTCCATTCGCGTTCCGCAGCTATGCCGCTTAGAGAGCTACCCTAACGTGCACCACCTAGTTAGCGTGGTGCAGGGAACGCTGGCCGGTAATTACACCCCGCTGGCACTGCTTAAGGCGGCCTTTCCTGGCGGCTCAATTACCGGCGCACCTAAAATTCGCGCGATGCAGATCATTGATGAACTAGAACCCTGCCAACGCAGTGTTTATTGCGGCAGCCTTGGCTATGTCGATGTACGTGGCAGCATGGATACCTCCATCGCTATTCGCACTATGGTTGCCGAGGCGGGAAGACTGCATGTATGGGGCGGAGGGGGCTTAGTAGCAGACTCTCAAGCGGACGAAGAGTACACCGAGACTCTGGATAAAATTCGCCACCTTATTGGCGCTTTGGAATAAGCAGCGCGAGCTCTATATCAAAAAGGAATATAAAAGCCAAACTAAACGGTATTGGGGTTCGCTGCCTCCTGTTTGGTAGCCTAGTCAGTATTATTTAATTTCCGATTAGGAGGCAGTATGTCCTCAGAGCTTGAAGCGATTAACAGAGATTTCGCCAACAATCCTCAAGGGTTAGTTGAGTGGGCGCTGGCCCAGGGTGCACGACCTATTTGCACCACCAACTTTCGCCCTTTTGAGGCGGTGATTCTGCATATGGTGACCCAGGTGCGCCCGGATATACCCATTGTGTGGATGGACAGCGGCTACAACACCGAAGCGACTTATCAATTCGCTGACGAAGTGATTCAACAACTCAACCTGAACATCGTGAGCTTTGTACCCCGGCGCACGCGCGCCCACCGTGAAGCGCTGGAAGGCCCCATGCCGGGTATCGATGACCCACGCCACGCAGCCTTTACTCAGGAAGTTAAAATCGAGCCCTTCGAGCGTGCGCTGCGTGAAATGCAGCCCGACGTATGGTTCACCGCACTGCGCGCTGAGGACACCCCCGAGCGCGCAAAAATGCAGCCGGTTAGTCGCAACAGCGATGGCCTATTGAAAGTTGCCCCGTTGCTGCAGTGGAGCGCCAAAGATATGTACCAGTATCTACAGGCGCATAATCTGCCCAATAACTTCGATTACTTCGACCCTACCAAGGTGGAAGAGAAGCGCGAGTGCGGGTTACATTTGCAGCACTAACTCCACACTGCGGGTTAATACTCCGGCAGGTCCAGGTCGTCAAACAACGACTGCTCATGGCGCGGGCCTGCCGTTAATGCTTCATCAACCCGGTCGCGGGTTAAATGAGGCGCAAAGCGCTCCAAAAAATCATACATGTAACCGCGCATAAAGGTGCCACGACGGATACCAATTTTTGTCGTAGAGCTGGCAAACAGGTGGCTTGCATCCAGTGCCACCAAGTCATCATCAAGCGCCTTGTCCACAGCCATATGCGCCACAATGCCAACCCCCATGCCCAGCCGTACGTAGGTCTTGATCACGTCGGCATCGGCGGCGGTTAGCACCACATTGGGCGTTAACCCTTTCGCTTTAAAAGCATCGTCTAACTGCGAGCGACCGGTAAACCCGAACACGTAGGTAACCAATGGATGCTCACCGAGAGCCTCCAGGGTCAACGGGCCCTGATGAGTGGCTAGCGGGTGCCCCTTGGGCACCAGTACGCAGCGGTTCCAGCGATAGCAGGGCAGTAATACTAAATCGGTAAATAGCTCCAGCGACTCGGTCGCGATGGCGAAATCGGCCTGGCCTTCACTGACCATCTGTGCGATCTGCTTGGGCGTACCCTGCTGCATATGCAGCGCCACATCAGGATATTTAAGGGTGAATTCGCTGATAATGGGCGGTAGCGCATAACGGGCCTGGGTATGGGTCGTAGCAATGGCCAGGCTACCGCGGCGCTCATCGCTATGCTCCTGAGCCACCTGCTTGATGTTTTCGGTGAGACGCAGCACCTGCCCGGCCAGGTCAATAATTGACTGCCCGGCAGGCGTCACACGTGTCAAATGCTTGCCACTGCGCGCAAAAATCTCGACGCCAAGCTCATCTTCTAACAAACGTATCTGTTTAGAGATCCCCGGCTGTGAGGTAAATAGACTTTGAGCCGTGGCCGAGACGTTCAGGTTATGTCGATTGACTTCCCAGATATAGCGGAGCTGTTGTAGCTTCATATCCTCACCTTATTTATTCTCTATACAGATCTATGTAGACCGTATCTTGATGTAGGCCGAATCGTTAAGCACACACAGGCGCTGATGCCACATCACGTCTGACGGATCGTGTCGTCACACTCGGCACTCTACAGCACCATATAGAATAAAAAACACCAAAATAATACTTTTATATTATAAAAAAAACGCCCTACCAGCACCCTTTAATTTCTGCTATTTAGTTAACTCACTGTGCAGGAAATTTGCCAGCAACCTTCGCGCCCGCTAACATCTGCCCACACTTATCGCGATAGACACGAGGCGCGCTGAAAGAGCACCGATGGATCGCGTAATGACCGTTGCTCCATTTGAGGCAACGAAACAGTAAGAGCAACGCAAACGGGAGAAGCAAATGGCTAATAATGTTGATGTCACCAACGCCAATTTTGAGCAAGAAGTCCTCAACGCTGAACAGCCTGTGCTAATGAAGTTCTGGGCGCCTTGGTGTGGCCCATGCAAGGTCATGGCCCCGGTCGTTGATGAAGTAGCTGCAGAACGTCAGGAAAGCCTGAAAGTTGTTAGTGTCAATGTAGACGACGCACCAGAAATTGCTGCCGAGCAAGGCGTCCGCGGTGTACCTACCGTCATGCTGTTTAAATCTGGCACCAAAGTCGCTTCACTGGTTGGCGCACAATCTAAGTCACAACTGACGCAGTTCATCGAACAAAACGCCTGATGAATGTGTAGCACTTGTAATAGCCGCCGACTCTGTCGGCGGTAACACGCCTTCGCTAAATTTCCTGCCTATTTTTTGCGTTTCCACGGCGGCAGACTCGCATCGCTTACCCGAATATCTTTTACACGACGCCTTCCAGGCCCTAACAGCCTAGCGATCCACCGTGTTTGTGGGTGACTATCAAGTGCGATCTTCAACGTCATCGTTAGTACCACCGAAAGTAGCATCCCCGCCGCACCAAAGATCCACCCCCATACCACCAGCGATAAAAACGCCACAAATGTAGAAAGCCCCAACGCCTGCCCCATTACCCGCGGTTCAATCAGATTGCCGAGCACAAAGTTGATGACCAAATAAGCAGAGGCTAGCAGTAACGCCTGAAAAGCACCGCCGTCTTGGGCGACCAACAGCAACAACACGGGGGGGATCGCCGCCAGCGCGGAGCCAATATTGGGAATAAAGTTGAGTGCAAAGGCCAACACGCCCCACAACAGCGGAAAATCCACGCCTACAATCATGCAAGAGAGCCATACCAGCGCCCCAGTGGCCAGGCTAATCATGGTTTTTACGGCTAGATAGCGCTTCAGCGTTAAGCTGAACTCACTAAAACGCTTCAAGCTAGGCGCCGGATTTTCCAGTGCGCGGGAAATTTTATCGCGCACGTTCAACGTCTCGAACAGCATGAATATAACCAGCAGTCCAACAATGATGCCCTGCATAAAGAGGTTGCCTAGCTGACCCAGTAAGGCAGGCATCCAAGAGCCCTCATCCTCCATTTCAAACAGCGAGTTAATCTGGTCGGGATTAATTGCTAGCCCGCGTGAAGAGAGCGCATTAAGTAAATTCCAATACTGTTCATAAAGCCGCGACTCAATTTCCGGCAACGCTGCCACGAAGGTACTGAAGCTATTGACCACCAGCAGGCCAATCAGCGATATAAACGCCAGCAATACCATCAATGTTAGAAATGCCGACATTCGCATGCTTAAGCCACAGCGATGCAGCCACTGCACCGGTGAAGTACACACTACTGCGATAAATATCGCGAGCAGCAACGGCACTAACAAATCAGCACCTGCTTTCATTCCAGCGATGATCACTACCAACGCAGCGAGTGCCAAGGTGGCATTGAGGGGAATACTGCGGTAATCCTCGTCCGACAAGTTCGACATAATCCATCCCTAGCTTGTTGTCCATATATGATGGCTGCATTCGGCGTATTGCACAAACCGTGCAAATAATAAGCAACTGTTTTGCGTCCACTCTTCCGTACTGAACTTTCTTTTCTACTTCGCTTCAAAGCTGCGTCTACTTGAATGATTTATACCCGGTTTTAACTTGGCGGCGCCACTGCCCGCTCACTAAGGAAAACATTTATGCAAGCCATACCAGCTAACCTTCAAAAACCAGGCTCTAAACGTTTACGCAATGGCCTACTAGGCGGCGCTCTATTGGCACTCCTTAGCGCTCCTTTTGCACACGCTTCACCGTCAACACCGCCCCAGCCAAGCTTGCATGTTCAAGCGCAGTCTTGGGTTGAGGTAGAACCCGACAAGGCCACCCTGAATGCACGATTGTGGGAAAACACACCCGCCCTTTCCACCTTGGAAGAGAGCGATAGTAGCGCACTTAGCGATGCCCGCGAGCGCTTAGAGACCCGCGCCAGCGAATTAATCGAACAAATGGAAGCCACCGGCCTTGAACGCAATGCCATCAATGCAGGCTCGCTAAATGTCTATCCTGAGCATATTCAAGGGCCACGCAATGAAGATGGCGAGCATGAGACCCTGCAGCGCACACGTCTTGAGCGCCCGATCACCGTCGAACTCACCGACCTTGGTCAGTTAAGCGAGGTGTTAGACGCGCTAATAGCCGCTGGTGTTAACTCATTGGATGGCGTGCAGTTTGACCTACAAGACCGCGACGCTGCCACTGACGAAGCCCTGGTCAAAGCGCTGGAGAAAGCGCAACACAAAGCAAACCTGATGGCCGACAGCTTAGATGCTGAGCTTGGTCATGTGCAGCGCATTGAAGAGACGCAATCACCTATCTTCCAGCCGCGCATGATGGCGATGCGTGCAGAAAGCGATGCCGCTGGCGCCAGTCAATCCAGTGCCGCCAGCGATTACAGCCCCGGCACCATCCGCATTGATGCCGGGGTTAGCGTTGAGTGGGCGCTTAAAGGGCCAGACGCTCCACGCCGCCCAGATAGCGACGTAGCGGCTCAGGAATAATCACCGAGCCATCTGCCTGCTGGTGGTTTTCAAGCACCGCCAGCAGGCAACGACCAACCGCCAGCCCTGAACCGTTCAGCGTATGTAGCAACTGCGGCTTTTTGGAATCCGGATGGCGATACCGCGCTTGCATACGCCGGGCCTGGAAATCCTCGCAGTTAGAGACAGACGAGATCTCCCGGTAAGTCTCCTGGCTGGGCAGCCACACTTCCAAGTCGTAGGTCTTCGTGGCCCCAAAGCCCATATCCCCAGTGCATAGCGTCACTACGCGATACGGCAACGCCAGTGCCTGCAGGATCGCCTCTGCATGACCACGCATCTCTTCCAACGCTTCGTAGCTCTTCTCCGGCTCCACAATCTGCACCATCTCGACTTTATCGAACTGATGCTGGCGGATCATTCCGCGGGTATCGCGCCCGTGCGAGCCCGCCTCGGAGCGGAAACAGGGCGTATGTGCGGTAAGCTTCATCGGCAATGCCGCTTGCTCGATAATTTCATCGCGTACAAAGTTGGTCAGTGGTACTTCTGAAGTGGGAATCAGGTGATACTCGCGCTCATCGTCCAGCTTGAACAAATCTTCGCCAAACTTCGGCAGCTGGCCGGTGCCCATCAGCGAATCGCGGTTGACCATATACGGCACGTAGCACTCTTCGTAGCCGTGCTGTTCGGTTTGGGTATCCAGCATAAACTGCGCCAACGCCCGATGCAGGCGCGCTATGGGCCCGCGCATGACCGCAAAGCGAGCGCCAGTGATTTTAGCCGCCAACTCAAAATCGAGATAACCCGACTGCTTACCCAGATCAACGTGATCCAACACCTCGAAATCAAACTCCCGCGGCGTGCCCCAGCGGTGCAGCTCGACATTCTCGTCTTCGCTTTTGCCTTCCGGCACGCTTTCATGGGGCAGGTTGGGAATACCGCTGATAGCGTCGTCCCATTCTTCCTGGACGTCGGCTAGCTCGCGCTTGGCTTTATCCAGGCGATCACCTAAATCGCTGACTTCATCCAGCAGCGGCTGAATATCTTCACCGTTGGCCTTGGCTTTACCAATCGCTTTGGAGCGCATATTGCGCTCATTTTGCAGCTGCTCGGTTTGCGTTTGCAGCTCGCGGCGACGCGACTCCAGCGCCTGCAATCCCGCTTTATCAAGCACAAAGCCCCGCCGGGCCAGTTGTTGAGCAACCGTGTCAAGATCACCGCGCAGCAGTTTCGGATCGAGCATGAATCCTGTCCCTTGGCCTGAAAACAATAAAAGCACCGCGCCAATGCGCGTGCATAAAGGGGTCTATTGTAGGCAAAAGCGCGGCGGGGGGCTATGGGTGGCCTCAGGGGCTAAGCAATAGCTTGTACAGTGTAAACATTTAGCTATAGAAAAAGGGGATACTTTAAGGCTAAGGTGACTAAATAATTAATCATGTTGAGCCATGCAAATGCCACCTAAATCGTCGCACTTTTACGCTCACTCACTCCCAGAAACAGACAAGCAAGCCTGGCAAACCCTAGATGATCACTTACAGTGTGTCGCCGAAATGGCAGCAACACGCGCTGAACGCTTTGGTATGGCAGATGCAGGATATGCAGCGGGTCTTTTGCATGATTTAGGCAAATACAGCGCGCCTTTTCAGCGGCGACTGGAAGGTTCTTCAGAACGTGTTGATCATTCCACTGCAGGCGCTATTGTCGCTAAACAACGCTTCAAAGGAGGAATCGGCGACTTGCTGGCCTACTGTGTTGCGGGCCATCATGCAGGGCTTGCCAATGGCCGTGATTCAGGCGAACGCTCCCCGCTTAGTGAACGCCTTAAAGCGGATATTCCTGCAATAGATAACGCTTGGCAAGATGCGCTTACGCTTCCACAGGAGCTACGTCCTCCTGGCACGTTTACCCAACGTTCAGAACGGGGTTTCTTTCAACTCGCGTTTCTCACCAGAATGCTTTTTTCATGTTTAGTTGATGCAGACTATATCGATACCGAAACCTTCTACGCCCAACATGAAAACGGCTTAGCACGGCAACGCGGTGGCGGCGCTTCGCTAACGCTGCTTCGAGATGTGCTCAATCAACACTTGGAAACCTTCGACACCGAAAAAGGCATTAACCAATTACGTGGGCATATCCTGCGTGAGGTACGTAACAAAGCGGGAATGAGACCCGGCTGTTTCAGCCTCACGGTACCCACTGGCGGTGGCAAAACCCTCGCTTCCCTCGCCTTCGCCCTGGATCACGCCATCACCCACGGCATGGATCGCGTTATTTATGTTATCCCCTTCACCAGTATCGTAGAACAGAACGCTGCCGTGTTTCGGAAGGCGCTGAGCAAATATGGCGCTGAAGCAGTGCTCGAACACCACAGCACCTTTGATGCTGAAAAAGCGTCAAAAGGCGATAAAGATAGTCTTGATAAACTCAGACGCGACAGTGAGAACTGGGACGCACCGATTGTCGTGACAACATCTGTGCAGTTCCTGGAAAGCCTATTTGCCGCTAAAACATCACGCTGCCGCAAATTACATAATATTGCCCATAGCGTCGTGATTCTGGATGAAGCACAGACAATGCCCCTGCCCTTGCTGCGCCCAAGCGTTGCCGCACTGGATGAACTCGCGCTGAATTATCACGCCAGCATTGTGCTCTGTACCGCGACCCAACCCGCCCTGCTTGAAACTAATGACGCAGCCCGCAGTTTCACAGGTGGCTTCAAAGACGTTGAGGAGCTGGCCCCCGATCCAAAAAACCTGTATCGAAAGTTAAAGCGGGTGACGGTAAAGCATATTGGCTGCTTAGATGACGACCAGCTGCGCCACGAGCTCCTAGACGTCGATCAGGTACTGTGCATCGTCAATAACCGCCGCCACGCCAAAGCCTTGTATGAATCTATCGCCGATCAGCCAGGGGCTTTTCACCTGACCACCGCCATGTGCGCTGTTCATCGGCGGCAGGTATTACATCATATTCGTGAAACACTAAAAGAAGGCAAACCATGCCGGGTGGTGTCTACGTCATTAATAGAAGCGGGCGTGGATGTAGACTTTCCGAGGGTGCTGCGCGCCGAGTCGGGGCTAGATTCCATCGCCCAGGCCGCAGGGCGCTGTAATCGGGAAGGTAAACGAACCGCTGAAGAAAGCGAAGTGCGTATTTTTGCAACTGCCAATGAGGAGTGGGCGCCGCCGCCCGAGCTAAAACAGTTCGCCCAAGCCACTCGCGAAGTACTACGCCAACACGGTCACGACCCGCTTTCGCTGGAAGCGATAGAGGCGTATTTCACGCTACTTTACTGGCAGCAAGGGCCTGACCAACTCGACAAGCACCAACTGCTCTCGCTGATTGAAAAAGGGCGGCTTGACGGTCTGCCCTTTGAAACCCTCGAGCAGGAATTTCGCCTCATCGACAACAATCAACGAAGTGTCATTATTCCCAGAGACACTGACGCACGCAAAGCGATTAAAGATCTCGCCTTTGCCACAAGCCCTGGCGGCATCGCCCGAAAAGTGCAGCTCTATACAGTGCAAGTGCCCCATAACGGCTTTAGAGCCCTAGAAAAAGTCGGTGCCATTGCGCCTATCGAACCGGATAAATTTAATGACCAATTCATGCTGCTGGTCAATGAAGACCTCTACGATGATGCGCTAGGGTTGAACTGGAGCGACCCAACCTTTATGCGAGCCGAAAGCTTACAGTGGTAAACATACAAAATTACATAGGGAGCTATTATGTCATACGGGGTTCGACTGCATATCTGGGGTGACAGGGCCTGCTTTACGCGGCCAGAGATGAAAGTAGAGCGTGTGTCCTATGATGTGATTACACCCTCGGCGGCACGTGGCATTCTGGAAGCCATCCACTGGAAACCCGCCATTCGCTGGTGCGTAGACCGTATCCACGTGCTCAAGCCCATTCAATTTGAGTCGCTGCGGCGAAATGAAGTCGGCGGCAAGCTCTCAGCTGCATCAGTAACAAAAGCTATGAAAGCGGGCCGCGTTGATGATGTGGCCTATTTTGTTGACCAGAACCGCCAACAGCGCGCCGCCACCATTTTACGCAATGTAGCTTACGTTATTGAGGCGCACTTTGAATTTACCCCACGTGCGGATGATAGCGACACGCCCGGCAAACACCTGGATATTTTCAATCGCCGCGCTCGCCAAGGCCAATGCTTCCACACTCCCTGCATGGGCACCCGCGAATTCCCGGCGAATTTTGCGCTCATTGAAATTGAGCAGCCTCTCCCCTCTTTTGACCCAGCATTAACCGGTGAAAAAGACCTTGGCTACATGCTGCACGATATTGACTTTGCAAACGGCAAAACATCGCGATTTTTTCGTGCCAAGATACAAGATGGCGTGATTGAAGTGCCTCCCTTCCAGGAGACACTCGCATGATACTGACCGCCCTCAATGACTACTACCAGCGGCTCTCCAAAGAAAGCAAAGTACCGCAGTCCGGCTTTAGTACAGAAAAAATCAGCTTTGCCTTGGCATTCGATCAAAATGGTGTGCCACAGCAGATTGATGATCTACGTGACACCTCAGGCAAAAAACCCCGTGCCCGCCCTTATCAGGTGCCTGTTGATAAACGTCGTACATCGGGTATTCACGCCTACCCACTTTGGGATAAAACTGCGTATGCATTAGGAGTAACAGCCGGAGAAGGCAAACGCTTAAACGATGAACATGCCGCCTTCAAAACCCGCCAGTTTGACCTTTTCCGTAACAGTGATGACAAATCACTCCTGGCTTTTTTGAAGTTCTTAGATCAATGGCACCCTGAAAAGCTATCCTCGCTGCCCGGTTACAGCGAGGAGGTACTAGATAGCAATATTATTTTTCGGCTAGATGGACAACGACAATACTTACATGAAAACGATGACGCTCGCCAAATTTGGAGCACTGCCCTCGAAGAAAATACCGGCATTTATGGGCAGTGCTTAATCACCGGTGAAAACGCCGTACTAGGTACGGATCACCCTGCCATTAAAGGCGTTAGAGACGCACAATCGTCGGGTGCCTCGCTAGTCTCATTTAACAGCGAGGCCTACGAGTCTTACGGCTTTCGTAAAAATCAAAACGCGGCTATTTCCACATCAGCGATTTTTGGCTACACAACGGCGCTTAACTATTTACTGCGTGGCGATGCAGACAACCAACAACGTCTGCAAATAGGCGATACCACACTTGTATTTTGGGCAAATGCTCAAACATCACAGGCCGCACAGGCAGCGGAAAGTTTTTTTGCGGTACTCAACCAACCACCCAACGATGAACAGGAAGCCAGCAAACTAGGCTCCCTACTTGCCCAGGTAGCTGATGGCCGCCCACTAAAGGAAGTCGCTCCAGAACTAGAACCCGAAACGCAATTTTACGTACTAGGCCTCGCTCCCAATGCCGCTCGTCTATCCGTTCGTTTTTGGTTGGTTGATAGCCTGGAACATTTAACTAAGCATTACGCACAGCATTACCGAGATCTAGATATCCAGCCTGCACCATGGAAAGGCATTGCCCCCAGCGTTTGGTGGTTAACCCTGCAAACAGCGCCTATTCATGGCGCACGGCCAAAATCAGAAGATGTTCTGCCCCAGCTTGCTGGCGAAATGATGCGCGCCATTATCACAGGGCAGCGTTATCCCCGACCGCTACTTACCAGTGTTGTTATGCGTTTTCGCAGTGATGGCAATATCAACGGCTTACGCGTCGCACTTTGCAAAGCGGTGTTAGCCCGAGAGGCTCGCTTAACCACGCACTTAAACTCGAACAATCAGGAGGTTTCCGTGAGCCTTGATAAAAGCTCCACCCATCCAGGTTACTTATTGGGCCGCTTATTTGCCGAATTAGAAAACGCCCAACGTGGCGCACTTGGTAGAGAGTTAAATGCCACCATTAAGGATCGCTACTACGGTGCCGCCTCGGCGACGCCCGCCAGCGTTTTCCCTATGCTGCTGCGCAATGTGCAGAACCATCTTTCATCCATGCGTAAAAAAGACAAAAGCGGTATTGCATACACTATTGAAAGTGAAATCAGTCAAATTATTGACGGACTAGGCGATACCTTCCCGCGCAGCCTAGGTATCGAAGAACAAGGGCGTTTTGCCATTGGTTACTACCATCAATCACAAACGCGATTCGCTAAGAAAGACAACGCGAATAGCGATGAACAATCTGAACAGGGAGACTCAGAATGAGCACCATTGCTAACCGCTACGAATTTGTCCTTTTATTTGATGTAACCAACGGCAACCCCAACGGCGACCCTGATGCAGGCAACCTGCCACGGCTCGACCCAGAGACCAACCAGGGGCTTATTACAGATGTTTGCCTAAAACGTAAAATTCGTAACTACGTCGCTCTCGAAAAAGAACACGACGCTGGCTATGCCATTTATATGCAAGAAAAGTCAGTGCTCAACAACCAGCATAAAAAAGCTTATGAAGCTCTGGATATTAAACCTGAATCTAAAAAGCTTCCCAAGGAAGCGGAAAAAGCGCGCCAAGTAACCAAATGGATGTGCAATAACTTTTTCGACGTGCGCACCTTCGGCGCAGTCATGACAACCGAGGTAAACTCCGGCCAAGTACGCGGCCCTGTCCAGGTGGCCTTTGCCAGCTCTATCGATCCCGTCATACCCATGGAAGTCTCCATTACCCGTATGGCGGTTACCAACGAAAAGGATCTTGAAAAAGAGCGCACCATGGGGCGCAAGCACATAATTCCTTATGGCTTATACCGCGTACATGGCTACGTCTCTGCAAAACTAGCTGAACGTACCGGTTTTTCAGAGGACGATTTAGCTCTTTTATGGCGCTCTCTAATCAATATGTTTGAACACGACCGCTCTGCCGCGCGTGGTGAGATGTCCACCCGAAAACTTGTTGTTTTCAAGCATGATCACCCAATGGGTAACGCGCCCGCCCATGTGCTCTTCGATAGTGTTCAAGTGAAGCGTGTTGAGGGGAAAGAAGATACACCGGCACGCCACTACAGCGACTATCAAGTCAACATCGCCAGCGAGTCACTGCCGCCTAGTGTGACGGTAGAAGAACACCTATAGGTGAAACGCCATGGAAGAAGAGGCACGCCCCATTCCGCTTTCGGCCCTGCAACATACGCTGTTCTGCCCGCGCCAATGCGCGCTGATCCATGTAGAGCAGCAATGGGCAGAAAACCGTTACACTGCTGAGGGCCGTTTATTACACGAACGCGCTGACCAGTTGGGGCATCAGCGTCGCCGGGGCGTACACACTTCCATGGCCTTGCCTTTGGCAAGTGAACAGCTGGGATTGAGTGGTATTGCCGATGTTGTAGAGTTTGATGAACGTCAATCACCTTTGACTGTACGCCCTATTGAGTACAAACGCGGGCGACCTAAAGCGCACCGTGCGGATGAGGTGCAGCTTTGCGCTCAGGCGCTCTGCCTGGAAGAGATGCTAGATATCCACATCGACTCTGGTGCCCTATTTTATGGCAAAACACGACGGCGCAAAGAAGTCGTCTTTGATGACACTCTACGCACGTTAACTCATCGCATTATTGAGCAAACCCGCGCTATTTTTGATGAGCAGCAGACGCCGCCGGCTATTTACGATGCCAAGAAGTGTGATCACTGCTCCCTTGTCGATATTTGCCAACCTCAAGTGTTTGGCAAACAGCGCTCCGCAAGCCACTGGCTTAACCGTCAACTTGATGCCCTGGATGAGTGACGCCAATGCGACGACAATTAAACTCACTGTACATCACCACCGAAGGTGCTTGGCTTAAAAAGGAAGGCGCCAACATTGTCATGCAGGTAGAAGGGAAAGAGCGCGCCAGGCTTCCCATTCATATGCTGGAGTCCCTTGTATGCTTTGGGCGTGTACTGGTATCCCCGCCGTTAATGGGATTCTGCGCTGAACAAGGCGTTACCATCACCCACCTGTCACCGAACGGGAAATTCTTGGCGCGTATTGAAGGCCCCGTCTCTGGCAATGTATTACTCAGGCGCACTCAATATCGAGTCAGTGATAACGAAGACTCCTGTTCGAGCCTAGTCAGTAGCCTTTTGATTGGTAAAGTCCATAACCAGCGCGCTGTTCTCGCTCGGGGCATTCGCGATTATGGCAGCAAGATGCCTCCTCATGATCGCCAGCGCCTGGAAGCGGCTCGTAACCGGCTAAGCCGCATCGCACGTAATTTATTACTGCAACCTGCCACAACCAATGAGCTACGGGGCCTAGAAGGCGAAGCCGCCCAAGTATATTTCAGTGTCTTCAATTTATTAGTGCGCCAAGAAGGTGGTGCTTTTGAGTTTAAAGGCCGTAATCGCCGCCCGCCGAGAGACCGCATTAATGCGTTATTATCGTTTTTGTATACGCTACTCACCCACGACTGCCGTTCAGCACTAGAAAGCGTCGGCTTAGACCCCGCCGTAGGCTTTTTACATCGGGATCGCCCAGGTCGTCCAAGCCTTGCATTAGACCTTGCTGAAGAGTTCCGCCCTTTGTTAGGTGACCGCCTAGCCCTTTCGCTTATCAATCGACGCCAGCTACGCGAAAAGGACTTTAACATTACTGAAAGCAATGGCGTCGTTATGACCGATGATGCCCGCAAGCTGGTTCTAACTGCTTACCAAGAGCGAAAGCGTGAAGAGTTATTGCATACGTTTATTGACGAAAAAGCACCTATAGGCATGCTGCCCATACTGCAAGCTCAGCTGATGGCGCGTCACCTACGGGGCGACTTAGATGCTTACCCACCTTTCCTTTGGAAATAGCACACTGAGGGCAATATCATGATGGTACTGGTCAGTTACGATGTCAGCACCTCTTCAGAGGGCGGTGAAGGCAGGCTGCGGCGAGTAGCAAAAGCGTGTCGAGATGTAGGGCAGCGAGTACAATTTTCCGTGTTTGAAATTGAAGTCGATCCCGATCAATGGGTACGCTTCCGTCAACGCTTGATCGACTTGATTGATGACGAGGTGGACAGCTTACGCTTTTACTTCTTAGGCCGAAATTGGAAAAACCGCATCGAACATATTGGCGCCAAGCCCGCCTTAGATATGAATGGCCCTTTAGTTTTTTAATGTTTCTCTTGTTTGCGAACCGCAAGTGTTTTGCCAAACCCCGTCAGGTTCGCAGCTCTTTAATAAATTGATTTTAATAATAAATTCTTTCGCCAACTCCTTTGCACCAAGCAAGATCGTCTGATACTCAGCGTTTCGCAAAAGCATGTCTTTTTGCTTTTATTTTTCATGATGTTATAAACAGAACGGTCGCGCCCCGCCCGGGGCGTGCGGATAGAAACCATGTCTTCGGGGTCTGGCCCGTTCCTCTCCATGGTCGCGCCCCGCCCGGGGCGTGCGGATAGAAACAAGTAACGCTCGCTGAACTTCTCGATGGACATGGGTCGCGCCCCGCCCGGGGCGTGCGGATAGAAACGCAAACGTCACCTTGCTAATGATTGTTTTCTTGTTGTCGCGCCCCGCCCGGGGCGTGCGGATAGAAACGATGCTTTCCAGTGCGCTTTTGCTTTCGCGGAAGGTCGCGCCCCGCCCGGGGCGTGCGGATAGAAACACGTAGGTCGTAGAACTCGCCCTGTGTGTCGATGGCGTCGCGCCCCGCCCGGGGCGTGCGGATAGAAACTTTGTGCTCTCAAGAACGATCATTACCTTAGACCCCGTCGCGCCCCGCCCGGGGCGTGCGGATAGAAACTTTATCTGGAAAATAGGGTCGGGTCAGAGCAACAGTCGCGCCCCGCCCGGGGCGTGCGGATAGAAACATGTTAGGCGTCGTGCATGCATCGTGCAGCGACATGTCGCGCCCCGCCCGGGGCGTGCGGATAGAAACTAGCGCTAGGTCGCGGGCGTCGCGGTTGTCGGCACGTCGCGCCCCGCCCGGGGCGTGCGGATAGAAACGATTAAATAGAGATGCATGCTGAATTCGTCAGTCGTCGCGCCCCGCCCGGGGCGTGCGGATAGAAACAATTTTCTCAATGACATAATGTCGGGTTTGCATTTGTCGCGCCCCGCCCGGGGCGTGCGGATAGAAACCCATACCTCGCGCTGCGACTCTAACGCCGGTATGTCGCGCCCCGCCCGGGGCGTGCGGATAGAAACATCGCTAGCGAGGCTTACGCGATAGCACGCGCAGGTCGCGCCCCGCCCGGGGCGTGCGGATAGAAACGCTGCTTGATAACTGCTCTTTGGTTCATAGCCTGGTCGCGCCCCGCCCGGGGCGTGCGGATAGAAACTCCCGCTTGACCAATTAGTTGTACACCTGACCGAGTCGCGCCCCGCCCGGGGCGTGCGGATAGAAACAGTCAGTCAATCGGCCATACTGTTAGTAGATTTATTGTCGCGCCCCGCCCGGGGCGTGCGGATAGAAACATCGCATGAGCTAGCGCATTGCTCAATGTCAGCATGTCGCGCCCCGCCCGGGGCGTGCGGATAGAAACAGCGCCATTACCGGGCATCATTTAAGCGAAGAGCGTCGCGCCCCGCCCGGGGCGTGCGGATAGAAACGGAAACGTCACGTTGAAAAAGCGCGGATTTAGCAGTCGCGCCCCGCCCGGGGCGTGCGGATAGAAACACAACTGGAAGGTTTGCTAAACAATATTGAACGGTCGCGCCCCGCCCGGGGCGTGCGGATAGAAACCCATACATCCAATTTGAGAATAGTGAGTTTGCACGCGTCGCGCCCCGCCCGGGGCGTGCGGATAGAAACACCGGTCGGTAAATCAGGTCTAAAGCACGTGTCGTGTCGCGCCCCGCCCGGGGCGTGCGGATAGAAACAGTGAGTATAATACTTGACGCAACCTGGAAACTTGGTCGCGCCCCGCCCGGGGCGTGCGGATAGAAACAGCGCGTGGCTAGTGAACGATACACAAACATCATTGTCGCGCCCCGCCCGGGGCGTGCGGATAGAAACAGTAACACGGCTAGTATGCCTCAGCAGCCTGGACAAGTCGCGCCCCGCCCGGGGCGTGCGGATAGAAACTAAACGGTCAAGCATTGCCAATTGAATGCGCTGTTCGTCGCGCCCCGCCCGGGGCGTGCGGATAGAAACCTCAATTGCGCGGTCATGACGAGAGCCGTAGTCGCGTCGCGCCCCGCCCGGGGCGTGCGGATAGAAACAGCCTGACTAAATACGTTAGCAGGCGTAATCAGGTGTCGCGCCCCGCCCGGGGCGTGCGGATAGAAACTCATAGGAACTCACTACAAGCTCGGGGATATAGTGGTCGCGCCCCGCCCGGGGCGTGCGGATAGAAACCATGTGCTGTGCAGCGGAGTTAAGGATGCTGTTGGGTCGCGCCCCGCCCGGGGCGTGCGGATAGAAACTGAAACTTTAATCGATGGTCGTATGCTGTCACCCGTCGCGCCCCGCCCGGGGCGTGCGGATAGAAACCCGTATATTCAATTTGAGAATAGCGAGTTTGCACGTCGCGCCCCGCCCGGGGCGTGCGGATAGAAACAAGATGGTCAATATTACTATGCAGTTAGCGATAACGTCGCGCCCCGCCCGGGGCGTGCGGATAGAAACGCGTGCCGCCCTGTAATAGTCCTCGTCTAGCTCTAGTCGCGCCCCGCCCGGGGCGTGCGGATAGAAACTTTTTTACGCTCGTCGTTGATGGCCCTAGCATCGGTCGCGCCCCGCCCGGGGCGTGCGGATAGAAACCAACCCGGGTCGCAATACCCGGCATTCAGGTGGGTCGCGCCCCGCCCGGGGCGTGCGGATAGAAACGCCCACACCTGCGCGCTGCAATCTCTCGGTGCCGCGTCGCGCCCCGCCCGGGGCGTGCGGATAGAAACTGATTTTATCGCTTATGTTGGCGACCGCGTTTATGTCGCGCCCCGCCCGGGGCGTGCGGATAGAAACATATCCTACGCGGGGGATAAGGTAGGGAGTACCGGTCGCGCCCCGCCCGGGGCGTGCGGATAGAAACTTATCATCATCTACGGCAACACCCGCGACGAGATGTCGCGCCCCGCCCGGGGCGTGCGGATAGAAACCTTGAACGCCCGCAGCTTGTCGAGGCGTCGCTATCCCGTCGCGCCCCGCCCGGGGCGTGCGGATAGAAACGCTAAGTTTAAACCCGGCCCCGCCATGCTGCTAAGGTCGCGCCCCGCCCGGGGCGTGCGGATAGAAACAGCAGGCGCAGACCAGCCTAGGTCGAGGTTGCGGCGTCGCGCCCCGCCCGGGGCGTGCGGATAGAAACTCCTAGTATCTATCTATCTCTATCGTAACAGTTGGTCGCGCCCCGCCCGGGGCGTGCGGATAGAAACATCGTACTCCATGGGGTCTCCGCACGGCTTTCCGCGTCGCGCCCCGCCCGGGGCGTGCGGATAGAAACCGGTATTGGCCTCATGGTCAACTCCGCTGGCGAACAAGTCGCGCCCCGCCCGGGGCGTGCGGATAGAAACAATCATGATGGCCCTGAATGCCTTGTCAGCGAACGTCGCGCCCCGCCCGGGGCGTGCGGATAGAAACAGATAATGGGTTGCGTCAACTTAGTAACACCATGTGTCGCGCCCCGCCCGGGGCGTGCGGATAGAAACGCGTGAAATTTAAATAAGGAGAGCTAGCAAATGGCGTCGCGCCCCGCCCGGGGCGTGCGGATAGAAACCGGCGCAACCGCAGAGGAAGCAAGCGCGGCCATTAGTCGCGCCCCGCCCGGGGCGTGCGGATAGAAACAATTCTTGGGTACAACCTCTACAGCAATGAAGCGCGTCGCGCCCCGCCCGGGGCGTGCGGATAGAAACTGGTTATTCCCAGTGCCGTTGCTAAATTTAACAGGTCGCGCCCCGCCCGGGGCGTGCGGATAGAAACTATGTTCGTGTAGCAGCTAGCCAAACCATTACCGAGTCGCGCCCCGCCCGGGGCGTGCGGATAGAAACGCCGTGGGAGTGTATCACCCTGCGCAAAATGTCAGGTCGCGCCCCGCCCGGGGCGTGCGGATAGAAACAGCAGCTAATGGAGCTAACTAGCGGACTTAGATCGGTCGCGCCCCGCCCGGGGCGTGCGGATAGAAACTACGCCGATATCGTTAGGATAGACCAACCACCCTGTCGCGCCCCGCCCGGGGCGTGCGGATAGAAACTCCGTCGTTTCGAGGTGGTGCCACTTCATCAATCGTCGCGCCCCGCCCGGGGCGTGCGGATAGAAACAAACGCTTCCTGCCGCGTCTTGAATGCCACGCGGTCGCGCCCCGCCCGGGGCGTGCGGATAGAAACGCTTCGGCGTGGCGACTTCTAGGGTTTTGCCTTGTCGCGCCCCGCCCGGGGCGTGCGGATAGAAACAGGCACAAGTGATATGATATCCGCACACGCACCGGGTCGCGCCCCGCCCGGGGCGTGCGGATAGAAACCGTTAATCAAGCGCACGACCAACCAAACGAAAAGGTCGCGCCCCGCCCGGGGCGTGCGGATAGAAACCCATATCCAGGCGTATGTTTGCGGGTCTAGGCGGTCGCGCCCCGCCCGGGGCGTGCGGATAGAAACTATATCAACAACCAGGACATCCACATCCTCTTTTGGTCGCGCCCCGCCCGGGGCGTGCGGATAGAAACAGCGCCATGTGCGTGGCATGAATACAGAGTTTCGCGTCGCGCCCCGCCCGGGGCGTGCGGATAGAAACCAGGTATGGCCCACGAAGGCATCGACTCAATACCCGTCGCGCCCCGCCCGGGGCGTGCGGATAGAAACATCCACAATGCAATGAGCGATACGGGCCGCGATGTCGCGCCCCGCCCGGGGCGTGCGGATAGAAACAGGTATGCCGTTAAGCACTTGATGAACGGCGTAGGGGTCGCGCCCCGCCCGGGGCGTGCGGATAGAAACACATAGATCCCGGTCGTCATATTGTGGGGGTAAGGTCGCGCCCCGCCCGGGGCGTGCGGATAGAAACATACTCAAGGCGAGCATGGCGTCCAATCCATAGGGTCGCGCCCCGCCCGGGGCGTGCGGATAGAAACAGCACTGGCAATCTGCTGAATATCGGCACCACGGCGTCGCGCCCCGCCCAGGGCGTGCGGATAGAAACATGCAAACCGGGTGGAACGTCTACACGCTGCAACAAGTCGCGCCCCGCCCAGGGCGCGCGGAGAGAAACTCTAAATGGTGACTCATCGACGCGCCGGGGGCAAATGTCGCGCCCCCACGAGGCGTACGGATAGAAACCGCAAAGAGTAGCGACCTGAATAAAAACACCTGCGTAACTCACGTGGTAAGCCTATGGCGCATCCGCGAATACAGCGCGCAGCGCTGCTTAGATGATCGGCAACAGCGGCTAAAATTATGCATTATTTGTAGTGGCTCCAAAGCCGAAGCACTTTAATTACCCCTTCGTCTTCAAGTACCTGGCAAACCAAACGATGCTGAATATTGATGCGCCGTGAATAAGCCCCCGCAAGATCACCGATGAGCTTCTCAAACGGAGGTGGTTTCCGATACGGGTCTTCTGCGATCAGTGCTAGCAGCTCCTGTGCCTTTGGCTTCAATCCGCTGGAGGCTAACTTCTTCGCGTCTTTCTGAGCGTGTTTGGTGTAAACCAACTTCCATGTCACCAGTCCAACTCCTCGTCGCACTCATCCACTGGGGTCTCCATTCCCTCACGAACAGACTCTCGCATCCCTGGCACAGAAAGCAGGAAAAGCGTCTCCTGAATGGCAGACCAGTCCTCCTCCGCCACCAGAACGGCTTTATTCCGCTTGCCCATAATGACAATGGGCTGATGAGATTCGGCAGTCTCATCAATCAACCGATAAAGATTGCTGCGCGCCTCTGTTGCAGATATTCCGGTCATAACGCACCTCTAATTTATCCCGTATCACCTTGATTGTACGCCATCCAGTACGTACGTCAAAACGAACGTACTATTTAACCCTATTTAGGCTCGAATTAAATCACCACAATTCAGAGCTTTGTTCTGATCGTTGTATTTTCAAAATAGCTGTAGCGTGAGCCCTCAACCTCAAGTAGCGCGTGGTATGCCTGCGGCTGAGCAGCATTTAACTCTCGGACTTAACGCATGTGCTATGACCACTCGGCATATCCATCCCAGCCCGTTAGCCAAAAGTGATAGAGTGCCCGCCGATTCGTCTGGCGAATCGATAAATAATAGGTTTTAACACTTTTGACAGGAGAAGCGCAGTGCAGGAGACAGCACAGCAAGGAAAGTTTGCCTGGTGGCGACGAATTGCCCTATGGAAGAAGATTCTCGCCGGCTTGGCGTTGGGTATTTTGGCAGGCGCGCTATTAGGTGAGACCGCCAGCGTGTTTAAACCGCTGGGCGATATTTTTATTAACGCCATTATGATGCTGATTGTGCCACTAGTGTTTTCCACTCTGGTGGTGGGTATTACCTCAATGCGCGACCCCCAGAAAATGGGTCGTATTGGCGCGCGTACCATTACGCTCTATTTGGTCACCACCGCCTTTGCTATCTCCATTGGTCTGGTACTTTCCACCCTGCTGCAGCCGGGCGTGGGCGTTGATTTAAGTTTTGACTCTGAAGTGGCCGCTAACGAAGCGCCATCGCTGGTCTCTATTCTGGTTAACTTAGTGCCGCGTAACCCGTTGGACGCCCTGGCCAACGGCAACATTATGCAGATCATTGTGTTTGCCATTGGTTTAGGTATTTCGCTGACGTTGATCGGCGATAAAGGCGAGCCGGTCATGAAGGTCTTCGATAGCTTTGCCGAGGCAATGTACAAGCTCACCGGCATTGTGATGGCGTTTGCGCCCTTCGGCGTATTTGGCTTAATCGCCCACGTCTCTGGACAGTACGGTTTAGAGATATTGCTGCCGCTGGCCAAGTTGATTGGCGTGGCGTACCTGGCCAGCATTCTTCACGTGCTGGTGATCTACTCGGGTTTGATCTCGCTACTGGGGCGGCTAAACCCCATGCGCTATTTGCAGGGCAGTCTGGACGCTATTGTTGTGGCGTTCTCGTCCGCTTCTTCTGCGGGCACCCTGCCGGTCTCTATACGTTGCGCGCAGAAGAACCTGGGCGTTTCCGAAGGGGTTTCAGGGTTTGTGTTACCGGTAGGCGCCACCATCAATATGGATGGCACCGCGCTTTACCAGGGCGTGGTCGTGCTATTCATCGCCCAAATGACTGGCACTGATTTGAGCATGATGGATTACGGCATGATTGTCGCCACCGGCACGCTGGCCTCCATTGGTACCGCAGGCGTACCAGGCGCTGGCCTGATTATGCTCTCGATTGTAATGGCCCAGGTTGGCCTGCCGCTGGAAGCTATCGCCGTGGTCGCGGGGATTGATAGGATCCTTGATATGGCACGCACCAGCGTCAACGTCGCGGGCGATTTAATGGTCACCACGCTGGTAGGTAAAAGCGAGGGTGAGCTCAACGAAGAAATCTACAACCGTCGCTAACTTTAACGCTAGCATTTATAGCGTAAGAAAAGGCGTCCGCTGTGCTTAGCAGCGGGCGCTGCGCTTTACCGCCTTTCATAACCTCCCCTCCCATACAGCAGTTGTGATTCGCACGGTTTCTCGGCAACCTATTAGCATCATTTTTAGCCGAGCAACGCTGCTATGCCTACCGCTTTTGATCAAACGCTCATCGCCATCGATGCCCTGCATGCCGAAGACCCGCGCTCCACGACGCTTGCCGATGGCACATCCATGCCCCAGGAACTGGCTTATGCCCAGCGCATGAGCGACTGGCTAGACCGCGTGCATGACGCTCCAGATGAGGTGCTGCGCTTAGCCGTACGCGCCCAGCACTTACAGCGCTGGTTAGTGCCGCGTGAGGAGTACCCCGAAGGGCGCGTAGGCTACTTAACCTGGAGGCGCGACCAGGGCAAGCGCGCAGGCGATACCACCGCCCAGCTAATGCGCGACGCAGGCTACGCAGACGAAGATGCCACCCGAGCCGCAACAATTATCGGCAAGAAAGGCCTGGGCCGCGATACCGATGTACAAGCGCTGGAAGATTGCGCCTGCCTGGTGTTTCTAGAGAACTACTTTGCCGATTTCTCGCGCAAGATCGAGCACGACCATATGGTGCGCATTGTGCAGATGACCTGGCGTAAAATGTCACCCCGCGCCCATGCACTAGCCTTGAAGCTACCGATGTCGGATGCCTCATTAGCGCTGGTAAAAGAGGCCCTGGGAGCAGAGTAAGGTGCAGAGTAAAGCGCTACAGTGAGATGCAGCGAGGCAGCCGCTGCGGTAAAGTAGCGGTCTTCTTTTATTGCGCCCCCGGCACTGACGGCTTGATCAACTATGATTGCATCCTTGGACACCCGTACCGCCCCGTTCGCACGCTTGGGCAATGAGTATGTACGTTTTTTACAGGCTCTTAAAACGCGCGGTTTTGAAGGCGAAATTGCTCCCGATTACGCCAACCGCACGGTGCTGGCGACGGATAACTCAATTTACCAGCGCCTGCCCCAGGCGGCGGTCTACCCCAAGCATGCCGAAGACCTAGAGCGCCTTACCCGGTTGGCCGCGCAAACCACTCACCGCAGCATTGTGTTAACGCCCAGAGGCGGCGGCACCGGCACCAACGGCCAGTCGCTCACCGATGGCATCGTGGTGGATGTCTCCCGCCATATGAATCAGATCCTAGAGATCGATGTGGAAGCACGGCGGGTGCGCGTTCAGGCGGGGGTGGTGAAGGATCAATTAAACGCCGCGCTCAAACCCCATGGGCTGTTTTTCGCCCCGGAGCTTTCGACCTCCAACCGCGCCACCATTGGCGGCATGATCTCTACCGATGCCAGCGGCCAGGGCAGCTGCGAATACGGAAAAACCCGTGATCATGTGCTGGAGCTCGATACCATTTTGATCGGTGGAAAGCACCTGCACAGCCGCGCTTTAACATCGGACGAAGAGCAGGCTGAGTGTCAGCAGGAAGGTATTCTTGGTCGCGTACATACCACCGCCGCCGAGATTATCGACCAGCAGAGTGACTTGATTGCAGCCAAGTTCCCACCGCTCAACCGCTGCTTAACCGGCTACGATTTGGCCCACCTGCGCGATAGCGAGGGGCAGCTCAACCTCAACAGCCTGCTGTGCGGCTCGGAAGGCTCGCTGGGCTTTTTGAACGAGGCGGTGTTGAATGTGCTGCCGATTCCCAAGCACTCCACTCTGGTCAATGTGCGCTACACCAGTTTTATGGATGCACTGCGGGATGCCAAAGCGCTGATGGCCGCTAGCACCTCTTCACAACCTCAGCCGCAGGCGCTACAACCCCAGCCGCAGGCGCTGCGCCCTACTTCCATAGAGACCATCGACGACACCGTGCTGCAGTTGGCCATGGAGGACTTCGTCTGGGACAGCGTGGCGGAGTTCTTCCCGGCAACCGCTAACACGGCGATTCGCGGCATTAACCTGATCGAGTTTAATGACGACGATGAGAGCGCCCTCGCCGAGCGGGTTCGCGCCTTTACCGACCACCTAAGCCAAGACACCACCGTTGAGCGCCTAGGCTACACCTTGGCCGAGGGGCGTGGGCAGATCCAGAAAGTCTACGCCATGCGCAAGCGCTCGGTGGGTTTGCTCGGCAATGTGCAGGGCGAGAAGCGGCCGATTCCGTTTGTGGAAGATACCGCTGTGCCGCCGGAGCACTTGGCGGACTTTATCACCGAGTTCCGCGCCGCGCTGGATGCCCGAGACCTCGCCTACGGGATGTTTGGCCATGTCGACGCCGGTGTACTGCACGTGCGCCCCGCCATCGATATGAAGGATCCCGAACAGGAAAAGCTGATTCGTGCGGTGTCCGATGAAGTGGCGGAGCTGACCCAGAAATATGGCGGCCTGCTGTGGGGCGAACACGGCAAAGGCGTGCGCTCGGAGTACTCACCTAAATTCTTGGGTGAGCTCTACCCCAGCCTACAGCGGGTAAAAGCGGCCTTTGACCCTTATAACCAGCTTAACCCTGGTAAGATCGCCTCCCCCCTCTCTAACCCGCCCGGGGCCGCGGGCATTTCCACCTCGCCCGACGCTGCGGGCAAGCCTCAAAGCAGCGAGCTAATCGCCAAAGATAGCGACCCCGATCTGTTGACGGTGGATGGCGTGCCCATGCGCGGTCAGTTCGATCGCACCATCGACGAGCGCGCCTGGCAGGCCTACGACGCCGCGGTGTACTGCAACGGTAACGGCGCTTGCTACAACTACGACCTTGATGACCCCATGTGCCCGTCGTGGAAAGCCACCCGGGATCGCCGCCACTCGCCCAAAGGCCGCGCCAGCCTGATCCGCGAGTGGCTGCGCCTGCAGACCCAGGCGGGAATCGATGTTGTTGAGGAGTCGCGCAAGAAAAAAGCCGAAGGCGGCTGGGGCTTTATTAAACGCTTTCCGCTGCGGGTGGCGAATACTCTAAGCCGCAAGCAGCACCACGACTACTCCCATGAAGTTTATGACGCCATGGCGGGTTGCCTGGCGTGTAAGTCCTGCGCGAGTCAGTGCCCGATCAAGGTCAACGTTCCCCAGTTCCGCTCGCAGTTCTTGGAGGTCTACCACGGCCGCTACCTGCGCCCGATTCGCGACTACGTGATTGGCGGCACCGAGTTTATGCTGCCTACCCTGGCCAAAGCCGCACCGCTGTATAACGCCGTGATTGGCCAGCGCTGGGTAGAGCAACTGATGCGCCGCACGCTGGGCATGAGCGACTCCCCGGCGCTTTCACGGGCCAGTGTTAAAAAGCAGCTGAACGCCTGGGGCGTTGCCGAGGCAACACCGCTCTCACTGGCCCTGTTAACCGAACAGCAGCGTGCCAATAGCGTGATTATTGTCCAGGATGCCTTCACCACCCACTTTGAAGCCAAGCTGGTGATGGACGTGGTGGAACTGCTCTCGCGCCTCAATCTACGCGTGTTTGTGATGCCCTATTCGGCGAACGGCAAGCCACTCCAGGTACAGGGTTTCTTGGGCGCCTTCGAACGTACCGCCGCCAAGCAGGCCGAGCGGCTACGCACCTTGGCCCGCTTTGATATCCCCCTGGTGGGCATCGACCCGGCGATGACGCTCACCTATCGCCAGGAGTACGTCAAAGCGCTAGGTAATGAGGCGGTGCCGGAGGTGCTGATGCTGCAGGAGTGGCTCACGACCCGCATCAATACGCTAGCGCCCAACCAACTTAAGCTAACCGACCCTGGCTTTAAGCTGCTCTCCCACTGCACCGAGAAAACCAATGCACCGGGTAGCCCTAAAGCATGGCAGCAGGTATTTGCGGCGTTTGGGTTAGAGCTTGAGCTGATGGCCACCGGCTGCTGCGGTATGTCTGGCACCTATGGCCACGAAACCCGCAACGCCGCTACGTCAAAGACTATATACGCCCAGTCGTGGCAGCCCCAAGTAGAAGCCGAAAACAACGTAGGCAAGTTGCTGGCCACCGGTTACTCCTGCCGCAGCCAGGTAAAGCGCTACTCTGAACAAGTGCTGCTACATCCTTTACAGGCGTTACTCATTGCCCTAAAGCGCAGCCAAAGTTTGTACAAACACTAAACCTTGTATAATGTTGAGGGAGCTAACGGCGTGCGGTGCAGAAAACTGTCACGCTGTTTATTGACTGTTATTTTTTCAGGAACTGCCTTGTTATCTCTATTTTCTTCCCTGACTCGCCTAGGCGCAGGCGCTGTTTTAACCCTGAGCCTGGGGGCCATGGCGGTCGCTCAGGAAAACCGTGTTGAGACGCAGGTGGTTGCTGACTCTCCCCGGATAGAGATATTGCCACTTACCGGCAGCGTCAGTGCCCCACGTACCTCGCTGCTATCAAGTGCTGAAGCGGGTCAGGTCAGCGAGCTAACGGTTGAGATGGGCGACACAGTCACTCAAGGCCAGCCGCTGCTCTCCCTGGATACCCGCGATATTAGCCTGGAAAGCCAGCGCGCCCGCGCGGATCTGGCCCAGGCCGAAGCCGAGCGTGACGAAGCACAGCGCCTAGTAAGCGAAGCCAACCAGCTCTCGGCGCAAAACTTTGCCGCCAGCGACCGCCGCCAGCGTGAAAGCGCTTTAGCAGCGGCCCAGGCCACCCTTGAAGCGCGCCGAGCAGATTACGAGCTGGCTCAACTGCAGCTTGAGCGTCACCAGGTACGCGCTCCCTTCGACGGCATGGTCACCCACCGGGAGAGCAATATCGGTGAGTGGGTCAACCCTGGCGATACCCTGCTCACCTTGGTCGATTTAGCTTCACTTCGTTTAGATTTCTCGGTGCCACTCTCTGCCTACCAACGCTTTGAGGGCTCTCAATTAGAGGTGCGCTTAGAAGGCAGCGATCAATGGCACCCGGCGCGCACCCTCGCGCGTATTCCTCTCGATGCCAGCTCAAGGCAGTTTCTGCTTCGCGCGGCGCCGGAAACACCGCTGGAGATGCTGCCAGGTATGGCGGTGGAAGGCCGTTTGCAACTTAACGGCGAAAGCGGGCCCAGCGTGCCGCGGGATGCCCTCATTCGCCGCCCGGATGGCAGCGTTAGCGTTTGGCTAGCCCGCCAGAGCGATGATACTTGGCAGGCGTTCGAACAGCGGGTTGAGATCGGCAGCAGCTACCAGGGAGAGGTCGCCGTCAATGAGGGCCTATCAGCGGGAGACCGCGTTATCGTTGTCGGTAATGAGCGGCTTGAAGAGGGGCAAGAAGTGTCCCTGAGCGACGACTAAAGGAGCGATACCCGCGTATGCTTGCCGCCATTATTCGTCACGGCATCTTGGTTAGCGTCATTACGCTGATCCTGCTGATTCTGGGTATCGCCGCCATTTGGCGCATCCCTGTTCAGATGATTCCCGACCTGGAAACCCGCGTGGTGGGTATCGAGACCCAGTGGCCGGGGGCTACGCCACAGGATATTGAAAAGGATATCCTGATCGAGCAGGAGGAGTTCCTGCGCAATGTGCCCAACCTGCAGCGCATGGAGTCGACCGCAAGCAGCGGTAGCGCCGAAATCGAGCTAGAGTTCCCTTTCGGCGTCGATCTCACCGAAACCTTGATTCGGGTTAACAACGCGCTAAGCCAGGTGCCCTCCTACCCCAACAACGTCGACCAGCCGCGCATCGTGGCCAACTCGTTTTCCGCCAACGCTTTTATGTACTTTAACGTTGGACCCCGGGAGGGCAATCCGCGCCAGCTCGATATGCCCGCCATGCGCGACTACCTGGAAGATAACGTCCGCCCGCGCCTGGAGAGTGTTGCTGGCGTATCAGAAGTCACGGTTTCCGGTGGCGCCGAACGGCAAATGCAGCTGTTGATCGACCCCGAAGCGCTAGCCGCCCGTGAACTGAGTATCGCTTATATTCAGGCCGCCCTTCAGGCCCGCAATCAGGATGTCTCCGGCGGTAACCTAGAGAGCGGCAAACGCCGCTACCTGCTGCGTACCGTAGGCCGTTTTGAGGATGTTGAAAGCCTTGAAGCGCTGATTCTCATCCGCGACGGCGACGCGGTTACCCAGCTAAGCGATGTGGCTGAGGTGCGCCAATCCTACGCCGAACTCACATCCCGCGCTTACAGCTCGGACGGTCAGCCGGTACTGAGCGTGCAGGTGCGCCGAGAACCGGGCGCCAATGTGATCGACATCAAGCGCGCCATGCTCGACGAAGTCGCGGCGCTTAATGAAGGTCTACTAGCCGAGCAGGGCATGCGCATGACGCTCTCCAGCGACGACGTACGCTACGTGGAGTCATCGATTGCCAATGTTTGGGTTAACCTGGGCCTGGGCGCGCTGTTTGCCACCCTGGTGATGTACGCCTTCCTGCGCTCTGCCCGCGCCACCATGGCCGGGGTTATCGGCATCCCTATCTGCACCATCGCCGCCTTTCTAGGCCTGCTGCTAGCGGACCGCACGCTCAACGTTATTTCCCTGGCGGGTGTCGCTTTCGCCATTGGCATGACCATCGACAACACCATCGTGGTGCTGGAGAGCATTGAGACCCAGCGCCGCCGAGGCTTGGCGCGTTTTGAAGCGGCTCTCGAGGGCGTTAAGCAAGTATGGCCTGCAGTGCTCGCTTCAACGTTGACCACTATTTTAGTCTTTGTGCCCATCTTCTTTATTCAGCAGGAAGCCGGGCAGCTCTACTCCGATATTGCAGTGGCCATCTCAACCTCGATTATTGTCTCAATGGTGGTTGCCATTACCGTTATCCCCACCCTGGGCGCGCATATCGATTTTCGTGGTAAGGAGAGTGCCTCAACGTCATCACCGCGCTGGGTACGCGGCTGCCTGTGGGTGGTTGATGGCATGATCCGCACTGCTTCCCGGCGCTTTCTCGCTATCGTGCTGGGCATCATGGGAGGTATCGGCATTTTTGTATTGTTGACACCCCCGGCCGAGTACCTGCCCGAAGGCGAAGAGGCCAAAACTTTTGCCAGTATGAACGCCCCGGCGAGTTACAACCTGGCCACCATGGATGCCATTGCGCAAACGCTGCAGCAAGAACTGGAGTCCCATGTAGGCGCTGCTCCAGAGGGCTTCGAACGCGGCGACACCGATATCCCGCCGATTCGCACCATGGGCATACAAGCCGAAGCTCAAAGCCTACGGATCATTGTAGAAACCATCGACCCCACCCATATTGAAGCCTTGATGGACGACCTCACCCGGCGCTTTGAAAGGTACCCGGACATGCGTGCCTTTGCCGCCCGTGGCTCGATTATCTCCAGCAACGACGGCGGAACGCGCAGCATCACGCTGGATATTGCCGGCAACGATCTAAACGAACTCTACACCACCGCCAATGCGATTTATCAGCGCGCCGAGACAGTGTTCGACAACCCGCGCATTCAGTCGCGGCCCTCCGCCCTGGATCTTGGCCAGCCGCTGATTGAGGTGTATCCCGATTGGAAGCGCGCCGCAGAAGTCGGCCTGGATACCAACGCCCTGGGCACCACCGTCGCGGTGCTCACCAACGGCGCCTACCTGGATGACTTTTATCTCGACGACGAGAAAATCGACCTTTACGGCTATGGCCCCGAGGCGGGGGATATTGACCTGGATGCCCTTGCCACCCTGCCCATCTATACCCCTTCTGGTGTGAGCGTTCCACTCAATACCCTTGCCGAAATTCGCGAAACCGTGGGAACGGCCACCCTTCGGCGGGTGGATGGTCGCCGCAGTGTTACGCTGGACGTCATCCCACCTCGCAGCGTGGCGCTGGAAGCCGGTATCGACCGTATGCAGCGTGAGGTGATTGAACCACTGCGCAATGAGAGCGCAATCCCTGCCAACATTAACGTCAGCGTGACCGGCGCGGGGGATCAGTTAGACGCCACCCGCCAGGCGCTTACCGGCAATGCGTTAATTGCATTAGCTATTGTGTATCTGCTGCTGGTGGCAATTTTTGCCCACTGGGGTTATCCGCTGCTTATCCTCGCCACTATTCCATTAGGCGCCGCTGGGGGAATTGTGGGGCTATGGCTAATGAATACCGTGGGAGCTCAGTTGCCAAAAATTGGCTTGAGTGCCATCAGCCAGCCGTTTGATATGATCACCATGCTGGGCTTTTTGATTTTGATGGGGACAGTGGTTAACAACCCGATATTGGTTGTTCATCAGGCGAGAGAGAATCTGCGCACGGCGAGCATGGGGGTTCGTGAAGCCGTTCAACAGGCGGTAGAGAGCCGTTTAAGGCCTATCGCCATGACGACTCTCACTACCCTTTGCGGCCTTTCGCCGCTGGTGTTTCTGCCTGGGGAAGGCACCGAGCTTTACCGCGGCGTTGGGGCCATTGTGCTATTCGGGCTGCTCGGCACGGCGATTGTCACCGTCACCTTCTTGCCAGCGCTTACCGTCGCCGTGCTCAGTTGGAAAACCAAACGACCGGCGAGCTAAAAGCGGGCTACTTAGAAGAACAAACGCTTAAGTGCCAACCCCGGATCACTTTCGCGCATAAAAGCTTCGCCAACCAGAAAGCCGTTAACATTGTGGTCACGCATTAGCTCAACGTCATCGCGGGTATGAATACCCGATTCGGTAATCACCGTGACGCCCTCAGGAATGCGCGGCAACAGATCCAGGGTGGTATTCAAGCTGGTTTCAAAGGTATGCAGGTTGCGGTTATTGATACCGACCAGCTTTAGATCCAGTGTCAGGGCACGCTCAAGCTCGTTGGCGTCGTGTACCTCGACCAACACATCCATACCCAACTGATTGGCCTGCTGATGCAGGTCGCGCAGTTGAGCATCATCCAGGGCGGCGACGATCAGCAGAATACAGTCAGAACCAATCGCCCGCGCTTCACAGACCTGATAGCCATGGGTGATAAAGTCCTTGCGAATCACCGGCAGCGTGCAGACGTCCCGAGCGGCAATTAGATAGTCTTCATGGCCCTGGAAAAAGTCGGCGTCGGTAAGCACAGAGAGACAGGCAGCACCGCCCTGGGCGTAGCTTTTGGCGATATCCGAGGGGTGAAATTCTTCGCGAATAACGCCTTTTGAAGGTGAGGCTTTTTTCACCTCGGCGATAATCGCCGGATCACCCGTTGCGATGCGCGTATTCAGCGCCTCAATAAAGCCACGCGGGGTGCTCTGCTGCTCTCCTAACGCGAGCAAATCCGCCTCTGAAACGGCCTGACGGCGCTCTGCCACTTCCTGGTCTTTGCGAGCAAGAATGCGCGTTAAAATAGTCGGCGTTGCCTGTTGAGTCATGGTGGTCTCTTACTGTTTAAAAACGCTGGTGAAGTGCGAAAGCTCTCTAAGCTTCTCAAGCGGCAGTTTAGAAGCTTGCGCGTCCTGGGCTACCATCACACCCTCTTTTAACGTATCCGCAACGCCCGAACAGTAGAGCGCGGCCCCTGCATTTAGCGCGACCATATCGGCAGCGGCACCTTCACCGGAAAGCGCGGCCTTAACCAAGCGCAGGCTGTCTTCGGCGCTGGCGGCTTTCAGCGTTGCCAAGCTTTGGCGCTCAATACCCAGCTCTTCGGGTGTAATGGTGTACTGGGTAATCTCACCCGCTTTAAGCTCGGCTACCAAGGTGGGGCTGGCCAGAGATATCTCATCCAGGCCGTCCTCGGAGTGAACGACCATCACGTGGCGGCTACCCAAGGTTTGCAACACTTCCGCCATCAGCGGCACCAGCTCCGGCGCGTAAACACCCAGTACCTGATTGGGAGCACCAGCAGGATTGGTCAACGGGCCCAAAATATTAAACAGCGTGCGCACGCCCATTTCACGGCGGGGGCCAATGGCATAGCGCATGGCCGGATGATGATTAGGCGCAAACATAAAGCCTACACCCACCTGCTCGATACAGCGCGCTACCTGGTCAGGCTTGAGATCCAGGTAGATGCCCGCCACATCGAACAGATCCGCACTACCCGATGAAGACGAAACGCTTCGGTTGCCATGTTTGGCCACATGGGCACCAGCGGCAGCGGCGACAAAACTGGCGGCGGTGGAAACGTTAAACAGGTTGGCACCATCGCCACCGGTGCCGACAATGTCCACAACGTTTTCAGCACTCAGTTCAACGCGCTTCATCAACTCGCGCATTACTTGAGCAGCGGCGCTAATTTCCGCGGCACTTTCACCTTTCATGGCGAGGCCTACTAACAGGCCACCAATTTGTGCATCGCTTGCATCGCCGGTCATTATCTGACGCATCAAAGCGTGCATGGCATCGAAAGAGAGGTCTTCGCGGCGCATCACCGCATTAATCGCATCTCGCATTTGCATGAGCAGAGGGGCCCCTAAAAGCGTGTGAAACCGGCTATCAGCCGCGTTTTAAAAAGTTGGCCAACAGCTCATGGCCTTGGCGGGTAAGAATTGACTCGGGGTGAAACTGCACCCCTTCAATATCCAACTCGCGGTGACGAAACCCCATGACTAAACCGGGGGTTACGTCGTCATCGCCTGTCCAGGCAGTGATTTGTAAACAGTCGGGCAGGCTCGCTTTATCGACCACCAGGGAGTGATAGCGGGTAACCTCAACCGGGCTATCCAGCCCTTCAAACACGCCTTGGTTAGCATGCAGCACAGCGGAGGTTTTACCATGCATCACCTGCGGTGCGTGCACGACCTTGCCACCATACACTTGGCCAATTGCCTGATGGCCCAGGCAAACGCCTAAAATAGGCAGCTTGCCTGCAAAATGTTTGATGGCGGCCATGGATATGCCCGCCTCGTTGGGTGTGCAGGGCCCAGGTGACACCACCAGGTGTGTCGGCGCCAGCGTTTCGATCTGCTCAATAGTGATTTCGTCATTGAGGTGAGTGATGACTTCGGCGCCAAGCTCACCCAGGTACTGGACAATGTTGAACGTGAAACTGTCGTAATTGTCCAGCATCACCACTTTTTGCGCTGACTGTTCCTGTGATGGCTGTTTATGCACCGACTGAGCTTGCGCCATTGCCCCACTTACTCCGTTGCGTCATTTCGACCACAGATTAAACCGCTAATGGAGTGATGATACCGCAACCGGGCACTCCCTTGCAGGGGTTAAGTGTCAACCAGCCCCCTCCCCTTTAGACCACCAGCGCTATGGGCGATAAATCACAGCTTTGGGGATGCCCGCCGATGCCGCGAACAAGAAACCGTTCAGCCAGTCATAAGGCACGCTATGCTTAGGAGTGTAATACTATTCAGCATAGTGGCACTTTTCACTTGAGGGAATCCTCCCTTGGGTAATACTTCTTGCGGCCTCGCATTGCAGTGGAACTGGCAACGGGCCACCGCAGTCTTTATTATCTGCCGTCTTTTTCGATAGTTTTTTTAGCTAGTTAGGAGCGTGGGATGTCAAAGTGGTTTACCTGGGTGTGGGCGCTCTTATTCGTCGCGCTGATAAGCGCTGCGCCAGCTTATGCCAACACAACGCTGCGCGTAATTGCCTCCTTTTCAGTCATGGAGGAGCTGGTCAAACGAGTGGCGGGTGACACTGTCAGCGTCAATGTCATTGTGCCACGGGGAGAAGATGTTCACCGTTGGGAGCTAACCCCACCCAACGTACTGGCGTTAGAAGAGACGCATATTGTGTTTTATAACGGGCTTGGACTAGAGCCTTGGATACGCCATGTTGAGGCGATGTCTGACGACCGGCTAACGCTAGTGGAAGTGGCTAAAAAGGCCGACTATACGCCGCTGACGATTTCCACCGGGCAGTATAAAGGCGAGCCAGACCCGCATATGTGGATGGATCCAGAGGGCGCTGCAGCCTACATCGATGTCATTGCTGAGACCCTGGCCGAGCATCTACCCGAGCAAGCCGATGCGTTTTATACCCGCGCTGATGAGGCACGCAAGGCGCTGAACAATCTTAACCAAGCGGTAAAAGAGCGGCTTGAAGGTATTCCACAAACTAACCGCACATTACTAACCAGTGAGGCAGGTTTTGGTTATTTTGCCCGCGCCTACGCCTTTGATGCTCAAGGGGTGTGGGGGGTTAACCACGAGACCCAAGGCAGCGCCCAGGCAATGGCCAAGATCAGCGAACAGCTTGCCGAGAAACGCCCCCCTGCGCTGTTTTTTGAAAGCACTACACCTAGTATCCATATGGACGCCCTGTCCCGGGAGGCTTCACTGCCCCTAGCAGGTCCGCTGTATGTCGACTCGCTGAGCGGTGAAGATGGCCCCGCTGCCAACTACGCGGACATGCTGCGCCATAACGCTGAAGTGATGCATACCGCGCTAGGGGGCGCCACGGCCGAGTAAGTAAGCGACCGACCAAGCCTAGTCAATGACCTTTGTGGGTCGAGGTGCGTTCAACAGCAATTCAGTTAACGAACTGAGCACTAGGTCGGGATGGCTATTCTCTATCGGCTCCCCATGGTTATAACCATAGGGCAGCGCCAGAGTAGTAAAGCCTGCCGCCTTTCCAGCCGCCATATCGTGACGTGAATCGCCGACCATCACACATTCAGTTGGCGGTATTTGGCAATAGTGCGCAGCGTGAAGCAGCGGCAATGGGTGGGGCTTCTTTTCGGCCAAAGAATCACCGCCGAGACATAGGGTAAAATAGTTCAGCAGCTCGAAGTGATTTAACAGCGGCTCAATGAAGCGTTCGGGCTTATTGGTAATCAGCACCAGGGTCAGACCTTGCTGGTACAGCGCCTCTAGGGCTTGCTTTACGCCAGGGTAGAGTGTTGTCAGGGCATTAGGTGCAGCGCCGTAGTGCCCCATAAACGCATCATAGGCGCGCTGTTGCAGGCTAGGTTCTGGCGGGGCTTGCAACGCCCAGGTCAGAGCTCGTTCCACTAATACCGGCGCGCCATTGCCCACCCAATCCCGCACCTTTGCCTCATTCGGCTCGGGTAAATCCAGCTCGCTTAACGTGCGTGCCACGGCGGCGGCAAGGTCGGGTACTGAATCGATCAGCGTTCCGTCCAAGTCGAAGGCAATTAGCCGTTTTCCCTGTAGCACTGGGTGTCGTTCTGAGTAGTGGCTTGGATGTATTTTCAATGCGCTCTGCCCCATTTTGATTTAAAAACCATTTTACCTGCTCAAAGCAAACGTTCGCATTAGTCAGACGCATCAGAACCTTCTATGCTGGGGCTAATTTAGTTAAGGAGGTAGTGATATGCCCACTCCCAGAATCGTGGTTGTCGGCGCCGGTGCTGGCGGCTTAGCCCTTGCCACACGATTAGGCCGCACCTTGGGTAAGCGCAAACGCGCAGAAATTGTGCTGCTAGACCGCAATACCACCCACGTATGGAAACCGCTGCTCCACGAACTGGCCACCGGTGTACTGAACTCCAGCATGGACGAGGTGGATCTTCGCGGGCATTCATCGGCTCACTTCTACCGTTATCAGCGCGGTTCGCTAACCGGCATTAATCGCGAGCAACAGACGCTGCAATTAGCGCCGATTCATGATGAAGATGGGCAAGAGGTACTACCCGCCCGCGAGCTTGCCTATGACTATCTGGTCATGGCCATAGGCAGCGTTTCCAACGATTTCGGCACGCCCGGCGTGACAGAGCACTGCCACTTTATTGATTCACCCGAGCAGGCCAAGGCGTTCCAGCGCGATATGATCAACACCTTTCTGCGCTATACCGACCCCAACCTACGCCAACATACTCAGTTAACCATTGGCATCGTCGGCGGCGGTGCAACAGGGGTAGAGCTTGCGGCCGAATTATTTGACGCTTCGCGCATGCTCAATGCCTATGGGGTGACGTCCGTGGATCACCAGCAAATCAGCGTACACCTACTGGAAGCGGCGCCGCGCTTGCTTCCAGGGCTTTCTGAGCGGGTCAGCCAAACTGTCAAAACAGAGCTTGAGAGCATGGGCGTAACCGTCCATACCGATACCGCCGTTAAAGAAGCTCAGGCGCATCAGTTGATCACCGGTGACGATGAAGTGATCAAGACCGATATCAATGTGTGGGCAGCGGGTATCAAAGCGCCGCCGTTTTTGGCGGAGCTAGGCCTGACAACGAATAAGAAAAACCAAATTGAAGTAAAAAGCACCCTACAAAGCGTCGATGATGAGAAAATTTTTGCTCTAGGCGACTGCGCCAGTTGCCCGATGGGTGAAAGCGGCACGGTGCCTCCTCGCGCCCAGGCTGCTCACCAGCAGGCTAAGCTGCTCGCCAAAAACCTGGTCAATAAACTGGAAGGCAAACCGCTAGCCGACTTCCGCTACCGCGATCACGGCTCACTGGTATCGCTGGCCCGCTACGATGCGGTAGGTAATTTGATGCGCAGCTCCGCCTCCCGCGGCCTGTTTTTAGAGGGCTGGCTGGCTCGCCAAGCCTATGCATCGCTCTACCGCATGCACCAGCTCTCTATTCATGGGGCGCCGAAGACGGGGCTGGCCTGGCTGGTCGATAAGCTTAATCGTTACTTAAAACCGCGCATGAAATTGCACTAAACGACACTTGACACTGACTTTTTACTTGGCCAGCGCCGCTCGCATCTGCTTGATCACCGTGTCATAGCCGTGCGGGTCGCTGGCTTGGTGGGCGCTGAAAATGGCGGAACCTGCCACAAAGGTATCGGCGCCCGCTGCGGCGATCTCGGCGATGTTATCCACTTTCACCCCACCATCGATTTCCAATCGAATAGGCCGCCCTGACGCATCAATACGCGCCCGCGCTTCGCGCAGCTTGTCCAGCGTGCCGGGAATAAAGGATTGCCCACCAAAGCCTGGGTTGACGCTCATCAGCAGCACCATATCGACTTTATCCATCACATAGTCGAGATAGGAGAGCGGCGTGGCCGGATTAAATACCAGGCCGGCTTTGCAGCCACCATCACGGATCAACTGCAGCGAGCGATCAACGTGCTCAGACGCTTCCGGATGAAAGGTGATATAGCTGGCACCCGCCTCAATAAAGTCGTTGATCATGCGGTCTACCGGCTTAACCATTAGATGCACGTCGATGGGCGCCGTGACGCCATGGTTACGCAGCGCCTTACACACCATGGGCCCAATGGTCAGGTTGGGCACATAGTGATTATCCATGACGTCGAAATGCACCACATCCGCGCCTGCAGCCAGCACGTTATCCACCTCCTCACCCAGCCTGGCAAAGTCAGCCGATAAAATAGAGGGTGCAATCAAGAAATCCTGCGCAGCGGTCATATTCCATTCCTGCTTATCAATCAGTAGACGAAGGGTAGTCACTCGATATACCTGCGAATGTGCAGGCAAGAGAGCAAAGCCAGGCCGCTATCTTAGCAGAGCTGCTTAGCAGAACCACGTATCAGCTCTTTGCATGGCATCACACATATATTCTTAAATAGAATATAAAACATGATTGTAATTCCACATTGATAGATTTAATCTTGCCAATATTGCGACACTAAGCGCCTACTGTTTTTAAGGAGTTTCTCTATGGCACTGCCAACAATTTTCCGCCGCAGCCTGATTGCTATTGCGTTAGGCGTTACGGTAAGTGGAACCGCCGCCGCCCAAGAGCGGGAGCTACTTAACTCATCTTACGATATCGCTCGCGAGCTGTTTGCTGCGATCAACCCCGAGTTTCAAGCCTGGTGGCAGGAAGAACACGGTGAAGAGATTGCCATTAGCCAGTCTCACGGCGGCTCTTCCGCACAAGCCCGTGCCATCCTTCAGGGTTTACGTGCCGATGTGGTGACCTTTAACCAGGTGACCGACGTGCAGGTACTTGCCGATGCTGGGCTGGTGGCCGAAGATTGGCAGGATGCCTTTGAGAACAATGCCTCCCCCTACTACTCCACCACCGCCTTCCTAGTACGTAAAGACAACCCTAAAGGAATTGAGAGCTGGGACGACTTAGTCAAAGAAGATGTACAGATGGTCTTCCCCAACCCGAAAACCTCGGGTAACGGTCGTTATACTTACTTAGCCGCCTGGGGCTTTGCCGAGAACGAGTTCGATGGCGATGAAGAGCAAATCGAAGAGTTCATGCGCACCTTCTTAGCCAACGTAGCGGTGTTTGATACCGGCGGTCGTGGCGCAACCACCAGCTTTATCGAGCGTGAAATTGGCGATGTACTGATTAGTTTCGAGTCTGAAGTCAACAACATTCGCAAAGAGTATGGCAGTGACGACTACGAAGTCATCGTGCCACCCGTTAGCATTCTGGCAGAGTTCCCCGTTGCAGTGGTCGGCGAAAACGCAGAGCGCAACGGTAACAGCGATTTGGCCCAGAGCTATCTTGAGTACCTCTACACAGAAGAAACTCAACGCCTACTGGCAGGCTTCAACTACCGAGTGCATAACGAAGCCGTGGTCGAAGAGTTCGCCGACCAGTTCCCTGAAACCGAACTGCTTGAAGTGGATGAAGTGTTTGGTAGCTGGGATGAAGCCATGGAGACCCACTTTGAGGGTGGTGGCCTTCTCGACCAGTTGCAGCGCCGCTAATATTCACTCATGAGCCAGCCTGAACTATGAGTCAACTTGCCTCCTGGCGAACCGGCAGTACCCGTGTGCTGCCGGGTTTTGGCCTTTCTATGGGTATCAGCGTGCTGTTTATCTCGCTGGTGCTACTACTCCCTATTACGGGCCTGTTCGGTCAGTTAGCGGAGCTTAGTTTTGCCCAATACTGGGCGATCATCACCGAAGGACGCGTGGTTGCCAGCTATATGGTCACCATTGGCGCGGCAGCCGTTGCAGCGATTATCAACGCCATATTTGGCTTATTGCTGGCGTGGGTGTTAGTTCGCTACGAGTTCCCTGGCAAGCGCTTACTCGATGCCTTAATGGACCTCCCCTTCGCGCTACCCACCGCAGTGGCAGGCATTACGTTGGCAACCCTTTATGCCAGTAGCGGCTGGATGGGTGGATTGCTGGAGCCGCTAGGGTTTCAAGTCGCTTATACCTGGGTGGGCATCGCCCTGGCCATGGCCTTTACCAGCATCCCGTTTGTGGTGCGCACGGTGCAGCCGGTGCTGGAAGATATGCCAGTGGAAGTCGATGAAGCCGCTATGTCATTGGGTGCTACCGACGGCGTGGCCTTTCGCCGCGTGATCTTGCCGCATATCTGGCCTGCCTTGGTGACCGGCACGGGGCTGGCGTTTGTTCGTTCGCTAGGCGAGTTCGGAGCGATCATTTTTATCGCCGGTAATATGCCTTATGAAACGGAAATCACCGCGCTGATGATTTTCGTCAAGCTGCAAGAGTATGACTATGCAGGGGCCTCGGCGATTGCTTCAGTGGTGCTGTTTGTCTCGCTGGCGCTGCTACTGGCCATTAATATTTGGCAGGGCCGCTTTGTGCGCCGTCTGCATGGAGGTAAGGGGTAATGCGTCGAATTGGTGATGCGCCGCTTATCCGGCGCCTGCTGATAAGTGCCGCTCTGGTGCTGTCAGCACTGTTTTTACTGCTGCCGCTGGTGGCCATTTTTGCCCAGGCATTCTCCCAGGGCGTTATGGTTTTCTGGTCGAACGTCAGTAACACCTTCACCCTGCACGCGATTGGTCTGACGCTGATGATTGCGCTACTGACCATTCCCGTGTGCCTGGTATTTGGCGTTGCCCTGGCGTGGCTGGTCACGCGCTTCAGCTTTCCTGGGCGGCGCATTTTGCAAACGTTGATCGATATCCCCTTTGCGGTCTCTCCCGTTGTCGCGGGTCTGATTTACCTGCTGCTGTATGGCCGCAACGGCTGGATCGGCACTTGGCTGGACGGCCATGATATTCAGCTGATGTTTTCTTGGCCGGGCATCCTCATGGTGACTATTTTTGTTACCTGCCCCTTTGTGGCCCGGGAACTGATCCCGTTGATGCAGGCCCAAGGCTCCCGTGAAGAAGAAGCAGCCGTGACGCTTGGTGCTTCCGGATGGACGACCTTCCGTCGTGTCACACTGCCCAACATCCGCTGGGCACTGCTGTACGGCGTTATCCTTACCAACGCCCGTGCGGTGGGGGAATTTGGGGCTGTTTCAGTGGTTTCCGGCGCTATACGCGGCAAGACCAATACGCTACCACTGCACCTTGAGCAGCTGTATCAGGATTATAATGCCGTGGGGGCGTTTGCCTGCGCGGCGCTACTCGCCTTTATTGCCCTACTGACGCTCGCCGCCAAGGCCGGGCTGGAATGGCGCGCAGCGCGCCGGGAGGCATTTGCATGAGCATTCACTTACACAATATCGCCAAGCACTTCGGCACTACCCAGGCGTTAGAGCCGATCAACCTGGATATTCACGAAGGCGAGCTGGTCGGCCTGCTTGGCCCTTCGGGCTCGGGTAAAACCACGCTGCTGCGGATTATTGCTGGCTTGGAAAATGCCGACCGCACCGCACAGCCCAGCAAAATTCTGTTTGGCGACCGCGACGTGACTAATGTACATGTGCGCGACCGGCGAATTGGCTTTGTTTTCCAGCACTACGCGCTGTTTCGCCATATGAGCGTCTACGACAACGTGGCCTTTGGCCTGACCGTGTTGTCGCGTAAACGCCGCCCCAGCAGCGGTGAGATTCGCGCCCGGGTGTTTAGGCTACTTGAAATGGTCAAGCTGGAGCACCTCGCCAACCGCTACCCTGCTCAGCTTTCCGGCGGCCAGCAGCAGCGAGTATCGCTAGCCCGTGCCTTGGCAGTGGAACCGGAAGTACTGCTGTTGGACGAGCCTTTTGGCGCACTTGATGCCAAAGTGCGCCAAGAGTTACGCCGCTGGCTGCGCCACCTGCATGACGAGTTCAATTTCACCAGCGTCTTTGTCACCCACGACCAGGAAGAGGCGCTGGAGCTTTCCGACCGCGTCGTAGTCATGAGTAACGGCCGCATTGAGCAAATTGATACTCCCGATGAGCTCTACCGGGAGCCCAAAAACCGCTTTGTGTTTGAGTTTTTAGGCGATGTAAACCATCTGGAAGGCAAAGTGACCAACGGCGTACTCACCTGTGGCGACGCCTATTGGCACGTGGATCTACCCGATGGTCATGAAGAGCTGCTGCTACGCCCCCATGAAGTGCGGCTAACCGAGCAGCCCACCTCTGAGAGCCATCTACCGGTCACTATCACGGCGATCTCGCCGGTGGGCGCAGAAGTGCGCGTGGAGTTGGAGGCGGATTGGCTCGCCCAGCCTTGGCTGGCTACCGTGCGCCATACTGACTTTGAGCACTTGGCGCTTCGCCGCGGGCAACGCTTATTCGCCCACCCCCGCCACTGGCGACGCTTTCCCAACGCTGAGTCGAAAGCAACGGAGCAAAGCCGCGTGGCATAACGCTACGGAAGCGCTAGCTGCCCTAAATGGAGCAGCTAGCGTTGACGTTTCATCGCATTAGCTCAAAAACGCATTTGCCTAAAGGTCAGGCTCACCCGCGGCTCAACATCTTTCTTGGTTTTAGGCAGGCTATGTAGCCAGTTTTGTTGTGTAGTACCTTTCATAATTAACAGACTGCCGTGCTCTAAATTAAGCGACACGCTCTCCCCTGTTGGCTTATGCTTAAACGAGAATTTCCTTGCGCCGCCTAGGCTCAACGCCCCGATTGATCCTCTCTCAACAAGGTCTTTTTCGGCGTCACTGTGCCAGCTCATGCCTTCATCGCCTGAGCTATAAAAATTACCCAGACACGAATTAAACATTTCCCCGCAGTGGCTCTCCACCACCTGCTTAATCTCTCGTAAAAAATCAGGCCATACTAACGCCATCTTTCTATATCCTGAGTATGTATAGGAAACCGGCTTATCCGCATACCAGGCTATTTTCCTCTTTGTAACGATCTCTTTGCCGTAAATAAACGCACGATCATGCTCCCAGGTTAATTCGCTTAGGCATTTATCCAGATACATATCGGCGGTAACTGTATCCAAGACTTTGCCGTGGTAGTAAACCTCACCATCCCTTGGGAGCAGATTAATCAACTTCATATCGTCGTTTTCAAACAGATCCATTTTCACCCCTCTAATGCCCGAAGCCGCGGAAAGCGGCGCCAGCCGCCCCGTGGCACGAAGCCAACCCCGACGCCTCAAACCATAAGCCTTCACATTCCGGTTTAAAAACACGTAACAAGAGCAAGAAACGGTTTTTTTCGATGCTATCAAAAGCCAATACTGCATTGCCATGGAGCAAAAAACCAAGACACACCCTGACCACTCCAGGTAAAAAACTTAAAAAAGCCAACCATCACTTAGCGGCTTGAGGCTAAGAGAAAATCTTGAAAAGGGACATAAAATGAGAGCAATAGACTATATACGACTGCTGTCGCTAGCCGCTATCTGGGGAGCAAGCTTCCTTTTTATGAGAATCGCCTCACCGGCGATAGGCCCAATCAACACAGCATTTTTTAGAGTCTTTTTTGGCCTCATTGGTTTGGCTTTTATCATCGTTATCATACGTAAAAGCCTGGCGTTCAGAGGCAAACTAGGCAAAATTTTGATTTTGGGTGCTATAAATTCAGGCATCCCATTTCTTATGTACAGCATAGCAGCAACACTACTACCTACTGGCTATTCAGCGATTCTAAATGCGACAACGCCTTTAACAGGTGCCATGATTGGCTTTTTTATCTTTAGCGAGAGTTTAACTATAAAAAAATGGCTGGGCGTAACGCTAGGAATTGTTGGCATCACTGTGGGTGACTCAAGTATCGTTGGCAACATCTATATTGGCGTGGCTGCCTGCATGATAGCCACTATTGGTTACGGCTTTGCTGGCTTTCTTACCCGCAAGTGGATAACCCAACAGGGTGGCCTGGATTCAACGCTGGTTGCGTTTGGCAGTCAAATAGGCGCTACCGCTTTTCTCAGCCCTTTTTTGCTTTGGAATATTTCATCTGGCCCCACTATCGACTGGCTTCAAGGTGATGTGTGGATCAGCCTGTTCGCAGTCGGCTTTTTATGCACCTCCCTCGCTTATATCCTTTATTTTAGATTGATTGCCGACATTGGGCCGTTACGGTCACTCACCGTTACATTCTTGGTGCCACCCTTCGCTGTGTTATGGGGCTTTTTAATCCTTGATGAAACGATTTCCAGCGGATTCTTACTTGGCTCTTTGATCGTTTTACTTTCCGTTTGGCTAATCGTGAGTCCCGATTCTCAAAAAAACAGCCTAACGAGCTAGGATTTGTACGAAAAGTCGGCAAGCGAAGACTAGACAAGGCAAAAATCAACGAGAAAGCGGAGTTTACGGGGTGTAAATGAGCATTTCGAGGCGATTTTTAACGCGGTATTGTCGAGCGCAGGCAGTTTTCGTACAAAGCCTAGCTTGCTTCACTGCTTTCGCATTCACAACGGTGTGCAAAGGCAATATACAGTGAGACATTGGAAGTGATTGAGCAAAGCCGCATCGCCAGAACATACCGCCAACGCGCTACCCGCGTTATACTGGCGTTTTAGCCATAGCGGAGGAAGACCATGCTTCGGCGTCACTTTTTACGGATTTCGGGTGTACTGCTTGCCAGTGCATGGCTTGCTGGTTGCGCAAGCCCCCAATACTTACAACTCAGCCCTGAACGCAGTGCCCAGGTGCCGCAAGTTGGCTCAGGCCAGCAGGTGACTGTGATTGCCCAGGATGGACGCGAGAGCGACATTATTGGCAATCGAGCAGGCGGCGGCATGTCGACGGCGCATATTACCGTGAGCAGCCACGAGTTAATTCCCCGTCTCCAAGAAGAAGCTGAGCGCGCGGTACGCGATATGGGCTTTAGCCCCACCACCGAGCAGGCCGAAGGCCGCCCGAGCTTAACCCTGGAACTTGCCAGCCTGAACTACGCCCGTGGCGACAGCGGCCAGCCACTGGTAGATGAAGCGCGTCTTGAAGGCGTTTTCCGCGCTATTGCTAAAAACAAGGGCACCACCTATACGGGCACCTACACCTCGCGCCGTACCCAGGGCTACGCCCTTAAGCCCGATGCCGACAGCAACGCACGGATGCTTAGCGATCTACTTAGCGATGGCATGAACCGCGCCTTTAGCGATCCAGAACTGGGCAATTTACTCGCACGCTAAGATTACCCATTATAGAAACACCTCTGACACGGGCTGCGCCTCTTTACTTCTAGAGCCGCGGCCCGCGTCGTTCAAGTGCCCATACGCTTTCCGTTCGGCCACGCTCATCGGGGCTGCCCTGTTCCAGAAACGTCAGTATGAAGTTGGGGGTGAACAGGCTTTCGATTTCGCTGTTGGGCACGCTATAAGGCGGCCCAGCACTGCCCTCAGGATGCGACAAACTAATCAGCAACCCCTTGGCACCAGGCGGCACCAACTGAGCGAGGTGAAACGCATAGCGCTGCCTTGTTGCAGGTGGCAACGCTATCAGCGAGGCGCGATCATAAAACGCCCCGATCTCGGCGGCTTGCTGGATATGCAGGTGAAAAAAGTCCCCGCACCATAGCTCCACGCTGCCTTGGCGGGAAATCGTAAAATCTGCCTGACGGTAGCGGGATACCGAGGTGCTGCGCTGAGCCAAAAACTGCTCAATGGCTTCCGGGGCAAACTCAATTCCCAGAACGGGATAACCCTCGTCTGCCAACCAGCGCATATCAAGACTTTTACCGCACAGCGGCACCAATACCTTGGTGCCTTTAGCAACGCCGAGCGACGCCCAATGACGCAGCAACGCCGGGTGCGCCTGCTGCAGGTGAAAGCCAATACGCCCTTCTTGCCAGCGCTTGCGCCATTGATCGCTCATTATTTGGCCACCGTGAAGTCGATTGCACTAGCGAAGAGGAGGCTTATCGCACCGTTAAAACCAGCGGTCACGCTTTTTACGCCGCCGCGGTAGGTGCGGCACAATCAGGCCCACCAACAAACCTGCGCCAGCCACACCGCCGCCATACATGAAGTAACGCATCAGCAGGTCTTCTTCCTGGGTTTCCAGCCGCGCTTGGAGCGCCCTAACTTGCCGGCGGGACTGCTCCGCTTGCGCATCCAGCTCTTGGTTGCTGGCCTCAAGCTCGGCAATGCGACTCTCACGCAACTCTAGAGTCTCAGTCATTGAGGCCGTACGCTGTTCCCAGGTTTCATTGATACCCTCAAGCTCGGCGGTGAGTTCCTCTACCTGGGCTTCTAACGCAGGTAGCTGTTCAACCGCACTGGGTGTTTCTTGAAGCTCATTGCTCAACACCCAGACCGCATTGCCATCACTGTTGCGCACTCGGGTGTAGTCACCGCTGGTTTCCAGCACCTCTACCTGCTCGCCTGCGTTGAGCGTGCCAATAATGCGGTAACCATCAGTTGGGCCGCTGCGCACATAGGTGCTCAGTTCATCGGTCACCCAGGCTTGGTTAGCAGATTGGGCAGTGGCATTGAGGCTGGTAACACTGAGTAAAATGCCAGCCGCAGCGGCGTAATTTCGATAACGAGTTCTATTTACTAGCATGACATCATGTCCTGATTAAAAACGCTGCAAGGCGGACGAAGCCAACAGCGCTTATCGCCTAACTTAGCGGTGCGCTTGTCTCATACGCTTACCCTTCTCCGCGCGGGGGCAACGGAAAGGGACGGGGGAACTCCGCTACCCGAGTATCGGTTTTGACCGCTTTCAATGGTCCTTCGCGCTCTACTTCATCAATGCGCACAATCGCATTTAACGGTAGGTAGCTACGCTTGACGCCATCAAAGGTTCGTTGCAATTTTTCAGTTGCAGGGTCAACCACTACCCGTGAAGCATCGTCAAAGACAAACTCCTCGACTTCAATAAAGCCCCAGAGTTCGCTTTGAAAGATTTCTCGGACGTATAAATCCCAAATTTCACCCTGCTGGTGGACCACCACACGGTAGATCGGCTTGGCCGCCATCTTGGCCTAATCCTCTTGCCATTCGTACATTAAAAGTTGAACCGCCTAGCTTACCATATTCCCATCGCCGCGCCTTTAGGCTTAACCCTTAGCAAGCTTAGCGTTAATACGACGGACAAAGCGCTCATTAGCCGGGCATGCGCCTCTCATGTATGGTAGCTAGCGTGGTTTAGCAATAATATTTTTTCACCAAGTAGGAGTCATCAACATGCAGAAGGATCCAAATAAGGGCTATATCGCTCTGTTAGGCTGGAGCCTCAATGCGATTGAAGCGGCCGAAAATTTTGACCGTCGCTACATTGTCGTTGCACCTGATTGGGCGGAAGAGTATTGCCAAAAACACGACATTCCCTACGTGCCTTGGAATTTCGAGCGACTCAATGACCGCTCAATGGAAATTGCCGAGACGCTTAAAGAGAAAGGCGTCGATGTCGCCATTCCGCTCTACGAAGAGACCGTTGAATGGGCCGGGGCCATCAACTCTGTGCTACTGGATAACCCGCGCCTTTACGGTCAGTCGTTGCTGCTACGCGATAAAGCGTTGATGAAGCGTCGCGCCCAACTCGGCGGCATCCGTGTGGGTATTTTTGAAGAAGCCCACGATAAAGAAGATGTCGTGCGCTTCCTAAAGCGCGTTAACCAGACACTGCTTAAGCTGGACGGCGACCCCAACGACCCGATTCACCTTAAAGCGTTTGATAAAGCAGGCTGTCTTGGTCATCGCGTTATTCGTACCCCAGATGAAGTCGATACCATCCCGGAAGAAGAGTTCCCGGTACTGATGGAATCGCACCTGGATGGCTGGGAATTTGCCGTTGAAGCATGGGTTCACGATGGCAAAATCGCTTTCTTGAACATCTCAGAGTACGTGACGCTGGGTTACTCAGTGTTTGTGCCCGCATCGCCTGAACTTGAGATTTATCGCGAGCAGATCACCCAACAGATCGAGAAGTTAATTAAAGCGTTCGACATTGAGTTTGGCTTGATCCATCCGGAATACTTTGTCACCAGCGATGGTGAGATGTACTTTGGCGAAGTAGCTTACCGTCCGCCCGGCTTCAAGGTATTCGAGCTGCTAGAGCGTGTTTACGGCTTCAATGCTTACCAGGCTTCCATGCTGGTGTTCGACCCGAAAACCACGAAAGAAGAAGTGGCCACGTTCTTTCCGAAAGAAGTGGTCGATGCCGATGGCTTTGCCGGTTGCTTTGGCGTTTACCCCCGCCGTCGTGTGGTCAGCCGCTTGGAAATTCCCGAAGAGACCGAAGATCACCCCTACTTCGAGTCTCATGAGCTAACCTCACCAGTAGAAGAAACCGTTACTAAACGCACCGCGTTTGGTACCCATTGGGGTCTGGTCTACTTCAAAGGCGAGGATGCGCATACGATTCGCGATCTGCTAAAACGCCAAGAAGACCTCGACTTCTATGTATAATCCCCGCTAACGCTGGGATAAGGAGTCACCGTGGAGACAGATCAAGTGACGTCTTCTCAAGAAGATAGCAAGCTCAATGGATTGTTGAGCAAATTTGATGACGCCGTTCGCCTGCTTACCCAGGCGCCCGCCTTCTCAAAACCCGCCAAGCTGCCGCGTGTGATGGACACTGCGCGTCGAGTACTGCTTCAGGACGGCGGTTGTGCAGCACTGGAGACCCGCGCGCAAGCGTTTGAGGACTCCGGTGTATTTTTGGGCTCCGATTGGGAAACACCCCAATATTTGGTGCCGACTCTGACAACCTTCTCGCTGAAAAGCGCGGATGCCAATGTTGTCGTCATTGAGGCGCTAAGCGAGCTTCGGCTCCTAGCTGTGGCTAAAGGCAATTTTGAGCATCCACTGGTATCCGCAGAGCATGCTCACCATTACCTGACTCAGGTAATGGCGATCAATTTGTGGCTACTGTTTTTACCGCCCAGCGAGGCGGAGCGGGAAACCCAAGGGCGACTGGCGACCATCCCACGCCAGCTTTTTCAGCATTTAGCTGAACGAATCGGCTATGAGCATATCGTTGACCGCCTGATCGATGAGATTTGGCGCATTTTAAAACAGCGCCCTATTCAGGTTGATTCGATCAAACAGATGATCACCCAAATTGCGCTGTGTCAGGCCAACCCGGAAATTGATCTTGGCGCCAGCGGCCAGGGCGCCGACCGCCTGGTGAGTTCGCTTTATGGCCCAACTCAAGCCTGTCGTGAAGACCCTGGGGTCGACGTTTACCGTGATCGGTTAGAACGTATGGATCAGGCTGCTTTGCAGGCTGAATCCACCGGTTTCGCCCGGGCGATGCACGACACCGGCCTGGTATCGCCATATCACGCCGTATTACTGCGTCATCTACTCGAAGAGGGGGATCACTTACTCTCCGAAGCACTGGGCCTTTCATCTACCGGCCGCGACTGCCTGCTCTGCTACCGCGAGCTTGTTCAAGCGCTAATTCGTGGCGGCGTTTACCCTGCTACCGCTCAAGCGGTTTACGGCCTGGCGCTGATGCTTGAACGCGGCATTCTCTATCAGCCGCCGGTAGCACCGGCAATGTGGCGTCAGCTTAATCTACCGCTATCAGAGTGGGCACAGTCGCGACTCTCCATGGCCTATGGCGACACTGTTTCTCCCCGGGCACGCTTGATTGAGGGCGTGCTCTGCATGCTGGGATTACCGCTAGGCGTTGGTCAGGGCAACAACCCTACCTGCCAGTCGGCACGGGCACTCTCCATGTGGGCCTATAACGACCCAGATTACCTGCTGCAGATGGTGGCCTGGGCGGCCCGGGATGACGAAATCATTATGCATTTTGAAGGACAAGCCATTTCATCAATGGCGAGTCTCTCAGGTGTGGCGACCCAGTTACCCATCGATCTCGACCCGGTTTCGCTGATTGTCGTGCCGCACTTGGATCGAATTTATGCCGAAATGGGCCGGCGCTGCATTGGCCGTGAAGGTGACCCTCACCGTTGGGTGAATCCTGAATTTCACGGCTGGTGGTCTGGCCGCGGCTTTCGCATCAATGTCGACGTTGCCACCGGTCAACTAAGCGATGTGGACGACTTTATACGCCACTTCTTCGCTTACTATCACCCTTATTACAATGGCAACCAGCCGCTGATTCACCCTCAGCCAGCGGGCATTGCGGTCACCGATAGCGCGGCGCGTTTTATCGGCTGGCACGCGATTACTATTTTGCGGGCCTCTCTCGACCCCTCTGATGTTATGCGGGTTTACTTCTATAATCCCAACAATGATAGCGGGCAGGATTGGGGCGATGGCGTCATTGTGAGTACATCGGGCAATGGTGAACGTTTTGGCGAAGCCTCGCTGCCTTTTGAGCGCTTTGCATCGCGGCTGTATATTTACCACTATGATCCCCTGGAGCGCGTTGACATCGCCGACGTCACCAGCGAAGAGGTGGAAAATGTCAGACACTTCCTGCATCGGAGCTGGGGAGCCTCGCGCCTTCCACCTACCGAGCTACAGGCGGATCAAGGCTCCAACTCAACCCTCCCCCATTCACCGCTACCCGAAACGCCTCGCGACGAAGGGTAACAAGTACGCTTAGCGACACTTTCAATCACTATGATGCGACTCGATCAATTGTTGGTCATCCAGGGGCTGGCCAACTCGCGTACCCGCGCCCAAAGGCTTATTCGGCACGGGCGGATACGGCTTGCCGAGAACGGTAAGCCGTTAACCAAAGCATCCGAAAAATGGCCCGACGATACCCGGTTTGAAGTAGAGGACGATCCCGAAGAGCGCTATGTGTCCCGAGCAGGGTTGAAATTAGAGGCGGTGCTCACAGCGCTTGAGCTGCGTTTTGATGACGCTGTTGTGCTCGACATTGGTCAATCAACCGGCGGCTTCAGCGACTGTGCGCTGCACTTTGGCGCCCACCATGTGATTGGTGTAGAGGTTGGCCACGGACAGCTTGCACCTGAGTTGCGCAGCGACCCACGCGTCACCTGTCTAGAGGGGATAAATGCGCGCTCGATGAGTAGTAGCGAAGCCCTCAATAGCGCGCTTGCTGCTTTCCCCATTGATAGCGCCATCATGGATGTGTCGTTTATATCGCAAACGCTGATTCTGCCCGAGATTGCTGCCCTGCTGCCAGCGGGCGGTCAGTTGATTTCGCTGGTGAAACCGCAGTTTGAGCTAAGCCCTGGCGCCCTGGATAAACGTGGCGTGGTACGCGACGCTAAACGCTTTGCAGAAGTGGAGGCCAACATTCGTCGCAGTTGCGACGCCTGCGGACTTACCATTCAACATTGGCAGGAGAGCCCGATCACCGGTGGCGACGGCAACCGAGAATTTCTCCTGCATGCAGTAAAAGAGCCTTAAAAAAGAGAGCTTAAAGTGCATTACGTAGACGCAGGGGGCAACTGATTCGCCGACTGCACTTTAACCTCCTCGCCTTGCTCAGGGTGTAGCCACACATCCATCTGCTCAAACGCCACGCGTATACCCGCTTCGCGAAACAGCGCATCTATACGGCAGTTGATTTCATCGGCAGCAAACAGCCGGTCGAGCAGATCATTGACGAAAATACGCAGTTCAAAATTGAGGCTGTGCTGTCCATAGCTTAAACAGAAAACCTGAGGCTCTGGGTCGGTTAGCACGCGGGGGTTTTCGTCCGCCACCTTACGTAATAGCTGGTGCACCTTGGCCATATCGGAGCCGTGGGCCACACCGTAGGTGAGCACAACACGGGTGATATTATCCGACAATGACCAGTTGATCAGTTGGTCAGTCACAAAGGTTTTATTGGGGATAATAATCTCTTTACGGTCGAAATCGGTGACAGTGGTCGCACGGATACGGATACGGCTGACGGTGCCGTGCAAATTTCCCAGGGTAATCGTATCGCCAATCCTAATCGGGCGCTCAAACAGGATGATCAAGCCCGATATAAAGTTGGCAAAAATTTCCTGCAAGCCAAACCCCAACCCCACACTCAAGGCGGCCACCAGCCACTGCAGCTTGTCCCAGGAAACGCCCAGGGTCGACAGCCCCATGACAACCCCCGTACCCACAATGGTGTAGGAGAGCAGCGAGCTAATGGCATAGGCGCTGCCCTGTTTCAATGACAGCCGGGATAGCACCATCACTTCTAACAGGCCGGGTAGATTGCCTGCCATGATAAAGGTAATAGCGACAATCAGCAGTGCAGCAAAGACGTCGGATATCGATAGAGCGTTATCGACCAGATCCCCTTCTTGCGCCTCCCACAATGACACGTTGTCCAAATAGCCGAGCAC